>Ga0307474_10002260_pt1 | contig 13841 bp, 9 predicted proteins | sample atmos_gasesECM1C_2_FD_203312 | JGI IMG/M metagenome (GOLD analysis project Ga0307474, IMG submission 203312) | Hardwood forest soil microbial communities from Morgan-Monroe State Forest, Indiana, United States - atmos_gasesECM1C_05 | ecosystem: Environmental > Terrestrial > Soil > Temperate... | reverse complement strand
GATGCCCGTCGCCGATCATCGGGGAGTGCTGCTGGGGACCGCGCTCTACAGCCCCCTCTCAATGATCGCCCTGCGCATGATCACCCGCGAGTCGATCGGCGAGCGGGAGTGGCTCCGCCTGCTCGAGGAACGACTGCGCCGTTCCATCGAGCGCCGGATTCCGCTGCTCAAGTCATCAGCCGGTCCTACAGATTCCTGCCGCCTGGTCTTCAGCGAAGCCGACGAACTGCCCGGTATCATCGCCGACAAGTACGGCGATCTCGTCGTCCTGCAACTCCTGGCCAAGGGGCTTGATTCGGCTGAGGTGCGCTCAACCTGCGTGCGAATCTTCCGGGAGACGGTCTCGCCGGCCGCCATCGTCGAGCGGCCGGACCCGCGTATGCGCGAGCTCGAAGGCCTCTCCGCTCCGTCAACCGCGCCGCTGTGGGCTCAGGATCCGGATTCTCCGCGAACCAGCGCCGTCTTCCACCTGAACGGGCTCAAGTTTCACTACGACGCCAACGCGGGCCAGAAGACGGGAGCGTTCCTCGACCAGCGAGCCAACTACGAGGCGGCAAAGCGCTGGGCGGAGAAGATGACGCCGGGCGGACGAGCCTTGGACGTTTGCACGTATCAAGGCGGCTTTGCGCTGCACCTTGCCCAGACCTGCCGCGAAGTGATCGGGGTCGACGCGTCACGAGCATCCCTTGAGGTGGCGGAACGCAACCTTCACGCGAATCGCGATCAGGTTGATGCTGCGGTGGAGTGGATTGAGGCGGACGCGTTTGAGCTGTTGCGCGACTGGTCCGACGGGAGGGAAAGCTTTGACACCATCGTTCTGGACCCGCCCGCGTTCGCCAAGTCGCAGCGGGCTGTTGAAGGCGCTTTACGCGGATACAAGGAACTCAACTTGCGCGCGCTAAAGATGGCTCGTCCGGGCGGCTTGTTGGTCACCTGTTCCTGCTCCCACCACGTTGGCTGGACTGATCTGGAAGGTGCGGTTGCGTCTGCCGCAGCCGATGCTCACCGCCGCGTGCGGCTGCTGGAGCGCCGTGGAGCATCGCCCGATCATCCGGTGGTCCTGAATATTCCGGAGACCGAGTATCTGAAATGCCTGGTGCTGGAAGTGGAGTGAGGCGACCTGCCTACGCCTGTCGCCTGGCCCGGAACAGCCGGGGCCCGAGTCGCGACCAGAACCTGAGCCAGGCTAAGCGATCACGCCGGCGGAGTTCATTGCGCTCCTCTTTCGGCACGGCGGTATTGGGTCGCAGCTGAGCGAGGGTCGCCTTGACCTCAGCGCGAAGGCCCTCCACCTCGAAGGCGCAGGAGCGCAGGTAAGCCGAGACGGTCATGCCGGCCTCGGAGGCGCGCAGATGCAACTGCCCGGCTTCAATCGCGGTGAGCCGGATTGTGACGCTGGTGGCTCTCCGCAGCTTCGACTCGGAGGGGCTTTCTTTCTGCAATGGAACTGTCGGTCTGATCTCCGGCGCGCAAGCTTCGTCTGCCGGCGGCCTGGAATTGGAACCGTAGCTGTTGCGAAGCGCCTGTTCATAGCTGAAGGTGGCCACGTCATCTTCCAGGCCATCCAGATCGCGAGCGGGAGGTTGCTTGGGCGGTGCGCAAGGTCGTCCATCACTCCTGCGAAGCTCTGGCCCGCGAGGCTCCGGGGAGCTGGGGATGCCTCCGTTCGATCTAACTGCTGCATGCTCATAAGCATAGAGGGCAAAAAGGCGGCCCGAATTTGTGGATGGTCAATGTCGAGCTGGTGAACTCCCGAAAAGGGAAAATGTAAGCCCCAGATTCAAAATGGGATAGGCCAAATAATTGTCTGCATTGCGCATGTTTGCTAAGCAACAAATCCTTGCCTAGCAATCACTTCCGGATCGGGTAAGATGCGGTCCGGCAACCGCAGCAAGGCGCCAATTTGGTTCGCAGGCATGGGCCTGGCGAAGTAATAACCCTGGCCGGATTGGCAGCCCATCTGCTGCAGCATCTCGAATTGATCGCGGGTCTCAATGCCTTCGGCAACCACGGTGAGGTCGAGCACTCGCGCCAACTCGATAATGGTACGGACGATCTGCACGGGCTGCGCCCCGTCGGTAATTCGGCCGACGAACGACCGGTCGATCTTGAGGACATCGAAAGGAAAGGAGTGGAGGTAGCTGAGCGAACTGTACCCCGTGCCGAAATCGTCCATGGAGAGAGAGATGCCGAGGGCGCGCAGGCCGACCATGACTTCCATGGCAGTGTGCACATTCGGGATGAAGCTGGATTCGGTCATCTCAAGGCCAAGCTGGTGGCTGTCGGCTCCGAACTCGGCGAGGAGCGACTCGACGTGATCCGCAAGGCCTTCGCGCAGAAACTGGCGCGCAGACAGGTTGACGCACACACGGGGCGAGCCTTGCCCCGGATTCTCGCGTGTCCAGCGCTGGATCTGCCTGCAGGCTTCCGCGAGGCCCCAGTCGCCGATGGGGAGAATCATTCCGCATTCTTCGGCAAACGGTATGAACTCCATGGGAGTGATGAGGCCGCGCTCGGGGTGGTTCCAGCGAATCAGCGCTTCGAGGCCGATGATGCGGCGGGTGGCGAGGTCGACTTCCGGCTGGTAGTGGAGCTCGAACTCACCGGATTCCAGTGCTCGGCGCAGATCGGAACTTTGCGGCCAGTCCCGCCTCCCGGACGCGCGTGGGAGGGGAGCCCTTGGGTAACGCCGGTGTTGTTTGCGCAACAGCCGCAGCTCAAGCTGGCTGGTCACCATCTCCGCCATTCTCTCGAGCGATTGGAGTTCCGTAGGAGAGAGGGGAGGCCGAGGATTCTCAGCGAAAATGCTGAGATTTCCGAGGATTTCACCCTCCAACGATCGGATGGGGACGCTGACCACAAAGGTCATCGTGCGGGTTGGGAAGCGCAGCTTCTTGCCGAGAAACCGCGGATCCCGGCGGAGGTCGCAGATCGTTATAGGACCGTCTTGGCCCAGAACGAGCTCGAAGATGGAGTGGGTACGCGGGATTTCGCGGACAGCTTCTCCCCAGAACGACTTGATCCAGACCCGGGTTTCGTCACCGAATGCAATGACAGCCGCGTCTGCACGAAAGAATTCGGCGGCAAGCTGGGTGATGTTGTCATAGGCGGCCTCAGGCGGCGTGTCGAGGATGTCGGCCGCATAGAGGGCAGTCAGCCTCGAGGACTCCTGTCTGCGCGGCTTTTCGATTGATTTGATGGCGGTTTCGAACATCCTGGCTCCGGATCTGAGTCCGGCCAGACACTGGAGCTGTCTCGGTGAGGCGTCGGCCGGGCAAATTCACGTGTAGTGGGTTTATCGGGCAGGAGAGGTCAGTCCATGAGGTTACGGGAGTCGCATGCACCTTTGGTAAAGCGCGCACGCGCTTCAGGTTACGCCGGTTTGAGAAGGTAACCGATCGCAATGCATAGAGAGGGCTGACCGGACAGGAACGATCGCTTCGATCGCCTGTGCCGCCGGAAAGCGGCCGCTGGAGGTCGGGTCTGGTCTAGGGCTGGTCTGGCGATGGTGCTGCGGACCGGCGGGCCGGATGCTGGCCAGACGCGGCTCCTGATTCGGTCCACAAGAACGTCAACTCGTCTGCGCCATCCTGAATCTGCTGCTCGACACTCACGCCCGACGAGTGACCACCGCTGACGCTGTAGTGAAGCAGGATGGGACGGCCGCTCGACGAAGCCGCCTGCATCAGCGCGGTCATCTTGCGGGCGTGGAGCGGATCGACGCGCGTGTCGCTGTCTCCGGTGAAGAACATGATGGCCGGATAGGCTGTTCCTTCCTTGACGTTCTGGTAGGGCGAATACTTCAGCAGGTAAGGGAACTGCTTTTCGTTCTCGGCCGAGCCGTATTCGGTGGTCCAGTAGTAGCCAACCTTGAACTTCTGGTAGCGCAACATATCGAGGAGCGGGTAGCCGCACCAGACGGCCGAGAACAACTCCGGGCGTTGAGTGATGGATGCTCCCATGAGCAAGCCGCCGTTGGAGCGGCCGCGGATTGCGAAGTGCTCAGGCGAGGTGTACTTCTGGGCGATCAGGTATTCCGCGGCTGCGAACCAATCGTCGAAGACGTTCTGCTTCTTCTCGAACATTGCCTGTTCGTGCCAGTGTTCGCCATATTCGCCGCCGCCGCGCAGGTTGGGCTCCGCGAACCATCCGCCCTGCTCAAGCCACCAAGCGTAACCGGGTTTCCATTCGGGTGTTTCGCTGACGTCGAATCCTCCGTAGCCGGTCATGAGCAGGCGCTCGGTGCCGTCGCGTTTCAGGCCCTTCTTGCCGGCAATGAACATGGGGATGCGGGTGCCGTCTTTCGACTGGTAGAAGACCTGGCTTAGCTCGTACTGACTGGAGTCGAAGGGAGTTTTGGGCTGGAAGAAGACTTCCCGCTTGGCGGTGGCAGTGTCGAACCGGTAGAGGGTGGGCGGCTGGATGAAGGATTCGAAGCTGAAAAAGCCGTAGCGCTGGTCGGAACGGCCTTGGATTCCGGAGGCGGTTCCCATGCCGGGAAAATCGATGGTGCCGGCAGGCTTGCCGGCCAGAGTGTAAGCCGTGATCTCTGTCTTCACGTCCTTGAGGCGCCTGACGTAAAGCTTGCTGCCGACAATGGAGAAATCGTCGATGACGTCGGGCGACTCCGGGACGATGGTGGTCCAGGCGTCGGGCAGGATGCCACCGGGGTCGGCCTTGAGGATGCGGCCATTGGGCGCTTTATAGTCGGTGCGCACAAACCAGCCGTTGCTCGCGCGGATGGCGGAGAATCGGGAATCCAGACCCCACACGAGAATGTCGAAGGGCGACCCAGGCTTGGTCAGGTCGCGGAAAACAATGTCCTGTCGGCGAGGCGGAACCCCGCGACTGATCTCGATGACGAGATAGCGGCCATCGTCGGTGATTTCGCCTGAGAAGAGATCGCTGGCACCGAGCGGCTCGCCGCGAAACTCGTGGCCGAAGACGAGCTTGTCGTGGGCGACGCGCTCGCCGAGAACATGCTGGTAGAGCAGCGTACCGTCTTTATTGTTGCGAGCGTAGTAGAGGCTGGCGCCGTTGGGTGCGAAGACCGTGCCGAAGTAACGGGCCGAGGGCAGTTCATCCTCAAGTGTCTTGTGAGTTTTCAGGTTGTAGAAATGGATGCTCCTCTCATCGGCTCCGCCCTCCTTCACGGAATAGGCGATCAGCAACCCGTCACGCGAGACATCGTCGACGTCGACCGAAGTGTTGGGATCGCGGCTGAGGGTGGCGGGGTCGATGATGCGCTGGTCCTTGGCGGACCAGCCGTGGCGCACATAGATCGAGAACTGGCCCTCGCCGGCCACACGGCGCACGAAGTAGTAGTTGCCCGAGCGCTCCAGGGGGAAGCCCGTCTCGGTAGTGTTGACCAGCGGATCAAGGTCGTCGACTATCTGCGAGCGGATGCGGGCGTGCTGGAGATAGCGGCTGGTATAGGCATTTTCCGCATCGATGAATGCCCGGGTGGGTTCGCTCTTCGCGTCTTCGAGCCAGCGGTAGCTGTCCACGATCCGGGTTCCGAAGTAGTCGTCGGTGACGGGATCGGTGGAGGCGGCCGGCGGGGCCGGAAGAGTGATGCCTTCGCGTCCATGAATGATCTTTGCGGTGGCAGGCTTTGACATCTCGTCCGACTGAGCAATCAGGAGACCGCAGGAGCACAACAGAGTACCCATCGTGCACAACCGCTTCATGGGTTTCAAACCTCCGCCGCCAGAATACTCGATTCGCCCTGGCGAGAAAGCCGTGCAAAACCGGGGTGAAATCCGAACATCGGTCGGCAATGGCGCCGGTTGAAGCCCCCGGTAGAATTGAATCAGTGACCGAATCGTTTCCCCATGGACCCTCGCGGCCCGAACCGGGCCGGCTCGACGCGGTGCGGCCTGAACCGCCGATAGCCGCGTCGTCGCGGTGGGCGCGTGTGCTGAATACGCTGCGGCCGTCGCACGCGCACTCGGCATTCTCGGCGACGGTCATCCTGATGGTGTCGACGTTTCTCTCCAGCCTCTTCGGTCTGCTGAGGAACGTCTATATTGCGCGGATCTTCGGGCGCGGCACGGAGGCAGACGCTTTCAACGCGGCCTTTGTGCTGCCTGACATGATCTCCTATTTCCTAGTCGGCGGGGCTGCTTCTATTACGTTTGTGACGATTCTGACGCGCTATCGCGATTCGGGGCGTGAAACCCAGGGGAAGCGATCGCTCTCGGTCATTCTGACGACAATGTGCCTGGTGTTGGGCGGAGCCCTGATTCTGGCCGAGATCTTTGCCCCGCTCTATGTTCACTGGTGGTTCGACAAGTTCAGCGCGCCCAAGGCGGCGCTGTGCGTTCATCTCACGCGTATCCTGCTGCCGGCGCAGCTTTTCTTCTTTGCGGGTGGGGTGTTTGGATCGGTCCTGCTGGTGCGCAAGCAGTTCACCGTGCAGGCGGTCACGCCGCTGATCTATAACCTGGGCACGATTGTGGGCGGCGTGCTGTTGCGGCATCGCATGGGCGTTTCGTCGCTGGCCCTGGGCACGACGGCAGGCGCGCTCTGCGGGCCGTTTCTTCTGAACGCGCTCTTTGCGCATCGGGCTGGTACGCGCTATCGGCCGATACTGGACTGGCGCGACGAGGGGTTGCGCGAGTGGGTGCGGCTTTCGCTGCCGCTGATTGTGGGTGTGTCGCTGGTGACGGCAGACCAGTGGATCATCTTCCACTATGGCTCGGGGACCGACGGCGCGATCTCGCTGATGACTTATGCCAAGCGGCTATTCACGGCGCCGATGGCCGTGTTGGCGCAGGCAGCCGGGGTAGCCTCCATGCCGTTCTTCGCGAGCCTGTGGGCGAAAGGGCAGAGGTTCGAATTTGCCACCGGCGTCGCCGACTCGGTTTCGCGGGTGGCCGCGCTGGGGATTCTGGTGGCTTCCGGGCTGATTGCGCTCGCCTTGCCGGTGGTGCAAGTCATCTTCCTGGGCGGCAAGTTCTCGGCGGCGGACGCGCGCATGTGCGCTGGGTATTTCGGCGTGTTCTGCCTGGCGATGTTTCTATGGGCGGGGCAGTCGATCTACGCGCGGGCATTTTATGCCGCTGGAAACACGTTTCTGCCCATGGTGGCAGGGACGATCGTTACGGTAGTCTCACTGCCTGTGTACGCCGGGTTTTACCGGGCCTGGGGTGCGATGGGGCTGGCTGTCGCGTCGGACGTGGGGATCACGATGCAGACGCTTGTTCTGGCGGTTCTGCTGCACCAGAAGCGGATGGTGTCGCTGGCGAGCCTGGATTACCGGGAACTGGGACGCTGTCTGCTGGCCGCAACGGCGTCCGGACTGGCGGTGTGGGGTGTCTTCACGTGGGGTCTGACGCGACTGGGGCACACGCTGGCGTGGAACCTGGCAACGGCAAACCGCGTGAGGGACCTGGCCATCCTGGCGGCCGGGTCAGGATTGTGGCTTCTGGTGGCAAAAACGGTGTTGGAGCGAACCGGATCCGCGCTGCCGCGCGTGGCAATGAAACGGCTTCGGCTGGGCTAGCACGAGTGGAAACACGAAAACCCAAGCCCCGCGCGGCGAGGCCTGGGTCGGCGCGGAATGCGAGACGCAGCTTAAAAGTGAGCCGCTTACGAGTGGACTTTTGCCAACTCCGGGGCGGTATTGTTTGCGCCGGCCTGCTTGGCATCGGCCTTGCGGATGTCGATGCCGCCCTTGAAGAAGGCACCGTCTTCGATGCTGATACGGGCTGCCGCGACGTCGCCGGTGAGGGCGCCTTCCGCGCGGATATCGACGCGATCGGTGGCGGTGACGTTGCCGCGGACCTTGCCCAGCACGACGACTTCGCGGGCGGTGATGCTGGCCGCCACGTGGCCGTTCCGGCCTACGGTGACGCGATTGCCGTTGAGGACAACGCTGCCCTCGACTTTTCCGTCGATAAACAACGATTCGGAGCCGGAGATCTCACCTTTAATAAACAGGCCCTTGCTGATAGTGGCCTGATCGCCTGCCGTGACCCCGGCGCGACTTGCCGATTCAAGAGCCGAAGAGGGCGGGGCCGGACGCACAGGCTCGGGTACCGGGTTGGAGGCAGGTTGCTCGGGTTGGCTTGGTTTCCACATACTTCAAAAATTCCTTTCCTGACCGCTCATTGGGGGGATTTTACGTTCAGCAGGGCGAATAGTACACGCGGCTGCCACCATTTTAATTAGCCGTTCGGGCTTGTGCGGGGACTTCCGCCAAGGCTTGAACCAGAGGCTGCGCGGCAGCTGAAAAGTGCATTGCCTAGATTCTCGCACAAGCGCGGTGATGTCTGGCTAGGGAAAACAGGTGTCGTGAAAAATTGGCGGCGGCGCGGCCAACTTCGGGACGCCGCCAATGGAAAGCAAGAGAGGAAGTTCGGGTTAGAATGCTTCAGCGTAATCGTGCCGGGTGTGCGACATCTCTATCTGCTCTATCGGCTCAGCCTCTTCTTCGGGTTGTTGGGCCGGTTCGGGTTCGCGAATCTCGATCCCTCCCTGGAAATACGATCCATCTTCTATCTTGAGCCGCGCCGTGCTCACATTCCCCATGACGCTGCCGTTGGCGCGAATCTCCAGGCGATCGGTAGCGACCATGTTGCCTCGCACCGTTCCCAGGATGATGATCTCGCGGGCGGTGATGCAGGGCGCTTTGGAGGTACCCGCGACAATTCCGTTCGGTCCAACTGTGACGCGTTCGCCGGGGATGGTGATCTGTCCCTCGATGGTGCCGTCGACGTAAATCGCCTCAGGACCGCTGATCTCTCCGCGGACGGTAATTCCGTTGGTGAAGATGGACTGGTCTGCGCGTGGCTGCGGAGCTGCAAGTCGCGAAGCCGGTACTGCAGGCGTGGCTGAAGGTTCAAATGCGGGAATACCTCGATGGGGCGTCTCCGGCAACTGACCTGCCGGCGCATCAGAGGATTGCTGCTTCCACATGGCCATGATGGATTTCCTTTCGCATATCTCGAAATAGGCACAGCGAAACGTCGAGGCAAATCCGGGCGGCAGGGCACGCGCAAAATACAAGACTTAGCAGTCAACGGCGCGGGCCGCAAACGGGCAATGGACGGAATTTAAGTTAAAACTGTGACGCATTGTCGCATGCCAATTGTGCGGCGGGATAGTAAATCCGCCCTGTCGAGACGGCAGGCGACATTCCGTTGGTCCTATGGAGATGCACCACCCTTGTACTCTTGACTTATGACCGATCGTGAACTGTTGGCGCGCGTCGCCCGCTCGGCCGGCGGCAAGGCCGGCTACAAACAGCTGGTAAGGGAGCTTGGGCTGGGAGGAGGTCGCGAGCGCCGGCTGTTGCTGGAACAACTGGCTCGGCTGACCGCGCGCGGCGAACTGGTCAAGCTCGATCGGGAGATATGGAGCATTCCGCGCACCTCGACTGGAGTCTCAGGGACGCGCGACAACCTGGCAGCGGGTCGTCTGGATCTTCATCGCGACGGATACGGGTTTGTGCGGCCCAACGCGCGCCAGGCAACGGGAAACGACGACATCTTCATACCGCCCGATGGGATCAACGGCGCCATGCAGGGCGATCAGGTGCTGGTAGAGCTTGAGCTGCCGCGAGCCGATGGCCGGAGGTTGGGCCGCATCGCGCGCGTGCTCGAGCGGCGCAACCCGACAGTGGTTGGGACCTTTCATTACGCGCGATCAGACCGGCAGCAGGGACACACCGTGGTGCCGTTTGACGAGCGCATGACGCAGTCGATCCTTATTCCTCTTGGGGAAGAGGTACCGCCCGAACCAAGGGAGTCGACGCCACACCGGGTGCTGGGAGAGGAGGCGCGGATCACCCCCGATCACGACGATCTCGAGGGCCTGATCGTTGACGTGGAGATTACCAGCTGGCCCACGCCGACACGGCCGCCGATGGGGCGCGTGATCGAAGTTCTCGGGCACCCGGACGACTTCGGCGTGGACGTGGAGATGATGATTCGCAAACACCAGCTGCCGCGCGTATTTCCAGAGAATGTGCTGGTTGAGGCTCGAAGTGTGGCTCATTTGGACATGGACGAAGTCGCCCGCCGGCGCGACTTCCGTGGCCTGCCTATTGTGACCATCGATGGCGAGACGGCACGCGACTTCGACGATGCGGTGCTGGTGGAAGAGCACGCGGATGGCGGATATGAACTGCAGGTGCACATCGCCGATGTTGCCGAATATGTGCAGCCCGGCACCGATCTCGACCTGGAAGCGCGGCTGCGCGGCACAAGCGTGTACTTCCCTGATCGTGCGATTCCCATGCTTCCGCAGGAGCTTTCGACGGATATCTGCAGCCTGCGGCCCGGTGAGGATCGGCTCGTACTGAGCTGCGTGATGCAGCTGGATGCGGCGGGAAATATTGAGAGCTACGAGATCAGCCAGGGCGTGATCTCATCGGCCGCGCGGATGACGTACACCAAGGTCCACCTGATTCTCGAGGGTGATGAGGAGACGCGTGCAGCTTATCCCGAGCTGACCGACGACTTCGAACGCATGCAGAAGCTGGCGGTGCTAATGAATCGCCGCCGCGAAGAGCGCGGAAGCATCGACTTCGATTTGCCCGAGCCGGTGATTCAATTCGACGAGCAAGGACAGATGCGCGGGGTCACCAAGTCGGAGCGAACGTGGGCGAACCGGCTCATCGAGGAGTTCATGCTGGCCGCCAACGAATGTGTAGCCACGTGGCTCGAGGATCTGGGGGTGCCCTCGCTTTACCGTATCCATGAAAAGCCTGAGCCGCGGCGGGTAGTGCAATTTGAAGAGCTGGCGGCGAGCTTCGGTTACTCGCTGGGGCTTGGTGCACTGCCTGTCAAGCGTGTGCAAACACGGGGCGAGCGCAGGGAAGCGTACGGGCGCGGCCGCAGCGCAAGGACACACGAATTGCCGGAAGACATTGCAGTGACGCCGAAGATGTACCAGCGGTTGGCCAAGCGGATTGAAGGCAAACCGGAGGAGCGAATCCTAAGCTACTTAATGCTGCGTTCGTTGCAACAGGCGCGCTACTCGGAGATCAACGAAGGGCACTTTGCCCTGGCCGCGCCCTCGTATACGCATTTCACCTCGCCGATCCGGCGCTACCCAGACTTGATTGTGCATCGGATCGCCAAGGCGCTGCTGCGGTACGGGGTGCAGGGGAAGGGCGCGATCCGCGAAGGGCGGCTCGACTCGCCCTGGACGCATCCTCATGAGGGATTCGCAGGAGTCGTATTGAGCAGAAGGAGTCCGGCGGCGACCGGCGCCTTCGCGGGTGAGCCTCCGATTCCCGAACCGGAGCTGGCGCAGATTGCGGAAGAGACCAGCCAGACGGAGCGTCGCGCCGCTGAGGCAGAACGCGAGCTGGTGGAGTGGAAGAAGGTCCGATTCATGGAGGACAAGGTGGGGGAGGAGTTTGCCGGGCTTGTGCTGAACCCAACCAAGTACGGGTTATTCGTCGAGCTCACCGAGCTATTTGTCGAAGGGCTGGTACCGATCGACACCATGAGGGACGACCGCTACACGTTCCGGGAGAATACGCACGAGATTGTCGGGGAACGTTGGGGCCGCAAGTTCCGGGCCGGTGACCGCGTGCAGGTGCTTCTCGATCGAATTCTGGCACAGGAGCGGCGGCTGCAGTTCTCCATTGTAGAAGAGTTCGGCGGCTCTTTCGGCCCGAAGCGCGCTCCGTCTTCACCGAAAACGAAGAAGCGCAAAGAGGCTCTTCGCAAGACCCCCAAGCGGCGCAACAGACAAGGGCGTGGCCGGCGGAGCTGACGCCCTCGCGAAATTCATCCCGCTTTCAACTCGGCCCCGAGTATTCCGCTGTAGGGCTGTAACTTTTCGCGCGCCACCTCACTCTTCATAGCTGCAGCGATGCCGGCACCGACCTGCGACTTTCGTAGCTTCCCCTAAGGAGATCGAAACAATGCAGTCCAAGAAGTCCTTACTCGTTGTGTGCCTGCTCGCCGCGAGCGGGTTGTTGTTGACGAATGCGCCTCTGACTCAAGCTGAAGACGACAAAGGAGCAGTGTTCGTAATGACGAATGCTGCGTCCGGCAACCAGATCGATATCTTTGTACGTAGTGAGGATGGCGCGCTGCGCGCAGCAGGCGCCGTGGCCACAGGCGGCAATGGAAGTGGGGGCACGATCGACCCATTGCATTCCCAGGGCTCACTGCGGCTCAGCGCCGATCACCGGTTCTTGTTTGCGGTAAATGCCGGCAGCGGCACCGTCTCATCGTTCGACGTAGACGGAACCCAACTGGCCCTGGTGAGTACGGTTTCCAGCGGCGGCAGTTTGCCCTCCGCCCTTGCCCAGAGCGGCGACCTTCTCTACGTGCTGAATTCAGGAGGCAATGGCAATATCACCGGCTTTCATGTGGGCCGCGATGGCCGACTCACGCAGATTCCCAACTCAACGCGCAACCTGAGCGGCACGGCTACCAGTCCCACGTCGCTGTCCTTCAGCCCGAATGGTCAGTTTCTGGTTGTTGCGGAAACCGCAACGAACAAAATTGACGTGTTTCGGGTCGGGAGCAACGGCGAAGCGGGGCCGATTACCGTGAACGCCAGCTCCGGAGCGACCCCGTTCGCGGCGATCTTCGCGCCAGACGGCACGCTGATCGTGGGGAATGCCTCGAATTCGATCTCATCCTACGAGCTTGAGTGGGACGGTTCCCTGCAGGTCATCACCAGCGAACTTGCGACCGATGGCCAGGCAACTTGCTGGGACGTGGCTACACCGAACGGCCGGTTTGTTTTCACAGCAAACGCCGGCTCGTCGAACCTGTCGGGTTTCGAGATCGGACACAACGGGAAACTCTCCCCGGTAGGCAACACGATCGTGGCATCGAACCCTTCCGGAAGCACAAATCTCGACATTGCCACCAGTGCGGACGGTCGGTTCCTTTATTCACTCAATGCCGGAACCGGGGCAATCGGCTTGTTTGCTATCGACGGGGACGGCAGTCTGCACTCTCTGGGGACGCTAGACGGGCTGCCTGCCTCCGCCGGCCTCAACGGAATCGCAGCCTTCTAAGTCTGCACACCTGGTTCGGGCGGGAGTTCCGGCTCCCGCCCAACTTCCGGTCCTTTCGATAGAATGACATTGGAGTGAAGGAGCCGGAAGACACAATGGCGCACATGGTTTTTTGCGTTCGCAACAAGCGGGAGATGGAAGGGCTGGAGGAGCCGCCCTTTGACTCGGAGTTTGGCCAGAAAATCTACAAGAACGTCTCCAAGGCGGCGTGGGCGGAGTGGGTTGACCGGCAGAAGATGCTGCTGAACGAGTATCGCCTGCAACCCTGGACGCCACAGGCCCAGCAATTCCTGGTGGAGCAGATGGAGGATTTCTTCTTTGGCTCCGGATCAGCGCTGCCCAGCGAGTACGTGCCGCCGTCACACTGAGGAACTGGTCCGCCGAGCGAACGGTTGCGGCCGGAGCGCTGTTTGCGGTTCGCCACGCTGTAGATCTTCCCCACTGGTGTAAACTGATTTCGACCCCAAAGCCGGCTCGCCCGAGCCGGCTTGATCATGTCGGGACGTGGCTCAGCCTGGTAGAGCACTCGCTTGGGGTGCGAGGGGTCGGCAGTTCAAATCTGCCCGTCCCGACCATTCTTTTCCACTAATGCTCCGTTTTACCTTGGATCTCTTGGTCCGACCCACGAAGCACCCCAATCGCATTCGCATCGCGCATGCGCAAATCTGGCCTGCGAGGGGCGCGAGGCATTAGCCGAGACCGCGGCAGTTCAAATCTGCCCGTCCCGACCATGCTTAGAAGCAATGCATTATGAGAGGGCGCCCGAGCTTCAGAAGGAAGTATTTGTGGCCGGCGCAACCTGCAGGGGCTTTGCCCCCGCACCCCCAGGATTTAGCGCTTTTGT
>Ga0307474_10002259_pt1 | contig 13852 bp, 4 predicted proteins | sample atmos_gasesECM1C_2_FD_203312 | JGI IMG/M metagenome (GOLD analysis project Ga0307474, IMG submission 203312) | Hardwood forest soil microbial communities from Morgan-Monroe State Forest, Indiana, United States - atmos_gasesECM1C_05 | ecosystem: Environmental > Terrestrial > Soil > Temperate... | reverse complement strand
CAAAAAGTCCGGTTGATAAGGTGGGATGGTGCCGCCGCCGTTGCGATTCACGCCGCCGGGCCGGAATCCTTTCGAATACGTTGCGTAGACCAGCCGGTCACTGTCGAACTTGTAGGTCAGATTGTATTTCGGCGAGTTGCCCGAACCCGAAGTGCCCCGGTCAAGATCGCTGCAAGGTGCGCCTTTAAAAGGCACAAACGGTGTGGCGCAGATGGCGACGCCGGTATGCGAGCTGAAATTTGAGCTGAACCCGTAGAATCCCTGCAAGGTATTGTCGTATGTGAAGTGCCGCAGCCCGGCGCTTGCCGACAGATGACCGGTAATATCATAGGTGAGCTCGCCGAAGGCAGCCTTGTCGCGATCGACCCGCTCCTGATCGGTGAGCCAGAGCGTTCCCGGCCACCCTGGAACGGAAACATCGTTGGGCGGCACGGAGCCCAAGGGGTCGCCGTTATCGACGACGTAATCCTGGAGGATTTCGTGCACCTGCCGCTCGAGGAACAAGCCGCCCACGAATCGGAGGGGGTACTCCTTGGGCGAAGATACGCGCAGTTCGTGACTGTACTTCGTGTAGTGGTCACGCCCAATGATGGTTTGCGCAGGATTGATCAGATTGCCTGCGTTGTCCACGAAATATTTACCGTAGGCGTTGTCGTAGTACAAGGAATAGTCGGTGTAATCGTTCTGTTCGTGCGTATTGCGCGTCAAATACGCGCCGGCATAAACCAGGTCGAAATTGCCGATTTTACCTTCGACGGTGAGCGCCGACTGGACCCAGGAGTCGTGAATGTTTTGCGGAAACCAATGCTGCACGTTTAGATCGCCGACCGCCGGGTTATAGGCAAAGTCGCCATCGGTCTGCTGCACCTGGCCCATCACCGTGGGCAAAATCGTCCAACTGTCGTTCAAGTTGAACTTCAGGGCCATGCGGCCGCCCTTGGTCTCGACGGTGTTGTAGTCCTTTTTTACCTGGGCGGAGTTGTCGAAAACGATGCCTGAAGTCGGGAACGTCACCGCGCCATGCACATTGTTGATATAGCCGGCATCGTGTTGGTCCCAACCAACCAGGCGGACGGCCGCCCAATCGGTGAGAGGTAGATTCACAAACGCCTCGATGCCCCAGCCGGTGCCGCCGTGATCGACTTTATTCAAGTCCAGATCGTAACCGGCCTTGAACCCGCTTGGATCAGGCTTGTTCGAAATGATTCGAATGGTTCCCGCCTGAGAACTGGCCCCGTATAGGGTGCCCTGCGGACCGGCCAGAGCTTCGACCCGCTCGATATCGTAAAGATGGATGTTCAGATTGCCGTCAATGGTCGTAACCGGCTGTTCGTCCAAATACATGCCCACGCTGGGCTGTGAGCCGGAGTGATTGCCGTCTCCGCCGCTGGAAACGCCGCGCATGTAAACATGCTCAATGCTCGGGTTGCCGACTTTTTGGAAGGAGACGCTCGGCAAGTATTTGGCGTAATCGTCGAAACTGCCGATATTCAGCTCTTCGAGCCTCGCCGTACTGAAAGCCTGGATGCTTACGGGGACATCTTGCAGATTTTCCGATCGCTTCTGGGCGGTAACCGTGATTTCTTCAAGGACCGGGGTGTCGCTCGTGTCGGCGGCTTGCGCCGGATGCATGCACGCCAGCAGTGCCGAAGCGAGTGGCAACGCGCTCCACGCCGTCTTGGCGCACGGCTTAGCCTTGATACGCTTGAGTTTCCGTTGGCGGCCTCGCGTCATCTCATCCCCTTATATATTTTCGAACCTGGACTGAGACTAAGCCATTCCAGCCAAATGTCAAAATGTCGGGGCGGCAGGATATGCCTCGAGGACCGGTCCCAACGATTTCTTCAGGGGATCCAACCAGGGTTCGTAGTGCCGCCAATGATCCACACCCTCGCGAAAGATGGGTTTACGTACCTGTTGGGAACTCGCCGTGCGCACCGCCCGTTCGTTCTCGTAAAAGCGCAGACAGCTATCCTCGAATGGCAGCCCGCAATATTCGAGCAAGCGGCGCACTTCAGATTCCGTATCCTCGATCATCGACTCATAGATGACCCGATGAATCCGGCCCGGCAGAACCGCGTCGAAGAAAGCCATCAATTCAACGTAATCGCGATAATACCGGCCAACATCTTCCAGGCTGTAGGTAAAGCCCTGGCCGCGCGCAAAGTGCTGCTTGAAGCCGGAAAAACAGCAGCCTAGCGGATGACGGCGCGCATCGATGATTTTCGCGCGCGGCAACGCCAATTGAATCAGGTCGATGTGCGCAAAATTGTTGGGCATTTTGTCGATGAAGAAGGGTGCCGCGGTCTTACGCTGAATGCGCGTCTGCGAAATGTACCGCTCACCCAATTCGCGGCACTCATCCGCATTCAAGGCCTTCAGCACCGCCGAATATCCGGGAATCTGCGATTTCCTGCCCGTGTCGGACAAAGATCTGGCAATCCCCGCAATATCCGGCAGCTCCATCGTGCCCTCGACCTGCGAATGGCTCGACAAAATTTGCTCGAGCAGGGTCGAACCCGACCTTGGCAAGCCAACTATGAATATGGGATCCGGCGCTGCGGCGCCATAGCTCATGCGCTCGGCAAAGAATTGCGCGGTGAATGATGATTTTACCCGCTGAACATGCGTGCTCATCTCGTCGGCCCGGTAGCGCAGTTGTGTTCGCCGCAGGTGATTTCCCAGCGCGTAGTGTTCAAATGACGCCGCGTATTCACGCCGGTCCTCCAGCGCCTTGCCCATGGCGAAATTCAGATGCAACTGATCCTCCATGGTCAGATCCGGGCGTTGCAGCTGCGAGCGCATGGCCCCGACGTCCTCGTTCGTGAATTGGGCGGTTTTCAGATTCGCCAGGCTCCAATAAGCCTCGCCGAGACCCGGCAGCAACTCGATGCTTTTTTTGTAGGCGGCGACACTGTCCTCTTCGCGGCCGCTCGATTTGAGCGCGTGACCGTAACTGAGCCAGATTTTTGGCTGCGCGGGATGCTCGGCGAGTATGCCCGCGTAGATTTCGATCGAGTCCTGCAGATCGCCGATGCGCGCCAGAATCGCCGCCCTCAGATTGTTGTACCCGGGATTGCGCGGATCCTTCGCCAGCAATTCCGTCACCTCACGCAGCGCGTCCGCGGATTTATTTTGCCGGTGCAAGACGATCGCCCGATGATGCCGCGCAGCCGCAAAGCTCGGCGCAAGCTCGAGACAGCGGGTGAGCAGAATCTCGGCGTCCCCGTAGCGGCCAAGCCGCGCAGCGACCTCCGCGAGCATGCGCAAAGCAGCGGCGTCAGTGGGATATTTCTTCAAATGCGCGCGCAGCAAGGCCTCGGCCTGCGGGATATTGTTTTCGCACAGCGCAGCGGCCGGCGCGAGCAGGCGTTCATCCTTGGTCGACGCTCTTATGTTTTGCGCATACGCAGAATCGGCGCCCGCCGCGTCACCCGCGATCGTCAGTTCATCGCCGAGCGCGCGCCACGCGTCCGCCATGTCGGGCTTGAGGGTCACGGCGCGCTGCAGGGCAGCGATGGCGTGAGCGTTGCGCTCCAGGGCGCCGAGCGCCAGTGCCAGTTCATAATGCGCCAGCGCCCATTTAGGATGCATCGCCACAAGGGGATTTAAGGCTTCTGCGGCACCCGTCGCATCGCCGCCGGTCCGTCGCGCGACGCCGAGCAACAGCATAGCCAGCGGATGGGCCGGCACCGCCTTGAGGATCTCACCGGCCTGTTCAGCCGCGAGAACGGGATTGCTCTCCAACAGGCGCGTGGCGTGCGCCAAAGCAACTTCGACGGAGCCGACCGGTTCCGAGGCCTCGCCCATTTTGGATCCTTCAATTGCCATTAGCCAAGGATATGAAACCGGCGCACACCGGTTGTCAAACTTCTCCTGTCGGTCTGCCCGGCCCGACTCACCGGTAATCCGCTTGAATCCCCAAAAAAAAGGCCTCGAACCGTTAAAGTCCGAGGCCGCATTTTTTTAGATACTTCTTATTATCGCTTTATTCTGCAGCTTCTGTGTCCCCCGCCGGTACTGCGTCGTCCGAGTCGCCCATTCCGCCGCCAACATCCATGAAACTGCGGCGACGGCTGTCGTCCGAGGCGCGTCGACGTCGCGCATGGTACGCGAAGCCGGTTCCTGCGGGAATGAGACGCCCCACGATGACGTTTTCCTTCAGGCCGCGCAGGTCGTCCTTCAAGCCCCGTACCGCTGCCTCGGTGAGGACGCGGGTGGTCTCTTGGAACGATGCCGCCGAAATGAAGGATTCGGTCGCCAACGACGCCTTGGTGATACCCAACAACAGCGGCTCCCAGGTCGACTGGTGCTTGCCCTCGGTCTTTTGCCTCGCAATCACGTCGAGCAGTCTGCCGCGATCCATCTGTTCGCCGCGTAGCAGCGCCGAATCGCCGGCATCCAGCACTTCGATCTTGCGCAGCATCTGGCGCACGATGACCTCGATATGCTTGTCGTTGATCTTCACGCCCTGCAGGCGGTACACGTCCTGGATTTCACGAACCAGGTAATTCGCCAGTGCCTCGACGCCCTGCAAGCGCAGAATGTCGTGCGGGTTGGGCTCGCCGTCGGCGATGACCTCGCCCTTCTCGACTTGTTCGCCTTCGAACACGTTGAGATGCCGCCACTTCGGAATCAACTCCTCGTACTTGTCCGTGCCTTCGTTGGTGATGATCAAGCGGCGCTTGCCCTTGGTTTCCTTGCCGAAACTGACCGTGCCTGAGCGCTCCGCGAGAATCGCGGAATCCTTCGGCTTGCGGGCCTCGAACAAGTCGGCCACGCGCGGCAGACCGCCGGTGATGTCGCGAGTCTTCGAAGACTCTTGCGGGATACGCGCAATGACATCGCCCACCGACACCTTGGAACCGTCTTCCAGGCTGACGATCGCGCCCGCCGGCAGCGCGTACACCGCCGGAATATCGGTATTGGCGAAGGTCACTTCCTTGCCCTTGGCATTGGTCAAACGCACCACTGGCCGCAGGTCCTTGCCGCCCGAGCCGCGCTGCTTCGGATCCAGCACCACCGTGCTGGTGAGACCGGTGACATCGTCCACCTGGCTCGTCACGGTGATGCCGTCGACGAAGTCGGAGAACTTGATCATGCCGGCCACTTCCGTGACCACCGGATGGGTGTGCGGATCCCAGTTGGCAACCGCTTGTCCCGCGGTGACGACGTCCGCATCGTTCACCGTGATGGTGGCACCGTATGGAATCTTGTAGCGCTCACGCTCGCGGCCGAACTCATCGACCACACCCAATTCACCGGAACGCGACACCGCGACCAGGTGCCCTTTCTCGTGGCGCACCGTCTTGATGTTGTGCAGGCGAATCGTGCCCTTGCTCTTCACTTCAACGCCGTTGGCCGCTGCCGCTCGCGAAGCCGCGCCGCCGACGTGGAAGGTACGCATGGTCAGCTGAGTACCCGGCTCGCCGATCGACTGCGCCGCGATGACGCCGACCGCCTCGCCCATGTTGATGCGATGCCCGCGGCCAAGGTCTCGGCCGTAGCATTGCGCGCAAACACCGTAACGGGTCTCGCAAGTGATGGGCGAACGCACCATCACCTGATCGACGCCCATCTTCTCCAGCAACTTGACCAACTTTTCGTCGATCAATGAGCCGGCCTTGACCAGCACTTCGCCGCTGGCAGCGACGGTCACGTCCTCAGAGACAACACGGCCCAACACGCGCTCGCCCAATCCCTCGACGACATCGCCGCCTTCGACGATCGGCGTGATGGACAGACCATTGACGGTGCCGCAATCGATCTCGGTGACCACCAGGTCCTGGGCCACGTCGACCAAGCGGCGTGTCAGGTAACCGGAGTTGGCGGTCTTCAGTGCGGTATCGGCCAAGCCTTTACGCGCGCCGTGAGTCGAGATGAAGTACTGCAGTACGTTCAAACCTTCGCGGAAGTTTGCCGTGATCGGTGTTTCGATGATGGAGCCGTCCGGCTTCGCCATGAGGCCGCGCATGCCGGCCAGCTGACGAATCTGCGCCGCGGAACCGCGAGCGCCCGAATCGGCCATCATGAAGATCGAATTGAACGACTTCTGACGAACCTTGTTGCCCTTGGAGTCATTGACCTCGTCGGTTCCCAACTTTTCCATCATGGCCTTGGCCACTTGGTCATTGGTTCGCGACCAGATGTCGACCACCTTGTTGTAACGCTCGCCGTTGGTGACCAATCCTGAGGAGTATTGCTCCTGGATCTCCTTCACTTCCTTCTCGGCGGTGGCCAGGATCTTGACCTTCGACTGCGGTACGACCATGTCGTCCACACCGATCGACACTCCCGAACGCGTCGCGTACTGAAAGCCGGTGTACATGAGCTGATCGGCGAACACGACTGTTTCCTTGAGACCCACGGTGCGATAGCACGCGTTGATCGTTCCGGAAATGATTTTCTTGGTCATGTCCTGGTTGATGGCGTCGAACGACAGACCCTTCGGCAGGATTTCGGACAGCAGCGCCCGGCCCGCCGTGGTATCCACAACGCGAATGTTCTTCACCAGTGTTCCGCCGGCATCGCGTACGTACTCAACCAGACGCACTTTGACCTTGGCCTGCAGGTCGATATTGCGGCTCTCGTAGGCGCGATGGACTTCGCTGACGTCGCTGAACGCCATGCCCTCGCCTTTCGCGCCGACCTTTTCACGGGTCATGTAGTACAGCCCGAGCACCACGTCCTGCGACGGAACGATGATCGGCTCGCCATTCGCGGGAGAGAGGATGTTGTTGGACGACATCATCAGCGCGCGCGCTTCCAGCTGTGCCTCGATGGACAGAGGCACGTGCACGGCCATCTGGTCACCGTCGAAGTCGGCGTTGAACGCCGTACAGACCAACGGATGCAGCTGGATCGCCTTGCCTTCGATCAGCACCGGCTCGAAAGCCTGAATGCCGAGGCGGTGCAAGGTGGGGGCGCGATTCAAGAGCACCGGATGTTCGCGGATCACCTCTTCAAGGATGTCCCACACTTCCGGTCCCTCACGCTCGACCAGGCGCTTCGCGGCTTTTATGGTCGAGGCTTCACCGCGCAGCTGCAGCTTGGAGAAAATGAACGGCTTGAACAGTTCCAGCGCCATTTTCTTCGGCAACCCGCATTGATGCAGGCGCAACGTCGGACCGACCACGATGACGGAGCGGCCCGAGTAATCGACGCGCTTGCCGAGCAGGTTCTGACGGAACCGGCCCTGCTTGCCCTTGATCATGTCCGCCAAGGACTTCAGCGGCCGCTTGTTAGTGCCGGTGATGGCACGGCCGCGGCGGCCGTTGTCGAGCAGCGCATCCACCGCCTCTTGCAGCATGCGCTTTTCGTTGCGCACGATGATGTCCGGTGCGTTCAGCTCGAGCAGCCGGCGCAAACGGTTGTTGCGGTTGATGACGCGCCGGTACAAATCGTTCAAGTCGGAGGTCGCGAAGCGGCCGCCGTCCAACGGAACCAACGGACGCAGATCGGGCGGCAGCACCGGCAATACGGTGAGCACCATCCACTCCGGCTTGTTGCCCGATTCCATGAACGCTTCGATGAGCTTCAAACGCTTCGACAGGCGCTTGATCTTCGTCTCGGAATTGGTGTTCGCCATGTCCTCGCGAACCTTCACCACCTCGGACGGCAGATCCATGGACTTGAGCAGTTCATGCACCGCTTCGGCGCCCATGCGCGCATCGAATTCATCGCCGTGCTCTTCGATGGACTCCAGATACATCTCATCGGTGAGCAATTGGCCGCGCTGCAGCGAGGTCATGCCGGGATCGACGACCACGAAGGCCTCGAAGTACAGCACGCGCTCGATTTCGCGCAAGGTCATATCCAGCATCAAGCCGATGCGCGAGGGCAGCGACTTCAAGAACCAGATATGCGCCGTCGGGCTCGCCAGCTCGATGTGGCCCATGCGCTCGCGGCGCACCTTGGACTGCGTCACTTCGACGCCGCACTTCTCGCACACGACTCCGCGATGTTTCAGGCGCTTGTACTTGCCGCACAGGCACTCGTAATCCTTCACGGGTCCGAAGATCTTCGCGCAGAACAGACCGTCGCGTTCCGGCTTGAAGGTGCGGTAGTTGATGGTTTCCGGCTTTTTCACTTCGCCGTACGACCAGGAGCGGATCATGTCCGGCGACGCAAGTCCGATCTTGATCGAATCGAAATTCTCGACCGGTACCTGCTGCTTGAACAACTTGAGTAAGTCTTTCATTGATTAGGCCTCGCTCTCTAGTTCGATGTTGATGGCCAAGGAACGTATCTCCTTCACCAAGACATTGAACGATTCCGGCATGCCGGCTTTCATTTCATGGTTGCCATCGACAATCGCCTTGTACATCTGCGTGCGTCCGTTGACGTCATCCGACTTGACGGTGAGCATTTCCTGCAAGGTGTACGCCGCGCCATAAGCTTCCAGCGCCCACACTTCCATCTCGCCGAAGCGCTGACCGCCGAACTGCGCTTTGCCGCCCAACGGCTGTTGGGTGACCAGGCTGTACGGTCCGGTGGAACGCGCATGCATCTTGTCGTCGACCAAGTGGTTCAACTTCAGCATGTACATGTAGCCGACCGTGACCGGACGTTCGAACTGCTCGCCCGTGCGGCCGTCGTGCAGCGTGGTCTGACCCGAGGTAGGCAGGTCCGCGAGCGTCAGAAGATTTTTGATTTCCTCTTCGCTGGCGCCGTCGAACACCGGGGTCGCCATCGGCACGCCCTTCTTCAGGTTGCTGGCCAGCTCGATGACTTCGGCGTCGCTCATCGACTTGATGTCTTCCTTCTGGCCGCCGGTCTCGTTGTAGACCTGACCCAGGAATTTGCGCAGCTCGACGATGGCGTGCTGGGCTTCCAGCATTTTGCCGATCTTGGCGCCCAAGCCCTTCGCAGCCCAGCCCAAGTGAGTCTCGAGAATTTGCCCGATGTTCATGCGCGAGGGCACGCCCAACGGATTCAGCACGATGTCCACCGGCGTACCATCGGCCATGTACGGCATGTCCTCAACCGGAACGATGGAGGAAATCACGCCCTTGTTGCCGTGGCGTCCCGCCATCTTGTCGCCCGGCTGCACACGGCGCTTCACCGCCAGGTACACCTTGACCATCTTGAGCACGCCCGGCGCCAGATCATCGCCCGCGGTGATCTTCGCCTTCTTCTCCTCGAAGCGTTTTTCAAACGCCTTGCGCTGACCCTTCAGGCGCTCGGAGACCGTCTCCAGCTGCGTGTTGACCTCTTCTTCCTTGAAGCGGATCTCGAACCACTGTTCCCGCGGCAGGTCCACGAGATAGGCATCATCGATTTGCGTACCCGATTTGATCTTCTTCGGGCCCGCCTCCGCTGCCTTGCCTTCGATCATGCCGCGCACGCGCTGGAACAAATCGTCTTCCAGAATGCGCTGCTGATCGGCCAAGTCCTTACGTACCCGCTCGAGTTCCGATTTCTCGATCGCCAGGGCCCGTGAGTCCTTTTCGACCCCGTCGCGCGTGAACACACGCACGTCGATTACCGTGCCGTCCATGCCGGGAGGCACTCGCAGCGAGGTGTCCTTAACGTCTGAAGCCTTCTCGCCGAAGATCGCCCGCAGCAGCTTCTCTTCCGGCGTCAGCTGGGTCTCGCCCTTCGGCGTGACCTTGCCGACCAGAATGTCGCCGGCGCGCACTTCCGCGCCGATGAAGGCGATGCCGGCCTCATCGAGCTTCGCCAAGGCCGAATCGCCCACATTCGGGATGTCGGCAGTGATTTCCTCGGGACCCAACTTGGTGTCGCGTGCGACACAGGTGAGTTCCTCGATGTGAATGGTGGTGAAGCGATCTTCTTCCACCACGCGCTCCGAGATCAGGATGGAGTCCTCGAAGTTGTAGCCGTTCCAGGGCATGAAGGCCACGAGCAGGTTCTGGCCAAGCGCGAGCTCGCCCAGATCCGTCGAGGGGCCATCCGCCAGCACGTCGCCGCGCTTGATCGAATCGCCGGCATTCACCAGCGGCCGTTGATTGATGCAGGTGTTTTGGTTCGAGCGCGTGTACTTGGTCAGCGAATAGATGTCGACGCCCGGCTCGCCGGCTGTCGTTTCATCATCGTTCACGCGGACCACGATGCGCGAAGCATCGACCGAATCCACGCTGCCGCCGCGCCGTGCCACCACGGTGACGCCGGAGTCGATTGCCACCGCGCGTTCCATGCCGGTACCCACCAACGGGGTTTCCGAACGCAGCGTCGGAACCGCCTGGCGCTGCATGTTCGATCCCATGAGCGCGCGGTTCGCGTCGTCATGTTCCAAAAACGGAATCAAAGAGGCCGCCACCGACACGATCTGCTTGGGCGAGACGTCCATGTAGTTGATCTTGTCGGGCGATGACAACGTGAACTCGTTCTGCGTGCGGCAGGAGATCAAGTCGTCGGTGAACTCGCCTTTCTCGCTCAAGGTCGCATTCGCCTGCGCGATCATGTACTGGCCTTCTTCAATGGCCGACAGGTAATCGATCGCGTCCGTCACCTTGCCGTTGGTGACCCGGCGATACGGAGTCTCGAGGAATCCGTAGTCATTGGTGCGCGCATAGACGGCCAGGGAGTTGATCAGACCGATATTTGGTCCTTCCGGCGTTTCGATCGGGCACACCCGACCGTAGTGCGTGGGATGCACGTCGCGCACTTCGAATCCGGCTCGTTCGCGCGTCAGACCGCCTGGGCCAAGCGCCGAAACGCGGCGCTTGTGCGTGACTTCCGACAGCGGATTGTTCTGGTCCATGAACTGCGACAGCTGCGAGGAGCCGAAGAATTCCTTCACCGCGGCGGCGACCGGCTTGGCGTTGATCATTTCCTGCGGCATGATCGGTTCGCTCTCGGCAATCGTCAGACGCTCCTTCACGGCGCGCTCGACCCGTACCAATCCGATGCGGAAGGCGTTCTCGGCCATTTCACCGACGCTGCGGACGCGGCGGTTGCCCAAGTGATCGATGTCATCCACGTGGCCGTTGCCGTTGCGGATGTCGATCAGGGTCTTCATGACCTCGATGATGTCTTCCTTGCTCAATACGCCCGATCCGGTGATTTCCTCACGACCCACGCGGCGGTTGAACTTCATGCGCCCCACGGGCGACAAGTCATAGCGCTCGCCGTTGAAGAACAGGTTTTGAAACAGGTTCTCGGCCGCATCCTTGGTCGGCGGCTCGCCGGGACGCATCATGCGGTAGATCTCCACCAGCGCCTCGAGGCGGGTCTTGGTGGGATCGATGCGCAGCGTGTCCGAGATATACGGACCGCGGTCCAGATCGTTCACGTACAGCGTGCGAATCGATGTGATGCCGCTCTCAATGAGCTTCGCCACGGTGGGAACGGTGAGGATTTCATTGGCCTTCGCCAGGATCTCGCCGGTTTCCGTGTTGACGATGTCATGCGCCAGCACCTTGCCCTGCACGTATTCTGTGGGCACGGGAAGACGCTTGACGCCGGCTTCCTCGAGCTCCTTGACGTGGCGCGCGGTGATGCGGCGGCCTTCCTCGACGATGATTTTCTTGCCGACGCGGATTTCGAATGCGGCGGTCTCGCCGCGCAGACGCTGCGGGATGATTTCGAATTCGATTTCTTTCTTCGACAAATGGAATACGTTCTTCTCGAAGAAGATGTCGAGGATCTGCTCCTCGGTCAGACCGAGTGCGCGCAGAATGATGGTCACCGGCAATTTGCGGCGGCGATCGATGCGCGCGAACACGCAATCCTTCGGGTCGAACTCGAAGTCCAGCCATGAACCGCGATACGGAATGATGCGCGCGGAGAACAGCAGCTTGCCCGATGAGTGGGTCTTGCCGCGGTCGTGATCGAAGAACACGCCCGGGCTGCGGTGCAGCTGCGACACGATGACGCGTTCGGTACCGTTGATGATGAACGTGCCGTTGTCGGTCATGAGCGGCAGCTCGCCCAGGTACACTTCCTGCTCGCGCACATCCTTGACCGGCTTCTTCGCGCCGCTGGCTTCCTTGTCGAGCACCACGAGGCGCACTTTCACGCGCAACGGCGCCGCATAAGTCAGGCCGCGCAGCTGACATTCCTTGACGTCGAATACCGGTTCGCCCAGGCGGTAACTCACGTACTCGAGAGTCGCGTTCCCGGAGTAGCTGGAAATGGGGAACACGCTGTCAAACGCCGCGTGCAAGCCGATTTCATCGCGCTTGGACTCCGCGGTATCCGCTTGCAAGAATCGCCGGTACGAGTCCAATTGGATCGCCAGCAGGTACGGCGTGCCGAGGATGCTCGGACGCTTACCAAAGTTCTTACGGATGCGCTTCTTTTCGGTGAACGAATAGGCCATATGAGGATCACCCTTTTCCAGTATCGCGGCGCGTTTCGCGCGCCAAAATTAACGAGGTCTAAAGCGGCCCCGCCCTAAAAATCAAAATCAAGAACGCAGCCGATGACTGCCGCTATTTCAGCGGCAACCATCGAACTGCGCATATCGGCAATAATCACTACTTGATAGCAGCCTTGGCGCCCGCGGCCTCGAGCTTCGCTTTGATCGCGTCGGCATCCGCCTTCGGAATGCCTTCCTTGACGGTCGAAGGCGCGCCCTCAACCAGATCCTTCGCTTCCTTCAAGCCCAAACCGGTGATCTCCCGGATGACCTTGATGACGCCGACCTTGTTGGCGCCGAACTCGGTCATGGTCACCGTGAATTCGGTCTGCGCTTCAGCAGCCGGAGCCGCCGCACCGCCGCCACCGCCCGCCGCTGCCGCCGCGACCGGAGCCGCCGCAGTGACGTTGAACTTCTTTTCCATGTCGGCAATCAGCTCGACCACTTCCATGACCGACATCTTGGAAATTGCGTCGAGGATCTCGTCTTTAGTAACAGCCATTATCGTCTCCAAATAATTATGGGTTGCTTAACCCGAATCAGGATTATTTCGCCGCCGCCTCAGCGCTCTTCTTGGCTTCAAGAACAGCAGCCAGCGTTCGCACCAACTTCGAGTTGGGGGCAGCCAACGTACCAACGAACTTTGCAATCGGCGCCTTGAGGACACCCAACATCTTCGATAACGCCTGCGCGCGCGTGGGCAATGAAGCCACCCGCTCGAGTGAATCGGCCTTGAGCAGCTGTCCGCCCAGAGACACGATCGTCGTCACCAGTTTGTCGTTGTCCTTGCTAAATGCCTTGACGATGCGGGCGGCAGCGCCCGGATCGTCGTTGGAAAATGCCAGGACAATCGGTCCTTTCAACGCCGGAGAAATGCACTCGAAAGAGGTGCCGGCAACCGCCTTGCGCGCGAGCGTGTTCTTGACGATCCGCAGATAAACCCCTTCCTTGCGCGCCTTTGCGCGTAGGTCGGTCATCTGCGTCACGGTCAAGCCACGGTTCTCCGCGCCCACCACGGACAGGGCTTTCGCCGCGACCGCGTTGACTTCTGCCACCACGACTTTCTTCTCTTCTAACTTGAGTGCCATCTAGGTTCCCCGTAGAGAAGCGTCACACAACAGATACGAACGCCGCCGTTCGCATCCACCCTTTGAGTACTGAGTACTCATTGGTGCGACCTTCTCAGGCATTCCTGATTCCGGTCCCACCATCTGCGCAGGCTGCTTTTAAGAGCCTCTCAGAGTTCCAACGAACCCTTTATGCTCGCCTGCGGTCTTCGAAGGTGGTTGCGGGAAGCGTCAGCCTCCCACAGCCCTCCAAATTCTCTTCATGCGCTTGCGCGCAACAATTCCCGGGGCCGCTGCGGCCCCGTCCTTTAAATCTTGACCAGACCCAGACTTGACTGATCGACGGCGACGCCGGGACCCATGGTCGAGGACACGGTCAGCTTCCGCAGGTAAACACCCTTGGAGGTCGCGGGTTTGATCTTCTGCAGATCGTTCACCAGCGCCAGGAGATTTTCCTTCA
>Ga0307474_10002258_pt1 | contig 13854 bp, 16 predicted proteins | sample atmos_gasesECM1C_2_FD_203312 | JGI IMG/M metagenome (GOLD analysis project Ga0307474, IMG submission 203312) | Hardwood forest soil microbial communities from Morgan-Monroe State Forest, Indiana, United States - atmos_gasesECM1C_05 | ecosystem: Environmental > Terrestrial > Soil > Temperate... | reverse complement strand
CCCTTTTCGGATTTCTCTTGAGCATTTGTTAAGGTTGTAAACGCAAGGAGAGCGGCAAAAGCCCGGACGAGTGGAAGGGATTTCATCGACTCTATTCCTTTCTCGAAACTTCTTCTCATCGTTGTTGTTTAGTGCACGGTCGGTCGTCGCAAAGGTTTGGAGACTGCGCGCCAGGATCCAACTGAAAACTCGAACTGCAGAAAGCGGCACCGCGCGATTTCTACCTAAGATCTGTTAGTCGACATGCGCATCGAAAACTCCTGTCTGAACATGACCGGACCGCTTGATCTGCACAAAGATCCGGTACAGCCCAGCTTTGGGGAATCCGTAGGGAAATGAGACCTCCGGGGACGATACATTCATCGTCATCTCCATCGCAGGATGGGAGTCACCTTGACTCGCCAATTGCGGTTCGTTAGCTCGCGGGGGGCCGGGCGGTAGACTCGCTTGAGCCATCTGCAGTGCGGCCATGGAAACCGAACCCGCGGGATGAACATGCGCGAACACCGAACAATCCGAACGCACAAAGGCTGCGTGTCCTGCCATTCCCATGTACGGTTCAAGATCTGTGGCAGCCCTACCGTTTCGATCTTCGATCCGGAAGCGAAAGGACATGGGAACATTGGCTCTCAATGGCGAGGGGTCGCGTTCCCAGATCATGTGCCCGCCGTCGGGTAACTGCGAAAACGTGGCATCGTCTTTGGTTGGCGTAAGCGGCCTTTCGAATGCTTGAGAATCATCTCCGGAAAACGGCCGGCCCGCGACATTGGGCAGATCGATTTGCCCAACCGCAGTCCATGGCACGCCATTGTCATCGACAATATCCGCGAAAATCTGGTACTTGCCTGCGAAAACTGTGGGCAAGTCTTCCAGAAACCTCCCGCCTTCGATACGCTCGGGATGAAGATGGTACATGCGATCCATATAGGGGAGCCGGAACAGGAAAAGGTGCATCAAGTGTCCGTGGTCAGGAATGAAGTTCTCGGGCTTGATGTATGTCGTCCAGAGGTCACCCTGACCTTGGACGCGGAGAAGAAGACGGCCGTCGGGCTGCAATGTCGCCAGCGCATTCGGAGAATTAGAGGACCAGGTCTGGGTTTGACTATTGCTGGCGTCTACTTTCCACCAGGCATTGCCGAGACCGATGACGATCAGCAGAAGGGCCGAGGCCCCAAACATGGCGGTCCGAGCCTTTCGCAGACCCTTCACCGTGGGGGCCTCCCCCGGTTGTAGTTGAGCTTCTCGTACCGAGGCACCGACCACGGAGACGATACCGATGGAGAGGAAGATCATGCAGCCAAACAGGAGGGCGCCGAGGGATTTCTGCATATGCAGCGTGCTCTGAGCGAATGCGGGTACAGGTACGCCGAGTTCCGCCTTACCCCGCGCACCATCGAGCTGAATTCGCACCTGCAAGTCATAAGTCTCCATGATCCAAATGCTCCCGACAAAGAATCTCGGGTCCTGCGCAGATCGTTGTGCCCAGTCCGGGATCGCCTGCAGTTTGTAACCGAATCCGGAAAGGCGCAGGATATTCAGTCGAACCTCGTGAACGTCGTTGGACTCGCTACGAATCTCGACCTGAGCCAAGCCAGGAATGACCTTAGGCATGCGCACCGTTACAAACACGTGATAGGGGCCAGCATCGTTTTCGTAGAATACGTCCGCGCTTCCGACGTGAGCGTTTGCGGGTGCGCATGCGACGAATGACAAGGCAACTAGAAATGCAGGAATGCGCGTGCGATGATCTCTCATAGAGACTCCGTTACCAAGCCGGGCCTGTTATCTTTGAAACCGTTTCATCCAATTGGCCCAGATGAACCCCAGGCGCGTGGTGAGAATCGCAGCTATCAAAGCAACGGTCATGACGATCCAGAACTGGATACGTGTATTCTCAGAGGCTTGAAATTTATAGGGATCGTACATAAATCCGGCAGTGTCGTCGTAGGCGAAGTAGTGCGTCCCGAAAATACGATTCCGCGACGACGGAGACATCAGGAAGTTCGCGAAGGGCCACTGAAAGGCAACCAGGCCGAGCAAGAACACCATTCCAGTCGACGCAGCCTGTAACCATGGTTTCCAGGCGTTGGTGGCTCTCCACAGCAGGTCTAGCGCCAGTCCAGGTACCATCAGCAACAGCGGAAACGCCATTGGAATGAAGTGAGTCACATTTTGATAGACCGGTCCGAGTTTCGGTTGTGCGGCAAAGAGTGGAAGAATCCACAGCTGGGCCAACACAGCAGCTGTGTAGATTGCCGCGATAATGATGTCTCCCCACCGGTGTTCCGAGGCGCGTGCGACGCCGACCAGCACCAGAGGAACAGCCAATGAGACCGCCAGATAAGCAGTCGCACTGTGCTGCCCTTGATTCCCCGTGTATTCGGTGATGAGGAAGCAGCCGTGCATGACGATGATCCCGCCGACGTAAAGAAACAGCCACCGGAACATCGCTCGTAAATCGCCATGGGATCGGTTCATGGCACCGCCAATCAGAATCAAGGTGCCAATATCGATGGCGATCGACCCACTCATGAGCAGTACGTGAGGCGGACTGAGGATAGTGACATCGAGACCGTATGCGTTATGCCACCAGTTGTCGAAAGGAGCGGATGTGATCATGGCGAATCCACCCCAAGCGGCAATGAAGGCTCCAAGCGGTCCGCGAAAGCCCCATATCTTTACGCTTGCCGCTCTTCGTTGATGCGCTGCAGGGTTATGGCCAAACGTAGTGGAAAGTATCAGGAAACCTGAAGTAAGGCCCCCCACCACTCCACAAAGCTGGATAGCCAAATGGGCCGGGGTCCAGAATGTATCGCGTCCAATCGTCTGGTGCCAGGCGACGTCCCAGTACCCTCCAATCATGTCCGAGGTTATCGCCACGAGCATGCACCAGATCGCAGCCGGTATGCGCAAAGTACCGGAGGTCAGTCTTGCCAATGGGATGTTGATGGAAACTGGCTGGCTGGTGTCTGGGACAGCGACACCGCCGTTTTGCGCCGCCACGGCCCGCGTGGTAAGTTCTGCATTCATGGAACTGTCCTCAGATGTGGTTGACTATGATTCATTGACCAACTCGGAGTCATTAGGAGATGCTGAAAATCTGCTGAAAAAACTCTGAAACCGCCATGTTCAAGCAGCCGCGACACTTACTCGAGTTCGGCCGGTTTCGCCTGGATCGCACTGAACGTTTCCTCTTCCAGGATGGCGCGGCTGTTCCGCTTTCTCCGAGACTCTTCGACACCCTCCTGGTTCTAGTGGAGAACCGGGGCCACGTTGTGCAGAAGAATGACTTAATGCAGAAGGTGTGGAACGATGCCGCGGTCGAAGAGAACAACCTCACCCAGAGCATCTCATCTCTGCGCAAGATTCTGGGGGACAACCTCGAGGGACCGAAATTCATCGAGACGATCCCCAAGCGAGGTTACCGTTTTGTCGCTCCCGTCAAGGAAATCACGGAGGAAGAACCCCGAGATGACCGGCCTGCTGTCACCAAGTTGAGCGGCAAAGAACATCGGGGAACCGGCCTCCCTAGCATCGCTCCAGCCATCGTGCTCGGAACCATGCTCCTGATGCTGATGGGATTGGCCGTGATGTGGCGCACCTGGACTCGTTGGGGAAGACAGCCACAAGTAAAGGAGGTGCAACTCACAACGAACTCTTCAGAGGCATCCGTGATCGCGGCTGCAATATCGCCAGACGGCAGATACCTGGCCTACGCTGACAATGCCGGACTCTACGTGCGCGTGAGCAGAACCGGAGAGATGCGCCCTCTCGCTGTTCCCCCAGCTTCCGTCATCGGCGGGCTAAGCTGGTTTCCTGAAGGCACAAGACTACTGGTGACTGTCACCGGTCTTCAACCTAACGCGGATAGCGTCTGGGTGATTTCGATATTGGGTCAGGCCCCGGTCAAGCTTCTGGACGGTGGCAACCAAGCTGCCGTCTCACCGGACGGTTCACAAATCGTGTTCGTGCGCGGAAAGGGCAAAGAGCTTTGGCTAATGGCTGCGAACGGAGAGTCGCCGCATCGGATACTAGCCGCCGCAAACGAGTATCTGGCGGGTCCGGTTTGGGGCTGGAATGGTAAGCATATCGCCTATGGAAGAGTTTTCTCGGACGTAAATAAGTTGGATACCGTAGTTGAGACGCTTGACCTGGAGACGGGAAAAATCACGGTCTCCTTTTCTGATCCGGACATTACGTCGGGAATACCTCTACCCGACGGACGGCTCGTCTACTCTCGAAACGAGGTCAGTTCCGGACAATCGGGGGCCAGCCTTCTCGAGGCCAACACCGATCCGAGTTCGGGGAAGGTGGTAGGAAAGCCTCGCCAACTCGCCCGTTGGCCTGGCTGCTCGATATCAGCTTTGGGGGTGACAAGCGACGGGAAGCATTTGGTGGCTCTAAAGGGCCTCGCGCAAGCTGACGTATATGTTGGAGACATTGTGGCGCACCACCTCGAAAACCTGCGCCGCCTCACATTCGATGACCGTGACGATTTTGCTTCGGATTGGACCCCCGACAGCCAATACGTCCTGTTTGCCTCAAATCGCAATGGCAGCATGGATATTTTCAGGCAACGAGTAGGTGAGCGTACGGCGGAAGCTCTCATCGCCGGTGCGGAAGACAAACTCTCCCTTCACTTCAGTCCGGACGGCCAGTGGCTCATGTATTTTGCTTTTCCGGGTGGCTACTCAGCTGCGAAAGCGCCTCTGTTGATGCGAGCTCCGCTCTCGGGCGGCCCTCCTCAATTCGTGTTCAAAGCGCGGCCTGCCTCTGATTTTCGCTGCCTGAAAGCCCCCGCGACTAGGTGCATCCTGAGCGAATGGGAGAACCAGCAACTCGTGTTTTATGCTCTTGACCCGATACGAGGCAAGGGACAGGAACTCGCGAGGCAGGAAATCGCCTTGGCGCCGGAAATTGTGGAATCCAACTGGGATATTTCCCCCGACGGCTCGCGCATCGCCCTGGCGATACCCGAAGGCCCGCCGGCCCGTATCCGAACCCTGTCTTTGGTCAGCGGTAAGCTGCAAGACATCCGCGTGAGTGGCTGGTCTGCCTTCCAATCAATGGAATGGGCTGCCGACGGCAAGGGTTGGTTTGTGGCTAGCCGATCAGCCGCAGCCAACACCCTTCTTTTTGTTGATCCGCAGGGACACGCATACCCGCTCCGTCAATCCGCCGGCGGCTACGCTACGTATGCGATCCCGTCTCCTGACGGCCACCGTCTGGCGTTCCTCGAGTACACCACTGCCAACAACGCCTGGATGATTGAAAACTTCTGACAAAACCTATTGCAAGAGTGCGCAGATGCACTCCACGCGGCACGAGTCTTCCCAGTCGCTGCAACAACTCAAGCAGCGCATATCAAGGCCTCCTGGACCCCGCCCCTCGCTGGTCCAAGGCGACATCCTCGTCCCTTAAATGCCGATAGCAAACTTGGTGAACTGCGATGCGAAAAAGTCCGAAGACGTACTGCGAATTCTCAATCGCAAACAGTGTACTCACTTACTCAACTTGCTCGCGGTTGTCTGGCCCGAACGGGGCTGCAGTGAGGCTCCGAGAACCACCTTCAACCATGGAGTCATGGAGTACCGCGTCAAGAAATTAAGGATTCGTAAAAGCCACTTCAAACTCAGCTAGACCTTTTCCGCGAACTGGTGAAATCGCAATTTTCGCGAATTTCACCAAACCCACAGGCAGCTTTCCGGCCCTTCTTTTCTGTCTTTTCAATCTCTTGCGGATGGTCCGCCTCTTGCACCTGGAGTTGCTTGCGGCCTCGCCCCGCAGAGGTTCGCACGATCAAGGAGAGGGTCATGGCAAAGGTGATTGAGTTTACGTACCGAAGAAGTTTCGGAATGCGTTCGTACATGCCGGTCAGCCCCAACCGGGAACTGTTATCGAGTTTTCTTCGCAGGCAAACAAGTCAGTACCGACTCGACCAGCTGGCGGGGTCGCTTAGGTAAGGAGGCACGTTACGTCGGCAATAACAATGTTCATTGAAGGAGAGCGAGCAGTTCCCAACGGTCTCCTGAGCGAGCGTGCCCAGGAACTGGACTGCGTTGTGTCCCGCTACCTACCAATGTTTTACAAGAGGGCTTTCCGCTTCTTGGGCAACATGCCCGACGCGGAAGATGCCGTCCAGGATGCTCTGCTCTCGGCGTACAAGCATCTCGGCCAGTTTAGGGGGCAAGCACAACTTTCAGCCTGGTTAACCACAATCGTAATCAACGCTGCGCGGATGAAATTACGCCGCCGCGATAGCTATTTGTCGCTTGACGAAGAGCAAGGGAAAGACGGTCTCACATTCTCGCAACGGTTACCTGATTCGAAGCCAAGTCCAGAAGAGCTCTGCTCCGCAGCGGAAGCACGAGACCAACTGGTCGAGGGCGTTCGGCAGCTCTCACCAAAGCTCCGTAGGACCCTTCAGTTGCGTGATATCGACGGTTTGACGACGAAGGAGGCTGCGCTTGTTATGGGTGTTCCCCACGGGACGGTGAAAGCACGGCTCTCACGGGCGCGCGCCAAGCTTGCTCGAATCGCGCACCCGAAGCCTATCAGGCGGCGGTCCCGAACCGTTTCACCTGGTAAAGCGGGAACATTGTGCTTGGGACGAGGCTAGTAAAACATTCGGTATTTCGTCTCTGCCAGAAGAGGCCAAACCAGCAGTTCGCATTGATGACGTGGCGATGACTAATATCGGCTTCAGTTAGCACAGCACGCAGGAGGATTGAATGGCAAAGCTCAGCGGAAAAATTGGGCTCATCACCGGCGGCAATAGCGGCGTCGGTCTGGCTGCGGCGAGACGCTTCGCGCAGGAGGGGGCCGGTGAGGAGACCGTTTCGGACCATGAAGTCTGGTCGGCTATTCGCTATCTCGATCCGGGGACGAAGGGGACGGGGCATACCATCGCGGTCATGATTACTTTAATCGCGATTTTCTCGATTTGCCTAGCTTGTATTGTGTTTCACCTTCGCGGATTGTGAGATTAGCGCCACAGAGTCTTATCCCTCCGTTGCCGCCACTTACACGCGAAGCGGCTATTCAGAAGGTTCGGCTGGCAGAAGATGCCTGGAACTCGCGTGAACCGGAAAAGGTCGTCCGGCTTACACATTTGACTCACGCTGGAGAAACCGCTCGGAATTTGTGAAGGGAAGGCAAAAGATCGTTGCGTTTCTCAGGCGCAAATGGACAAGAGCGCTGGACTATCGGCTGATCAAAGAGCTTTGGGCGTTCGAGGGGAACCACATCGCGGTGCGCTTTGCCTATGATGGCACGACGACTCCTGAACTTGGTTTCGCTCCTATGGCAATGAGAATTAGGAGTTCGATGAGAACACGCTTATGCGCCTGAGGTTTTCTTCAATCAACGATCTGGTAATCAAGGAGACGGAGCGCAAGTACTACAGGGCACTGCGCCGACACCCGGATGATCATCTGGGGACCAAACGATCTTGGTTTCTAAGATCAAATCTATTCAGGTGCAGGCAAGTTAGGAAAGACCAAGCCGGTGGTTCTGTGAAGTCAAAACAGGAAGATATCGATATCAGCAGTCAGTTAGTTTTGCGCGAGTCGACGAGGAAGTTCCGATGATGCAGTCGCTAACCCACCACTCGGAAGGTTGTTGGATCGCCTTTCTGTTGCTCGTCATTCTGGCGTTTGTTGCCAACCGGCTGGACCTGATCTCCTGGCTGGCGCGGCTCGGTCATCGTGAGACGGATCGTCACGAAGAAAAGCGCAACAACGAAGACACAGATGAATATTGGAGAATACACCGGTGAAACGTGGACCTCCAGCATAGAACTGTTCTCGCAGATGATTTTGCATTTCATTCAGGTCAGTACCTGCATTCTGGCGCTGGACCCGATCTCGCGATCAGACCCCTTGCTTGCACGAATCTGGGAGAGTGTCTGGGCTTCTAAGGCCAAATCTATTCACGTGCAAGCTCGCTAAGCTAGGGAAGACCAGCTCTGCCTTCGCAATGGTGTTAAGTCAACTTGCCTAACAAAAACTTTTTTAAGCAGGATGCCGCGCTGCTCCCTGCGAAGCTTTGGTACGGAACAATATCTTTAAAGTGATCACAATCTTCTACGGTTCGCGTGTTGGGAAAACCACGACAGAAGTCGCCTTCGAATACCCTTCGCTTGTTCTTGAACTCAATATCCGAGACCTCAAACTTCAGGAGTTGCAGACATCCGGACAGAATGGCCCACTTTTCGTCCCTGCCCAGCAGCGACAAATTCGCTTTATGGCATTTTTACAAAGTCTTCATGCCCTATTTACGCCTTCAGCGGTATGTTGTCTAAAGAGAGATGTATATAGGGAGCAGTGCGTCACAAATGTCGGCATCTTGCACAAACCGGCTGACTCTGTCCCCTTTTCCATGCAGGAAGCGACGTAAGAAGGCACTTTGTGCAGCTAGATACAGTACGTCCACTCACGACTTTCGACAGAAGAAAGAGAACGCTTCAGTTTGTGGCTGGAGCCGCAGCGGGACCTGCGGCAGCCCTGCTCCTGAGCTATTGTGCGTTCCGATTGCACTTTAATCTTGCGACGGCAGGTTCCATCGACTTACTGGTTGTTGTACTGACAGCGCTGCGATTCGGACTCTGGGAAGCTACCGGTTCATCGGTGATGGCCATCGCATGCTTAGATTATTTCTTCGCTCCACCTATCCACAGTTTTCATATTGTCGATCCTGAGAACTGGGTCGCCCTGGCATCATTTGAATTCACTGCACTGATTGTGAGTCGCCTTTCCGTTCAGGTGCAGAATCAGATGCGAGAAGCCGTTCTACAGCGTGGCAACACAAAAAAACTCTACGAGCTTAGCCGCAGCATCCTGTCCCTCAATCGGCAAGAGCCTCCGGGTCCTCAGATCGCGGATTTGATTAAGAAGAACATTAGAGTCGATGCCGTTACGATTTTCGATGCGGCCTTTGCTAGATTGCACAGTGATGGGCCTTGCACTAAAGAAGATGAGGAATTGGCTCGAAATGCTTATTTCTGCAACACGGATCATGACGATCGGGAACTGTGCAAATGGCAGCGCGTTCTCCGCGTAGGGCCGACTCTGATTGGCGCAATCGTGCTGCGTGGAATCGATTTGACTCCGCTTATCGTCGACGCTGTCGCCTCACTGACCGCAACCGCTCTTGAGCGAGCCCGCTCGCTTGACAAAGAAAGTCGCGCGGAGGCCGCGCGTCAGACTGAGCAACTTCGGACCGCCGTCCTGGATGGGCTGGCGCATGCCTTCAAGACGCCTCTGACCGTGATCAGCACTTGCACTTCGGGGCTTTTAGAAATGAAGACTCTTAGCCCGGCAGAGGCGGAGTTGCTCGAGTTGATAGATCAACATTCAACTCGACTTAATGTGCTAACCAGCCACCTGCTGAGAATTGCGAAACTGGAGTCGACCGAAATACGGTTACGGCGCGAGCGGGTGGCGATTCCTCAACTGATCGATGAAATAGTTGATGAATGCTCCGCTCAACTTTGCGGACACCCTGTTCAGGTGTCCATCTCAAACCAGGATGTAGCGGTTTCCGCAGACCGTGAACTGCTTGTCATGGCCGTTTCAGAGCTCATAGTGAACGCCGCAAAGTACTCCAGCGCCGGCTCTCCCATAACTGTCTCTGCCCAAGAAAGGAATAATCAGGTTGTCATTTCTGTGCACAACGAAGGTTCCGTAATCGACGCTGAAGACCGCGAGCTGATTTTTGAACGCTTCTACCGGAGTTCAGCCGCCAAACACCGGGCTTCGGGCAGCGGAATAGGTTTGTCCATTGCAAAGAAAACTGCAGAAGCACACCAAGGGAGTCTTTGGGTAAGCAGCGAAAGAGAGACAGGCACCACATTTTATTTCTCTCTTCCGGCGATCGAAAGGAGAGAACATGAGCTCATTGCAGAGTAGAGTTTTGGTGGTTGATGATGAATCCTCGATTCGTCGAGCACTTCACGCCACATTGAGCGCACTCGGTTTCGAGATCGAGGAAGCGTCGGGAGGGGAGCAGGCGGTGTCGTTTGTTCGCACGGAACGGTACGATGCCGCTCTACTGGATATCAATATGCCAGGGATGGGCGGCATCGAAACTTGTCGGGCCATCCGCAGACTGTCCCCCCGGCTTCCTATCTTGATGCTGACAGTCCGCGACAGCCCTGATGACAAGATTGATGCACTGGACGCTGGAGCGGATGACTATGTAACCAAACCTTTTCACGTGGGCGAGTTGATGGCCCGGGTGCGCTCCGCGGTTCGTCGTTCCCAAGCGATCCAAAAGCATCAGGACCCGGTGATTACGATCGGTGACATCGAACTAGACTTCGATCGTCGGCTGGTCCGAAAAGCCGGCAAGACTGTTCATCTGACGCCGAAGGAATTTGACCTTCTGCGCCACCTCATGTTGCACGCTGGTAAGCCTCAAGCGCATGCCCGCCTGCTCACTTCCGTGTGGGGTTCTGAATATGGAAATGAGATCGAGTACCTCCGCACATTCGTGCGTCAGCTGCGCCAAAAACTGGAGGACGACCCTTCGAGCCCTGAATACATCCTCACCGACTCATACATTGGGTACCGATTCAAGGAAACAAAAGGCATTGGGGCTTAAGGGCCAGCACACCTGAGAGCAACGCCGGTGCCAGAGCCGGCTGCATCCCTGGCGCATTTTGCCTTGCAATAAAGAAAAGCCCTCTCCAGCTTTCACCAAGACCACATAGATTCATACATTTGCCTGATGTGCTTAATTGCCAAGTACCTGCCTTCACTTTATGAACAATTTATGAACCGGTTATTCGAACTTTATGGATTCTGGTATCCAATGAACTGTCTGGTGATTGTAGGGAGTCAACGTTCGAGCTCGGAGAGTGCAATGTTCGCGACCACGGCAATCACGCTTCTGTGCACCGCGGGCATCTCATTTTACGTCCGATTCCTGATTGCGCTGTGTAAGAAGTGCAAGCCTCGTCGGATTGGGTATTGGGTGCGTGTGCGACTCGCCTCCGGCGAGGAGTCGATACCTGAACTGCGGCAGCGCGAGCGACCAGTGATTCGCGCTGCGTGAGAGGCAGGGCGCGATCGAATAATCGGAAAGGGGGATTCGATGTCGATCGAAGAAGTATCCGCAGAACAATTAGCTGAGCGCTTGTACCATTATGACCGTGCCCTTCGAGCAGATCACAACCGTGCGAGTGAGCGCGACGCTGAGGCATGGGAAGAAATTCCGCACCAGGAGAGAAGTCGTCTGGTAGCGGCCGCCCGCTTGACATTGCTGGACTTGACCTCGACGGTGGGAGAGCGCAAAAACGCGAGGCGCTACTTTGCGAAGCCGAGCGAGGCTGAATGGGGCTGCTGAGATCGGGATGTGCGGCAACGAACTACGAAATGAGAAATTCAAATGAATAGAAACTGGAGTCTACGGCAACTATTTGCCAAGACTTGTGATAAAGCATCGGGGCAAGACACAACGAAAGAAAGTACCTCCGTAACGAGGAGGATCCGATTCGGCGACTTCAAGATCGACCTCGACGAGCGAATCGTGACTTTGCGCGATCACGAGTTGCGGTTGACTTCAGAAGAATTCGATGTCCTGGTATTCCTGGCTAGCCACCCACGAAGCTTAGTTACGCCACAAACCATGTTGGCCAGAAGTTCACCTGCAAATCAGCTCGGACAAACCAGGTTCTTAACAACGCTAATTTCCCTCCGCAAGAAGCTTGACGCTGCCGGGCATGGCAAGCACTACCTTCAGACTGAGCCTTGGGTCGTCTATCGCTTCGATCCAACTGCGTCCGCATAACGAATACAGAAATTGCCAGGTACCGTCCGCCCCTCCGAAACATAGATGCCCCTCACGCGACCGAACTGGCGGGTCGCACACGTCTCCATTTGAATGGTGAAGGGAATCGATCCGGCCTTACGAAGATTTTATGGACTCCTCATGCCTGCCTCATCCAGCTCCAAATAGAGTCATTACTGCGAAGAGATTCGTCCTGGCGAAAAGCCAATAACCGACGGACCTCTAGCGGAGGAGAAAGATGCGTGGGAAGTTTGCAGGTACTGCAATCGTAATTGTATTGATGGTTAGCTCGGCGGTAGGGCAATCAACATTCGGAAGTATCGTAGGCGTCGTGCATGACAAGACGCAGGCTGTTGTGCCAGGGGCGTCAGTTCAAATACGAAGCTTGGAAGACAACAGCACTCGCTCAACCACATCCGACCAGAACGGGGCGTTCGAGTTTGTAAATCTCAAGCCGGGTAAGTACACGGTTTCGGTTCAGGCGACGGGGTTTGCTGACTCGCAGATTTCCTCCGCAGAATTGACTGCTCGGCAGGCTCTAAGAGTAGACCTCACAATGAACATCAAGAGTCAAACCGAGACAGTAGAAGTGTCCGATACGGTAGCGACGGTAAATACGGAAAACGGCGTGATTGCCGATTCAAAAGACAATAAGGACATTGGCCAACTGCCGCTAAACTTCCGCGCCGTCACCACGAGTCCTTTAGCGGCTTTGGCAACCTCCGCCAATGTACAACAGGACAGCCAGGGAAACATTGCACTGGCTGGGGCAACGGCCAACATGGTCGGCTATTCAGTGGACGGTATTTCGACGACAAATATCTTTCAGAGCGGCGCTGGAAGTAACCCTTATCCCTCTTCCGAGGGCATATCTGAGCTTAAAGTTACAGCCTTCAACAACAGCGCCGAGTTTTCGCAAGTTGGCGATGTGACCTTTACCACGAAAGGTGGAACGAACAACCTTCATGGAAGTCTGTTCGAATACCTTCAGAACGACGCGCTTGATGCCCGGGTCTTGAACTTCACAACAAAGGCACCAAAGCGGTTCAACACCTTCGGGGGCAGTTTGGGCGGACCGCTTGTGATTCCACGACTCTACAACGGGAAAGACAGGACATTTTTCTTCGTCGATTACGAGGGGAATCGGAAGAGGACTTCGCAGCCCGAGCAATACCTGGTTCCCACCCTGGCGGAACGCAACGGCAACCTTAGCGATCTTGGGGGAGGCACCGTCACGAACCTGAATGCCTCTTCGCTGGCTTTGCTGAATAACTATTATCCGCTTCCGAACGTGAATTGTGTGACTCAATTGACTCCGAGCTGCAGTTTCAACTATGAAAAGCTGCAGCCCATACCTTCCAGCACGAATGGCATCGACGGTCGGATCGATCAGATCATCAACTCCAAGCAACAAGTCTATGCGCGATTCAACTGGAAAAACCTGGTAACCAGTGTCGTGAATCCGCTTCTGCCCAACGATCTGGACCACGAGCATGACAGGAGTTTCTTGGTCTCGCACAATTACTCGATACGGGCCAACTTGCTCAATGAATTCCGCTTTGGCTTTACGGACACTCTCTTGGCACCCAGTTTCCCAATTGAAGGTGCTGCCGCAATTTCCCAGTTGGGCCTCCAGGATGTGGATGTTTCGCATCACCCAACCGACAGCGGCTTTCCCACTATCAACTTCTCGAACGGTACAGGCTTTATGCCGATCGGCAGAGATCACGTGGGAAACACGCTTTCCACAACAAAGCAGATTACCGACAACCTCACATATATCAGAGGCAAGCACACGTTTCGTACGGGAGTTGACTACCGCTGGGTGCGATTTGCGGTTCCCGAAATCGAAACGCCATCCGATGATTACGGTCTGTTCACTTTCAATGGCGCACTGACCGGCAACACCTTTGGCGACTTCTTGCAAGGTCTTCCGGCTACCGCATACTTTGCGGTGACCGGTCCCCGAAACAACGCGGGGGGTCCGGAAATGGGACTCTATGGCCAGGATGAGTGGCAAGTGAATAGCCGCCTTACTGTGAATGCCGGCCTCCGCTGGGAGTG
>Ga0307474_10002257_pt1 | contig 13856 bp, 12 predicted proteins | sample atmos_gasesECM1C_2_FD_203312 | JGI IMG/M metagenome (GOLD analysis project Ga0307474, IMG submission 203312) | Hardwood forest soil microbial communities from Morgan-Monroe State Forest, Indiana, United States - atmos_gasesECM1C_05 | ecosystem: Environmental > Terrestrial > Soil > Temperate... | reverse complement strand
GACGACCGGCTGCTGGTCATCGTCGGCCCGTGTTCGGTCCACGACGTGGACGCGGCGGTGGACTACGGCGTCCGCCTGGCCAAGACCGCCGCCGAGGTTGGGGACGAGCTGTGCGTGGTGATGCGGGTCTACTTTGAGAAGCCGCGCACGACGGTGGGCTGGAAGGGCCTGATCAACGACCCGGGCCTGGACGGCAGCTACGACGTGCACACCGGGCTGCGCACGGCGCGCCGCCTGCTGCTCGACGTGCTCAGCCTGGGTCTCCCGGTGGGATGCGAGTTCCTGGACCCGAACTCACCGCAGTACATCGCGGACACGGTGAGCTGGGGCGCGATCGGGGCCCGCACCACCGAAAGCCAGGTGCACCGGCAACTGGCCTCCGGCCTGTCCATGCCGATCGGGTTCAAGAACGGTACCGACGGCAGCGTGAAGGTCGCCGTCGACGCCTGCCGGGCCGCGCGCGGCGCCCATGTGTTCTTCGGCGTGGACAACGACGGCCGGGCCGCGGTGGTCACCACCACCGGCAACCCCGACGTGCACGTGATCCTGCGCGGGGGCACCGACGGGCCCAACTACGGGCCGCAGCACGTCGAGCGTGCGCTGTCGGCCGCGGCGGAGGCCGGGATGCCGCCGACCGTCATGATCGACGCCAGCCACGACAACAGCGGCAAGAATCACGAGCGGCAGGCCGCGGTGGCGAGGGAGATCGCCGAGCAGGTCGGCGGCGGCCAGCGCGGGATCGCGGGCGTGATGATCGAGAGCTTCCTGGTCCCCGGCCGGCAGGACCTCACCGGCCCGGGCCAGCTCACCTACGGCCAGAGCGTTACCGACGCCTGCATGGGCTGGGAGACCACGGCCGACGTGCTCGCCGAACTCGCCGCGGCCGTTCGCCGGCGTCGCTCGTCCCGCCCCGGGCCGGGGCGTTAAAAAAAACGCTGTTAAGACAGCACGCGGCGGCGGAAGTTGCGAAGACCGAGGGCCAGGAAGAGGGCGCCGAAGCCGACGACGACCGGATAGATCACGTACAGGTGCAGATGCGGCGCGTTCGTGAAGACCGCGCGCATGCCCTCGTTGACGTAGATCAGCGGGTTGATGAGCACGAGGGTCTGCAGCCAGTGCCATCCGCCGACCGTGACCGGCGCCAGCTTGTCAAATGGGTAGTACGTGCCGCCCAGGAACGTGATCGGCAGGATGATGAAGCCGAACATCAGCCCGATGTTGCGCGGCTCGAAGCTGGTGCCGAGGACCAGTCCGAGGCCGGCCATGGCCACGCAGGCCAGCGGCACGAACGTGACGATCAGCCACCAGTGCAGGGTCAGGTGCGCGTGCACGCCGGGCGCGTGCACGACCGAGGCCATCGGCAGCACGATGATCGCCGACAGCACGCCCTGGGCCGCGCCGGAGAGGACCTTGGCCACGGCCACCAGCCAGATCGGGCACGGGGCCTGGACCCGGTCCTCGATCTCCCGGGTGAAGCCGAACTCCTGCGCCATGGCCAGCGCGATCGACTGGACGCCCTGGAACATGACCGAGATCCCGACCACTCCGGGCACCAGGATCGTGGCGAACGCGGACTCCTGCGCCGGGGTCTGCCCGCCGATGCCCTGGCCGATCTTCGGGAACACGTACAGGAACACGAAGCAGAGCAGGAACGGCTGGATGACCGTGCGCAGCACGAACTCCCACACGTGCTTGCGCAGCACGACCAGGTCGCGCAGCATCAGCGCCCCGAGGGCGGTCCAGCTCGCGGCGGCGACCGAGCGGGTGGGCCCGCCGCCGATCCGGCCGGCCGGCGCCTGCGTGGTGACGGTTGCGGCCATCAGTCCTCCCGCAGTTCCTTGCCCGTGAGGTTGATGAACACCGTCTCCAGGCTGGGCTCGGAGATGGACAGGTCGACGAGGTCGAAGCCCTCGCGCTCGGCCGCCATGACGATCCGCGGCACCAGCCGCTCGTTGCCCTGTATGTGCAGCTGGACGCCGCCATCCACGATCCGGGTGCGGGTCACGCCGTCCACGTCACGGGCCAGCACCTCGGCCAGCCGGGCGGTGTCGCCGGTCGCCTTCAGCGTGACCACGGTGTCCGCGCCGATGCTCTGCTTAAGCGCGGCCGGAGTGTCCAGGGCCAGGATCCGGCCGTGGTCCATGATCGCGACCCGGTCGCAGAGCCGGTCGGCCTCCTCCATGTAGTGCGTGGTGAGCATGATGGTCTGGCCCTGATCGTGCAGCTCGACGAGCAGGTCCCACAGGGCGAGCCGGCTCTGCGGGTCCAGCCCCGCCGTCGGCTCGTCCAGGAACAGCACCGACGGCCGGTGGAAGATGGCCCGGGCCACCATCAGCCGCTGCGCCATCCCGCCGGACAGCGCATAGACCGATGCCTTGGCCCACCGGGACAGCTGGAACTGCTCGAGCAGCTCGTCGGCGGTGCGCCGGGAGGCCTTGGCGCCCATGCCGAACAGCCGCCCGTGGAAGTACAGGTTCTCCCACACCGTGAGCTGGCGGTCGAGAGTGTTCTGCTGGGAGACGATCCCGCTCAGCTGCTTGGCCAGCGCCGGGTGCGCGGCGACGTCGATCCCGGCCAGGTACGCCTGCCCGGAGGTCGGGACCACGCGCGTGGTCAGGATGCCCGCGGTGGTGGTCTTGCCCGCGCCGTTCGGCCCGAGCAGGCCGAAGATCTCGCCGACCCGGACGTCCAGGTTGAGCTTGTCCACCGCGGCGAAATCCGTCCCGGGGTAGACCTTGGTCAGGTCCTCGGTGTGGATGACCGCGTCGTCCGGGCGGCCGGGCAGGCCGGTATCGCTGGCAGGGGCGTGTGCAGTGCTCATCGCCCCCACATCGTAGCGTCGGCGGGTGCCGGCGACGGCGGGCGCGGCCCGGGCTCGCGGCCGGCTAGATCGACCCGGAGGCGGCCGTCACCCCGGCGGAGTTGGCGACGACGGTCGGCTGGCCGTGGGTGAGCTTGCTGATCGCCGCGGCGATCGTGTTGGCGGCACCGTCGATGTCCTTGGCCACCGCGCTGTTCGGGTCGTGCATGGCCGAGGCCACCTGGGCCCAGGTCAGGCCGGATAGCGCGGTTGGCAGAAACTGGGCCTGGGGCAGCAGGTACTGATTGCCGATGTCGAGGAACGGGAACGATCCGCCGTATTTAGCGAACAGGGCCGCCTGCTGCGCCGTGGGTTGCTGCAGGTAGGTATAGCCGGTCGGCGTGCTGGCGTCGGGCTGTTCTCCGTACCACTCCACCGGGACGAAGGCCACGTACTTGCTGGTGTAGTGCGCGTTCGCGAACGACAGCGTGGGGGTATCCGGGTAGGCGTCGGCGGGCGAGGAGTGGATGAACTGGAGCCCGGAGAACGTTCCGAACCGGCTGAGCGCGGCCGCGATGGCCCACCGCTCGGCGGCGCAGTACGGACAGTACTGACCGCCGATGTAGAGCACTTCCGGCTTCCCGTCGAGCGTCAGCAGCGGCTGGCCATTGCTCGGTGTGAGGCCGGTCGCCGTGCCCTTGCCCACCGCGTCGAACGTGGTTCCGGGAACGGTGGCGATCTGCTGCGCGACCGCCGCATCGGAGGTCGCACCGCTCGCGCGCGCGGGTGAATTGGTCAGTTTGACCGCGATCAACGCGACCACGATCGCGAGCACGACGGCCACGCAGCCGCCGATGGTCAGCGCCCGCCTGCGGGCATTCTGGCCCTTCTTCTGCCCGGCGCGCTCGGAAGCGCCCGGTGTCCTCCCCCGGTTGGCCTTGCTCATCGCCGCGGCCCCGCCTCTCCTTCTCGTTGCTCCCGCTACCACATCCTACTATCTGTGTACGTAGATAGTAGACTGTGCTGGCCGCCCCGGAGTTCCGGCGGCGGGCGCTTATGCTGGCGGTGACGATGCGGAGGTGGCATGCGCGGGTTCGGAGAGCTGGAATCGGTGATCATGCACCGGGTGTGGGATCACGGCGGCCCGGTCACCGTCCGCGAGCTGTTCGACAAGCTGCAGCAGGAGCGGGTCATCGCGTACACGACCGTGATGACCACCATGGACAACCTGCACCGCAAGGGCTGGCTGGCCCGGGTCAAGGAGGGCAAGGCCTACCGCTACACGGCGACCGCCAGCCGCGAGGAGTACAGCGCGCGGCTGATGCGCGAGGCGCTGGATGGTGGCGGCGACACCCAGGCCGTGCTGAGCCACTTCGTGGCCCAGATGGACGGCGAGGAGTCGGATTTGCTGCGCGACGTGGTGCGCCGCCTGACCGACCGGCAGTCCCGGTGAGGCTGGCGCTGCCGCTGTTCGGCTACGCGCTGGCCGTGGCGTGGTGGACGCCCGCGCCGCTGGCGCGGCTGACCGCGCCGGGCCTGCGCCCGCGGCTGGGCCTGGCCGCGTGGCTGACCGCGATGGCCAGCGCGCTCGCCGCCGCCGCGGCGGCCCTGGTGTTCCTGATCCGGGCCGCGGTGGGCGGCTGGACCGGCCTGGCCGAGGTGGTCTGCCGCTCGGTCGCCGGGCACGCGTGCGCCCAGACCGTCTACCAGAGCGCCGCCTTCGAGCTCATCCTGGCGGCGATCGCGGTCGTCGCGGCCCTGGCGGCCGGGGTGCTGGCCTGGCGCTACGGGCGCAGCGTGCAGCACGCGCGGCGCCAGACCCGCGCCCACGCCGAGGTCGCGCGCATCGTCGGGCGCGCCCTGGCCGGTTCTCCGGTCGCGGGCGGCCCGGGTCGCGCCAAGGCAAGCGCGGGCCGGGGCCCGGCGGCGGTGGTGATCGACGGCGCCGCGCCGGTCGCGTACTGCCTGTGGGGACGCCCGGGCACGATCGTGCTCAGCAGCGGGGCGCTGGATGTGCTCGATCCGGACCAGCTCCGGGCGGTGCTCGCCCACGAGCGGGCTCACCTGGCGGGCCGCCACCACCTGCTGATCGCGCTCACCCGGGGGCTGGCCGCCGCGTTCCCCGGCGTGCCGCTCTTCGGCCGCGGGCTCGACCATCTCACCCGGCTGTCCGAGATGTGCGCCGACGACGCCGCGGCGCGCCGCAGCGGCCGGCCGGCGCTCGCCGGGGCGCTGCTGGCCATGGCGACCGGCGCGGCCGTGCCCGCCGCGGCGCTGGGCGCGATGGCCTGTGCCGTCAGTGCCCGGCTGGGGCGGCTGGCGGAGGTTCCGGGCCGCGCCCGCGAAGCCCGCTACGTCCGTTACGGCCTGGCCGCGCTGATGGTCGCGCTGGCCCTGGGGCCGGTACTGGTCGCGCTGGCGGCTACCCGGGCCTGACCGCCCGCAGTCGGGGCTGCTAGCCGGTCACCCTGACCAGGAACAGCCACGCGTTGATGACGCCGCCGATAAGGCCGGCGACCACGGCCGGGATCATCCAGTACAGGCCGCCGCCGGCGTCCACGACGTAGGTGACGCCGCCGATCCCGACCAGCACCGCGGTGAGGAGGTTCGGCGATGCCGTCTCCATGTAGCGGGCCACCCGGTTCTCGGTGTCATGCCCGGCCCGGCGGTCAAGAATAAACAGGACGCCGCCGGTGACGGCCGATACGGCCAGCAGTTCCGGGCCAAGAGCCGCCGCGGGCTGGGGTGCCGCCAGCACGATGCCGACCAGGACCGAGGTCATGAACAGCACCAGGGTCTGGGCGGCGCGCGAACGCAGGCTGAGCGACCGGGCCAGGACGTCGCTCTTGATCGACACGGCGACGAAGAGCAGGCCGGTCAGGGTTCCGGACAGGCCCGCTATCGCTTCCCCGAACCCGCGCCACGCCTCCGCCATGTAGCCCACTGCCGCGTCCCCTCTCCCGGCGGTTTGCCTCCGCTGCGGCCCTCTCGCGCCCGCCATCTAGCGAACAGTGTGGACGGTCCGTCGCCTGGGCCGCGTACGGGTTCGCCGAAAACGAGGAGGCGTAACCGATTGACCACCATTCACCGCTTTGCGATCACGCGGCACGGAACTGATTTGGCACGGGTAACAGGCGCGCGGACGTGCAGGCACTTGCCGTTCCTCGACACCACCCGGAAGGACCAGCCGTTACGGTGCGGGTGGACACCAGGGCTTAGGGTCTGGACGAGGGCTACCGCGGCGCCGCTGGGCTTGCTGAACGTCCGACCAGCGAGAGGCCCGGGGGGCTAGCTCCAGACAGTGGAAATGCAGCTACTACTCGGCTCCCGGCCCAGTGATCTCCGGCCTGACAGCACGGCCGCCAACGACGCAGAACTCCCGGTAGGCCTCGCGCAGCGCCGCAGCCTCGCCAGGCCTGGCAGCTTCGACGGCCTCGACGACCTCCTGGGCACGCCAGTAGTTCGACGGAACGAGCCGGCCCGACGTGATGGCCTGTATCGCGACATCGCCGGCCTCGTCGGGCTTGCCCGTGCCGAGCAGCGCCAGGGACAGGTCGATCCGCGCGGACGCTGCCCGCCGCGGCCGGGGCGGCCCTGACGCGGACGATTCCAGCCGGGCGAGGACGCTGCGGGCGACACGCTCGCCGGCCGGGTCGCCTAGCCATGACAGCGTGGTCGCCGTGTACGCCTCCGACTTGGCCGGGTCGTACCGGTAGTGATGCTCGGCCCGGTCGGGCATCGAGAGCGGGGCGACGAGCGCCTCAACCCTGCTGAGCGCGGTATAGGCGACCGCGCGGCCGGCGTCGCCGAGTCGCGCATACGCGCGGCCTTCCTGCGCGGTGGCCTGAATGTGAGCGCTGCTGCCGTGCGGTGCCACCCGCTGGGCGTCGCGCGCCAACTCGGCAGCGGCTGGGTAGTCGCCGACGGTGAGCACCTGCCACGCCCTGGTTTCCAGGCACCAGGCCGCCATCTCGGCATGCCCGGTCTCGCTGGCCAGCTGCGCGGCGGTGCGCAGTCGCGCTGACGCTGCATCCCAGTCGTTCAAGTCGATGGCGCACGTCGCGGCGAGCAGGGACAACCACCCGCCCGCGACCAGCAACCGGCGATGCTCGGCCAGGGTCTTGCGGACGTCCAGCAACCGCGTGACGTAACCCAGGTGCAGACGGACCCGGGACAGCAGCTCCGCAGGCGGCGTCCCGTGGTAGGCCACCGCCAGGTCGTCGACGGCCTGCTCGATCCGCTCGAGCGTCGCCGCGCCCACATCGCTGGCCTCGGCCAGCCGGGCCAGCTCCCAGGCATCGGTTTCGTCGTCGCCCGCAGCGATCCGGCTGGGCTTGTCCGGCGCCATGGCCGCTAACGCGCCGTCCGCGCCGAGCGCCCTGTCGAGGACCTCGGCCAGGTCGCGGGAACCGGGTTTGTGACCGTTGACGACCTTGCTCAGGTAGGACACGTCGTAGTGCGTCACCTTGACCGCCTGGTGCAGGCTCATTCCCCGCTCGGCCAGCAGCCGCCGGACCTCGTTCCCGAACTCGCTCACCGCGCGCATCCATCCGCTACGACAGCCGGAAGGCGTCAGGGGGGTCGCGATGTGCCCTGATATGCCCTCCGGCCTGGCGCGTGCCATCCGGATCGGATCAGCTCAGCTGCGGCTCGCGCCAATCGCGCAGGTCACGCCGGTGCCGTGGTCCGGGCAGTACCCGTACGGGTTCTTCTGCAGGTACTGCTGGTGGTAGTCCTCCGCGAAGTAGAACTCCGTCGCGGGGACCACCTCGGTGGTGATCTCGCCGTAGCCGGCCTCGGCCAGGCGCTTGGCGTACGCGGCCAGCGACTCCTCGGCCTGCGCCTTCTGCTCCGGCGAGTGGTAGAAGATCACCGACCGGTACTGGCTGCCATGGTCGTTGCCCTGGCGCATGCCCTGGGTCGGGTCGTGGGCCTCCCAGAACGCCTTGAGCAGGTCCTGGTATGAGACCTTGGCCGGGTCGAAGACCACCCGGACCGTCTCGGCGTGCCCGGTCCGGCCGCTGCAGACCTCCTCGTAGGTCGGGTTCGGCGTGAAGCCGCCCTCGTAGCCCGCGGCGGTGGTCACCACGCCCGGGATCTGCCAGAACAGCTTCTCTTCGCCCCAGAAGCAGCCGAGTGCGAACTCCGCCACCTCGGTGCCCTCGGGATAGGGCGGCCGCAGCGGGGCGTCGAGCACCTCGTGCCGTGCGGGCACCGGCATTTGCTCGGACCGGCCGGGCAGCGCCTCCTCCGCACCCACCATGCGGGCCTTCTGGAAACCGAACATTGCTGCCTCCTTACGTGAAACCGGCCTGGCGTGCTCGCCCACTGGGCCGACGCCAACAGGTTCCAGTCAAGCCGATCCGTACCAAGGAAGCGAACCGCGTTCGGGGCCGCGGAATTCCCCCGTCCGTTTGTCACGGCCGATGCCGCCTATATACGTATATTCGGGCTTACGGGAAGAGGTGGAGCCCGCCGACCGAGGCAGCTGGCGCGGGCGCGGCCGCCTGCACGTGGCGGCCAGGGGTCCGCGGCCTCCCTTGAATCAACGTGCGGCGACAGGTCGGGCTTCTTCCCGCCGGTGTTCAGGGCGGCGCGGGTCGGGCCCACCCTTACTACCCGGTCGTTGCCTCGGCCGAATCGGCGGGCCGGCCGGTCAACGCGAAGCTCTCTACTCGGTCCAGGCCCGGCATCCCGGCTCAGGCTGGCACCATGCTCCTGACCGGTGACAACAGTTACATAACGTCGGTTGACTGGGCACAGACGGGCGTGGTGGCATGCTGTTCAAGTTATGCACGCTTGTTCGCATAGCGAACGCGATCCCGTCCTCGGCGCCGCGGCCGGACGCCCTCCCGTCCCGGAAGCGCTCCGCAAAGCACGCTTCACCGAGCGAGCAGCAGTCCAGAATGCGAATAGTAATAAGAGCCCTCAGATCGGGCATTCCGACCGAGCTTCGACACCGGCACATCGTCGCTGCAGCGCCGCAGCGTATGCCAGCGGGCTCTATAAATGAAAGCGATTCTCATATTATGCGACAAATGCTGCCGCGCCGGAATTCAGGTGATGTTAGCCTCGCGTCGCCGGGCTGCTAGCCCTGGCAAGGGTGGCCCAGCGGTGTCCCCTCACAGGCGGTCCCGCGTCCTGCGACGCGACCTCATAAGGAGATCGATTACGCATGAGTGACCAGACTCCGCAATCCGACAGCATTGTCGCCAACATCAGCAGACGGGGCCTGCTGCGCGCGGCCGGTGCAGGCGCAGCCGTCTTGGGGGCAGGCGGGCTGCTAGAGGCGTGCAGCTCCGGCATCAAGGGCGCGAGCTCGGGGTCGGCCAGCGGCAAGGCCATCACGATCGGCTGGATTCACCCGCTGACCGGCCCGCTGGCCGGGTTCGGCGCGCCGGACAACTGGGTGATCTCCAAGGTCAAGGCGACCACCCCGTATAAGAAGGGGTTCAAGATCGGGGGCAAGACCTACCCCGTCACGATCAAGTCGTACGACAGCCAGTCGAGCGTGACCCGGGCCGGGGACCTGGCCCGGACGGCCATCCTGAACGACCGCGTCGACCTGCTGTTCGCGTCGTCCACGCCAGAGACCGTCAACGCGGTGGCCAGCCAGGCCGAATCGCTCGGCACGCCGCTGGTGTGCGCGAACGTCCCGTGGGAGTCCTGGTACCTGAACCTGTTCCCGAAGGGCAACCCGGCGCACGCCACGGAGAAGGCGAAGTACGTGGTCATGTACTTCCTGGGCGCCGAGCACCTGGTCAAGTGCTTCATCCCGATGTGGAACCGGATCCACGACCAGCTGCACACCGACAAGGTGGTCGCCGCGGCGTTCCCGAACGACTCGGACGGCAACGCCTTCCGCGCGGTGTTCCCGCCGATCGCCGAGGGCGCGGGCTACAAGTTCGAAATGTCGTCCGCCTACCCCGACGGGACCACGAACTACTCCTCGATGATCTCCCAGTTCAAGGCCGACAAGGCGGACTTCTTCACCAACGTGCCGCTGCCTCCGGACTTCGCCACCATGTGGAAGCAGTCGGCGCAGCAGGGCTTCAAGCCGAGGCTGGCCACGGTGGCCAAGGTGCTGCTGTTCCCGCCTGACGCTTACGCGCTCGGCCCGCTCTCCTACAACGTCGCCACCGACACCTGGTGGGTCCCGACCCTGCCGTGGACATCCACGTTCACCGGCGAGACCTGCCAGCAGATGGCCAACGAGTTCGAGTCGACCACCGGCGGGCAGTGGAACGCCAACATCAGCAACTACAGCCTGTTCGAGGTGGCCCACGCGGCCCTGACCTCGGTGAGCGATCCGCACGACAAGGCCGAGGTGGCCGACGCCATCCACAAGGTGAACATCCAGGCGCTCGCCGGGCCGCTGAACTTCGCCTCGGGCGGCCCCGCGCCGGGTGTCGCGATCACACCGCCGGCCGGCGTGCAGTGGCAGAAGGGGACCAAGTACCAGGTGGAGATGCAGGTCGTCGACAACACCCTGCAGCCCGACGCGAAGATTACGGCCGACCTCAAGCCGACCAACGCGTAACCGGATGCGCGAGCGGGCGAGCATCACATCACCCCGAAAGCGGCGGAAGATTCAGACATGACCAGTCCGCTGCTCGAGGTCGACAACGTGACGAAACGGTTCGGCCGGGTCGTCATCGCGGAGGATCTGTCGTTCGCCGTCGGCTCCGGGGAGGTGGTCGGGATCGTGGGGCCGAACGGTGCCGGCAAGACGAGCCTGTTCGGCCTCATCTCGGGCGACCTCGCTCCCGGGGCCGGCGAGGTCCGCTTCGCCGGGCGCGCGGTCACCAAGCTGGACGCGGCCGCGCGGTGCCGGCTCGGCATCGGCCGCACCTACCAGGTGCCGCGCCCGTTCAGCGACATGACCGTGTTCGAGAATCTGCTCGTCGCGGCGCAGCAGGGCGGGGGGCTACGGCGGCGGGCCAGTTACGCGGCCGCGGTGGGCGCGCTGGAGCGGGCCGGCATCTCGGCCCACGCGAACGTGCCCGCCGAGCGGCTTGGCCTGCTCCAGCGCAAGCGGCTGGAGCTGGCCCGGGCCCTGGCGACGCAGCCCACGCTGCTGTTGCTCGACGAGGTGGCGGGCGGCCTTACCGACCCGGAGGTCGCTCAGCTGATCGAGATCGTCCGCGGTGTCAACGCCGACGGCATCGCGGTCATCTGGATCGAGCACGTGGTGCGGGCGCTCACCGCCGTGGTAAGCCGGCTGATCTGCCTGGCCGGCGGCACCTTCGTCGGCGACGGCGAGCCGGCCGCGGTGCTGGCCCAGCCCGCGGTCCGCGCGGTGTTCCTCGGCAGCGAGGTCACCGCGGCGCTGGCCGGCGGATCTCTGGGGGCATCCGGAGCGCCCGGGCGGGACGAACCGGCGGGCGCGGAACGGAGCGACCCGTGAGTGAGCCGCAGCCAGGCCGGCGGCAGGAGAACGGGACGCCGCTGCTGGAGGTCCGCGAACTCGTGGTCCACCACGGCCAGCTCCGCGCCCTCGACGGCATCTCGCTGCGGGTGTTCCCGGGCGAGGTCTACGCGATCATCGGCGCGAACGGCGCGGGCAAGTCCACCCTGCTGCGGACGATCGCCGGACTGCACCACCCGACGACCGGCTCGGTCCTGTTCGACGGCGCGGACGTGAGCAGGCGGCGGCCCGAGCGCCGGGCCACGCAGGGCATCGTGATGGTGCCGGAGGGCAGGCGGCTGTTCGGATCGCTGACCGTCGAGGAAAACCTCAAGGTCGGCGCGACGTATGCCCGGCCGGGCCCGTGGACCATCGAGCGGGTCTACGAGCTGTTCGGCTGGATGCGCGAGCGGCGCAACCAGCTAACCGCCCAGCTTTCCGGCGGTGAGCAACAGACGGTCGCCATCGGCCGGGCCCTGGTGGCCAACCCCCGCGTGCTGCTGCTGGACGAGCTCTCCCTCGGCCTCGCGCCCGTGATCGTCCAGCGCATCTACGGCATGCTGCCGCAGATCCTGGCGAGCGGGCTCACCGTGCTGCTCGTCGAGCAGGACGTAAGCCAGGCGCTGCGGGTGGCGTCGCACATCCACTGCCTGCTCGAGGGCCGGACCACCCTGGAAGGCAGGCCCGCCGACGTCACCGCGGATGAGGTCGAGGCGGCGTACTTCGGCCTGGCGGGCGCCGCATCGGCCCGGCCGGCCGGCGAAGGGAGCGAGGCGTAGTGGCCTGGGTCAACGCCATCATTCAGGGGATCCTGACCGGCGGGCTTTACGCGCTGTTCGCCTGCGGCCTGTCGCTGATGTTCGGGGTGATGAAGGTCGTCAACCTCGCGCACGGCGACCTCGCGGTGGTCGCCGGCTACGTCGCGATCGGCGTCATCGCGGTCACGCATATCCCGGTGCTCTGGTCGTTCCTGATCGTCGTACCGGTGATGGCGGTGCTCGGCTACGTGCTGCAGCGAACAATCATTCAGAGCGCGCTCGACCGCAGTGTGCTCACCACGCTGCTGGTCACCTTCGGCTTGTCGGTCGTGATCGAGAACGGCCTGCTCCAGTTCTTCACCGCCAACAGCCGCGGGATCGGCGCCGGTCTCTCCCTGGTGACCAGCTCCTTCACCCTCGGATCACAGATTCAGATCGCCTACCTGCTCGTGGTCATCTTCGCCGTGGCCGTGGTGGTGCTGCTCGGGCTGCAGTACTTTCTCTCCCGGTCCAAGTACGGCCGCCTGATCCGCGCCGTGGCCGACGACCAGGAGGCGGCGCAGCTGGCCGGCGCCGACTACCGGCACGTGTTCGGCATCGCCGCCGCGGTCGCGTTCGGCACCGTGGCGCTCGGGGGCCTGGCCTTCGGCTTGTACTCCCAGCTCGACCCGACCACCGGCACGGACACGATCTTGCTGTTCGCGTTCGCGGCCGTGGTGATCGGCGGGCTGGGCTCCCTGTGGGGCACGCTGCTCGGCGGCGTGGTGCTGGGCGTCGCGCAGCAGATCGGTGCCCAGATCAACATCTCCGACGAGGTACTGGCCGGGTACATCGTGTTCCTTCTCGTGCTGGTGCTGCGCCCGCAGGGGCTGATCTCGCGGAGGGCCGGGTCGTGAGCGAGCGGGGAACACAGTCATGAGCCTGGCCATGGACACCTCCGCCGATCTGGCGGGTGACCTGCGGGTCACCCGATCGCGCCGGAACGTCGCCTGGACCGGCGTCGGAGCGCTGGTCGTCGTCATCGTGCTCGCATACTTCCCGTACATCGTGTACGCGGGTACGACCGCGATCCTCGTGCAGGGATTCGTCGTGCTCACGCTGGCCAGCATGTGGAACCTGCTGGCTGGTTACGCGGGACTGGTGTCGGTGGGGCAGCAGGCGTTCGTGGGCCTCGGCGCGTACTTCGTGCTGATCCTGGCCATCCATGGTTCCTCGCCATTTGCTGCCGTCCCGGTGGCGGCGATCGGCTGCGGGGTCGCGGCACTGCCGCTGTGGTGGCTCGTCTCCCGGCTGCGCAGCGGGTATTTCGCGATCGCCACCTGGGTGCTCGCGGCCACCATCATGCTCGTCATCGAGAAGTTCTCCTCGATCGGCGGCGGGACCGGCATGCCGCTCCCCGGGTTGACCGGGATGAACCCGACGCTGCTCACCGCGTATACCTACTGGGCCGGCCTGGCCGTGACGGTGTTGTCGCTGGCCGCCATCTACCTGCTGCTGCGCGGCAGGCTCGGCCTGGTGCTCACCGCCATCCGCGACGACGAGGTGGCCGCGCGCAGCTCGGGGGCGCGGGTCGGCCTGGCCCGGCTGCTGGTGTTCGTGGTGGCCGGCGCCGGCTGCGGCGCCGCGGGCGCGGTGCTGGCTATCAGCCAGCTCCAGGTGCAGCCGAGCGCGGTGTTCAGCGTGCAGTGGACCGCGGAAATGGCGTTCGCGACGATCATCGGCGGCCTGGGCACGATCGAAGGGCCGATCATCGGGACCGTGGTCTACATGGTGCTGCAGCAGACGCTGCAGTCGTACAACGCCTGGTACCTGATCATCCTGGGCCTGGTCGCGATCGTCGTCGCCCTGTTCGCCCGTCGCGGGCTGTGGGGGCTGGTGGATGAGCGCCTGA
>Ga0307474_10002255_pt1 | contig 13865 bp, 13 predicted proteins | sample atmos_gasesECM1C_2_FD_203312 | JGI IMG/M metagenome (GOLD analysis project Ga0307474, IMG submission 203312) | Hardwood forest soil microbial communities from Morgan-Monroe State Forest, Indiana, United States - atmos_gasesECM1C_05 | ecosystem: Environmental > Terrestrial > Soil > Temperate... | reverse complement strand
ACAACGTTCCGCTGTGCAACGTCGACCCGTCATGCGGCCCCGCGCGCGCACAGCTCGAACAGCTCGCCCAAGGGCGGAACAACGGTGCGCTACAAGGCCTGCAAGCAGCAGTACAGGGTCTGACCACGCAGTTGGCAACGGCATCTAACAGTCTGCGGGCCGCGGGTGGCAACACCGCCGGCATGTCGCAGAAGATTGCGCAAATGCAGGCGGCTGCCGACCAGCTGGCCGACGGTAGCCGGCGGCTGGCCGACGGTGTACGGACGCTCGTCGACCAGGTCAAGAAGTTGGGTGCGGGCATGAACCAGGCGTCCGAGTTCCTGCTGTCGATGAAGCGTGACGCCACACAACCCTCCATGGCGGGCATGTACATCCCGCCCCAGGTGCTCACCTCGGACGACTTCAAGAACGCCGCGAAGATATTCTTCTCGCCCGACGGGCATTCGGTGCGCTACTTGGTCGAGTCGAAATTCGACCCGTTCAGCACGGCCGCGATGGATCAGGTGGCATCGATTCTCAACACGGCGCGCGGCGCGCAACCGAACACCTCCCTCTCGGATGCGTCGATATCGGTGGTCGGCCCGACCGCGATGTACAGTGCGCTGCGCAGCTACTACGACGACGACTTCCGACTGATCGTCATCATGACACTGCTCGTTGTTTTCGCCATCCTCGTCATCTTGCTCCGCGCGATCGTGGCGCCGCTGTATCTGATTGCCTCCGTGGTGATCTCGTATCTGTCGGCGGTGGGTCTGGGAGTCGCTTTGTTCCAGTTCGTGCTCCATCAGGCGCTTAGTTGGAACGTGCAGGCGACGGCCTTCATCGTGCTGGTCGCCGTCGGGGCGGACTACAACCTGCTGTTAATCATGCGAATTCGTGAAGAGGCACGCACGGGCATCCGCTCTGGCATCATCCGTGCTGTCCGATCGACGGGCGGTGTCATCACCTCGGCCGGGATAATCTTCGCCGCCTCGATGTTCGGGCTGTTGTTCGGCAGCATGTCGACCATGGTGCAAACCGGGTTCATCATCGGCATGGGCCTGTTGATCGACACATTCGTGGTGCGCACCATCACGGTGCCAGCCCTGGCGGCACTGGTCGGAAAGGCGAACTGGTGGCCCTCCAAGAGGGCTCACGCCACCGGCGCCACCGACACAACTCGCAGCGTTGTCAGCGCTGGCCGCGTAATGGTGCCCTGCGCCCCCGAAATTCCGGTCCAGGCGGTGGCCAAAGGTGTTCACGGTGACTTCTCTCATCGGTTGGCCACCAACAGCATCCGTCGTGCCGCGGCTCGCCGGCGGCGGGCAGTTGCCCAGCACCGTAAACGAGTTCGTCGCTTGTGGGTCGCAGGCGCGAGTCCACAGCAGGGAACCAGCGAGGCGCTGCTCGCGGGGTCGGCGGCGTCCCCGACCAGCCGGCGGCGGCTACCCACTTAGCGCGAAGGACGGGTTGGCCGCTTGTCGTTCGCTGCGAATTCTTGTTCGGGTCGTCCGGTCGTGCCGTAACGCAGCCCGACGGTGACGTCGCGGGTAGTGGCCAACGACGCCAGATACCGTTGGGCGGTTGCCCTTGATATCCCGATCGCCGCGGAGACCTCCGCCGCCGACATCGGCTGCTCCGATCTCCGCAAGGCCTCCAACACAAGCTGTTTGGTGGACGATGCCGCGATTGTCGGGGGCGCGGGGGCGGCGATTCTGGGGCGGAGGGCATCCAGTGCCGCATCCACGTCGCCGGCACTGAGATTGGCGCGGGCCAGGATTTTGCGGTAGCGAGCGTAGCCCGCCAGGCGGGCGGCGAGCTCGGTGGTCGCGAACGGCTTGACGAGGTAGCTGAGCGCCCCAGCGGCCATGGCCGCGCGGATCGTTGCCGCCTCGGTTGCCGCTGTCAGTACCATGCTGTCGCCCTGTAGTTCGCGGACAAAGTCGATGCCGGACCCGTCGGGCAGGTAGACGTCGACCAGGGCAAGGTCGACAGCATCGGCCTTTCGCGCGGCCTCGAGGGTATTCACGGTGGCGCTCACAGTGAAGCCTGGAAGCGTGTTGACGACCTCGGCGTGCATATTGGCGACGCGGAAGTCGTCATCGACCACCAGCACCGTCAGGTCTACATCACTCATGGCTACTCCTCTTCCACCAAAGCCGGCAGCTCTTCCATCACGCCTGGCAGCCTCGCGATGAACTCCGCGCCAGTCAGCCGACGCTCCCCATTGGGATCGCCTGGACTCGAAAGCCAGAGGTCGCCACCTAGGGCGCGGCTGATCTGGCGTGACAACGCAAGCCCGATACCCCGGCCGCCTGGTATCCCAGAGTCCGGCTTTGTCGTCCTGCCCTCGGTGAATAAATCCTCGACGAAGTCGGGCGCGACGCCGTCGCCGCTGTCGGCCACTATGACATGCAGCGTCGAACCTTCTTGCAACAGTTCGATTTCCACCTCTTTATTATGGTTACCGCCCAACCGGGCCGCGTCGACGGCGTTGTCGAGCAGGTTTCCGACCACGGTGGTGACGTCGACGGGGAGTATCAGTCGGCCAGATATCCAAGTGTTCTCATCGATCTTCAGCGTCACCCCGGCTTCGCGGGCCGCTGCGGCCTTGGCCGCCAGGAATGCCTGAAGGTAGGCGTCGCGGATGGCGTCGATACCAGGTAGCGCGGATCCCAGCGGGCCCGACCCGAGGAGCTCTTCCAGATACTCCAATCCCTCGTCGACGTGACCGCCGTGCAACAGCCCGTTCAGCAGGTGTAGACGGTTGGCGAACTCGTGGCGTTGTGCGCGCAGCACCGTGCTCATCACCTGTACCGCGTCGAGTTGCCGGGTCAGAGACTCGACATCGGTTCGATCGCGTGCCACCAGCACGGTTCCCAGCTCGCGTCCCTCGCGCGATACGTGCCGCGCCGAGACCACGACGATGCGTTCTCCGACCGTTGCCAATGTGGTTGTCGAATCGGCGGCCTTGAACACGTCGAGCACGCGCGGTGTCAACCCGATCTCCTCAACGTGCCGGCCCGGTTCGTTATCGATCTCGAGCAGTCGGCACGCCTCGTCGTTGACGAAGGTGGTCTTTCCGGACGTGTCGGCCGCTAGGACGCCTTCGCCGATGCCCTGCAGCACCGCCGCCCGACTGCGCACCAGCTCGGTAATCTCGGCCGGCCGCAAACCCAGTGTCAGCCCTCGCCATCGGCGGGCCAGTACCAGCGAGCCGGCGACACCGATCAGCAGGAGGACGCCACCCATCGCGCCCAGCACGCGCAGGTTTTTCGAAAACTGCTCATCAAATGCCTGCGTGGAGATGCCAACGATGACCACCCCCAGCACACGATTAGAACCGGGCTCCAGCACTGGGACTTTGGCGACTATCGCCTTCCCGAAAACGGTGGATTCATGAAACACCCCCTCGTGTCCGCCGATCGCCTGCGAAATATCGAGACGGACATGAAGACCCAACATGTTGCGGTCGGGAGCCGCGAGCCGGATGCCGCGCGTGTTGGCGACGACCACGAAGCGCACGTGCGTGCGTTCTTCATCGCGTGACGCAACGCTCTGGATCGGACCGGCCGCGAGTTCGTCGACCAGTGCGGGGCTGGCGGTCAACGGAGCAGCGTCGTAGTGGGAGATGTTGTTGATTACCGTCGGGGAAGCGGCCAGTACGCGAGCGATATCCAACGCGTGGACGTGGTACTGCTCGTCTAAACGGTGGCGATTGAACACTGCGAACAATACGAACGCGATGATCAATGTCAGCGTCACGAAGACCAGCTGCAGCAGCAGTAGCTGGGTGCGGATTCGCAAGCCGATGCGACCCATGGAGGCCATGAAGGGACCCTACTGCTTGTGAGAGCAAAATGCGCAAAAGTCGGCGGGCGTTGTCTAGCTGGATCGGTGGCGAAGGACGACTCCACTCACAGATGAGTCAACAGCCGCTCGGCGAACGCTTCGGGATGCTCCCGATGCATGAAATGCCCGCCCCGAACCTCCTCAACGATGTAGTCGTTCTCGAACATCCGGGCGGCGCCCCGATAGTCCGACGGCTCGACGATTGGATCGTCGAGCCCGGCAAAGACAACCGCTGGCACCTTTATCCGCGCCTTCAGTGATGCGCTGGGTATTGGGGAGAGCTTTCGGTAGTAGCCGAACGCCGCATTTAGGCTTGCCGGATTCGAGAAGCTCGCGCGCACGGCGTCGAACTCCTTGGGATCGGGGTTCCACAGCGGAGACCATCGTCGATAAATGGCGGGAAGCGCGGCAAAGTCGTTGCGCGCGAAGCGGTCCGGCGCCCCCGGCAACTTGTACACCGCGAAGTGGCGGACACCCCAAAGCTTCTTCAGCGACGGTTTGAGGGCCGCTGGGTGCGGAATGCCAATAGCGAAGAGCTTTTTCACTCGATCCGGGCCGAGCGCGGCCGCGCCGTACGCGGCCGAGGCTCCCCAATCGTGCCCGATGACGATGGCGTCGCGGGCGCCGAGCGCTTCGATCAATGCAAGCGGATCACGCGCCAAGGTCTCTTGATCGGGGTCGCGATCCGGGATACCGCTGGGGGAGTACCCGCGCATGAACGGGCTGACCGCCCGATACCCTTTGGCGGCGATTCGCGGGCGAAGATCGTCCCAGGAATGCGCCGTGTCCGGGAACCCGTGCAGCATGAGCACCAGAGGCCCGGAGCCCTCCTCGAGATAGGCGAATCTCAGCCCGTTCGCGTCGACGAAATTGATCGAATCAGCCATGGCTTGGGGACATTACGCCGATCCGCGCGGCACCGCGAGGTCATGGTCGGCGGGGTAGGCGTGGATCAATGCCGTGGCGAGTTTGGGAACGGCGTGCGTGAGTTCGTGTTCGGCATCGTGAGCGATGCGGTGCGCCTGCGCCAGATTGAGGGTGGGGTCGACATCAAGTTCGGCGTCTGCGTGCAAGCGGTGCCCGATCCAGCGCATCCGCACACTGCGCACCGCCCGCACCCCGGGCTGGGCCGCCAACGCTTGTTCGGCGGCGTCGACCATCGCCGGGTCCACTCCGTCGAGTAAACGGCGGAACACGTCGCGCACCGCCGTGCGCAGCACGGCCAGGATCGCCGCGGTGATAACCAGGCCGATGATCGGGTCGGCCAATGGGAACCCGAGCGCGACACCGCCGGCGGCGAGCACCACCGCCAAAGAGGTGAGCCCGTCGGTGCGGGCATGCAGGCCGTCTGCCACCAGGGCCGCCGACGCGATGCGCCGCCCGACCCTGATTCGGTAGACCGCCACCCATTCGTTGCCGATGAACCCGATCAACCCGGCCAGTGCGACCCAGCCGATGTGCTCAATCGGTTCGGGGTTGGTTAGCCGCATGATCGCTTCGTATCCAGCGATGATCGCCGACAAGGTGATCATCGCGACCACGAACAACCCGGCCAAGTCCTCGGCACGGCCCAACCCGTAGGTGTAGCGGCGCGTCGCGGTCTTAGTGCCCAACGCGAACGCGATCCACAACGGCACCGCGGTCAAGGCGTCGGAGAAGTTGTGGATGGTATCGGCAGCCAACGCCACCGACCCGGAGATGACGACGACGACGATCTGGGCGACGGCGGTCAACCCTAGAACCAACAGGCTGAGCTTGACCGCACGGATTCCGGCAGCGCTCGATTCCAGGGCATCGTCGACGCTGTCAGCGGCATCGTGGGAGTGCGGCGCGACGATCTCCTTGATCGCCCCGCGCAGACCGCGCGGGTGATCGTGGCCGTCTGCATGAGCGTGGGCACTACAACTATCTGCATGCATACGCAGATAATAAGCCATAGGGGTGGCGAGTGGCCAACGCGATGTCGCTACCATCAGCCCATGCGCGGCTCCAAGATCCTGATCACCGGTCCGACCGGCCAGGTTGCCACTCCCATCGCCAAGGCCCTCGCTGCCGACAACGAGGTCTGGGGCATTGCCCGGTTCACCAACTCCGCCGTTCGCGAAGACCTGGAGAAGGCCGGAGTGCGGTGCGAGACCGTCAACCTGGCCGCCGGCGACTTCACCGCGATCCCGTCCGACTTCGACTACGTGCTCAACCTGGCGGTGGCCAAGAGCGGCAGCTGGGACAAAGACCTCCGGGCAAATGCGGAGTCGGTCGGCCTGCTCATGGCCCACTGCCGCGGCGCCAAGGCGTTCCTGCACTGCTCGTCGGCGGCCGTCTACGACCCGCCCGACGACGAACCCCGCACCGAGCGCACCGCCTTGGGCGACAACCACAGGTTTTTGTTCCCCACCTATTCCATCTCCAAGATCGCGGGCGAGGTCGTCGCCCGGTCGACGGCCCGTGTCCTCGGCGTGCCCACCACCATCGCCCGACTCAACGTCCCGTACGGCGATAACGGCGGGTGGCCGTACTACCACATGGAGATGATGCTGGCCGGCATCCCGATCACGGTCCCCCCCGGCGGGCCGGCCCGCTACAACCCGATCCACGAGGACGACATCATCGCGACCGTGCCGAAGCTGCTCGAGGTGGCGTCGGTCCCGGCGACCACGGTCAATTGGTGTGGTGACCAGACCGTCAGCTTGCAGGAGTGGTGCGGCTACCTCGGCTCACTCGTCGGCAAGGAACCGGTGTTCGAGGAGAACGAGCAGGCGCTGCGCGGTGGTCCCACCGACGTGACCCGCATGCACGAGCTCATTGGCGGAACCACGGTCGACTGGCACGACGGGCTGCGACGGATGGCGGCCAAGTTCCACCCGGAGCTGGTCGGCTCGTGAGGAGCCCCTGCTACCAGACGCGGATGTAGTCGACGAGCATCTGGGCGGGATAACTACCCGGCCCGGGATCGCCGCCACCGGAACCGGCAACCGCAAGGTTGAACACCGGAAACACCGCGTAGCCGGGGTCGTTGAACGGCCAGTCCGGCAGCGAGTTCGCGGCAACCGTGAAGTACGGCTGCGCGCCGTCAACGTAGTCCTGCCAGAAGCGGATCCCGGCCTCATCCCACTGGCACCGCCACGCGTGCCACCCGCTGTCCAGAGCGATGTTATGGGTCTTCCATTCGGCGCCGTTTGACTTTGCGTGGACGGTGGTGGCCGAAGGCCAGCTGCCGTTGCCGTACCACTCGAGGATGTCGATTTCGCCGCGATCGTCATTTCCCAGCCACCAGGAGGGCCAGCAACCCGCAGTCAGGCAGTTGAGTTTGACGCGGGCTTCCCACGTGTGGCCGATGCCGCCCCGCCACGGGCTTTGAACCTTGCCGCTGTAAAACGTCGGGCCGTCTTTTGCGGCGCGGAGGACGAGGTTGGAATTGCCGTCGAGGAACACGTTTTGCCGATCGTCGCGGTACTGCCCGACGTTCTCGGGTCTTTCCCAATACGTCGGGTCTTTCATCGGCTCGCGGGCTCGCGCGATCATCCACTTCGAGGCATCGGGGGCTGAGCCGGCCGGGCCATCGAATTCGTCCTGGAAAATGTAGGATCCGGCCTGACCAGACGGCGCGGTGGGCGGCGGCACCGGGCCCGCCGGCGAATCCGGTCGGGACGGGTTAGCCCGCGCCTCGGGGAAGGGAATCGCGGCTGCCAGGGCCCCGATACCCGTCATCAACATCATGCTGCGACGATCCATCTCTGGCATAAGCAAGCGACGATAGCAGCCCACGGTGTATCGCGTTAAACCACGATTTGCCGCGGCGCCTAATGTCCCTAGGCCTTCATGGCGGCGGCGACTTTGCCCGCCAGCCGGTCGAGGTAGTCGCCTTCGGGTCCGTCCTGGACGACGATCAGCCGCCAGTACAGGGGGCCGGCAAGTAAATCCAGGCACATCCCGATATCGGTGCCGGCGGGTAGTTCGCCGCGGGCGATCGCCCGTTCGACGAGTTGAGCGGCCTTGGCGCGGCGCGGATTTTGCACCATCGCGAGCAGCGCGTCGGTCAGGGTGGGATTGCGGGCCGCTTCGGCGATCAGATCCGGGATGATCTTTTGGGCAAGGGGGTGGGTGAGCGCCGCCTGACCGCTGGCCAAGTACTCGCGGATATCGTCGTGCAGGTTGCCCGTATCGGGAACGTCGACCGCCGCAACGGCGACATCCGAGGCCAGCGCGACGGTGATTTCCAGCTTGGATTTCCAGCGCCGGTAGATGGCCGCCTTGCCGACACCAGCGCGACGGGCCACCGCGTCGATTGACAGCCGCCCGTAGCCAACCTCGGCGAGTTCTTCGAAATACGCGTTCCTGATCGCATCGGTTACCTCGGCCTGAAGAACGGGACCGCCTGACATCCGGCTCGGACGGGTGCTTGTCTGCATGGCTTTATCTTAACAAGACGGAACGGTTGCGTTTCGGGTATCGACGGGGTAGCTTCGTAATCGATACGAGTCCGTTCCGTTTCGACTGGTTGGGGAGTGGCGATGAAGTTTCTGTTCGACGACGAGGTGTTCTCTTTTGAGGCGTTGCGCGCTGCCGGACACGGTGCGTACGGCGGCGCCGACCTCGGCGAGGTTCTGGTGACCGCGCGGGCGATTCCCGAGGGCGACGACGTTGCCTGGCAACAGCAATGGAAGGCCACCGCGGAGCGGGTGGAGGAGTTGGGGCGCAAGTCGCTGGCGGGTGGGCACCACGTCAGCGCCCGCGAAGCGCTGCTACGCGCATCCAATTACTACCGGTGCGCGGAGTTCTTCTGCCGGGAACACCCCTGGAACGATCCCGAAGCAGCCTTGCTGTTCACCCGCAGCCGCGAGACCTTCCTGGAGGCAATGGGCCTCTTCGACTTCGGCTTCGAACTGGTGCTGATCCCCTACGAGGGGACGACCCTGCCTGGCTATCTCTACCTGGTTGATCGGTCAGGAACACCGCGACCGACCATCGTCTACAACAACGGCTACGACTCCACCAGTGAAGAGTCCTACTTCGTGATCGCCGCGGCCGCATTGGCGCGCGGCTACAACGTGCTTGCCTTCGACGGACCCGGCCAGGGCGCCGCTTTGCGTGAGCAACGACTGGTCTTCCGGCCAGACTGGGAAGCCGTCATCTCGCCGGTTATCGACTTCGCTTTGACCCGACCCGAGATCAGGCCGGACCAGATCAGTTTGTTCGGGTACAGCATGGGCGGCTACCTCGTGGCCCGCGCTGCGGCGTTCGACTCCCGCATCGCCGCGCTGATTCTCGATGACGGTATCTACGACTTTCACTCCGCCATGACGGGCGCTTTGCCGCCGTTCCTGAACACCTGGATCGCCGAAAAGAACGACGAGACCGCCGTTCCCGTCGTACAACTGCTCATGGCAGCCAACACGAAACTCCGGTGGGCGGTCCGTAACGGGATGTGGACGATGGGCGTGGAGTCAACCGCCGAACTTTCGCGCACGTTCCAGCACTACACCCTGGCCGGCATCGCTGACCGCATCACCGCGCCCGCGCTGGTCCTCGACGCAGACAACGACCAGTTCTTCAAAGACGAACCCCGCCGCGCCGCCGAGGCCATGACCAGCTCGGCCACCACACTTGTGGCACTGTCAGAAAGTGAAGGATCAGGCGAACACTGCCACATCGGTGCGCTATCCAGGCTGCACCAAGTCGTCTTCGACTGGCTCGACCAGACCCTCCCGCAGGACTAGTCCCGCAGCGCTGGAAAACCGTTCAACACAAACACTTTGGAGTCCCCGATGAAGATCAGCACCACGGTGCCCGCCGGCGAACGCGGCGCGTTCACCATCGGCCACCGCGAGCAGCAAGCCACCCTGGCCGACCTACCCAGCGGCGCCCGGGCGCTGCTCAGCAACCCCGTCGCTGCCACCTTGGCCTGCCTCAACGCGAGCGGCACCATCCACCAGAGTCCCGTCTGGGTGGACACCGACGGCCAATACATCCTGCTCAACACCGTGCGTGGTCGCGCCAAGGACTGCAACCTGCGGGCACGCCCAGACTTGTCACTGATGTTCACCGACCCGACCGATCCCTATCGGTGGATGTCGATCCGGGGCCTGGTGGTCGATGTCATCGACGAAGACGATCCGCAACATGGCCGTGCCGCAACAGAATCCATCAACAGGATGAGCGCCAAGTACCTAGGTCAGGACGTCTACCCGCTACGGGATCCACACATCACGGAAGTACGGGCCCTATTTCGGGTCCAGCCCCTTCACGCTGTCGTGTACGGAACCACATCATGACCGAGTACACCGATGCCCGCGCCGTCGTCATCGGCGGTTCCATCGGCGGTTTGACCGCTGCGCTGCTGCTTCGTGACCTCGGGTTCACCGTCGAGGTCTACGAACGCTCATCGGCCACCCTCAGCGATCGCGGCAGCGGCATCGTCCTGCAACCCGACACGGTGCGGTGGTTCACCGATCGCAGTGGTCAATCGCTGTGTGACCTGTCCACCTCGACACACCATGTGCAGTACCTCAACCACGACCGCGGCATCGACTACCGGGAAGAGCGCACCTATCACTACACCGCGTGGGGAACGATTTACCGCGCATTACTCGCCGATTTCGGCTCCGCGCGCTATCACCTCGGTGAGTACGCAACTGGATTCAGCCAGACCAGCCAAACCGTCGCGGTTCGATTCGCCAGTGGCCGAACAGTTTCGGCTGATCTCGTGGTCTTCGCGGACGGCATCACTTCGATCGCGCGGCAACAGTTCGATCCCGACGCCACACTCCGCTATTCCGGCTATGTCGGCTGGCGGGGGACACATCCGCAGCGGTCGTTGAGCAGGCAAGCCCGCGAGGTGTTGAGTGACGCGCTTACATTCGACGTCGTCGCAAACTCACACGTCATCGTCTACCCGATACCAGGAGAGGATGGCACCCGGCCCGAACACCAACTGGTCAACTACGTCTGGTATCGCAATGTGGGCGAAGGTCCCGAACTCAACAAGTTGCTGCTGGACAAACGGGGCACGGCAGGCCTGGTGTCCGTGCATCCGGGCCAAGTTCAAAACCACTACATCGAAGAGCTGAAAGCTGCCGCCGCGCAACAGTTGTCGCCTGCCGTTGCCGAGGTGGTGGTCGCCACCGAAATGCCGTACCTTCAGGTTGTTTCCGATGTCCGATCGGGCAGGATGGCCCAGGGACGGGTCGCACTGATCGGCGATGCCGCCTGTGGCGCACGGCCACACGCGGCTGCCGGAACTGCCAAGGCGGCCGCCGACGCGTGGGCTCTGGCCGGGGCGCTGGGTGACGCCGCAGGCGATGTGACTGCCGCACTGACTAAGTGGGAACCCGGCCAGCTCGAACTGAGTGACTCACTAACGCGTCGGGTCATCGCGATGGGGAACCGATCCCAGCTCACCAACAGTTGGACGCCCGGCGACCCCGATCTGCGGTTTGGCCTGTACGGACCCGGACAGTAGAAACCAACACGAGGAAAGGACGCCCAATGGCCGACTACAAATTTCTGACCGATCTACCGCTAGCCGGTGAACTCGTCGCGGAGAACTTCGACGGTTGGCCGGATTGGCTCGAGGCCGAGTTCGCCAATCACGCCAACGACGGACACGTCGGGTCGAGGCTGCTGAGTCAGAATTCCCGAGTTCGGGTGTGGGAGATCCGGCTCGCGCCGGGAGAGCGCTGGCATGCGCATCGTCATGTGCTCGACTACTTCTGGACGGCGGTCAACCCGGGCCGCAGCCGGCAACACACCTTCGACGGGACCACCCGTGATGTCACCTACCAGGCGGGCGAAACCCGGCACTTCCACTTCGGCCCCGGCGAGTACCTGCTGCACGACATCGAGAACATCGGCGACACCGAGCTGGTATTCACCACCGTGGAGCACCTCGACAGCGACAACGCACCGCTACCCGTCGACAACCCGTGATCACATCACCGATCCGCCGTTGACCCCGAGCACCTGGCCGGTGATGAATCCCGCCTCCTCCGAGCACAGGAAGCCCACCGCAGCGGCAATGTCGTCGACAGAACCCATGTGTCCCACCGGGATACGCTTCGCCAGCTCCTCGGGCGAGCCCAACTTGCCTTCGGCCTGCGACCGGCGCGACATCGGCGTATCGATGCTCGAGGGTGCGATGTTGTTGACCGTGACCCCTTTCGACGCGTACTCGCTGGCAAGCGATTTGGTCAACGTTATGACGGCGCCCTTGGATGTCGCGTAATGAGCCATATAGGGCGATCCGCGTTGTGCACTCGAGGACGAGATCATCACAATGCGGCCCCACCCAGCGGCAACCATGTCGGGCAGCGCCACCTGACAACAGTGAAATGTTCCGGTCAGGTTGACATCGATCATCTCTGACCAGGCTTCGACGGTGATGTCAGCGAACCGCGAGAAGCCCGCCTTACCTGCGCTTGTCACCAGTACGGCGACGGGCCCCAGTTCACCTCGCACTTTCGCGAACGCCTCCTGCACGCCGGGCCGGTTGGTGACGTCGACCTCGACACCCAGCGCGGCCAAACCCGCCGAGCGCAGCTCTTCGGCGACCCGTTCGGCGGCCTCGCCGTTGACGTCGAGCGCGGCAACTTTGAGGCCGCGCCGGCCGAGCTCACGGCAGGTGGCTTCACCCATGCCCGACGCGCCGCCGGTCACCACCGCCACGCGGCGTTGCATCTTCGTCAACCCGGTCGCCTCCTAATCGTCCGCGACAAGCCCCTTTACCTGCTGGTGGTAAATGACCTTGCCTGCGCCAGCCCAATTGCCCTCGGGTATCTCATGAATCAACGTCCAGACGTGATAGGCGCGCGGGCCCGCCGGGTCGATGCCCGCCGCGGCGCAGATCGCCACGTGCACATCGGCGGCCAGTTGTTCCTTGCGGTCTTTCGAAAGCGCCCCGTCAAACACCGTCATGTCGGCCCGAAATCGGGGCTCGCCGGGTTGGCGGCCACCCACCAACTGCGCCGCGGGCTCCAACGGGTGCAGGTAGACCACCGTGTTGTCACGCATGAACGGAGTGTCCGGGGCGCGTTCGGCACGCAGCAGTGCCGTCACGAGCTCGTCGGTCAACCTGCTCAGGGCCTCGTCATCAAACGAGCCACGCACGAACGTCAGATCGATCATTGGCATTGGGGCATCACAGCTTTCTCAAACCTCGCACCACTTTGATGTAGGGCGCGGTGGTCGCCGCGCTCTTGCGCAGACTCGGTTGAATCGCGCCGGCATTGCCCACCACGAGATAGCGCATGCCGTAGTCGCGGAACTCCGCCATCTGTTCGATGACCTCGTCCGGTGTTCCCACCGCGAACAACTCTTCCACCAGCGAGCGGGGGGCCTTGGCGGCGTACCCAAGTGCGGTCTGTTCGTCGATCAATTGCGGTATGAGGTCCTGTGAACCGGCGAAGTCGGACCCAAGCGGATGTTCGGCGCCGTGCCGCGCCCATGCTTCACCGTCGCAGTTAAGGGTGAATACTTTCGCGATATCGGACTGCACGACTTCGTCGACCTCGTCGCGAGACCGCCCGGTGACGATGAAACGGATCAACGCGGGCGTGATGTCCATCGGGTTACGCCCGGCGTCGGACGCCGCCGTTCGCACCAGGCTGAGCTGTTCGCCGTATTCAGCAGCGCGGGTGGTCCCGGGGAACCACCCGTCGGCATAGCGTCCGGTGGCCCGCATCATGCGCGGGCCGTGCGCGGCGACCCAGATCTCCGGCCATCTGCCCTTGTAGGGGGGAAGCGCGAACGTCGCGTTGTGCAGCGGAAAGAATGGTGAGTCCCGAGTTACCAACTCGCCGTTGGAATCCCAGAGGGCGCGGATAGTCGCCACGGCTTCCTCGAAACGCGCTACTGGCTTGGACCAGTCCACGCCGTAGGGCGCGTTGCTTTCCCGCTCGCCGGTTCCGATGCCGAGCACCGCCTTGCCGCGCGTGAGCAGATGCAGCGACGCAGCCGCCTGTGCGGTGACGGCGGGATTGCGCCGTCCGGTGTCCGTGACAGCCACCCCCAGGCGCATCCGCCCAACCTTGTTGTGCCCG
>Ga0307474_10002254_pt1 | contig 13867 bp, 16 predicted proteins | sample atmos_gasesECM1C_2_FD_203312 | JGI IMG/M metagenome (GOLD analysis project Ga0307474, IMG submission 203312) | Hardwood forest soil microbial communities from Morgan-Monroe State Forest, Indiana, United States - atmos_gasesECM1C_05 | ecosystem: Environmental > Terrestrial > Soil > Temperate... | reverse complement strand
TCGGTCGTTAGCAGGTACCAGGTAGGTTTCGCCTTCCATGCCGCTTCGCTGATGGTGCCTCCGAGCGCGTCCACACCCCACGGCACTTGCGAGTCGGCCATGAATTGGGCCTTTTCCGGGCTCACATCGCCGGCGAAAGACGCAGGGAATTTCGCCTTGTCGAGCAGCAGAAAGCCATCCACGGGCGGAAGGATCGGCGGTACGGGCGCGCCAGGAGGCGGGTCCTTGATCAGTGAGGATACAGATTCGCCTTTGTCGAGCGCAAAGGCAGCGATATAAACCAGCCCCGCCACCTTTGGGTCGTTGCCGGCTTCGGTGATGACAGCGCCGCCATACGAGTGACCGACAAGTATAACGGGGCCGTTCTGAACGGCGATTGCACGCTTGGTAACCGCTACGTCGTCTGCCAGAGAGATGGTCGGATTCTGAACGATGGTGACCGTGTAGCCGTCCTTCTTCAAGACATCGTAGACGCCCTCCCAACCGGACCCGTCCACCAGGCCGCCGTGGACGAGAACGATGTTCCTCACAACTGTCGTTGATTTTGTTTGCGCCATAGTGTTTTCTCCCGTGATTAGTATGATTGTCATGATCGCCAGCGCACCGCAGACGATTCGTGTTCTGACGCCTATTGCCATCGCGTTATTCTTCATCGAATATCCTCCTTTTCATCGATTGCGAAGTCCCAAAAGCCGTTCTAGTCTTGAGGGCATTTGATAGATCGCGTTCTTTCAGTTCAGCCGTCCATCTCGAGCGAAGCGTGGTCTTTCACTGCGATGAATTTACGGTTTCGCCACGTGCGCCGAACCCCATAGTGAGCCCGGGTTGGCTCGATCCGGATAGATCTCCAGCATCTGGTCGTATAGCTCTCTCGCCGTCGCCGTCATCGAAGCGACGCGCTCAAAATCGCGGATGTATTGACGGGTCTCTGCAACTATTCTTGGACTGTCGTCCCTGTCCGCTTTCTTGTGCCCCGCGATCACGGCGCGCGGTTTCAGCGTCTCAATAGTGTCGAGCGCAGTGATCCACTCGCGGCGAGTTGGCGCGTTTGCCTCGGCGAGGTAGAGGTGAACATCGTTGTAGGCGGCGTCGCCAGCCACGACCAACCCGACTGATGGCACGTGAAGACACGTCGTGTTGTCGGTGTCGGTATGCCCCAGTTCGACCACGACAAGCTCACGACCTTCGAGGTCGATCACATTACCCTGGAGTTCCTCGGGAAGGACCAGGTGCTCCGGAATCTGGCCGGGATAGCGTGCATTCCAGAAACTTGCCACGAATTCTGGTGACAGTTGCCGGCGCATGACCTTCAGAACGTCAGGCGTTGCAACCGCTTTGGCATTTGGAAACCGATCCAGGAGGGCGCCGAGGCCAAAGAAATGATCGCCGTGGCCGTGAGTGACATAGATCGTGGTCAGGTTCTTACCGCTGGCCGCGACCCATTCCACCTGCGCTGCAGCTTGCTCGACCGTCAAGAACGTGTCGACAAGAACGGCATCCCGCTGACCGGAGATGAGAGTCGCCGATGTGGGCACCCAGGCCCACCGCTCCTTCCCCGGGGGCAGGTCGCGGACGAGGCCTTGGCGATTTGTTACTAAGACATCCCACTTCAATGTGGGACTAACAGTGGTAGTTGGCATCACGCTCTCCTCTATATCCGGTGCTGTTCCGGCTGCCAAACAAGTTGCAGCGGCTAAAACGGCCGTTGATCGCCCACACTTGCCGGTGACGGACGCAGACGAAGATCGTCGAAGGTTAAAGGCCGGCCGGTCTGCTGGTGGTCGTAATGGCGTTCGTATACCACGCGAGAATCAGCCCATCGTCGAAGAGTGCACCAGGAAATCCGGCACGTCCTGCCTGACACGCCGATCAGATCCACTGACCAGGCCGAATGTGTTTCATCTGTGGTGTCTCCGAGAATCGGACTTTCTCGAATCTGTACCGACAGGCCGCCAATCTCAGCCATTACGTGAAGCGGGACAAGGAATTTGAAAAGGAGTGCGCGAATCCGCTCCCTGCCAAATACCGGGCCACTCTCCGTGCCGTCGCTGACCTCGACATGATCGGCGTAGAACGTGTCAAGAATCTCCAGATATGTTTCCCAGCCGCTGCTGATATCGACCGCAATGATGGCGGAATTCAGGACCTTCTCCCGTGCGTGTAGATCGCGATCCGCGCGGTTAATAGAAACCTGCTGGCTAATCATTGACACTTCTCCTAACCGGGAGAGTCGCTTAGACCTGCGCTCGGCCCCCATCCACGAACAGTTCAATACCCGTGACCAAACTTGAGTCGTCGGATGCCAGATACAGCGCCGCCTTGGAGATTGCCTTCACGGCTTCGTCGAGTTCCTTCTGGCGACGTCCGTGATGAAGACATAGGCACCCACTTGGACGAAAAGTTTTGCCGTAACCAACCGAATCCCTTCAGTTCCGCCGGCGATTAACGGCGGTCTTGCCTTCGAGTTTCTTGGTCGTTGCCATTGCCTTTCTTTGTGGTTGCTGAGCTTTCCGCTGCGATGAAGGGCACCCGTAACCGCCCAACGAATCCTTTTCAAAACATGCCCGCGCTATCCTGTAGATTGGCCCGGGCCACTTCGAAAGTATTCAGAGCTTCTCTGAACAGCTTGATCCTTCCATTCTCGGCAACCAGGCGCGCAAAGAAGAGTTGATGAATGGATCGTCCCGTTTTGCTGGACACCGCTGTGGCCTCGAATTCTGCAAAGGCTTGGTCGGGAGTATCGATCAGCACCTTAATATTCTCGAATTTGAAACCGGGATAGATGTCGAGCACGGATTGGAAAAAGCCAGCGATCACGTCTCGGCCCGTGTACTGTGTAGGAAGTCCGAATGTCGCAAGATAGGGCAGCTCAAAGGCGCCATCTTCGGCAAACATCTCCGCCGCCTTCTTCGGATCCCTGAACGAGAAGGCGGTGTATTCAAGCATCAGTTCCTTGGCGTTTTTCATAGGTATTCTCCTGTTCTCTGACCATCAGTTAGTCCGCATTTTTATTGGGCCCCCAAAACTTTCGCCTGCCATCAGGCGCGACCGGTACTAGATTGGAGCCTATTCGCGCTTGGTTTGCGGCGTGATGCGCGCGGATCTGTGAAGCAGATACACCACGAAGAATTGGAGGACAGCGATAAAGAGCGGCCCAGTGCATTTCCCAAAATCATGCTCAAACAGACCGATTCCGGCATCAAGCAATTGCACGACGCCGGCGAGCGCACCCAGGAGCACCAACGCAGATGCCGCCTGCTTGCAGATTGCGCACAATGCGAACAAAGCCAGAGGAATTGTGCGCGCCGCCGCGTACATCGCCAATATCAACGACGCCTGCGTTGGAACGGATTCGGCGGGGATGAGGTATTGCGGACGGATGATGCCCACGATGGAAAAGCCGCTCGCGACCAGTACATTGATTGCCGTGACCAGCGAAGCCAGCCGCATCGCCTTTGTTGTTGTCATTGATTCCTCCAGAACTATCGCCTGCAAACCGGCGCAACCGGTGCCACGCCGGGCGGAGCCTAAGCGCTGCGTACTTTTCAGTCATACGCAGCCACAAACACATCCTGCACAAATTGCTCAATCGAAGTAGGTGTAGTGTTCTCCGGCGAGCGCGGCTCTAGCGGAACGAGGACTCCTGCGTTGATGGCTTTGTACATCTCGATGTACATGGCAGCTCCCTTAGGCGGAACACCCAATTGCGTCAACGCCTGCTGCACTTGGTCATACGGGAACTGCTCGTAACGCAGACTCGGTTTACAGATGCCGCGCGCAATCACGGCGGTAGCTTCCGTCATCGAGAGGTCGCGCTCTCCAAGCAGTTCGCGCGTTTGTTTGCCGGAAAAATCCAAGTGCAGGAGGCGCTGCGCGGCGTAGTCACCAACGTCGCGCGTCGCGGCCATGGGAATCTTCAGGTCGGGTAGCAGCGCATTACCGAAGATTCCCATCTCATGAATCATGCCGATCGCCGCCAGATTGTTCTCCATGAAATACGCGGCGCGCAGGTGCAGAACGTTTAGACCGTCGATAGCGTTCAGTTTTTGTTCCGAAGAATGCAGTCCCGAGACTGGCCCGGCACCTTCCGCAACCTGCGCGCCGTAGCTGCTCAAATGCACCGCGTAGCACAGGCCGGATTCTTTCACGGCCTTCGCGATCCCATCGCTATCTCGCTCCTGCTCCTCCCGGGATTTCGCCGGCGGCAACATCAAATATGCGGCACGCGCACCGCTGAAAGGTTTGGTGAGCGCAGCCGCATCGCTCAGATCAGCCGTGAACGCTTCCGCGCCTTTGTCCACAAAGCGCCGCAGTCGCCCCGAGTCGCGTCCCACGACGCGGACCTTCTTGCCCGCTGACAACAGAGAATTGGCGATGATCGAGCCGGTGTTCCCGCTCGCTCCTAAAATCACATACATTTCATTCGAAAAAACGGATGACGTCATATTTACTACCTCCTTAGGTCTTGTAAAAAGGGTGTCGGACGCCTTCAGGGCGATGCGTTGTCTCCGGCCCTCACTTCGGGAATGTGTCGCCGAACATGGGAAGGCCGCTCACAGATTCGGCCTTGGTCGCCTCATCCTGCAAAACGTCCCAATGCTCTTTGAGAAGTCCGTCTTCGAACCGAATAACGTCGCCGGCGATCCAGGCCGCGGGCCTGCCCATCCCAGTGAAGCGGCCATGCGCTATGACGTAATCGCCCTCTGCGATGATGAGCTGGTTCTCGTAGTGCAGCGTCTCCGGCACCGAGCGGACGAGATTGAACAGTCCTTCGCGACCGGGTGGTATGTGTGCGCTGTGCTGTATGTAGTTCGGTGACCAGAAGCGTTCCGCCGCAACGTAGTCACGTTTGTTAAACAGTGTCTCGAAAGCTTCGAGCACGATTGCCTTATTTCGTTCTGGGGACGAGTTGCTCATTGCCTCTCCTGTGCTTGTGAGCGATCGATCTGCACTTTCACTACAGTAGAGTATGAGCATAATCCAGAAGTTGCAAACTATTTTTATGGGAAAAAGCTTTTCAGACCATCTCGCCGTACTTCCTTTGTTTCAAAATCGCACTGACAGTCTATTATTTACGCGATGAGTCTCCTGCACCAAGGATGAGATGGTTTGCATCCAATCGATGAAGAGTACGCTGATACTCTGGGGGCTCTTCCTGCCTGGAGCGATCCATGCGAACTCGGGAAGAGATGGTGATGGCAGATGGGTTATTCGAAGAGTGACAAGGCGGAGACGCACACTCGGATCGTGAGCGTTGCTGCCAAGAGGTTTCGTGAACTCGGTCTGGAAGGCATCGGCGTTGCCGATGTAATGAAGGAGGCCGGTGTTACTGTCGGCGGTTTCTACAAACATTTCGATTCACGCGATGAACTGGTGGTTGAGGCTCTAGCCACCGCATTCCAGGATCTCGACCGCTGGGAGGAACATACTGAGACGCTAACCAAAGCTTTGGAGAACTATTTGTCCGAAGAGCACCGGGACGCGCCGGGGGCAGGCTGCGCGTTGGGCGCATTACTGGGTGACATGTCTCGGGCGAGTCGAGCGGCGAAGGCTGTATATACCGCACGGCTCAAACGCACCTTGGCTTACTCGACGGGCCTTGTTCCTCCAAATGGCAACTCTGACCGGCGCGCCCGTGCGATCCTCACGATTAGTGCAATGCTGGGAGCGATCAATCTCTCTCGTGCCGTGTCAGACCCGAACCTTTCACGAGAGATTCTCCAACGGACTCGCGATCAGTTAATCAGTTTGAACAAACCCTCGAAACCGCATTAGACGGCTGATTCCTATCGGACAAACGTCCAGCTACAGCGGTGAGGAATTCAAGCGAGCCGCCCGCGTTCTATCGCTGTCTTCCAACGGGTAAATCGTAGCTACGCTCGCCTCTTCGCAATTGGCTGCCATTTTGGGACCATACGGCGCTCCGACATCGTTAGGTATCAATCAGTTACATCTCGTTCTTACCTGTCGCGGAGCCTACTAGGCCTTCACTTTCCTGCCACTCGGATTCCTCCTGGTTTGACGGAAACCGGCACAGCGCGACTGAGTAATAGGTGAACAATGCCTGAGAACCTTGGTCTGGAGCCGGGTTCCAGGCTCATAACCACTCGTCGTTTTGCACACAAATGGCAGGATGAAATTCCTGGTCTCACCGAGCTCTTGGGCGGGGGTTGGAGGGGTGTTTCCCAACGTCGAGGTACGCTGCTTGCACGCCGTCATTGCCTTGGGCGAAGAGCACTTTACCAAGGCTGCCCGCAGATTGAACCTTACCCAATCTGCGCTTGCTGTTCAGAAAACGTGACACGGCCTCTTTGACGGTGACGAGAGCAGGCTTCGGTCGGGAGGCCTCTTGAAGTCCTTGCTGCTTCGCCTCATATTCCTCTACCAGTTCGCGTTTGAAATCCTCAGCCTTTTCCCAACTGCGGGTCTTGGCGCTGCGACCGATGAGGGGGCCATCCGATCCGAGAATGCCATGGATCTTAGGCGGGAGTAAACGCACAGCATGGAATCGGCCTCGTTGCCGAAATCCGCCGTATGTTTATTGTACGATTTTAAATCATTCTATAACTATTTTATTATCAACAGTTTAATAATGGTGGAGGCGGCGAAAGTTGAACTATCCAGGGTGTTGAGAACACGTAAGTTGATTCTAGGAACCGCCGCAACGGCTAAAAAGACCCCATTGCCCGATCCATTGTACGTTTATTGTAGGAAAATGCTTTTGGCTTCGGAGTCGGGGAGCTGGCCGATGCCGACGCATCGCACCAGTCCGAAAAGCGGGGCGCGGCGTTGAGATAAGCCTTGCGCGTGTGATCGTTATTGATCTGGGCGCTGAAAACTCGAGGACGCGCTGCGCGGCCTTCGGCGTCGGGCTGAACAGCGAGGCCGGCTGCAGCCAGGCGCCTGGAGTGAGCACGAATTCATTGGCCTTGGCGAACGACTTTTCTATGAAATCATGCGAATAATGCAGCAAAATCGCTCGCGGAAATAATCCGCGTGGGTTTGTGGCAATCGAGCGCGAGAAGCCCGCCCTTGTCGCCCGTCACGAGGTAATCGGCTTTGCCCGCTTCGGACACGGCCAGCAGAAAATCATCCGTGGGATCGGGAGAGCGTATCACGGGAGGCAGCGGGTCGACGTCCTCGGCGAGCTTTTTGATCTGGTTGACCAGGCGGCCGGCTTTTGTAAGGCTTGACGAGTTCGGCGACCCTCGGCTTGTGCAGAGTGGCGCGCAGCTCATCGAGTTGGTGCGCACAGGTCAGGAGAGTGAATTTTCCATCTTCCCACGCATTGTAAATCGCGGCCGGATTGCCGGCCGGGGCGATTAGGGCGGACACGAGAATATTCGTATCGAGCACGACGCGCATCAGACTTTGTGCCCGGCCTTCCCGGTGGGGCGGCGGTCCGCGCGGACCTCGCCCAAGGCCTCGTCGCCAAGTTCCTGGAGATGATCGAGGTCAATGCCGGCGTTCTTCGCCTTGATGTCCTGCACGGTTCGGTTAAACACCCGCCAGCGGACGGCCTCTTCGATAAATTTCGAGAGGTCGCCTTTTTTCATACCCCGGGCACCGAGGAAGGTGCGGAGGGCGAGATCGGTCTCTTTCGAGACCGTAATAGTCCAGCGGACGGCTTCTTCTTCCATTTTGGCACCTATACACTTAAGCGGCTAAACGCTTTTGCGCTTATACATTGTAGGTCGGAATCCGGCTTGGTTCAAGCCGTTTCCGTGAATTTCACTCCTTTGCATTTCCTTGATTCCGGGCTACTCGGCGCGCTCTTGGGGGCTACCGCAGAGCGGATTGCGACAAGACTGCGTTCGATCTTCGGGCCGCTGCTGGAAACACTTGTTTTCTCCGAGGTATCGAAATAGGCGTCGTGGTTCGGTGAGAGCTGCGCTTTGTATCACGACCGAGAGAAAGACCAGGACGAGGTTGACCTTGTGGTTGAAACGGGGAATGGCGCATTGGTCGGTATCGAAGTCAAGGCGAGCGCCGTGAATGCAGGTGACTTAAAGGGTCTCCGGAAACTGGCCGACGCCTGCGGCGATAACTTCAAGACTTCAAGCTAGGAGTGATTCTCTAATATAGCGGAAGCACAGTCCCCTTCGGCGACCGTCTTGTTTGCTGCGCCAATGTCCTTGTTTGTGGGGTGACTCGATTTTTCGCGGTCTTCGGGCGCGGTGGATACAGTTGTTGCAATACGTCATTAGATACCAGAAAGTGAATGACGGTTTAGACTTTCAATCGATATGTAGCCTTCAGAACGAACCCACGTCCGAAAAATCGCAATGGATTGAGAATACAGCTTCGTGAAAAATCTGAGTGTCTGTAACTAATTGATAATAAAAAACTTGGTGGAGGCGGCGGGAGTCGAACTATTCGGCGTGTTGACAACGAGTAAGTTACTGATTCTAGGAACTGCCACAACGGCTAAAAAGGCCCCATTGCCCAATCCATTGTACGTTTATTGTACGAAAATGCTTTTTCGCTCTGCAGTCCACGAGACACCACATCGCGGCCACAGTATCGCATAGTTCTCTAGGATGGATCGAAAAAAGCACCTAGCTTCCCGCGATACCGTAAGTCCACCGCCTTTCCATTTCTTCGGTACGCCGCCTTGCCCTCCCGAATACTTCCGGGTTGCCCGTTTGAACGAAGCCGCTTCGCGGCAGACGCTCTCGCGTGTGTAGACACATGCGGCGGATCTTCCCTCTTGAAGACCGGATGGCGCCGAGGTAGGATAACGCACATGGTTTCAGAGAACTCATATATCGATGACTATCAATAACGGGATTTTGGCTAAACTCCCTGCCTGGCAAGGCTTTTGAGGCCAAAGTCGATTCAAATTGCATAGAGTCCCCCCCGCCCACGGGCGGCTTCCTTCAAACAGTTGTATCGGACGCGCCCCACCCGATTTCCCAAGCCTACCTGCCCACCTATCATGGGGCGCGTCCGATACAACACTAGCGTAATTCGGGAACAATGAGGGTGTTGACCATTTGGCAGGACGCGCCGCGAACAGGCTACATCCTTGAAAAGTACTGCCGTAACTACTAAATCGATCCCAAGCAAGCCAGAATGCAAGAAGAACCAAGAGGCCTTCCGTAGCTCAAGGGCGCTTGCAATGACTGAAGCCGAAAAACAGGCGCTTGGCATTTACGAGATGATTTGCGCGACCAGCCGCGATCGTCCGCTGTCGTTCAATACGGTCGAACAGCTCAAGCGTGAAATGTCCAACTGGAAGGCGAAGAATCCGGCGCTTATCGCTCTCCGTAACTCCTTGCCTGAAGTACAACTTGCGTTCCTAAACCAGTCGTTCGAATGGTTGCGCGCCGAAGCGCGGGCGGATCGGAACATTCGGGTCTGCCAAACTCTGCCCGAAGCGATCCAAATCGCGCTGGAGTTGGCTTCAAAACCCTTGCCGCCGGAACTCACGCTGAAATTGTTGAGCGAGTTCCGCCGGGAGTTCTCCATGGCGCGGTTCTATTTTCCGTTCGGCCAGCTTCTGTCGTTGCTGACGAGGGATCAAGTCACAGACGAGATCCGACCTGAGCTGAGGAAACTCCATTTGCAATTTGCTCCCAGTCCTACCGGAAAAATCGACAAGGGCACAGGGCAAACCAGAGATCGGATTGCCGAGTTGATGCGCGTGGAGGGCGAGAAGCAGCTTGATCCGGGACGCGGTCCCTGGTCGCAGATAGTCTTCGACGAGGTCAAGGACAAGGACGAAATCACCCGCACCGGTTGGGGGGCCCTGTTGGAACATTGTCGCGCACTTGAACAGACCGCGCCGGGCGCGAAATGGAAGAAGCGAGCACGAGAAATGATCGCTGCGCTCGGAGAATCCGAAGCCGCGCCCACGATGCTGTGCTGGCTTGCCCTCGGACCCACTCCCGGTCAGCCTCGGGAGGCCAGATCGCCAATCGAGGACTCGGCTTACCAAAAAGGAATTGTTTGGTGTTTGGGATTTAGCGAAGAGCGGGAGGTTGCGATTGCGATCGCGGACTTCGTCATCGCATGCCTCCGCAAGATTCCAATGATTGGAGCGGTTTCGCAGAAGGTTGGATTCGCCGGCGTGCAAGCGCTTGGCTCAATGGAATGCAGCGAAGCGGTGTCGCAGCTTACACGGTTGCGCGCGAAGGTCAAGTACTCTGTAGCTCGCCGCCTGATTGAGAAATCTCTGCACCAGGCTGCTGGGCGGAGCGGCTTGACGATGGATGAACTTGAAGACATATCCGTCGCGCGATTCGGACTTGGCGCAAAAAGTGTTGTGGAAAGCGTAATGGGGGATGCCACGGCCAGAGTGTGCCTGCGCGAAGACGGAAGAGTTGGCATAACGTGGCGAAACGCCGACGGAAAGGTGGTGAAAACCGCTCCGTCGCACATCAGAAAGGCGTTTGCGAGAGAGGCTCGCTCGGTTTCGTCGTTGGCCAAAGAGTTAGAGCAAGCCTATCTCGCACAGCAATTTCGTCTGGAGTCGTCATTTTTAACGACGCGCACAATCCCGCCAAGCCATTGGCGTCAGTATTTCCTCGACCATCCGCTTTTAGGATTTCTGGGCCGCAGGCTCATCTGGGTGTTCAGCAAGAACAACGACAGCAGCGACACCAACAAAGATCAAGGGTGGGAACGCTCCGCTATGTGGTCCGACGAAGGCCTGCGCGACGCTGCCGGAGAACGACTGAATATAGCCACAACCAATAAGGTCCGTTTGTGGCATCCACTTTCGTCCGACAACGCGGAGGTTCAGCGATGGCGACAGCGTGTTTTTACTGCAGGTATCCGGCAGCCATTCCGCCAGGCGTTTCGCGAGTTCTATCAAGTCACCGACGACGAACGTCAGACACGTATGTATTCGAATCGCTTCGCCGGAGTTTTCATGAGACAGCACCAGCTTGCCAGCCTCTGCCGGGCCAGAGGCTGGGACTATCGTCTCATGGGCACAGGTTTCGACGGGGGGAACGTGCCTACGAAACAATTGGCCCCCTGGAATATGCATGTGGAGTTCCATGTCGACTTGCCAGCCGATCGCGACAGGTCGCTTCGCGATTCTGCACTTAGCGAGCAGTCGGGAACCGGAATCAATTTGTTCATCGGTTCCGACCAGGTCCGTTTCTACCGCGACCGGCACGAAGTCGCCATAGACGATGTTCCTGCCGTCGTGTATTCGGAGGTGATGCGCGACATCGACCTGTTCACGAGCGTGTGCGCAATCGGGGACGATGAGACATGGTCCGACCACGGTGACCTCGGCACGGGCCTGTTCAGCCAGCAGTTCGATGTCCAGGAAATGTCCGCCCTCACTGCGCTGCGCGCGGAGATTCTGTCACGAGTGCTGCCGTACACTTCTGTTGCGGATCGGTGCAAGATTGAGAAGACGCATCTGGAGGTGCGTGGGCAACTGGGGACCTATCGCATCCTGCTCGCATGGGCCGCAGCGGCGCTGGTAGCCGATTCGGGGATTCGGTGGCTAAGAATTCCACAAAAGATTCTGGATTCAGTGATTCTCGACCTAGCGACGATTCCCGTCGAACTGGACTATCGTACAGAAATGATTCTGCGCAAAGCTTGTATCTTGGCGGACGATTGGAAGATCGATTCCCCAGAATTGGTGCGGCAGCTCATGCCGGAGTAAGATCCGCAACTCAGGGTTGGTCGGCAAACCTTCTATTACTAGATTAGCGAAGTGTTGCCCGTGATCCGGGAGTTGGCTATGGAAATATTCACTCGTATCGCCCCGATTAGCCCTCGTTGACTTCGCCCGCGTCCTCGAAAAACTGGGCGGAGGTGGGATGGGTGTGGTTTACAAGGCCGAGGATCTCGAACTCGGACGTTTCGTCGCCCTGAAGTTCCTGCCGGACGATGTTGCTCACGACCCGCAAGCACTCGAACGCTTCCGCCGCGAAGCCCGCGCTGCCTCGGCGTTGAACCATCCCAACATCTGCACCATTCACGAAATCGGAAAGAACGGGCAACAATCGTTCATCGTGATGGAGTTTCTCGACGGTGTGACGCTGAAGCACCGCATCGGCGGCCGCCCGCTAGAGACCGAAGAGATTCTTTCGCTAGCCATCGAAATTACGGACTCACTCGATGCCGCACACAGCTCCGGGATCGTTCATCGCGACCTCAAGCCGGCCAATATCTTCGTGACCAAGCGCGGCCACGCCAAGATTCTGGATTTCGGATTGGCGAAGGTGACGCAGCCCATTCGCGAGCCGGGCGATCAGGCAGCCGCAGTGGGACAAACTACGGTGACGCTGGAAGAACAAATCACCAGCCCGGGACAAGCGGTGGGAACGGTATCGTGCTCGGCGGTGCTCCGCGCAAAATTCTGCCGGACGTGGACTCTCCGGTAGCTTTCTCTCCTGACGGCGGCCGCATCGCCTATGTCCGTGTTAATCCGGAAATGGACCGCGTCGATCTGCTTACCAACAATACGCAAGGTTCCGACGAGCACCTGATTTCCACGCGGAAGATCCGGGAGTTGTACTTCCCATTGTCGAGGCTGGCCTGGTCGGCAGATGGCAAAAGCATCGTCCTTGCCGCCCGGGCGGGTCAAGACCAATCAACCCTCGTCGACGTTCCTCTGACCGGAGGACCCGAAAAAGTTCTGACCACTCGCAATTGGGAATGGATTGAAAACCCTATATGGCTGCCCGATCACAGCGGCCTTGTCTTCACCGCCGCCGAGCCGGGGTCGAATTCGGAACAACTCTGGTTGCTCCCCTATCCTGCAGGGGAGGCGCGCCGCATTACGAACGATCCAAACTCATACCGGAGCTTGAGCCTTTCAGCCGACTCCATGATGATGATTGCCTCCCAGAATGAGACAACCTCCACTCTTTGGGTTGCGTCGGAGGGAAAGGCCGAGCTTGCACGCCGCATCACTTCAAGCGCTAAAGTATACGACGGGGTGGATGGTCTGGCTTGGACTCCCGGTGGGAGCATCGTCTTTACCTCTAATCGAAGCGAAAACCTGGATCTCTGGATAACAGAGGGAGACGGATCGAACCTCCGGCAACTGACGCATGGCGAGGGCAGCAATTTCGAACCCTCCGTCTCCCGTGATGGCCGTACTATCGTCTTCATCAGTACACGATCGGGTGCAGAGTCGATTTGGAAGATGGATATCGACGGTGGAAATCCGGTTCAGGTTACCCGCACTCGCCTGGATCTCTTTCCAAAAATTACTCCCGACGGAAAAGACGTCGTCTACGGTTCCTGGATGGGACAAGGCATATTCAAGATACCGTTGACAGGCGGTGAACCGAGTCAGCTACTCTCAGACTCTGCCTTCCAACCGTCGGTTTCTCCCGATGGGAAGCTTCTGGCGGTGACGAAGCGCCGCCTCGACCCGCCGGGCAACTATCTGGATATTCTTCCCCTGGCCGGCGGCCCTTCTATCAGGCAATTTAACATTCCGGTTCTCTCCATGACGGGCACCCAATTGTCCTGGACTCCTGATTCGAAGGGCTTGATCTTCCTCGATTCGCGCGACGGTGTGGGCAATCTCTGGCTTCAAGCGCTCGCCGGCGGCAAGCCGAAACAGATAACCAATTTCTCTTCCGACCGCATTTACTCGTTTGACTGGTCAACAGACGGCAAGCAACTTGTCGCGGCCCGCGGCAGCTCCTCAAGCGACCTCGTTATGATCAGCAACTTCCGCTGAACCTAACTTTTCATGGCCATTCATTCGGATGTCGTCAACCACACAGATGTTGAGATTTCGAGGCGGCGCAATTATAGGCCTGGCGCAACCGTTATACGCCGACTCTTTTGATTCGGGATGGGACATGCGAAAAATTTCAGCATCTTCCTCTCTCCAGGTGGACGTTTTCGCATGACACCACTCTACGATGTCATCTCA
>Ga0307474_10002252_pt1 | contig 13878 bp, 14 predicted proteins | sample atmos_gasesECM1C_2_FD_203312 | JGI IMG/M metagenome (GOLD analysis project Ga0307474, IMG submission 203312) | Hardwood forest soil microbial communities from Morgan-Monroe State Forest, Indiana, United States - atmos_gasesECM1C_05 | ecosystem: Environmental > Terrestrial > Soil > Temperate... | reverse complement strand
ACAAAGCGCCCCAGTGCGCCGCGAAACAGCTCCGATTCGACCAACGAGGGTGACTTTGAAAGTTCTATTCATTAACTGTTGCTGCTCTGTGGCTGCCTGTGCAGAGCTTCCCTAGCGGTTCGCGACGGTCAGGTTTTTGCTGTCGACTTTCCAATCCGGATCCTTGCAAAGACCGCAGTCAGCGCCGGCAAAAAGCTTTGCCGCGCGAGCATCCCCCTTCAGCTGCCAGTCGAGCCAGCTCACCGCCACGGCGGCCTCACGCCCGCCATTTGGGTCCATGAAAGTTCCGCCATGGCCGACATCCAGGTTGGCAACGAATACCGGCACGGAGCTGATGCGTTTGAAATCATCCATGCCATTGGCATAGGCAATGTCGCTCGGCCCACCGAGAATGTAGATGATCGGCGTGTGCAGCTTTTGCAGCGCTGCCTTGGTGATCGTCATGCCGGGAATCGGATTGGCGTCCGCGAAAATGCCGCTGCTATGGATGATGACCGTGCGCACACGGGGATCGGCCGCGACTTCAAGCGCCTGCAAGCCCCCGCAGCTCCAGCCCGAGACGGCAATCCACTGCGGATTGATCCGGCCGTAATAGGGACTTCCTTTACGCTGATTCTCCGCCAGCGCCCAATCGATGGCCTCGGTGAGTAATACCGATTTGGTCGCGGGCGGCGGTATGTGCGCCGGCATCCCGTTTGCACCCAGTGCCGGTGGCCCGGGCTGTATGTCGCCGGCAGGCTTCGGCGGCGCTCCGGGTCCGCTTTGGATCGTTCCACTGGCAATCGCCAGATAGCCATGCGAGGCAATTTCGCTCAAATGAAAGCGCCCGCCGGCTCCATCGGCCGCACAGCCTCCGTTACCCCAGGCGAGCACCCCCAATTTTTCGTGGCCGAACTTGGTCAAGTCCGCGGGGCGATAGATCACGTGGTTGGGCAGAGAATCGACCGTCTCTTTGAGGGCGGGGTATTTGCCTGTACCAACGGTGTCCGGCTTCTTATTGAAGGCTTCGACCTCGGCCCGCATTTTGGCGAAATCAAATGCCGGAGGGGTCGGCGCTTGCGCGTGGGAGAAGCCAATGCTCAACGTCAATACGCCGGCAGCGCTTAACATCAGCGTGGTAATTTTCATAATCCCCCCTGTTATCCGGCGGAGCTCGTTGACACTTTGTTGCCAAACTCCTCAGAACAGCATGGCTGTGTACCGGTCCCATGGGAATTCACATTTGCCGATAAGAGCATTCGGCGCGGCCGAATCCTGCCGTGCGCCGCATCGATCCCTGCTTGAGTCGCGCGCATATAGAATTGCGGGCGACGCTACGGGGTCCTAACCCGCTCAACTGTTTACGAGGTCCGCCCATGATTGAACCCGCTGACTCATTGCCCTCACCCGCGCGGCGCGAGGTACTACGCGGCTCCGCCGCCGCCCTGGCCGCCATCGGACTCGCGAGTGCCGGGCTTGGAGCGAGCGGCGCCGGGCGCGCCGCCGCGGCGACCCGCAAGCGCTTCCCGGAGGGCTTCATCTGGGGCACCGCCACAGCCGGTCATCAGGTCGAGGGGAACGACGTAAACTCCGACATGTGGTTTCTGGAACAACTCCAGCCCACCTTGTTCGCCGAACCTGTCGGCGACGCCAACAACAGTTTGGAGCTCTGGCCGGTCGATCTCGATCTCGTACACTCGTTCAATCTCAATGCCTATCGATTCTCGCTCGAGTGGTCGCGAATCGAACCGGAGCCCGGTCAGTTCTCGTTGGCGATGCTCGATCACTATCTGCGCATGATCGAAGGCTGCCGCGCGCGCGGACTGCAGCCCATCGTCACTTTCAATCACTTTGCGACGCCGCGCTGGTTTGCGGCCCGCGGCGGTTGGACGAACTCAGAGTCACCGGCGCTGTTCGAACGATTCTGCGAGCGCGCCGCACGCCATTTGGCCAAGGCTATCAGCCACGCCACGACACTCAACGAGCCGAACCTTCTGAAGTTGCTCGGTTGGGTGGACCTGCCGCCTGCCATGAAGGATGTACAGCGCGCCATGCTGGATAAGGCGGCCCGAACGCTCGGCGTCGCGAAGTTCAGCGCCTCCAACACCGCGAATGCCGAAGACTTGGACGCGATCCAGACGAACCTGGTGGAAGGACATCGTCGCGGCAGGCGGGCCATCAAGGCGGCCCGCCCTGATTTGCCCGTGGGCGTGAGTCTCGCTTTGGTGGATGACCAAGCCTTGGGCGCGCATAGCCGCCGTGATGAGAAGCGGGCACAAGTTTATGGCGCATGGCTGGAAGCCGCGAAAGGAGATGATTTCGTCGGCGTACAGAACTACGAGCGCGCGCGGTACGATGAGAAAGGCGCCGTGCCGCCGCCGCACGGCGCTCCCCTCGACGGCATGGGTCGGGAGATCTATCCGGCGTCGCTGGCGAACACAGTGCGCTACGTACATGAGCAGACCGCTCGCCCGATCCTCATCACGGAACATGGCCTGGTCACGGACGATGATGCGCAGCGCGCCGCCTTCATCCCGGCCGCGCTCGGGCATCTCGCCGATACGATGGCAGCGGGGATTCCCGTGCTCGGCTACGTCCATTGGACACTCATGGACAACTTCGAGTGGATCTTCGGCTACAAGCCGCACTTCGGCCTGTGCTCGGTGGATCGACAAACCTTCAAGCGCCACCCTAAGCCGAGCGCGGCCGTACTTGCGGCCATTGCGCGCTCAAACGCCGTGGGATGACCGCAAAGATTCGGTCCCGCCGAATGCTGGCATCCGCAATCCCGAATTCCCAGCGCCAGGCATGTCCCCTAGCCTAGTCGGGCGCTGGACATGATTAGAACAATCGATCGTGCGGGGAAAACAAAGAACATGAGAAAGACAATTTCGTTTGGGTTGGCATCTCTCGGCTTGCTCGCAGCCGCCACTGCCGGTGCGCAGCACCCACCGACACCCGCGATGCCGTACGCGTCCCGGCAAGTGATACCTCTCTGGGACGGGCAAATCCCCGGCACCGTCAACCCGGCGGAACACGAGAGCACGGTCGAGGTGCCAGGGCGAGGGATACACATCGTGCGAAACGTGACGGTGCCCACCCTGACCGTGTTTCCGGCGAAATCAGCGAATCGCACCAAGACTGCCGTCATCATCGCGCCCGGCGGCGGCTTTCGCGTGCTCGCCATCGATGAAGAAGGCTACCCCGTCGCGGAATGGTTTTCCCAGCACGGGATTACCGCCATCGTACTGAAGTACCGACTGGCATTCACGCCCGGCACCGACCAGGAATTCGCGCCGAATCTTCTGGCGCCACCCGTCCCTCGTCCGACGAACGGCGCCCTGGCGCCCAATGCCCTTCCCGAGGAAGCGCAGAAGTACGGCATCGCAGACGGGATACAGGCCATCAAGGTGGTGCGTGCCAATGCCGCAAAATGGGGAATCGATGCCGATAAAATCGTGTTCGTCGGCTTTTCCGCCGGCGGCGTGGTCACGTGCGGAACGATGCTCGCCGACAATGCCGCCGACCGCCCCAATTACGTCGCGCCCATCTATGGCGCGCCCTTTGGCGCCATGCCGAATATCCCGCCCGGGACACCGCCCGCCTTCATCGCCGTGGCTGAAGACGATCCACTCGCCGCCGTGCCGGTGTTGAAATTCTTCGATGCGCTGCGCGCCGCGAAGTTGACCCCGGAACTTCATGTATTCCGCTCCGGCAAACACGGCTTCTCGATGTCGCAGCGAGGCACGAGCGACCATTGGATCGACGAACTTTACTGGTGGATGGAATCCTACGGACTCACGCATCCGTGATGCGCAAAGATAACCCGTCCGAACAAACCGACGCCGCCGTCTCCCGCCGAGAGCTGCTCATCAGCGCCGGCTCCGCCGTAGGGCTCGCGGCGTTGTCCCCGGCTCGGGCCGCTCCACCGCCGGAGCGGCCGCGCGGTGACACCCTGACGACTCCCGCCGATGCCGTCGCGACCACCAAATTCGGCGCGGTGCGAGGGTTTAAGCGCTCTTCGGTCTACATTTTCAAAGGTATTCCGTACGGTGCCGACACGGGAGGTCCCGCTCGATTCCTGTCGCCCAAGGACCCCAAGCCATGGGACGAGGTCCGCCTGGCGCTGATCTACGGTCCGGTGTGTCCGCAACGGCCCTCAAATCACGCGCCGATCGAGTTGATGTTCGTCAACGACGCCGACCCCGCCTATCCCGATGAGAACTGCCTGAGTCTGAATGTTTGGTCCGAAACCCTGGATCACAGCGCCCGTCGACCGGTGATTGTGTGGATACACGGCGGCGGATACTTCTCTGGCTCCAGCCACGAGCTGCCCGTGTACGACGGCGAAAATCTCGCTCGACAAGGAGTCGTGCTGGTATCCGTCAATCACCGTCTTGGACCCTTGGGCTTTATGGATCTGACCGCCGGCGGCGAGGACTTTGCCGATTCTGGAAACGCGGGCATGCTGGATCTGGTACTCGCGCTGAAGTGGGTACGCGAGAACATCGCGCAATTTGGCGGTGACCCCGCCCGCATCACCATTTTTGGCCATTCTGGCGGCGGTGGAAAGGTATCGACTCTGATGGCCATGCCCGCTGCCCAGGGACTTTTTCACCGCGCCATTGTGACCAGTGGTTCTTTTCCCAACACGACGAGGTCCGCAACCGCGCAGGAATTGACCGCAGCCACCCTTGCTGAATTGGGGCTTAAAATATCGGACATCGCTGAATTGCAGCGAATCGATGCCGCACGGCTGATCGCCGCGGGCGATGCGGCCAGCCGGAAACTGATGGAGGAGGCCCGTGCGCGTGGCGGGCGCAGCGGCTTAGGACCGATGGGAATGCAGTTCGGCCCTGTCATCGATGGCCGAGTGCTTCCGGAGGCATGGCTCAGCAGCGCACCAAGCATTAGCGCGACGGTGCCAATGATCATTGGAAACGTCCGCGATGAATTTCGTCCGCTGACACTGCACGTCGAGGAGGCCAAGCTCGCGGAGTCGATTCCTGCGCCACACCGCGACAAGGCGCCCGAGATCATCGCCGCCCTGCGCGCCGCCTATCCAAACCTGCCGTCGACGGAGCTCGCAGCGATCCTGGGGGCGATAGGGATGCGAAACATGGCCGTCGCGCAGGCGACAAAAAAGAGCGCACTCGGTGCGGCGCCGGTATACAGCTACTGGTACACATTGGCCACGCCGGTTCTTGACGGGAGAATTGGGTGCCCTCACGGAATGGATTTACCCGCCGCCTTCGACAATACGGCGCGCTGCGATCAGTTCACCGGCAATACCCCGGAAGCCGAGCATGCCGCGAAGATGCTGAGTCGCGCCATCGTGAATTTCGCGACTACCGGGAATCCCAGTCAGCCTGGATTGGCGTGGCCGGCATTCGATACGCAGCGCGTTGCGACAATGGTGTTCGATGCCCGTTCCCGGCTCGAATACGACCCGATTGGCAATGTTCGCCGCTGGCTATCATAGTGAGGAGCCTATGGCGCACTCACGCCGCCCATCCTCAGGGAGCTCTCGTGATCATACGACTCTGTAAGTTGGCGCTCCTCGGCGCGATTGTCCTGGCCCCTCCGATTGCCGCTCGTGCGCAAGCGCCCATGCCCGTGGCCCAAATGACCGATTCCCCCTGTCCCCCACCGTCGCCAGGACCGCCTCCTGAAGTGCTCGCCGCCATGCTCAAGCCCGGTGCGAAACCCCCGCCGATGCCTGCCCAAGGAGATGAGAAGCTGCAGGCGTATCTCAAAAAGCACGCAGAGGACTTGGTCCGCGACTTTCCTGACCTGTGCCATTACAAGTCTGACAATGAAGGCATCCTTAAAGAGGCGCATCCCAAGGCAGTCTTCATGGGTGACTCGATCACCGAGGGCTGGGGCGTCGGTGATCCCTCGCTATTCAACCGCAGCGTGCTCGATCGTGGCATCAGCGGGCAAACCAGTCCCCAGATGCTGGCGCGCTTCTACCAGGATGTCGTGGCATTGCATCCTCAGGCCGTGCACATCATGGCCGGCACCAACGATGTGGCCGGTAATACCGGCCCCAGCAGTCCCGAGGATTTCAAGAACAATATTCGCGCCATGGTCGATCTCGCAAGGGCGAACCACATTCAAGTCATACTGGCCAGCATCCCGCCGGCCGAGCGGTTCCCGTGGCGGCCCGATATTCAGCCTGCCGAGCAGATCCGACAACTCAACGCGTGGCTGCGGCAATTTGCGGACCAACATAAGCTGATCTACGCCGACTACTATGCAACCCTGACGACACCTTCCGGGGCGTTTCGTCCTGAGCTGAGTAACGACGGCGTGCATCCCAACACCGATGGATATGCCGCGATGCGCTCCATCGCGGACGCGGCCCTTCGCAAGGCGACTCACGGGTCTTTCTAATCGATCCCTTGTTTCTAATCGATCCCGTGGATGCGTAAGCTGATCAGTTGATCCAGCGTCAAGTTTTGCATGCCTTTGGAGCGCAATCCCTCGATGTACTCCGGCGTCACCCCGTGGATGCGAAGCGCGATCAGCTGATCAGGAGGCGCATGCGGGAAGCCTAAGTGGCCGATCTGACCGGCAAATTCCGCCGAGACGCCGTGAATGCGAAATGCGATCAGCTTGTCGGGATCGGTGGTGTCGATGCCCGCGGAACGCAGGTCGCGGATGAAGTCGGGCGAAACGCCGTGAATCCGGAATGCGACGAGCTTGTCCTCGTCGGTTACTTTCAGTCCCGCGCCACGCAATTCGTTCACGAATTCCGGCGTCACGCCGTGAATGCGGAACGCGATCAGCTTGCCCGCGTCGGCCGCATCGAGCCCGGCGCCGCGCAGGTCGCGGACAAACTGCGGTGTAACACCGTGAATTCGAAACGCCAACAACTTGCCGGCATCCAAGCCGCGCACCGCCGCACTCTTCATGGCACGCGCAAAATCGAAGCTGACATCGAATAGCGTCGCCGAAAACAGCTCTCTATCATCGAACTCAAAGCCAAGCTTGGCCATTTCCGGGCGGTACTGCGGGTTCGGTTGGAATGTGAACAACCCCGCGCCGCGCTGATCTTGAACGAATCCCTTGCAGTCGACCGTGCCGGCGTCGCGGGTGATGGCGAAGCTCACATCGTGCTTCGCCGCGGCTGCCCAGTCGAGGCCGCGCAAATCCGCCAGCTTCCACGTCGAGGAGGTGTTGTAGTGATCGTTGCCTTCCGAGCTTTGCAGTGAAAATTCAACGCTGCCCGGCTGATCACTTGGCCCCAGGCTCCAACTGCCATTTTGGACCGCGCCAAAAGCGATCGGCGACAGCAACGCCAGCACCGCGAAAACAGGTGGAATACGCATGAATCAGATGCCTCTTATGAGATGTCGGCCATTTTCAATGCAATCAACTGCCGGAGGGTCAAGTCCTTGAATCCGTGACTGCGGATTGCTTGAATGAATTCCGGCGTGATCCCCTGAACTTTCGCGGCCAGGTAGTCATGCACGTGCAAGTTGGTCAGGCCCGCCGCCGAGAGACCACGAATATAGTCCGGCGTAACCTCGTGGATCTTCAAGGACACCAGTTCCGGACTGCTAGCCTCAATGCCGGCGGCGCGCAGCTCGCGGATGTAATCCGGAGTGACGCCGTGAATTTTCATGGCGATGATTTCATCGACCGTAAGATCCTTCAATCCCGCGGATTGCAGGCCTTCGATGTAGGAACCGCGTTGCTCAGCGGGGGCATCTTGAGAAACAGACTCTTTGGCGCGACGCCTGACGGCGGCGGGCGCCTCGAGCCGGGCAAGCTGCACATGTGAGACCATCCGCACGTACGGCGCGACGAACTCATGCGGGACTGACCCATGCGGCATCGGTACAGGATCCATCGGTTCTATCGCTGTTATTGCCGGCACAGCCGGCTCGGAGGTTTGAAACTGCGCGACCGTGGTGCCTGCCAGCAGCACACCGGCGACGCATAGACCCCCGATGACTGCCATCCCGGCCACGGACATGCTGCGCGCAGCGCGATTGAGCCCGAGCAACCGGCCAATGCGCCAGGTCAGCACGCCGCCATTGGCGGCCATCGCCCACACCGACGCCGAGCGCGACTCCTCGAGTTGCGCCAGCGCGCGGGCGTAGTCGTGCACATTGCTGCAGGCCTGCACCGCAACATCGTCGCAGCAGTGTTCGCGTTCGTTGCGGATCACCCGATTCACCCACCACACGGCGGGGTGGTAAAACAGCAGGGTCTCTGTGGCAATTTGAAATGCGTTGACGAGCAGATCCCATCGTTTGATGTGCGCCAACTCATGAGCAATGATCGCCTCGACCTGCCAGGGCGATAGGCCGGCGAGTGCCGACAGCGGCAGCACCACCACCGGCCGCAACCAGCCAAATACGGCGGGCGACTCGGCCGCCTTCGAGCACACATAGCGCACCGCGCGGGAAACGCCCAGTCGCCGCTGCAACGCCAGACAAGTCTCGAGCAGGTCGCCCGCAATGGCTTCCGCGCGCTGCCGACGCAGGCGCATCAACAGCATCCACCCGCCCAGGGTACGCAGCGTGAACATATAAACACCGGCAAACCAGGCGAGAACGGCATAGCTCAGCCAATCGATTGGGGCGGCGTGCGAGGCGAATAACGCGGACGGCTCATGCGCCGGCGCGGCGCCCGGCTGCGCGGCCTCCAAGGCATTTCCCATCTCCGCAAATCCGCCCATGGGGAACTGCCGGATGGATTCCGGGGACTGTTTCAAAATGGCGAACGTGACGAACGGAATAACCATCATCGCGACCAATGCGCACACGGCACTGGCGTAACGCGCCTGCGGGCGGCGCAGACGCGACAGCAAGGCGCATAGAACCAACGCCAGCACCGCTCCTTGCCAAACAAAGTGGAGCAAACACCAGCCCAACACTCGTATTGTTTCTGGATTAGTCACTTGGTTTTCCTCTCGTGCTCGTCCAACATGCGGCGAATCTCTTCGATTTCATCGCGCGACGTTTTCTTTCCCGACAAGGCGTGCATCATCAATTGACTCGCCGAACCCGCGAATGCGCGCTGCACCAAATCACTCACGAGTTGCCGCTTCGTGCTCTCGGCCGGTTGCCGCGCCACGTACACATGAGCCCGCGCCTCCTCGTTGCGAACCACCATGCCCTTCGCGGTCATGATTTGCAGCAACTTCAGAACGGTCGTGTAGCCGGTGGATTTCTGGCTATCCAGGACGTCGCAGACTTCGCGTACGGTGGAGGGTCCGCGCTCCCAAAGGACGCGCAGGATCGCCAGCTCCATTACGGTGGGCTTCGGGATCGGTGATTTCTCCATGAACCTAGATTACTACGAACAGATTCGTAGTTGCAACGAAAATCTTCGTAGTTCCTGCCGAGGTGCTAATTACACCTTCAGCCGTACGGCCCCGGGTAGCACGCGAAGCTGCACCGGTAGTCTTCCCACGCTCTCACCGTCAAGCTGCAGCAGGACCGTCGATTCGCTCGTGGCGATCGCGCGCCGGGCCCGCAGCACGAGGGTTCCGGGCTCTCGCACATGACTGCCGTCGTATAGCGTATGGCGCTTGCGGACGAAATCCATCAGCCGGAACCCGGACCAAATCGTCACGTCGAGGTCACCATCATCGAGCTGCGCTGCCGGCGCCACCTGCATTCCGGCGCCGAAAAATTTACCGTTACCGAAAACACAGTCGGTGATCGCGAGCGATCGTGGCGGCATGTCGTCGAATTCCACAGTGACCGTCTGGTCCCGGTAAATCGTCAGCGCTCGCAGCGTTGCCAGCGTGAAGGCCAATTGACCACTGACCGCTTTCAGGCGAGGACTCACCAAATGAGCGACCAGTCCGCTACAGCCGAATGAAGCCACATTGATGAAGATTCGCGTCGTCGGTACGCCGTCGTGGCCGGCAAAGTGAGCCAGACCGACATCGATCGAGCGGGTCTTTCGCCCTCCGAGTCTCACGCACGCCGATTCAAGATCCGCCTGACCAATCGTCCTTCCAAAATCGGCGCCCGTGCCGACGGCGACGACACCCAGCACGGCCTGCGTCGCGACCGGTGCGGAGCCCTCGAAAAAGCCCCCCGCTACCTCATTGAGCGTACCGTCACCGCCGACCGATACAACCATCTCGAAGCCCTCGCGCAGGGCGCTTCGCGATAGTGCGGTGGCCTCACCCGGTTTGTGGGTGGCCGCGTGTTCGAAATTGCCCAGTGCAGCGCGCAGGAGTTTCGCGATCCGATCCCAACGTCGACCCGTGGCGCCCGCCGCCGACGCCGGATTCACAATCACGAAGCTGCGGAAGACCTCATTTGACGACATATTTCACCGCGACCAACACACTTCGACCCGGAGCGAATCGTGCAAATTCGCCGTCGGTATAATCTTCAGCCAAGGGGGCTGAATGATCTTCGCAGGAAAGCTGACCATCCGCATGATCATCACGCGCACCTGGCTTGCGCTGCTGGCGACCGTGATGACGCCATTGATCGGGAGCGCGCAAGAAACGGCCGATTCAGCGACCGGCCTGCAACGCGACGTCGCTTTCTCAGACTACTTCCCTCTATCTGGCAGCGTGGAGCTCGCCCATCGCACCTTGAGCCCGCTCGCCAACGTGGAAATAGCGCGGGCCACCAGGAACGCCGCGCTCCGCCCCCAGGCCATCGATCTGACTCAGGAAAGATTCTCGGTTTATGTACCCGCACAGCGTCCCTCAGAGGGATACGCGCTGATGGTGTTCATTCCACCCTGGCAAGATGCCCATTTGCCGTCCGGCTGGGCGACGGTCCTCGAGCAGCGTGGAATGGTATTCGTCAGCGCCGCGAAATCCGGTAACGAAGAGAGGGTTTTAGATCGCCGAATTCCCTTGGCGCTGCTCGGCGCGTACAACGTGATGCAAAGGTATCCGATTGACCCCGAGCGAGTTTACATCGGCGGATTCTCGGGAGGATCGCGGGTCGCTCTGCGAACCGCGTTGGCCTACCCAGACTTGTTTCGCGGTGCGCTGCTCAACTCCGGCAGCGATCCTATCGGGGACGGCGAGGAATTATTGCCCCCCGATGACTTATTTGCGAAGTTTCAAAATTCGCGCCTGGTCTATGTCACGGGATCGGAAGACAACTGGAACATTCAGCACGATATGGTAAGCCGCGATTCAATGAAGGCTTGGTGCGTCTTCGGCACCGCTCTTGAAACCATGCACCGAGTCGGCCACGCATCCGCGGTACCCTACTCTTTAGATCGCGCCATCACTGCACTCGATCAACGCCCGCCCGTCGATCAGGGCAAGCTTACGGCATGCAGGGCGCGCATCGCCAAGGAATTAGCGGCAGACCTACACCGCATCGCCGAGCTTCTCGATCGGGATAAACCCCACGACGCTTGGCGATCTTTGACAAAGGCTGACATTCGTTATGGCGGCCTGGCGGCGGACGAAATAGATCAATTTGAACAACGCATCGGCTCTCGACGCTGAGAGCCGGCCTCATTGTAGACCGCTCGCGCGATTGCAGCCGTGGCGCAAAGGCCGCTGGCTCAAAGTGGCCCAACTACTTCTCTCGAAAGTGGCCCTTTTATGAGGAACCATTCCACTCACAAAATGCGGGAACAAACGGCTGAGTAAACTTCCAAAGGAGTCGCCCGTGAATTTGAGAGACGCAGTCAATAAGCGGCTAGTTATCGACAAAGCTTGGCGCCCGTATTTGCCCAAGGTTTTGTCGATTTGTATCCTGCTGTCGGCGACCGGCAATGCGCTGGTGAACAAGGCAGTGGCTGATGCGGCCAGCGAGGCGATCGGCGCTGCGATCGCGGAGCCGACGCGCCCCCCGACCGATACCGTACGTGATGCCAACCGCAAGCCTGCCGAGACGTTGACATTCGCGGGCGTCAAGCCGGGCGACAAGATCGGAGACTATGCCGCGGGTGCCGGTTACTTCACGCGACTGTTCGCCGGCATTGCCGGTCCTAAAGGTCACGTCTATGCAAGCGTGCCGAGCGCGCTGTTGCAGTACCCCAATATCGTCAAGGGCATCGCTGAGATTCAAAGCTACGCTGTCGGCCACCCGAATGTCAGCGTGAATTTCGCATCAGCAATCGACGCAGCGCGTTATCCGGAAAAGCTCGATCTTTTCTGGATCTCGCAGAACTACCACGATCTGAAAGATCCATTCATGGGACCGGTCGACATGGCCGCGTTCAACCGCGCGGTCTATGAGGCCCTAAAGCCCGGCGGCATCTACATCGTTCTGGACCATGTGGCGGCACCGGGGTCGCCGGACAATGTCACCGACACTTTGCACCGCATCGAGCCCTCCGTTGTACGGCGCGAGGTCGAGAGCGCAGGATTCAAATTTGTCGGTGAAAGTCACGTCCTGGCCAACCCCAGTGATCCTCACACGGCAGGTCCGTTCAATGCGTCGATCCAAGGCAAGACCGACCAATTCATCTTCAAATTTCGAAAACCTTAAGCTCTGGACCTTGAAGATCTCGCGCACGGCATCTAACCTGCACGCAAGTAGTCCGCTAGGACAACGGGGAAGACGCAAATGAAGCGCATATGGACAATCATCGGCGTCAAAGACGTTTCGCTCAGTTTCAAATGGTACCAGTCGCTCTTTGGGCAACCCAAAACGGCTCCGGCTCATGGCGACTGGGGACAGCTCTGCGACTCGGACGGAACCGTGTTGCTGTGTCTCCACCAGTGGGGTTCTCACGAGCATCCGCCCTTGATGAGCCCGGATAAGGCGTTACCTGGGAACGGGCTCCTCTTGTTTTTCCGAGTTGATGATTTCGACCCGGCACTCCAGAGAGCTCGCGCGCTCGTCTCCCGACTCGGCGAGGAGCCTCACCTGAACCCGAGCACTGAAACGAAGGAATTCTCACTCCGAGATCCGGACGGGTACTACGTCACAATTAGCGCGCTCTCTGCGGCATAGCGGCTGCTGGGGTCAGCTACCAAGCCGCAAACGCCGTTTTGACCCGTTAAGCGCCACCATCGACCTGCTTTGGCTTTCTCTCCCATTGGGCTAATATTGGCATGGTCAAACCAACTCGGGAGTTCGTCACCAAACCCATGAGCCATAACCCTTCTTCGATTCCTTCCGTCTCACGGTTCACTCTAAAACTCAAACCCGGTTCGCAAAAATCGCCGCGCGAAGCAAAAACTCCGCCGCCGCGAACGCAAAGCAAGCTAAGTCAAAAGCCAGGCGCCGCATGGTCAGACGACCTTAAGCATTCCTGAAGGTTGACGCCGCCGACGGCGGCGCACCGCGGCCCTGCGCTGCAGCGCGGCTATGTCAATGCCGCCGGCGACGAGCGCTCGGCGAAGTGTGTAGCAAGGATGGCTCGCGTACTCTTGCACTCCAGGTCGATGGCCAGCAGCTCGCCCACTGCTCTTAGAGGCGGTCTCCCCATGAGACCTTCAAGGATCGAAACTCGAACTTCAGGAGTCTCTGCGATGAAGCGTTCAACCCCAGGTTTGTTGATTCTTTTCGTGGTAATGGTGATCCCGTTGTTTGCCTGCGCCACGACCCATCAGATCTCTAACGGCAGTACTAATCAATGCATGAATGTCGTGAACCACGGGTATCCGGTGCCGGGCACACCCGTGCACGTCAAGCAATGTGACCCGTGGCAGAACCAGCAGTGGGCCTTCAACAATGGGAACATCGTCGGCGTGGGTGGATTTTGTCTCGATGTGCAGGGCAGCGCTGCGGCCCTGGGTGCGCCCGTCATCTACGTCCCCTGTGATGGTCGTCCGAGTCAAAACTGGAGCGAATCCAATGGCGCCATCGCCGGCATCGGTGGGATGTGCATCGATGTCCAAGGTGGTGCACCCTACAACCAGGCACCGTTGATTCTCGCGACCTGCAACGGCAGCCCGACGCAGCATTGGGCCGTGCACTAAACGCACAGTTCTCG
>Ga0307474_10002251_pt1 | contig 13879 bp, 9 predicted proteins | sample atmos_gasesECM1C_2_FD_203312 | JGI IMG/M metagenome (GOLD analysis project Ga0307474, IMG submission 203312) | Hardwood forest soil microbial communities from Morgan-Monroe State Forest, Indiana, United States - atmos_gasesECM1C_05 | ecosystem: Environmental > Terrestrial > Soil > Temperate... | reverse complement strand
CCAGCTGCCTCGATGCGGCAAACGCCGTTCCGCCGGGCTTCCTCGAATATTCAAGCCGCGGCGACTGGCCGCAAAACTGGCCGACGCTGCGTTCGCATTTTCCGGTGCGGACGAATTTCGGCCAGTGGCTGCGCTGGGAGGCGGCGATCGAGGAAATCGGCGCCTACTTCCGCGTGCCCGCTTCCTTTCGCAAGGCCGCGCTGACCACCTTTGGCGAGGCGGTCGAAAGATTGATCGCAGCGTCTGCCTCGCTTCGTCTCCTGCCCTGGCAGCAACGGCCGCTCGATGAAGCGGATGAAGAGCTGGCGCAGCGAACGATCTTTTCCTTCACGATCCGGCAGGGCAGCCGCATCCGTTCGCTTGGCGAATGCCGGACGCTGTACCGTGGGCTCGCCGGCAGCGCCGGACAAGCCTGTCTCATCGGTCAGCCGGTCGCGCTCGGCCGCGACGCGCAGCCTTTGGCCGCACTTCGGATCAGCGCCAGCGCGCGACTCGTCTCTGTGGCGTGGTCTTCAGACCCGGCGACGGCCGATCGCAATCTGCAACGCGCGATCGACGATGCGGGCACCGCGATTGCGGGCCTTGAAGCGTTGCATGCCGACGACATCAACAGAGTGGAAGTGGTACATGGAGCGTAACATGGTTGCGGCGGATCTCGCGCGTTATCCGAGCGCCGACAGGATTGGCTTTGCCCGGCTGACGACAATGGCGTTCGAAGGCGCCGATCTGCGTCCGTTGCGGGATCAACTCATGAGCAAGCTTGCCAACGGGACGGCTGACGCAGGCGAGGGGCTCGACCTGTCGCTGATCGCCCAGCTTTTGGGCGACAAGCAGACCGGCATGGCGATCCAGGCCGAGGTTCTCTCATTTCACCAGCTCTACCGCTCGCCTTGCTCGTCGGAACAGCCGAAGTTGCGCGTATTGGCGCTCGCGGCCGCGATCGACATGGGCGGCAACACCCCGATCGAGTTCCTGCTGGAAAATTCGGGGATCGAACTGCAGACGCTCTATGTCGTCGCAGGTGTCGATCTGCCGATGCCGCTGCCCGAACACGATGTGGCGATCGTGATCGCGTCGGACTCGGAAGAATGCGCCGAGGCGCTGCGCAAGATCGACCGTCTCGCGCCGGCTTGGCCGCGGCCGCTGCTCAATCCGCCGCGCCTGGTGCGCAATCTCGATCGCGACAAGCTGCATGCTCTGTTGCGCGGCGTCAGCGGGCTCGAGATTCCTGCGACCTTGAGTGCAACGCGCGCCGAACTGGCTGCGATCGCGGAGTCAAAGGCCGATGTGTCTTCGCTCGCGGACGAATTGAAATTCCCCTTCATCGCGCGGCCGCGCGGGTCGCACGCCGGCGCCGGACTCGTCAGGCTGGACGATAACGTCGGCGTTGCGCGCTATCTTGCCGAGCGCACCGAGCAGGACTTTTTCGTCTCCCGTTTTGTCGACTATTCGAGCGCTGATGGCCTGTTTCGCAAGTACCGGGTCGTCTTCATCGAAGGCCAACCCTTTGCCTGCCATATGGCGATCGCCGATCGCTGGGACATCTGGTATCTCAATGCGGGGATGGCGTTCAGCGCGGAGAAGCGGGGCGAAGAAGAGCGCTTCATGCGCGACTTCGACAACGACTTTGCGCGACGCCATGGCGGTGCGTTGAAGACGGTCGCAAGCCGCGTCGGCCTCGATTACTTCACGATCGACTGCGCGGAGAACAAAAGCGGCGAACTGCTGATCTTTGAAGCCGACAACACCGCGGTCGTCCACAACATGGATTCGCCCGAGGTGTTTCCCTACAAGGCGCCGCAGATGCGCAAGATCTTCGATGCGTTCGCCGCCATGCTGTCTCGCGCCCGCGCAGATCGGGAGCAGGCGGCGTAATAGCTGCCGGATCGGTGTTTAAAGCGCGATGAGATGAGTTCTCATCGCGCTTTGGTTCTTTCAATCAAAGCGGAGTACGGTCTACGCCACGGCCTTGGTGGGGGCGGACTGCAACAGCCGCAAAATCTCCGGGGCGGGGACGGGCCGGCTGAACAGAAAACCCTGCATCTCCGAACAGCCGAGCGCGCGGAGCGACTCCCGCTGCTCGGATGTCTCGACCCCTTCGGCAAGGGTCATCATGTCGCGCGCGGCCGCGATGTTCACCACCGCCTGCACGATCGACGTGCCGCCCTGGGTGGCGAGATCGTTGACGAAGCAGCGATCGATCTTGATCTTGTCGAAGGGAAAGCGCTGCAGATAGGACAACGACGAATAGCCGGTGCCGAAGTCGTCGAGTGCGATCCGCACCCCGATGGCGCGAAGCTGATGCAACACGGCAAGTGCCGCGTCATCGTCGCGAATGAGAACCGCCTCGGTAATCTCGACTTCCAGCCGCCGGGCCGGAAGCCGTGAAGCCGCAAGCGCCGCCGCAATTTTCAGCGCCAGCGCGCCGCTCTTGAACTGAACCGGCGAGACGTTCACTGCGAGCTTGAAATCTCCCGGCCATGTCATGGCGTCCTTGCAGGCGGTGTTGAGCACCCATTCGCCGAGTTCGTTGATCAGGCCGGTCTCTTCGGCGACGGGAATGAAATCCGCCGGCGAAATCATGCCGCGCTCGGGATGCCGCCAGCGCACCAGCGCCTCGCAGCCGGTGATCTTGTTGTCGTCGAGGCTGACGCAGGGCTGGTAGTAGACTTCGAATGCGCCATCGAGCAGGGCCTGGCGCAAGTCCGTCTCCAGCATGCGCCGCGCCTTGACGCGCGCATCCATCGCCGGATCGAACAGCCGCCAGGTGCGGCGGCCGGCCGATTTGGCCGCATACATCGCAAGGTCCGCATTCTTAAGGATTTGGTCGAGATCGGTGCCGTGCTGGGGCGCTACCGCGACGCCGACGCTGGCGTCCGAGGTCACCTGATGGCCGAAGCATTCGATGGGCGTACGAATGGCTTCGAACACCCGTGTCACGAGGCCGATGATTTCGGCCTGGCTGCTGACGCCCGTCTGCATGATCGCGAATTCGTCGCCGCCAAGGCGCGCGATGAATTCGTTCGGCCCGGCCTGACCGCAGAGACTGGCGGCGACCGACTGGAGCAATTCGTCGCCGGCCTGGTGCCCGAGCGAATCGTTGACGCTCTTGAACTCGTCGATGTCGATATAGAGCACTGCCAATTGCCGGTTCGGCGCGATGCGGCCGAGTTCTTCGCGCAGCCGCTCGTGAAACAGCGCGCGGTTCGGCAGGTCGGTCAGTGCGTCGTAGTGGGCGAGATGCCTGATCTGCCTTTCGGCGCGGCGGCGCGCGGTGATGTCTTCATGGGTAGCGACCCAGCCGCCGCCGGCGACCGGCTTGTTGACGATCAGGATCGTTCGCCCGTCGGGCGTCTCCGTTTCCTGCTGGCTGGTCGTTCCCTCCGTCATGCTGCGGGACAGTGCGTTGCAATAGTGGTCGATGTCGCCCTTGAATGCCCCCATCTGCTTGCGATAGGCGACGAGATCGCGAAGGTTGATGCCGGGCTTCACGACGTCCGGCGACAATCCATACATCGTCATGTAGCGCTGGTTGCACACGATAAGCCGTTCGGCGGCATCGAACAGCAGCAGGCCCTGCGTCATGTTGTTGATGGCGATGTCGAAGCGCACATTCTGCGCTTGCAGATCGCGTTCCAACTCTGCCGAGCGGTTAGCGGTGAGCCGGTCGAGATTGCGATCGAATTCGTCGTAGGCGCTGGCGACGAGGTCAGCGAGCTTGCCGATGTCGACGGCACCCGCAGCGTCGGTCGCCTCGGCGATCTGTTTGGCGATCAGGCGGTGCATGATCAGGCTCGCGCCTCCGCAAATGAAATGTTTCGAACCTGTGTTCCGGCCGTGTGGCGCCAGCCTCGTTGCCGACCCCCGGGAAGTCGGTCTCGAGCACCGATCGTCTGCCGTAACGCTCAGGGGGTGCGCGGGAGAGGTATTGGCCATCGCCCCTGAACAGTTGGTTAGACCAAATCGTGACTCACGGCGGCGAGATGCGATTTGATTTCTATGCTTGACGCCTTCCTAACGCGGCCTGCAAGTTGATGGGGGTCGGAGAAAGCCGGCGTTAAAGGTTGAACGGAACTTCGCTCCTTTCACCTGCCGGTCGCGGAGAGACAGAAGCGGACGCCAACCGCTCAGGGAAGGGACGTCGGGACATGCCAGCGCACAGCGAACAGGACAACATGCTCATCGAGTGGGATGTCGCCATCGCCATGGACGACGGCTTGGTGGTTCGGGCCGATGTGTTCCGCCCGGTCGCGCAAGGCAGATATCCGGTGCTGTTGACCTACGGCCCCTATGCCAAGGGGCTCGCGTTCCAGAAGGGCTATCCGAGCGCCTGGGCAAACATGATCGCCGGGCATCCCGACGTCGCGTCCGGATCGACCAACAAATATCAGAATTGGGAGGTGGTGGACCCGGAGAAATGGGTGCCACACGGCTATGTCTGTGGGCGCGTGGATTCCCGCGGCACCGGCCGGTCGCCGGGCACTATCGATCACTTCTCGCCTCGCGAGACGCGCGATTTCTATCAATGCATCGAATGGGCCGGCGTGCAGCCGTGGTCGAACGGCCATGTCGGCCTGAACGGCGTGTCCTATTACGGCATCAACCAGTGGCATGTCGCTTCGCTCCAGCCGCCGCATTTGAAGGCGATGTGCATCTGGGAAGGAGCGGCCGACTGGTATCGCGACATGACGCATCATGGCGGCATCCTGTCGACCTTCTGGGCCAACTGGTACGACATGCAGGTCAAGACCGTGCAGTACGGCCTCGGCGAACGGGGACCGCGCAGCCTCGTCACCGGCGAACCGGTCTGCGGCGACGAAACCCTGTCCGACGAAGAACTGGCGCGCAACCGTACAAGCTTCGGCGACGAGATTCTCAGCCATCCGCTCGACGACGATTATCACAGAGCGCGCTCGCCGGACTGGAGCAAGGTGACGGTGCCGTTCCTGTCGGCGGCCAATTGGGGAGGGCAGGGCCTGCATCCGCGTGGCAATTTCGAGGGATTTGTTCGCGCCGCGTCGCGCGAGAAATGGCTCGAATGCCATGGGCTCGAACACTGGACGCATTTTTACACCGACTATGGCCGCGAGTTGCAGCGGCGCTTCTTCGACTTTTATCTGAAAGGCGAGGCGAACGGCTGGGACAGCCAGCCCAAAGTTCAGCTTCAGGTGCGCCATGTCGACAAATTCGTCGAGCGGCACGAAAACGTCTGGCCGCTGCCGTCGACGCGCTGGACCAGATTCTATCTCGATCAGAAAAACCAGACGCTCTCCCTGCAGCCGCCATCGGAAGACGCCGGGATCAGTTTTGCGGCTGACGGCGACGGGCTCACGTTCATGTCCGAGCCGCTTGCGGAGGAGACCGAGGTCACCGGTCCGCTGGCCGCGAATATGCGGATCTCGTCCAGCACCGAGGACGCCGACATCTTTCTCGTGTTCCGCGTCTTCACGGCGGATTTGCGCGAGATCACGTTTTTGGGCGCGATCGACCCGCATACGCCGGTTGCGCAGGGCTGGCTGCGCGCCTCCCATCGCAAGCTCGACGAAAAACTGTCGAGGCCTTATCGCCCGTACCATACCCACGACGAATTGCAGCCGCTTCAGCCGGGCAGGCCCGTCGATCTCGCCATCGAACTGTGGCCGACCTCGATTGTGGTTCCGAAGGGCTACCGGATTGCGCTCTCCGTGCGCGGCAAGGACTATGTGTGGCAGGCAACGACCGGCGCAAAACTGTCCAACTTCAAGAACGAACTCCTGGGATGCGGACCGTTCCTGCACGGTGACCCGCGCGACCGGCCGCGCGGGCTCTTCGCCGGAACCACCACGCTGCATCTCGACCGGCAGGGCTGTTGCAGCATCTTGTTGCCGATCATTGCCCGGCAGAGTTGAGCAAGCCATCTGACCTGCCGATGCGTGGCCGCGAGGCGCGCGAAGATGATAGGATTCGCGCGCGAGAGATGATTCGAAAGTCGCTCGCGCGCATAAGAAGGTCCCGGTTTGTCGCAAAAATGGAAAAGCACGTCGGTGCAGGTGCCGAACCTGTCGCGCTTGCAGCGGCAGGCCGTCAGCGCCTTCGAGCAAGGCCACTTCGACAAGGCAGAGCGGCTGTGTCACGCCATTCTTGATTATCGCAGCGATGATTTCGACGCGCTGCATTTGCTTGGGCTCATTCGCCTGCAGCGTGGCCGCCACGTCGACGCGATCGGCTTCCTGACCAGGGCCGTAAAGGCCGATGCGCGTTCGATCGATGCGGCGTCGAATCTCGGCCTCGCGCTTCACGGTGCAGGCCGTTATCAGGAGGCGATCGCGCAGTATCGCAGCGCGCTTGCGTTCGCGCCACGTCATCCCGAAATTCTTTACAATCTCGGCAATGCTCATCTTGCGCTCGATCGCATTGATGAAGCGCTCGCCAATTATGATGAGACGTTGGCGAACAACCGCTCGCATGTCGGCGCACGCGTCAACCGCGGCAACGCGCAGTTGTGGCTGAACCGGCCTGCGGAGGCGCTTGAAAGCTATGAGGCCGCGCTCGCGCTGATGCCGGCCCATCCGCAGATCCTGACCAATCGCGGCCATGCGCTCCGGAGACTCGACAAGCCGGATGCAGCGCTGGCCGATTTCGAGGCCGCGCTCAAGAAAAGCCCCGAATTCGCTGAGGCTCATTTCGAACTGGCGCTCGCTTGTCTCACGCTGGGTGATTTCAAGGCTGGCTGGAAAGCCTATGAGTGGCGCTGGAAGACGACTGCGTTTGCCGACAAGCGGCGTTCGTTTCGCCAGCCGCTGTGGCTCGGCCATGGGCCGCTGTCCAACAAGACCGTTCTGCTGCATGCCGAACAGGGATTCGGCGATACGCTTCAGTTCATTCGCTACGCGCGGTTGGTTGCCGATCGCGGCGCGCGCGTGATTTGCGAGGTTCAGCCGGAACTGGTTTCGCTCTTGAAACAACTCGACGGCATCGAGATCGTCGCCAAGGGCGATGCGCTGCCGCACTTCGATCTGCATTGTCCGTTGATGAGCCTGCCGCTGGCATTCGGTACCGAACTTGTAACCGTCCCGGCCGAGATACCTTATCTTGTCGCACCCGAAACGCGCGTCGCGCATTGGCGCCATCGCTTGGGTGAGGGGAGGCCGCGCGCCGGCTTCGTCTGGTCGGGCTCATCAGCGCACAAGAACGATGCCAATCGCTCGATTCCGTTGGCGCGGCTCGCGCGGCTTTTTGAGGATTTGCCGTTCGCATGCTTCAGCCTTCAGCGCGAGATGCGCGATGCCGATCATGAGGTCTTGCCGGGTATTGCGAACTTGAGGGATCTCGGCGCGGAGCTTGAAGACTTCGCGGACACCGCTGCCGTCATTTCAGAGCTTGACGTCGTCGTATCCGTCGACACGGCAGTGGCGCATCTCGCCGGCGCGATGGGCAAGCAAGTCGTGATCCTGTTGCCGCACGCGGCGGACTTCCGCTGGCTGCGCGCTTCGACCGATTCGCCCTGGTATCCGACCGCAAAACTGCTGCGGCAACTGGCGTTCGGCGACTGGGACAGCGTCATCGGCCGCCTGGCCGATGAAATGCACAGCGAAACAAGGGCAGGGACCAGCCGTTAGGATTTCGTTAACCACGTCTGTTTACTGATTGGTGACGATTGCGGCGTGCGCTGAAGACGGCCGCGGGAGCGCATTATGACCGAGCCGATTCATCTTGTAATAGCCACGCCCTGTTTTGGCGGCCAGGTCTCCACGATCTACGTCAATTCCATATTCGCGCTGCAAAGCGCGGTGCGGTCGCTGTCGAACCTGAAGCTCAAGGTCGAGCTTCGCGACGGCGATGCGCTGATCACGCGCGCCCGCGCCAACCTGATGACCTCGTTTCTCGACGATCCCTCGGCGACGCACCTTCTGTTCATCGATGCCGATATCGGCTTCACGCCCGATCAGGTGTTCCGCCTGATCGAGTCCGGCGCGGATGTCGTGGCCGGCGTCTATCCGATCAAGCGCGTCAACTGGGAGAAGGCCGCGCGTGCCATCGAAGGCCGACGGCCGAACGTGCCAGCGGCCTCGCTCGACTACGTGCTCGAGATCAACGATCCGGATCATGTCGCGGTCGTCAACGGCTTCACGCGCGTGCGCTACGCCGGCACCGGCTTTCTGATGATCCGCCGGCACGTATTCGAGAAGATGTGCGCGCATCGTGATTATGCGCCGCTGCAATTCCATCGTGAACATTCGCACGACAAGCTGGCGGGAAGCGCGAACCGTTTTGCGCTGTTCGAGTGCATGATCGATCCCGTGACCGGCACTTATCTCAGCGAGGATTTTGCATTTTGCAAACGCTGGACTGATATCGGCGGCGAAATCTGGGCCGATCTCCAGAGCCGCCTCGACCATGTCGGGCCATCGGTGTTTCGCGGCGAAGTCGCCTCGCAGTTTGCGAGCCCGGCGCTGGCGACCGATGCGGCCTGAGGCGGACGCAGCCGCTTCAAATCGAACCGGTCAACCCCGGCCGCGTTGCGCTGAGCGCATTGGGCTTGCGAGACTCACCCGCGCCGCCGAAGCAGGACACGATCTGCGGCCGCTGTGGCGGCGGCTTATTTCAAGACTTCTGGACGGAACGATCGAAGCGGGCGAAGGGCTTGATCTCTCGCTGATCGCGCAACTGCTCGGCGACAAGGAAGCGGGATTGACGATCCAGCATGCCATCCTGTCGTCGCATCAACTGTTCCGTTCGCCCTGCTCGGCAAAGCCGCCGCGCTTGCGCGTTCTGGCGCTGGCGGCCGCCACCGACATGGGCAGCAACACGCCGGTCGAATTTCTGCTCGAGAACAGCGGCATCGAATTGACGACACTCTATGTGATGCCCGACATCGACTGGCCCAATTGGCTGCCCGATCATGATGTGGCGATGGTGGTTGCGTCCGGCTCCGACGATTGCCGCGCTGCGCTCGACAAGATTGCGTGCGCCATGACGCACTGGCCGCGGCCGTTGCTCAATTCACCGCAACTGATCGCCAACCTCGATCGCGACAAGCTGCACGGTTTGCTCGATGGGATCGAGGGACTAAAGATTCCGCAGACCGCGAGCGTCACGCGCGAGCAGCTGGTGAGCCTTTCGCAGTCGCGGCTCGCTCTCCCCGACATCTCTTCTGATCTTGTTCTTCCCGCCATCGTCAGGCCGCGTGGTTCGCATGCGGGCAAAGGCCTCGCGAAACTCGATGACGCGGAGGCGATCCGGAATTATCTCGATGGCCATGCGCAAGAATCGTTCTTCATCTGCCGCTTCGTCGATTATCGAGGCGACGATGGTCTGTTCCGCAAACATCGCATCGTTTTCATCGATGGAAAGCCTTATGCATGCCATCTCGCGGTCGCCGATCGCTGGGATATCTGGTATATGAACGCCGGCATGGCTGAGAGCGCCGACAGGCGCCACGAGGAAGCAGCGTTCATGCAGACGTTCGATACTGATTTTGCACAACGTCATCGCGATGCGCTTGCAGGCCTGTCGCAACGCATCGGGCTTGATTACTTCACGATCGACTGTGCGCAAACAAAAGACGGATCGTTGCTGATCTTCGAGGCCGACAACACGGCGATTGTCCACGATATGGATCGGCCGGACATCTTTCCGTACAAGGCGCCGCAAATGCGAAAGGTGTTCGACGCTTTCGCTGCGATGCTGGTCCGCCGCGCCGGGCGTGAGAGCGAGGCTGCGGCGTGAGCGCCTCTGCACCCAAGGATGCGTTGGCGCTCGGACCGAGCGAAACACTCGATCCACAGAACTGGGATGAGTTGCGCGCGCAGGCGCATCGCATGGTCGATGATGCGATCGACTACATCGCAAATATTCGCACGCAACCGGTGTGGCGTCCGATACCCGATGAGGTTCGCGCACGCTTTCGCGACGAACTTCCGCGCGAAGCTTGTGATCTCGGCGACATCTATCGCGAATATTCGCAGCTCATCGCGCCTTATGCGACCGGCAACGTTCATCCCGGCTTCATGGGATGGGTGCATGGCGGCGGCAATGCGGTTGGCATGCTCGCGGAGATGCTTGCTGGTTCGCTGAATGCCAATCTCGGCGGTCGCGATCACATGCCGATCGAGGTCGAGCGGCGGATCACCGAGTGGACGCGAACGATGCTCGGCTTTCCGCCTGGCGCGAGCGGCGTGTTCGTCACGGGAACGTCAATGGCGAACCTGATGGCGGTGTGGGTCGCGCGAACGATGGCGCTCGGACAGGACGCGCGGCAGCGCGGCGTCGGTGGCGAAGGCGCGCTGCTCACGGCCTATACGTCAAAGGCGGCGCACGGCTGTATCTCGAAGGCGATGGATCTCGCGGGCTTCGGCACCGATGCATTGCGGACGATGCCGGTCGATCGCTCGCATCGCGTCGATGTCGAGGCGATGCGCGAACAGATCAAACGCGATCGCGAGATCGGCTTGCGGCCGTTTTTGGTGATCGGCTCGGCCGGCACCGTCGATGTTGGTGCGATCGACGATCTCTCTGCCTTGAGCGCGTTGTGCCGCGAGGAGAAACTCTGGTTTCACGTCGACGGCGCCTATGGCGCGCTCGGCATGCTCTCGCCATCGCTCGCGCCGCGTCTCGCCGGACTTGAAAGCGCCGACTCGGTCGCGCTTGATTTCCACAAATGGGGACAGGTGCCGTATGACGCGGGCTTCCTGCTTGTGCGCGACGGCCAGCGTCATCTCGATGCGTTTTCCGCACCCGCGGTCTATCTCCGGCGCGAGACGCGAGGCCTCGCTGCGGGTTCGCCGTGGCCGTGCGATCTCTCGCCGGATTTATCGCGCGGCTTCCGCGCGCTGAAGACGTGGTTCACGCTGAAGGCGTTCGGCACTGACAAACTCGGCGCGATGATCGAGCGCACCTGTGCGCTGGCGCGCTATCTGGAAATGAAGGTATCGGCGGAGCCGCTGTTGGAGCTGATTGCGCCGGCGCAGCTCAACATCGTCTGCTTCCGTTATCGCACGGACGATGCCGATCGCATCAATAGCGAGATCGTCATCGACATCCAGGAGTCCGGAATTGCCGCGCCGTCGACCACGACGCTCGATGGAAAGCTCGCGATCCGCGCAGCGATCGTCAATCACCGCACCGATGTGAGCGATCTCGATGCGCTGGTCGCAGCCGTGCTTGAAGTCGGCGCGCGGCGCGCACCGAAGACTTCCGCGGATTGATCGAAGTCCGAAGTGAAGCTTAAGCGATGTGCTTAAGCCGCTTGCTTGGCCTGCTTGGCGCGGGCGTGATCGAGCAGCTTCTTCTCGTAGGCCACGAGCTTCCGCGCTTCCTTCAGCGCCTGATACAGATCGCCGTTGAGGATATTGATGTTGATCCCCTCGATGATCGGCCACGCGCTCGGCGCTGCGGTCACGAGATCGCGCAGCAGGTTGAAGTATGTGCCGTGATTGACCTTCGGTGCGGGTGAAATGTACATCAACTGCACCGCCAGATAGATCAGCTTCGCTGGCGTATCGGCGGTCTCGGGCGTCAGGATGTCTTTTTCACGCAGGATCGGGATCTTGTCGCCGTCGATCAGCAGACGTGCGCGCTGATCGGTGTTGGTGATCACGCAGGATCCGATGATGATCCGCTCGTGCGGCTTGAGTTCGACTTTCAGCGCCATGCCTGTTCTCCGTTGCCGTCCCCCATTGGACGTGATGTTCGAATTTTGCGCGATTAAACGCTCAGAACGCCGGCGACGGACTCAAACAATCGTGGCCGAATCGACTCTTCCCGAGTCGCTCTTAAAAATTCGTAAACGCGCGAGGCCGGTTTGAAAATCTGTAGCGATTCCAAAGCCGTGGATAGCTCTCCGGTATGGTGAAGAAACCGTTTTTGTCGTTGAGTTGCAGGCATTTAGCCGAATCGGAGGTAACCGATTCATGTTTTGTTAGAGGGGTCCCTTCCAAGTTGCCTCGGTAATCCGGCCTGAAAGGTCGGGTACTTGAGAAAACCAGAAAGGTAACAGTTATGTCCGGTATTGTTCTTTCGGCGTCAGTTCGCCAAAACCTCCTCTCCTTGCAGTCGACCGCAGCGTTGCTCGCAACGACGCAGAATGACCTCGCCACTGGCAACAAGGTCAACTCGGCGCTCGACAATCCGACCAACTTCTTCACCGCGGAAGGCCTCAACAATCGCGCTTCCGACATCGGCAACCTGCTCGACAGCATCGGCAACGGCGTGCAGGTGCTGCAGACTGCCAACACCGGCATCACCTCGCTGCAGAGCCTCGTTTCGAGCGCCCAGTCGATCGCCAACCAGGTGTTGCAGACCCCGGTCGGCTACTCGACCAAGTCCAACGTGACCTCGGCCACCATCACCGGCGCGACTGCCAATAACCTGCTGGGCCCCGGCACCAGCAACACGCTCACCGGCACGACGGTTCAGAACAACCTGACCACCGCGGCTGACATCACGGCAGCCACCAAGCTGGTCTCCGCGACGAACTCCGACACGCTGGCCTCGACGCCTGCGAACGGCTCGTCCTTTATCGTCGACGGCAAGACCATCAGCTTCTCGACCGGCCAGACCACTGTCACCACCGACTCCAGCGGCAACGTCACGATTGGTGTCGGCGCCGGCAGCACCGCGTCGGTTGGAACCGTCCTGACCGCGATCGACGGCATCACCGGTGCCACGACGGCCTCGACCGTGAACGGCACCGGCCAACTCGTGATCAGCACGGGTACGGCGCAGTCTCTGGTTATCGCCGCTGGCACTACCAGTGCGCTTGGCTCTTTCGGCCTGAGTGCGGGCACGACCAACCTGACGCCCCCGACGCTGCAGGGTGAAACGCTGACGATCGGCGCCACTGGCGGCGGTACGGCGACCAACATCACCTTTGGCACCGGTTCGGGGCAGATCTCGACGCTGAACGAGCTCAACTCGGCGCTGGCGGCGAACAATCTGCAAGCCACGATCAGCACGACGGGTGCGATCAACATCGTGACCTCGAACGACGCGGCGTCATCGACGATCGGCACGATCGGCGGTACGGCTGCGGCTTCGGGAGCGGCCTTCCATGGCCTGACCGCTGCGGCTCCGGTTGTCGATCCGGACTCGCAGGCCACCCGCTCGAGCCTGGTCGCGCAGTACAACAACGTGCTGCAGCAGATCAACACCACCGCATCAGACTCCTCGTTCAACGGCGTCAACCTGCTGAACGGCGATACCCTGAAGCTGGTGTTCAACGAAACCGGCACCTCGACGCTGAGCATCACCGGCGTGACCTTCAACGACGCCGGCCTTGGCCTCTCGACCTTGGTCTCGGGCACGGACTTCCTGGACAACAACTCGGCCAACACCGTGTTGTCGCAGCTCCAGAATGCCTCGACCACGCTGCGCGGTGAAGCTTCGGCACTCGGTTCGAACCTGTCGATCGTGCAGATCCGCCAGGACTTCAACAAGAACCTGATCGACGTGTTGCAGACCGGTGCGTCCAACCTGACGCTGGCCGATCCGAACCAGGAAGCGGCCGACAGCCAGGCGCTGTCGACCCGCCAGTCGATCGCGGTCTCGGCGCTGGCGCTCGCCAACCAGTCGCAGCAGAGCGTGCTCCAGCTCCTCCGCTGATCGAAGAGATCAACGACACCATCAAAACGGCGGGGGAAACCCCGCCGTTTTTCGTTTGACTGCGGGGGGGTCCGCCATGTCCGTCAGTCAAATATTATCCTTTATTGTTATGGTTAGCGTCTCGTGAACGTGAACGCCTTCACAAAAATCCATAGCGAAATCAAAGTTCTTGTGACGATTTCGCGTGAGCAAAATGGTCATTGAGAGCGGTGAGAGGGCGTCATGCGAGGCAGGGGCGGTCCTTTGGTTCATTTTTTTTTAGCCACTTAACCACACCGTGCCGGGGTCGCCTGATCCA
>Ga0307474_10002250_pt1 | contig 13886 bp, 12 predicted proteins | sample atmos_gasesECM1C_2_FD_203312 | JGI IMG/M metagenome (GOLD analysis project Ga0307474, IMG submission 203312) | Hardwood forest soil microbial communities from Morgan-Monroe State Forest, Indiana, United States - atmos_gasesECM1C_05 | ecosystem: Environmental > Terrestrial > Soil > Temperate... | reverse complement strand
TGCTGCGGTGCGCGCCGCCGGCATCTTCAAGAAGGCCGAAATGGATCCGGAGACATTCATCGCCGAAGTTGCCAACAAGATCAATGCCACCGATTTCACGAAATTCCTAACCGGTGAGAACACCACCGAGATCTGGGAACTTTGGCTGGCCGCGGCGAAGACCTCGTACATTGTGAGTCAATGCATCTCGACGACCGAACCGGCCTACCTCGCGAAGCACGCATTTCAGCTTGCGCAACTATTCAACACCTTCTATCACCGTCATCCAATTCTGAGCGAGGCGGATCAGAAGCGAAAAACCTTTCTTCTGGCGACCGTGGCCATCGCTCGTCGCGAACTGATCCGCACGTTGGCCGTGATGGGAATCACCGTGCCGCCGGTCATGTAACGAAATGCCGCCCGCGAATCCTCCCGTTCCAATGCATCGCTGGTTTCGCTATGTTGCAGCCGGAGTCCTCGCCCTATTCGTTTTCTTTGGAATCACCGGCGCGTTATATCAAACCGTTTATGCTGCCCGCGATCGTTCTGCTAATCCTATGCCCGGCCAGTTGGTCGATATTGGCGGCTATAGGTTGCACATCTACTGCGCAGGGCAGGGATCCCCGACCGTGATCTTCGACGCCGGCCTCGGTGATAGTTACATGTCCTGGCGGAAGGTACAGCCGCAAATCGCGCGATTGACCAAAGTGTGCTCGTACGATCGAGCCGGCCTCGGCTACAGCGATTCAAGCCCGCGCGCTCGAACCAGTAAGACAATAGCCGAAGAACTGCACATGCTTTTGCGCAGCGCTGCAATTCCTGCGCCCTACGTCCTCGTCGGCCACTCCATGGGCGGCTTCGATGTTCGCCTTTATGCAAGCGCGTATCGCGGCGACGTGGCCGGCCTGGTATTGGTGGACTCGTCTCATCCCGAGCAGCAGAAGCGTCTTCCTGCGGCTGTAAACGATCTTGACGCGGGCTGGGTGCGGGAGCAGGAGTTCTTCGAACTTGCCATGCCCTTCGGAATCCCGCGTGTTCTGGGCTTCTGCGGCGAGGATGCCGAAGTTCGCGCAGCGGAGTGCAACTTCCACAGTGTCCGCGAGAGCGTCAAGGAACTCAAATCGGTCTCCGAAAGCGCTGCCCAGGCTGCAACTGCCGGATCGCTTGGTGATATCCCGCTCGCCGTTCTTTCCAGCGATCCCGATCGGCCGCAGCTCGATTTGCCGGAAGATTTGGTTAAACCCACCAACGACGCGTGGCAGCAGCTGCAGAACGAATTAGCTCAGCTTTCCACTCGGAGCACGCACACTATCGTCCGAAATAGCGGTCACTATATTCAGCTCGATCAACCGGGAGCAGTCATCGAAGCCATAAAGAAAGTTGTGAAGCAAGTCCGCGAAGCGCAGCCAATCACCGCACCCCAGCGCTAACCAGAATTTCTTGCGAAACCTGCTAATGTGAAATTGCTTCTCAAGCGACTTGTCTGATCGGCGCCTTTTCTGATCCGCAGGGGAGAGAGATTCATGTTTTTGCCACGCATCCGCCGCTCTTTTGCCGCGGGCTCTGTTCTGTTGTTTACACTCGCGTGTACGCCCACATTCCTCAGCGCTCAAATTGAAACCCCAAGTCCGCAGCCCGATGCCCAATCTGCCCCGCGTCCGCGCATAGGGGTTGCGCTCAGCGGCGGCGGCGCGCTAGGGCTCGCCCACATCGGCGTGCTGGAATGGATGGAGCAAAATCACATCCCGATCGACCGCATCGCTGGCACCAGCATGGGAAGCATCATTGGAGCGATCTACGCTACTGGCATGTCTGCCGCTGAGATGCATGCTTACGCTGTCAAAATCGATTGGAACCAAGTCTTGCGCGCCGAGCCTCGCTACAACGAGCTTTCCTATCGCCGGAAACAAGACCGGCGTAGTTACCAGCTCGCCGCCGAACTCGGCCTCAAGCACGGGATTGCGGGCCCCAACGGATTAAACCCCGGCCAGGGTGTCGAGCTCTTTCTGGACCGCATCGCGTTGCCCTATTCCACCATTTCCAGCTTTGACGATCTGCCGACGCCTTTCCGTTGCGTAGCCACTGACATGGCCAGCGGCGAAGAAGTCGTATTCAAAGATGGTTCGCTGGCGCAGAGTTTGCGAGCCAGCATGGCGATACCCGGCGTCTTCACGCCGGTACAGATGAATGGTCGCGTGCTGGCCGACGGCGGCCTGGTCGATAACCTGCCTACAGGGATCGCTCGAGAGATGGGCGCCGACGTGGTCATCGGCGTCGATCTCGGAGCGCCGCCGGTTGCTGCTCAAGAGCTGCAAAGCCTTACCGGAGTGCTGACTCGCGCTGTAAGCATCATGATCGCGGCCAACGAACGGCGCTCCATGCCGTTAGCCAATTCGCTGATTCTGCTCGATCCCGGAAAGTTTTCCATTTCTGATTATTCCAAGGTCGAACAACTGATCAAGCTGGGTTACGACGGCGCGAACGCGAAGGCGGACGAACTCAAACGTTACGCCGTTTCCGATGCCGAGTGGGGCCAATATCTCGCCGAGCGCGGGGCTCGCAAACTTCCCCGGCCGACCCGGGAGGATGCGATTGAGGTTACGGGTACGACCCAAAAACCAGTGATCAGCCGGCTGGAAAATACTTTGGGCGGTCCGCTCGACCTCGACAGGGTAGATCGCATTTTAAATGTCGTCACAGGCGAAGGGCAGTTTGACCGGCTTGGCTACGAAGGTTTTGTGCGAAAAGGAGTGCCGGGCCTGCGGGTGGTGGCGCATGAGAAGAGTTACGCTCCGCCATTTCTCGACCTGGCCGTAAACGTAGACGGTTCGGGCGTTGCGGCGTTCAATTTTTCCGCGGGTGCTCGCGTTACCTTCACAAACGTTGAACATCACGGGGGCGAGTGGCGCAACGATCTGATTCTGGGATCGAGCGACCTGGCGGCGACTGAATTTTATCAACCCCTGGCAAACACTCGTTTCTTTGTTGCACCCTATGCCTTTATCTCCAAGATGGCGCGTAACGCCTTCACCGGACAAACTCGGGTGGCTGTTTTCGGTGAGGAGCACGCCGGCGGAGGTTTCGATCTCGGCTACAGCTTCGGCCGCCGCGACGAACTTCGCTTTGGCTACCAGATATTCAGCGGAAGACTCACGCCTCTGATCGGCAGTACTGGGCTGCCAACCCTCAGCGGCAGCAACGGTGAATTCCGCACTCGCTACGTATGGGACAACCAGGACAATCCCGCGATCCCGCGTATTGGGACGCGACTCATCGCCACAGCCTCGCGCGTGTTGCAGAGTCCCGGGCTTCATCATCCGCTCGATCAACTCGAAGTGCAGACTTCCACGTTTATTCCGACTGGGCCCAAGACATCGCTCTTCTTTTCCGCCGACGCCGGAACTACATTTCACGGAACCGCCACGCCATTCCAGGTATTTGCTTTGGGAGGGCCGTTTCGTTTGGGGGCCTACTTGCCTTACGAATTCGTAGGCAATGATTATGCTTACGCAGCGCTCGGATTTCGTCGCGAGTTCTACACCTTGCCCCAACTGGCCGGCCGCAAAGTTTATTGGGGAGGATGGTATGAAGCGGGCTCAGCCTTCATGAATTCAGATTCGCTGGTTGTGCGCGGCAGCGCCAATGCGGGCGTGATTGCCGACACAATTCTCGGCCCTGTGGCCATCTTTGGCAGCATCAGTCCGACAGGTCAAAGCCGCGTCAATTTTTCCGTAGGCAGGCTGTTCTAGAATGTTTGTGTGTCCCTGACCGGAGGTCGCAATCGAAATGTGCCGGAATATCAAAACGCTCTTTAACTTCGATCCCCCTGCGAACGAAGCCGAGGTACACGCGGCTTCGCTGCAATTCGTCCGAAAGATCACCGGCTTTAATAAACCATCGAAGGCCAACGAGGAGTCGTTTCTGGCGGCAATCGATGAAATTGCAGGCATTTCATCGCGGCTGCTGCACTCCCTCGAAACGACGGCGCCTCCCAAGAATCGCGAAGAAGAGGCGGCTAAGGCGAAAGCTCGCGCCGCGGAAAGATTTGGAAGTTGATTCCTCTCGCTTGCTTTTCCATGAATCTGCGGTGCTTTTAGTCCTCGAGGGTGCAGCAGCTACTGTCGATTCAATCATTTAGACAGAGACTACAACGGCCCGTCGGGCATCTTGGGATGGCCGGCGACCATCTAAAGTAATCAGAGATGGCTAGGGAGCCCGTCATTTATGAAGAATCGAATTGGTTTTCCGGTTGGACTTATCCTGCCGTTTTTCTTGGCCGCGAGTCTTAGCTGGGCTGTGCCCAAGGCATCGAAAACCAGCCCGCAGCCCGTACCGCCGTTTCCCGGCACGCTGGTGAACTCGCGCTATGTGTATGTCACCAGCTACGACGGCGACCAGTTCGACATCAACTTGCTTCCTGAAGATCGCCAGGCGATCGGTACCGTGCAGGATGCGTTGCAGAAGTGGGGAAAGTTGACGCTGGTCTATGAGCCGTATCAAGCCGATATCGTCCTCATGGTGACGAGCCGGCCTTCGGAGGACATTCTCGCGGTGTACGATGCGCATGGCTGGCCGCACAATCAGTATCTCTGGCGCATGATGGGCCGCAGCGGCCTGCAGCAGGGCGAGGCTCCGCTGGTCACAAATCTGGAGAAGGAGTTCGACCGGGCGACGGCACGGAGGTAAAGCAATTTTTTCGCCTGAGGGTTTCTCGCAGCGGGTTATGGCGTTGGCCCGAATATGATGAACTCTACGGCGGACCGGCCTCCGCTCCAGCTAGCTCTTCCGGCCAGCGATCATCAAGCCGGCTCCGACGACGACCAGAACGACGCTGACTGCCGGATGGACCCTGTCCTCGTCGTGCGTCGTGATGCCTACATGCGCATCGCCGATGTTAACGCCATGATGTTCGGAGTGCGGAACCGGAACGAAGAAGGAAAGGATTCCCAACAAGAGCACTACGACTCCAATCAGCATCAAAGCTTTCATCAGGTTCTCCGGGATTGGAAAGATATTTACCACGGACCTTCAACGATTCAGCGGGCCGCTGTTCTTGGATGCTGATCCGTGGAAATCGGTGAAAATCCGTAGCAAAAAATCCTTCTAGTTGGCGAAGCCCTTGACGAACTCGACCAAACTTCGCAGGGCAACTCCTGAAGGGCCCTTGGCAATCCAGGGTTTTTGATCTTCCATCCAGGCAGTACCGGCGATGTCGAGGTGGATCCATGGAGTGTCTTCGGCGAACTCTTTCAGGAACATGGCCGCATTGATCGCCCCGCCCCAGCGCCCACCGGAGTTGACAATATCGGCGATTGTGGAGCGGATGTTTTCCTTATATTCGTCGTCGAGCGGTAACCGCCACATTTTTTCGCCGGCTTCCTCGTTCGCTTTGTGGAAGCGGTCATACATCGCGTCGTCGTTGGCGAAAACTCCTGCATTCGCGTAGCCAAGCGCAACTACGACCGCTCCGGTGAGCGTCGCCGCGTCGACCAGATGAGTGCAGCCCAGTTGGCGCGCGTAGAAGAGGCCATCGGCCAGAACAAGGCGTCCCTCGGCATCGGTGTTGATGATCTCGATAGACTTGCCGGACATGGCAATCTGCACGTCGCCGGGCTTCTGCGCTTTGCCGGAAGGCATGTTCTCAGTAGCGCAGACGATGCCGATGACTTTCACTTTGGGCTTCAAAAGCGCGATGGCCCGCATGGCGCCGATCATAGTGGCGCCGCCGGCCATGTCGTATTTCATTTTTTCCATACCGTCGGCCGGCTTGATCGAGATGCCGCCAGTGTCGAAAGTGATTCCTTTGCCCACTAGCCCCAGCACGGGCTTTTCGGGGGCACCAGCAGGTTCGTAGGTCATCACAATCAGTGCAGGCGGCTCATCCGAGCCTTGCGCGACGCTCCAGAATGCGCCCATCTTCATTTCTTTGATCTTGTCGGCGCCGTAGACTTCGCATTTTAAGCCAACTTCCTGACACATCTTTTTCGCTCGTTCGCCAAGAATGGTGGGCGTCATGCGATTGGAAGGCTCATTCACCAGATCGCGAGTGAAATTCTGCGACTCGCCGATGACTTGGGCTTCCTGAGCGACTCTTTCGAGGGCGGCCTTGTCGCCGCTCGTGAGGATGGTAAGGAAATCGATTTTTTGTTCTTTGCGGTCGCTGCGGTAGTAGTCCGGATCGAAATTGCCGACCAGCGCGCCTTCGACTATGGCCCTCACGGCTTCTTCGGCGGGAATGGAGGTGGGGGCGATGAAAGCAAGGCTGCGGAGGCCGCGCGCTTTGAGCGTACGCACAGCGGCTCCGGCGATGCGTCGTAAATCGTAACTCGAAAACTTTTTCGCGCCGCCGCTGCTGATCAGCAGAAGGCGCTTCGCTTTTAAGCCCGCAGGTTTGTGGAGCAGGTTAATCTCAAAGGGCCTGCCGGTTAATTCGCCGCTCGCCAGCAAGTCGCCTGCAGCCGATTGGATCGCACCTCCTGAGGCTTCGACTTGCAGTTGAGGTTTCGATTGCTTGTCTTTGCCAGGGCTGTTCGTATTTTGCGGGCTGTCGCTGGGTTTTTTTTCCGCGTGATCCAGAATGATGGCGGCCAGAGCTTCGCCTTCGAATTGGTCAGGCGTAGAAAGGGAAATTGTAGTTTTCATGATTGAGTTGGCGTCGTCCACAGAATTTCTGCTGCTCGTTCCAGTATCGTCGGCGAAGCGGGAAGAACGCAAGCGGCTGTGAGCCTGACCCTCCGCTGAACCGAGACGCTGGCCTTAAAGTTGGTTGCGTTTATGCCGATGAGTTGCTGATGAGGGACGAACCCGTCGTGGATATTCCCTTTCATTGGCCGGTGATTGCCAATCGGGAAACTTGCCGATGTTCTCTCTCTGTGCTCGGCAGCACCTCCAATCAATCTCCATCGAATCGCGAGGACAAACACCATGGGCGAATTGGGCTTAAGAACAAAACTGGGAATCGGTTTCGGGACCTTGCTGTTTATCGTGATGCTCTTGGGCGCCCTTGGCTACAGGTCAGCTCTAACTACTGAGTCGATATCGCGTGACGTGCAATTAAACTCGACCATCAAAGACCTCTCGTTTGCCGTCCGGTTGGCTATCGAGAAAGAAAAGGTAGGAAACCGTGATGCACTTCTAAACGGCGATACAACCTACCTCAACGCGGCGAAGACCGAGTTTCAGGCAAGGATGGAGGCGCTGAGGCCGCTGCTTTCGTCGGAGGAAGGTAGAAGGCTCTTCGCAGATGTTGAGCGGGCTAATGCTGCCTATTGCACACTTGGAACCGAAGCCCTGGCACTGCATCGTGCCGGTAAGAGCAAAGATGCGATTAATCGATTCTACTGGCCCGACATACAACTGGCTCGCACCAATCTAAACAAGGGGAGCTCCGACCTCGTCGATTTGTACGAGAGCCTCAAAGCCAAAGCCGTTGATCGACAGTCGGCCTCGGACTCCAGCACGAAGAGTGAGCTGATGATTCTGACTTGTCTGGGATTGCTGTTGGGCGTGGCCACCTCATTTCTCATCGCCCGCTCGGTGGTTACCGGACTGTCAGGCATGCTTGCTCTGATTCAGGAGATTGCCGCTAACAATCTCGCGGCCGAAGACATTCGGATCACATCGCGGGATGAAACCGGCAAGGCAGGCGACGCTCTGAACAGGATGAAGCACAATCTGCACGGCATCATTCAGTCCATTGCCGGTACGGCAGATCATCTGGTCAATGCGAGCGAGGAGATTTCATCCTCCGCAACCCAACAAGCCCAAAGCGCGGAGACGCAAAAGGATCAAGCCGTGCAGGTGGCGACGGCCATGCAAGAGATGTCCACAACCGTGAACACGGTTTCGGACAGCTGCAACAAGGCCGCCGACGCCGCACGAGAAGCCGCAGAAACGGCGCGAGCAGGTGGTTCGATCGTAGACGCAACGTTGGCCAAGATGCGGTTGATCGCTGGGGCAGTGGGTGCTTCTGCGACGAAAATGGAGGAACTGGGAAAGAGCTCCGACCAGATTGGACGCATCATCAGCGTCATCGACGATATTGCGGATCAGACCAATCTGCTCGCCCTCAATGCCGCGATCGAAGCCGCCCGGGCAGGGGAGCAGGGTCGGGGCTTCGCGGTTGTTGCCGACGAAGTACGCAAGCTCGCCGAACGCACCACAACCGCGACAAAAGAAATCGCCCAAATGATTAAGAATATTCAGGATGAGACGAAGGTTGCAGTGAGCGCAATGGAAAGCGGCACCCAACAAGTAGAAGAGGGAGTAACTTCGACAGCTAAGGCAGGAGACTCGCTCCGTGCCATTATTCAAATGTCGGAGCAGGTCGGAGGAATGATAACGGAGATTGCGACCGCAGCCGCCCAGCAGTCGAGCACTACGGAGCAAGTCAACGGCAATGTCGAACAAATTTCAAAGTTAGTAAAAGAATCCGCGATTGGCGCGCAGCAGTCCGCTGCGGCTTGCCAGGACCTATCCAGTCTGGCGCTCGATCTACAAACTATGGTGAGTAAATTCAAGCTGCAGGACGGCTTGCGCATGGGCGCGGGCAACATGCGCGACGCCGATTCAGACGATACTCCGACCACTAATCTCAAGGCCTTCGCAGCTGGCGTTCACTAAGAACCGATCAGACTCCTCCGACTACTTTATCCCTCGTCCAACATCTAGCGAGTGAACTTCTCCTCTCGCCACTCCGTACTACATTTCGGAGGCCATAGGATGCGGGATTCGAATGCCTAGAGTATGATTTCAGTCCACACAGGATAGAGGTTGTTTCATGAAGACGCGGTGGATCATTGTATTTCTCCCGGTAGTTTCGGTGATCGCGATTTCTGTGGCAGTGCGTGAACACGCTGCGCGCGCGGCATCGCCGCAACCGGCGCCTGCCAAGGCGGTGGCACAAGCCCCCGGCGTTGTTCAGGCATCCCATAGCGGAGGGCTGTCGATCCCGGATACAACCTTAGCCATCAATTCGCCGACGGCGATGTCGCAGCGCGTGGTTCACTACGAGATCGATGCACACTACGACGCCACCAAGCACATTGTCGACGCCACCGAGGTTCTCACCTATCACAACACCACAGGGCAGGCTCTCGACCATTTTCCCTTCCACCTTTATCAGAATGCGTTTCAGCCGAACTCGACCTGGGTGCGGGAAGCCAAAGTCGCTGGGAGCCGCGATACCGGCTACGACAAGTGGGAAGACAAAGAATATGGGTCGGAGGATATCAAGAACCTCGAGGTGGTTGGGCAGGGCGACCTGACTTCTCAGCTTCACTACATCCAGCCCGATGACGGGAACAAGGACGACAAGACCGTAACCGAATTACGTCTTGCAAAGCCGATCGCACCTGGCGAGTTTGTGCAGTTCAGGATCGCGTTCCAAACCAAGCTTCCCGAAACGCAAGCGCGATCGGGATGGAAGCGGGACTTTGTTCTCGGAGGCCAATGGTTTCCTAAGGTTGGCGTATGGTGGCACGGCGCCTGGAATTGCCATCAGTACCACGCTACAACCGAATTCTTTGCTGATTTCGGTGTGTACGACGTGAAGTTGACCGTACCGCAATTCGAGGTCGTCGGCGCCAGCGGAGTGAAAGTCAGCGAAGTAAACAATCCCGACAACACGAAGACGCTCACCTATCACGGAGACGACATCCACGATTTTGCGTGGACCGCGAGCCCGCGTTACAAGCTAAAAGAAGACGGCATCTATCAGGGGCAAATGGGGCCTGTGCAAATGCGCATTCTGATGCAACCCGCCCATTGGAGCCAGGTCGTGCGACACGAAAAAATCCTGAAGGAGTCTCTGGAGCACTTTGAAAAATGGTATGGGCCATATCCTTACAAAACCATTACCCTCGTCGACCCGGAGCCCGATTCGGCAGCAGGTGGGATGGAGTATCCGACATTCATCACGGGAGAAACGAATTGGTTCACGCCAGAGGGCGTGCATTTGCCGGAGCTTGTGGTTGAGCACGAGTTCGGCCACCAGTACTGGTACGGCATGGTCGCGACCAACGAATTTGAAGATGCGTGGATGGACGAAGGTTTTAACAGCTATACCGAAGTAAAAGTGCTGGACTCGATTCTGGGGAAGAAGACCTCGATCATCGATTTCGCGGGCGCCACCCTCGGCGAGCGGGAAGGGCAGCGGGTGGGATATATCGGAGTCGCTGACCTCGATCCCATCGCGCAAAAGGCATATGACTACTACAGTTTCAACTCCTACGGCGGCATTACCTACGGGAAGACCGCGAGCATTCTGCTAACTCTCGAAAGCATCATCGGCGAAGAAACAATGCAGAAGGCGATGCATGTTTACTTCATGAAGTATCGCTTTACGCATCCCGGCAAAGAAGAGTTCGAAAAGACAGTGGAAGAGGTCTCGGGCAAGGATCTCAAAGATTATTTCAGTCAGGCCATCGACGGTAGTCCGGTCTTGGATTACAAAGTTCTGAAAGTCGAGTCGTATCCAGTGAACTGGTACGAAGAAAAAAAGAGCATGTTTCAAAAAGAAGACAAGAATACGGTCTATCGCTCGTTCGTCTGGGTGCAACGCAAGGGGACATTCGTCATGCCGGCGGAGGTTGAGATCAAGTTCGACAATGGCGAAACGATTCGCGAGCACTGGGACGGCGTCAGCCGCTGGACGAAGCTCGGTCCGTATGACAAGAAGGCGAAGATTGAGTCAGCCGAACTCGATCCGGATCACAAGATCCAAATCGATCGCAACGACTTCAACAACAGTTATAGGACAGAACCGGACGGAAAAGCGGCGAACAAGTTGAAGAATTACTGGCTTTTCGCGACGCAGTGGCTGGGCCAGGCGCTCGCGTGGTGGGCGGTCTAGGGCCGAGTTTCGGCTTTTAGCTGCATCCAAGAATCGACGAATACGATTGAGGTAGAACGCATGGCAGAGCATCAAGGACTGTTGAGCGGCGGCTGGGACCGCGTGGTGCATAACAAGCGCTACATGGTTTGGTTCTACATTCTGAATCTGACGTTGGCGTTGCTTGGCGCATCTGCATTCAGTAATCAGGCGCATGATTACCTTGACCACAGTTTGCAATCGGACCGACTGGTGAACGGCCTGAGCGTGGCTACGGTGATCGAGATGTTTGCGCAGCCCGAATTTGGCGGCGCCCAAGCTGCTAGAGCATCAGGTGTGCATTTCGCCCTGGCCTTTTTCTTATTGACTGCTGTGTTCTTGCCGGGAGTGTTGCAAGGCTATGCCGCCACCTATCGCTTGCCGCGGGAGGATTTCTTCCGCGCCTGCGGGCGAAACTTGTGGCGATTTATCCGGCTGATGATAGTGGCGGGCATTGTAATGGGTGCCGTGGCGGGAGCCTTGTTTGGTCTGCATGGCGCATTGATGAAAAAAGCTGCCGAGAGCACGAACGAGCTGCTTCCGTTCGAGGTCGCGGTTTTGGATCTGCTCATCATTTTTTTGGTGATGTCGGCGCTGCGAATCTGGTTTGATGTTGCTCAAACCGATGTTGTTTTGAGCGATCAGCGTGCCGTTCGCCGTTCGATTGGTTTGGGCTTCCGCCACACTTGGCGGAACCTGGGGAAATTGCTGGGGAGCTACGTGGCGACTACGATTGTGGCGCTAGTTATTTTAGCCGCCGGGCTTTGGTTGTGGATGAAATTGGTTCCGCCAGCCAGCGTGGTGGGTGCGTTTCTCGTGACGCAACTAACTCTGCTTCTGCTGTTGATTCCTCGCTTCTGGCAACGCGGAGTCGCGGTCAGCTACTACATGCAAAATATGGTGGAGCCGATTACAGTGCAACCCTTCGCGCCCCCGTCACCCGTGGCGCCTGTGTTAATTCAGCCCGTTGCTGCGCCGGTGATTCCGAGTGCGCCGCCCGAGCCGTCGGGCTCTTAGATCTCTGTTCTGAGGGCTACCGTTCTGCGCAGAGTTCTGGGTAGTGCGGACGCTCAGGCAGTATTTGGGTTGAGCCGAACTTGGATTTCCTGCAATAACGCAGCGCCCACTTCACCGGCTTCTTTTGTGGAAAACTGGCTGCTCCTACTGAGAGCTGAAGCCGGCTTCTAGATCAAAACGATCGTGATCCCCTGATTGTGGCGGCCAAGATCTGGATCGCTCTTGATTTCGGGGTGCGCTTGCAGAAGCTTCCACGCGGCCTCGTCCGACTTCGACCAGTTCTCGCCGAAGATGCAGCCGCGAATCTGACCGTTCTGAATCATCTCCAACAAACGCCTTTGTACCCCGATGCGAATATCCCCGCCCTCGCCGCTCGAGCCATAGCCGTGGACGAGCTTTAGCAGCTTTGCTTTCCCCTGGCGTGCCAGAGCGAGTTCACGGTCGAGGCGCTGTAGAGCTTCGTGAACCTGCGGCATGTCGGATTTGAGGTTGACGGTTTTGATGGTGCGGCCCTCGGATCAAGTTTACTTCGGCCCTTGCGTCGGAGGCCTTCAAATCGCTGATCAGGCGCTGAAAGGGCAGGGACAACCGTCGCATAGATTCTTCGCCATTCATTCCAGGCTTCCGCGCCCTCCTTCAGCTTCGCGAGATGTTCGGGATTTGCCATCGTGTCAGCCTGCTGGCCGACCATCATACGCCGCTTTGGCTACGTTGGGATCAAGAACCAATTTGTTCTTTCGGGCGGTGATACGGCCGCTTTCGCTCTTGACTCGTATATACGAATGGGCTATCGTGTATATATCGTAAAGCGAGGACATTATGGCTGTGACCATGACATCAATCCGCCTCGACACGGACTTGGCTGACGAGGCCGTGAAGGTGCTTAAGGCGAAATCTCGCACCGATGCGGTTCACATCGCTCTGCGCGAAATTGTTGGGCTGAAGCGCTTCAAGAAGTTGATGAAGAAGAACGAGGGGAAGCTTTCCTTCAAAGGCTACGTTGACTGATCTGGTCATTTTTGACTCGTCGATCATCATCGACGACCTTCGGTCTCCGCGCCATCGCGAAAGGCTCCACTCGGTCATCGGCGCTGTCCGAATGTCCTCTGTGGTTTTGGCGGAGTTATGCCGGGGCGCTCAAACACGTGCGGACCACAAGTTTCTCTCGGCTCTGGCGAGAAACCACCCAGTCCTTACTCCGACGCGAAACAATTGGCTGGAGTCCGGCGAGATACTGGCCAAAATCGGTGCCGATCACCGCTTCGAGCCGCATAAACTGCGTGATCTGCATTTCGACGTTCTCATCGCCCTCACTGCCCGCTCCCACGGTGCCCGTCTCATCACGACAAACCGGAAAGACTTTGAACTAATCAGCCGGTATCGCCAGATCAAGCTTGAGGTTTGGTGAAGGGGAAGGATCGAGTCTTCACCACAGAGTCACAGAGAATCCGAACCTTTGCAAAGTCACAAACAACGGCAAAAGCGACGGACAGGAGTATCCGTCCCACACAAGCAAGTGCCCAACGTGAATTTCTCTGTGTCTCTGTGACTCTGTGACTCTGTGGTGAACTCGCGGGTTACTTCTTCCGGCTTCGGATAGCCTCTCTCGCTTCCTTATCCGCGGTTCTTCTCCGTTCCGTCTCGCGTTTATCCCACAACTGTTTGCCCTTGGCGAGAGCCAGTTCAACCTTCACTTTGCCGTTCTTGAAGTACATCCGAACCGGGATCAGCGTCAGCCCCTTCTGCTGCGTCTTACCAATTAACTTGCGGATTTCTTCTTTATGCATCAAGAGCTTGCGGGTGCGAAGAGGGGCGTGGTTGTGAATGTTGCCGTGCTCGTAGGGTCCGATGTGGGCATTGAGGAGCCAAAGTTCTCCGTCTTTGACCAGTCCGTAGGAATCTTTGAGGTTGGCCAGGCCGCCGCGGACCGATTTGGCCTCAGTTCCGGTAAGGACCACCCCGCACTCAAATTTTTCCAGCAAGAAGTAGTTATGAGAAGCGATCCTATTAACGGCAGCAT
>Ga0307474_10002249_pt1 | contig 13898 bp, 9 predicted proteins | sample atmos_gasesECM1C_2_FD_203312 | JGI IMG/M metagenome (GOLD analysis project Ga0307474, IMG submission 203312) | Hardwood forest soil microbial communities from Morgan-Monroe State Forest, Indiana, United States - atmos_gasesECM1C_05 | ecosystem: Environmental > Terrestrial > Soil > Temperate... | reverse complement strand
GAGATTGGCAAAACCTTGCGCGAGGAATTAGGAAGCGGCGGATACCTGGAGGACCCGACGGCTGGAATCGCCGGAATGGCGGAGGTGAGGCGAACACTTCTTGCAGCCGGTATCGAGACTCCGCTCGCCAGTAATGTGGCCGTGACCTCTTTTGCGGACCTGCCTGAGTCCATCAAGTCCGACGCGGTGCAGATCGTGCTTTGTGACCCGCACTATTGGGGCGGAGTTCAGCAGGTGCAGCACCTGGGGAAACTGTGCCAGACCTTCGGCCTTGGGCTCTCAATGCATTCAAACTCGCATCTGGGCGTATCGCTGATGGCGATGGCACACGCGGCAGCAGCCACTCCGCGGCTTACGTATGCTTGCGACACACATTATCCGTGGCAGTCCGCTGACGATGAAGTAGTAGCGGGCGGGCGGATTCCAATCGTGAATGGCAACGTTCGCATTCCGGGAAAACCTGGGTTGGGAATCGAACTAGATCAGGATCAACTCGCACGCGGTCGCGAACGATACCGCACGTGCGCCTACCGCAAACGCGACGACGAAGCCGAGATGCGCAAGCACGTGGACGCATCCTGGCGGAGGTCGCTCCCGCGCTGGTAGTCTCCCACAGAGTGGAGACGCAGCATGCTGCGTCTCTACTTGAGCCTGGGAGGCAAAGAGGGCGAAAAACTACTTTGCGATGCTATGCCCGACACGGGACGGTTCTGGAATGGGAAGTTCCAGCAGCCGCATCGCATTATTGAAACAAATGTTGCGGATCATCGGTCCGATCAGTTCATCTTCATCGGGCAACTCTCCGGCTTCAACTTCGCGGCCAATCAGATTACAGAGAATGCGGCGGAAATATTCGTGCCGGGGATACGACATGAACGAACGCGAATCCGTGATCATGCCGATGAATCGAGAAAGCAATCCGCAATTGGAGAGAGCGTTCATCTGCCACTCCATGCCTTCTTTCTGATCGAGAAACCACCAGCCGCTTCCGAACTGCACTTTGCCGGGAATGCTTCCGTCCTGGAAGCTGCCGGTCATGGCGGCAAAAAGGTAGTTGTCCGTAGGATTGTTGTTATAGACGATCACCTTGGGCAATCGGTCATCTTGATCGAGGCGGTCGAGATACCGCGCCAGAGCCTCCGCCTGGGGCCAATCTCCGATGGCGTCGAACCCGGCATCGCGCCCAAGATTCTTCAAGGCGCGCGAATTGGCATTGCGATATGCGCCCAGATGGAGCTGCTTGGTCCACCCTCTCTCGGCGTCAAGTTGTCCAAAGAAGACCATCAGGAAGCTGGCAAACCGTCTCGCTTCCTGCGCAGTGGGCTGCTGCTGACTTCTTGCCTTGTCGAAGATGACGGCCGCTTCGGATTCAGAACAGAAATCGGAATAGCACTGATTCATGCCATGGTCGGAGAGCCGGCAGCCATGCTCATGGAAGTCCTGGTGACGCTTACGCAGAGCTTCGAGGAAGTCTGAGAAGCGGGCGATCTGCGTATTGGCGGCAGCCGCCAGCCGCTCCGTCCATTCGTTGAAGCCGGCGGGATCGTCAACGCGAAGCGCCCGATCCGGACGAAAAGTTGGAAACACCGCGGTCGCAATGCTGGCGCTGCGTATGCGCTCGTGATCGGCGAGGGAATGCACCGGGTCATCTGTGGTGCAGACGGCTACGACGCGAAACTTCTCCAGAATCCCCTGTGCCGTCAGGTCGTCATGAGCTAACCGATCGCTGGCCCGCTTCCAGATGCCTTCCGCAGTGGTTTCATCCAGCAGCTCATCGATTCCGAAGTAGCGCTTCAGTTCAAGGTGCGTCCAGTGATACAGCGGATTGCGCAGCGTGTGTGGAACCGTCCGCGACCATGCCAGAAACTTCTCGTACGGTTTGGCGTTCCCGGTGCAATAGCGCTCCGGGACGCCGTTGGCCCGCATGGCGCGCCATTTGTAGTGATCGCCCTCTAGCCAAATCTCGGCTAGATCCTGGAAGCGGCGATTGTCGGCAATCTCCTTGGCCGAAAGATGGCAATGGTAATCGAGAATCGGCTGATCGGCCGCATACTCGCGATAAAAACGCTTTGCTTTATTTGTGCTTAGAAGGAAATTTTCTGTAATGAATCCCATTTTGACTTCACCTTCATTGAGTTGCTTTCAACACGCAGCCATGGTGACTACAGGCTTTTGTTATCCGCCTTATCCAGGTAAGTGTCGGACACGGTATTGCTCTGGCTTACCCTGAAGTTTTCGACCGTCTTTAAAACAAATGTCGGCACGTTTGCCGTCTTCGGCGTCTTGATGCGAAAGAAATCGGCATCATGAACGTCGTCGAGAACAAACGCGGGACGCGCGTCCGGCTGCTGCACCAGGATTTTTACGTCGTTCATCTCGATGCCTTTCACATGCCGGAGGTAAAACCCATGCGATGGAGTATCGCCGAACCGTCGCGGTTCCGGATACCGGTCTCTTTCTTCTTCAGGCGGCTGTAGCTTCGCCTGCTCCGTCGTGCCGCCGCCGCGATGCTCGATGATGATATTGCTCAGCTTCACGTCCTCGATCGGATGTCCCGCGAGTCCGGAAAAAAGACAAGAGATATTCGAAGCTGCATTCGAGCACACGATGTTGCTGATGATCACTCGCCGAAACGCTCCTACGGCTACGCCCTCCGGTCCGCGCATGCGATCGCCAAGACGCATAAAGATCGGTCCATCGACGATATCGCGCATGCTGATGTTGTCGATGGTTATGTCTTCGAGCAGCGCGCCGTCCACCGCCTCCAAGGCGATGCCGCGGCATCCATCACAAACGCAGTTAGACACGGTGATTCGTCTGAATCCGCCGTTCGATTCGGTCCCGAATTTGATGCGCCCATTGCGCGGCACATTCGTTCCTGCAGGGAAAGGCTTGCGCGTGCCGTCGAGCAACGTTCCTTCCATGTAGCTGCCGGAGACGAAGCAGTTGGTAATCGTCACGTTCTCCGTTGCCCGAGCGTAGCCAAGAGCGAAAGAACTCTTCGGACAGATGCCATCGTCCCAAGGCGAGTTCACGCTGCAATTGCTGACGCGAACATTGCTGCAGCAATCGATATCGATTCCATCGCGATTGGTGTCGATCTTCAGATTGTCTATGGTGAGATTGTCCACTCCGGTGGCGAGAATGCCAAAGTGACCGCCATGCAGGATGGAGAAGTCGCGAAGGATGACGTTGTGACAATTCTTAAGAGCGATGGCCTTGTTACCAACGCCCGGATCTTCCGCCTTGGGCGTGTCGCGCCCGCTGCCGCGGCTTAATCCCTTGCCCCAGATCAGGCCAGGACCGAGGATGGAAAAATCGTGGATGTCCTCTCCGAGAAAAAGGCTGTTGTGCCAGTGGCTGTGGCCGTAGTCCTGATAGTGATCCCATTGATTCGGCTCCGCAGCATCGTACTGTCCGCCGGCTCCGGTGGTTCCCGCGACGATGGTCGCGCCCTGCGCAAGATGAATTGCCACGTTGCTCTTCAAATGGATCGTGTAGCAGAGATATGTGCCAGCGGGAAAATAGAGAGTTCCACCGCCGGCGGCTGCCACAGCGTCGATAGCGCGATCGATGGCAGGCGTGTCCACCGTCGTTCCATCAGCCTTTGCGCCGTAGGCGCGCACATCGTAAGCCGGGGCATTGGCAGCCGGAGTGCGCGATTCCTGTGCCGAACCTGCAACTGAAGAGCCTATCGTCGCGCCGGCAATTCCGGCCGTCGCCACCTGCAAGAAATTCCTACGCGTACTCTCCCTGATTGAACTCAACCCTTCTCCCATGCTTTTAGTTTAGACAGCGCCTTCCAAACTTATACAACTCGTCCCAATCTGTGAAAGCACACGTGCGATTCTGGCAGTTTGTTTGCCAAGATTCGCACGCGGGTGTCAGATTTGCTCGGACCGGTCAGAAGATGATCTTCGCCGCCAACTGGGCTACGCGCGGATCTGCCGCCTGTCCTGAACGAAATGTTCCGAAAGAGGAATTGCTATTCAACTTGTCGAAGCCGCCGATGTTGTCGGTGCCGTTCACCGCTCCGGTGCTTGTGCTCTCCGGAGCAAAGTTCGGATGATTGAGCACATTGAAATACTCCACGCGGAGCTGCATTTTTATCCGCTCGGTGAAGTTGATGTACTTGGAAAGCTGTACATCCCAATTCGAAGCTCCCGGCAATCGAAACGTATTCTTGCCAATGTTGCCAAAGCTGCCGAAGATGAGCGGATTATTGCATGGGCTCGCGACGTTAGGGGGACAGGAAGCCCCAGTCACTTTGGTCGGCTCAAAGGCATTCGGGTTCAGCCAACTCTTGCACGGAACCGTCACGCCAGCGCAAGATGCGCTGCTGTACGGATCGGTCACTACGCAAGTGTCTCCAGAGCCGCCGTTCCCGGTGCACAGGGTTCCACGATCGTTTCCGATTCCCGTTCCGGAAATCTCGGTGCCCTGCTGCACGCTAAACGGACGTCCGCTCGACACCGTCACAATGCCGCTCACTTCATAATCCCCGAGCAGATGATGAATCAATGAACCGGAGTCCTTGAGACTCGGCGTCTGCCACACATACGAGCCCACGAAGACGTGGGTGTGGTCAAAGCTGGACGGTCCGTGATCGAAGCGATGCCGGTTCGGATCGCCGAGGGGTAGAGCCGAGTAGCCCGTATCGAAACCGGAAACACCCTCGCCAAACGGCAGATCGTCCAGGCTCTTGGAGTAGGTGTAGTTCATCAGGAAGGTAATTCCGTGGGAAGCGCGTTTTTCAAACGACAACTGCAGCGAGTTGTAGTTGGAATTGATGTCGTTGACATCGGCCTGCACGGTGTTGGAGAAAGTATTGGTCTTGAACTTACCCCCGCTGCCTACGAATACAGTGCAATTCGCTATTCCTGTGCCGGGCTTACCCGGTGACGAAACGGAAGCTGGACCACACCCCGCGATTCCCGCTGGAACCGCATAATTCAGGAATTGCGTTTCCAGAATGTGCCGGCTGAGCGAACCTACATAAGCTCCTCGAACGAGAGAATTGAAGGGCATCTCGCGCTCAATCGTCAGGTTCCAGGCGTCAACCACCGGAACCCGGTAGTTGCCCGTTGGATCGTAGGAGACGGCAATCTCGTTGAACGGCGGGATATATGCGAAGTTCGTCGGCGCCGGGAAGGGGCTGGGGAATGTAGGATACGACGCCGCTTGGCCGCCGTTGCACCGCAGATTCGCTTGCGTCGAGGCCTGCGTGCATAACGGATCGCTGAACGAGCCTGCGGTAGATGAGACAGTCGGGGCGCTGTTGGTGGAAGTGGACAAAATAAACTGAGGACTAAAAGGCCACTCGTCCACAAAGCGATTGCTCAGCATACCCATGACGCGAGAGTCATAGAAGATGCCGGCGCCACCGCGGATACTAGTCCTGCCATCGCCGGTAAGGTCGTAGGCAAACCCCAAACGAGGTTCAAAGTTCGTGAGGCTTGGACGCAGCGCGTTAGCGGGCATTCCTGGATCGCTGGAGACCCCATTCTGTCCTGAAAAAAAGATTCCGGGAGGCGCATTCGGGTACACCTTCGACGTGATATTTTGCGCCATGGCAGCGAGATTCACTTGTGCCCATCGGTTGCCATTGTCGCTCCAGGGCAGAACGGGTTCGTAGCGAAGACCCAGGTTCAACGTCAGCCGGCGGCTTGCGTGGAAGTTGTCCTGAAAATACACACCCGCGAAAATGTTGCGGTTCTGTTTAAATTCCCCAGCTCCCTGCTGGAAAGCAAAGCCATTGCCTGTGCCACTCCCGTCGGACAACACTCCGGCCAAAAAGAGTTGGTAGGTAGCGAGTGACGACGAGGGAACAGCGCCTAAACCGGCAAGGTAGTTATCTGATGTTCCGAACCCGAACAACCCTGGCTGATTGAATTGGTTGACCAGATCGACGTGACTACGCTCGATCGATCCGCCGAAGTGAAAATCGTGCTTGCCTCGAACCCAGCTCACATCGTTGGCAAACCCATAATTTTCGCGCACAAACAAGCCGGTTGGATTATCGCCAAAGGAAAATCCCCCTTGCACTCCAACTCCCTGAATCGCTCCCGGCTTGGGCTCGAAGGGCAAGGCAACGCCAAACGCGGTCGCATCCACGGCGGTAGGCGCGGGCCCGCGGCTCGAGATTTCCCGCGAGTAGCTGATGCGCGCATCGTTAAGGAAAGTCGGCGAAAAAGTGTGGGTTTCGTGAATGAGCGCATTTTGCGCGGTAATCGCATTCGTAGCGTCGGTGTACTCCACCAGGAATTGCGGATTGAAAACCGGCGCTTTGGTAAACCTGTCATATTCGTAACGCAGAGTCACCTTGTCCTTCTCGCTCAGGACATAGTCGAACTTTCCCATTCCCGAATCGAAATTCTCGGTATCCGGCTTCGCGAACGACACCGTGGGATTCGATCCGGCGGGTATGCCACCGGCGAGCGAGAATTTGGCGCTCGAATCCACCTGGCCAGCCGCCGCATTGAACGCGGCGCCGCAACCGGCTACGTTGCAGCCGGGGATCACGCCAATCATCTTCGCGATAGCGGGATCGATCGTGCCTGGAATCGGTTTTTTCGTGGCTGGGTTCAGGAATGGCCCGCCCGCCAGGAAGTTGGTAATGTCGGTTTGTCCAACGACCTTCGAACTGCCAAGAGCCAGGTTGCGAAAAGCCGTACGCTGATAGCCGGCAAAAAAGTACGCCTTATCGTGAATGATCGGCCCACCGAACGTGCCCCCGAACTGATTGCGTTTGACGCGATCAATTACTGCCGCTGAGGTTGCCGTGGCCGGGGTTGAGAAAAAGTTCTGCGCGTTGAAGACCGGATTGCGAACAAATTCAAAAGCATCGCCGTGAAAGGAATTCGTGCCTGACTTGGTAATCACGTTTACGACCGCGCCGGCGTTCTGACCGTATTCGGCGCTGTAGTTGGAGGTCTGCACACTGAATTCCTGTAGAGCATCCGGAAACGGGAATGGCTGATTGACGTTGGTGTATTCGTCCACGTAATTTCCGCCATCAAGGTTGTAGCTGATCGTATCTTGCCGCGCGCCATTCGAGGAGTAAGTAACCCCACCAGGAAAGGTTTTCGTCGCTCCCTGATCGGAACCGCCGTTAGGGGAATTCACTACTCCCGGCACCAGCAATGTGAGCGTGGCCGCGTTGCGTCCATTCAGCGGCAATTCGACGATCCGTTTTTCTTCGATGACCTGCTTCACCGTCGAAGTGGTTGTGTCCACCTGTAGGTCGGTTCCCGTGACTTCAATAATCTCGGTCGGCGCACCTAGTTGCAGATGTACGTTCACCGTCAGCGCCTGATCGGCGAGGACCTCAACGTCCTGTTTCTCCGTACGAAAACCTGAAGACTCGATGCTCACCGTGTACCGCGCAGGTTTTACCGAGGGGATCACGTAATATCCTTGCGAGTCCGCGGCCGTGGTGCGCGCGATGCCGGTGCCGATTTCGACTGCGGTGATCTTCGCGCCCGCGAGCAGCGCGCCTGAGGGATCGGTGACCGTTCCCACGATACTTCCCAGTCCCTGCCCGAATGAAACTGAGCCGAAAGCCAATAGGAAGAACAACAGCCAAAGCGTTTGCTTCTTCATGACCGCACACTCCTGAACGCGGCGGCATTCGCCAGTCCCATCTCCTGGCCGCTCGCGTACTGTCGTCAAGATTTTTTTTGCCGATGCTTTGTCCCAGCCCGACTTGGCAGCTCGAATCAAGTGGGCGAATGCGAGGCATCGCCCTTGGATTCAAGTCCGCCGGAGCTCTTGCGCGAGCGCATCATGGGTGCATTCGTAAAACACTGTCAAGCTCAAATAAACCAAAGCTTAGTTTCAGAAAAACTCAACAATGTCTTGAGAGGAAGTGCCCGGAGTCAATCGCAAATTTCGGGCTGCCGCGCTTTACTCGAGCGAGCGGCGAATGAAATCCGCAATGGTGAGCGTGAGTGCTCGCGGATATGCGCCGTTGGCCATGGCCAGCGCCTGGTTTCGGACCAGCTTGTGTCCGGCGACGCGCATGGTGTGAAAGAACCTGGATTGTCCTTTCAGCGAGAACGCCGGAAGAATGGAATATCCAAAGCCCGACTCCACCAGCCGTTTGATGGCTTCAGTGTCGGCGGCCTCCATCACTACATTGGGTTCTATTCCAGCGCGTGCGAAAAAAGCGTCGATCACCGAACGCATGTTGCTTTGTTTGGGATAAAGCAGCCACGGCACTCGTCCCAGATCGGCCACGCGAATCAAGCCGATCTGCCCGCCGCGGACTTTGGTTGCCGATGGCCGGACCACCAGCAAATCCTCGTCAAATAGGGGGATGGTGGTGATACTCGGCTCGGCGATGGGTAGCGAAATCAATCCCAGATCGAAGCGCCGGTCCAACAGTCCAGCGACAATCTCTTCAGTGTTCGCCACCGTAACGTGCAGTTCGGTGCGGGGGTATTGCTTACGCAGCATTCGCAATGGTCTTCCCAATCGATACACGAGGGTAGTTACCCCTGTAGCGAATTGAAACGGACGCGTATCCTCATGTGCTTCGCCGTGAAAATCGGTTTCGATTCGCCGCATCTGCCCGATCACCACGCGAGCCTGTTCAGCTAAACGAAACGCCATCGATGTCGGCGCAAGCTTGCGTCCGGAACGAACAAAGAGCTCGGTCTGGAGATGCTGCGCGAGACTCTGGAGCTGCAGGCTTACTGCGGCAGGAGAAAGGTGAATGCGTTCTGCCCCTTTGGTGACGCTGCCGGTTTCCAGCACGGAGAGAAAAACCTCAAGCTGATGAACATCCACGAATAGGCTCCTGCGCGGTCACCTGAAAAGAAGACAAACAATACTTTAGTTTCCCTAAACATTCTTTTCAAGATTACGCGTTTGACTGAGAGTCCTTCCTGCATCATTATCCACGCCAACGCACGCAGGCTAGCTGCTGGTCCGGGTGGCACTTGGACGTCATCCGGATTCAGCAGCCTTTTGTTTTTACACTTGAATTTGGATGGTGGGACGCATCAATAATCCGGACGCTCCAGCAGGGTGAAGTCGCCCAGGCAAACGTGGCGCACCAGGTTGCGCAAGGCCTCTGCTCGGGCACGGCACTGGCGAATCGCGGATTCAGCTTCCTCGATCCTAGGTGGCGAGACGGCTGGAATCAGCCCCTGGATTGCATCGGCGGTCTCCTGCCATGCCGTGCATTCGTGCTCCAGCAGGCGGATGAAGTGTCCGACGCGTTCGGGGTCGTCCCATTGAATCGACATAGGCTGGCTGGCCCATTCGAAACGCCAGGACCAATTCGGGAATTATCTCTTTATCCCTCGCCGCTGTGCGAGTTACTTTGGTTACGACTACGGACCAGAGGCACCAACCTGGTTAACATACGCAAATGAAACGGCCCGTCAGGAAGCAGCAGGCGCGCAGTCCGACCTATCCCAATGCCTTTTGCAGGTCTTTTAAGTTCGCCTTCTCCCAGTCTTTGGCAAACTTTTCCAGACCAATGTCGGTAAGCGGATGATGGAACATCCTTTCCAAGGCCTTGAAAGGCAAGGTGCCGACATGCGCGCCGGCGAGCGCCGCTTCAACCACGTGCATGGGATGACGCAGCGACGCAACCAGCACCTGTGTCGCGAATCTCTTTAACGTTACCGGTGTCCAGGAAAAACTTCATGGTTATGGCCTCTTCATTTCCTGCGGTTGAGAAAAAGCCACCTCCAATTCTGATGAGGTCCAGCGGCCTTCCGCAACCACAGAATTAGTGAGCGTTCCCAGGCCGGAGATGCTCACTTGAACGCGATCGTTCTCTTTGAGTGGACCGACGCCCGCGGGCGTTCCTGTGAGTAGCAGGTCGCCAGGAAGCAGCGTCATCACGCTGCTGATATAGCGAATCACCGCCGGCAGCGAAAAGATGAAATCGCGCGTGTTTCCCTTCTGCCGCACATCGCCGTTGACAAGAGTCTGCAGCTCCAGGGCTTCCGGACGCACTTCGTTGCTCACAAAAGGTCCTACTGGGCAGAAGGTGTCAAAGCCTTTTCCCCGAGTCCACTGGCCATCGCTTTTCTGCAGATCGCGAGCGGTCACGTCGTTGGCACAGGTGTACCCGCGAACGAAAGAGAGCGCCTCTCCCTCCGTGGCATTGCGGCACTTCTTGCCGATCACGACCGCGAGCTCTCCTTCATAGTCCACTCGCTGCGAGAGCCGAGGCATCACGATTTTTCCTTCAGGAGCAAGCAGGGACGACGGCGGCTTGAGAAAAATCAGGATGTCGGCAGGCACTTCATTGCCGAGCTCCTTAGCGTGCTCGCGATAGTTGCGTCCTACACAGACGATCTTTGACGGATTCACCGGAGGCAGCAGGCGCGCCTCAGAGAGCGAAATCGGCGGCATCTCTTCCTCATGAAATATACACGCGTGCTCTTCCTCCGGAGGAGGAATGCGGCCGACGATCACGTCCTCGCCGTTCTGCGTCTGGACTTCGCCATACTGTGGACCGTCGGAGGTGGGGAATTTACAGTAGCGCATATTAAAAGATTACGGCCTGCCGGCGAAAAGCAACAGTAGTCTGTGCGCATTCCGGTTCATAATGCTATTGAAACAGCGACTTGAGAGAGAGTGCAGCGAAAGAGCGAACACGAAGGTCACAAAGGTTTAAGAGCGAGAGGTCACGGAGAACCTGAAAGAGAGTAAACCCGACTTTTTAAGATTTGTGACCTCTTTTGTTGCCTTCGTGCCCTTCGTGTTCGCCTCTCCGGATTTTAGGTATTCAGGGAAAAAACATGGCCAAGAAGGAAACCATCGTCGAGATTGCAGGCAAGCAACTGAAGCTCTCCAACCTCGACAAAGTTCTCTACCCTGCAGTCGGCTTCACCAAAGGACAGGTGATCGACTACTTCGTGCGCATTGCGCCGGTTCTGCTTCCCCACCTGAAGGATCGGCCGCTTACTATGAAGCGCTATCCCGAAGGCGTGGACGGCATGTTCTTCTATGAGAAAAATTGCCCGAAGCACCGCCCCGACTGGGTGCAGACGGCCAAGGTCTGGAGCCATGGCCGAAGCGACTACATGCAGTACTGCATGGCCCAGGATCTTCCCACATTGGTCTGGGCGGCCAATCTTGCCGACCTGGAGCTCCACACCTCCCTCTCGCGCGCTGAGAAAATCGAGCAGCCCACGATGATGGTGTTCGATCTAGACCCTGGTCCGCCAGCGGACATCGTCCTTTGCTGCCAGGTCGGTTTTTGGCTGAAGGAGATTTTCGATCGCTTCAAGCTCCAGGCTTTTCCCAAGACTTCGGGTTCCAAGGGCCTGCAGATTTACGTCCCATTGAATACGCCCGTGACTTACGACCAGACCAAGGGCTTCTCGCGGGCGCTTGCTCGCCTGCTCGAGGAGCAACACCCGGACCTGGTTGTGGCTGACATGAAGAAAGCTCTGCGCGTCGGTAAAGTCTTCGTCGATTGGAGCCAGAATGACGAACACAAGACCACCATCAACGTCTATTCTCTGCGCGCCAAAGAGCGTCCCACGGTTTCAACTCCGGTGAGCTGGGACGAGGTCGAGCAATGCCTGAAGAAAAAAGACGCCAAGCTCCTGGTCTTCGATGCGCAGCAGGTCCTGTCCCGCGTAGAGAAGACGGGAGACCTCTTCGCTCTCGTGCAAACATTGAAACAGCGCTTGCCGGACGTAGGCGAGCTGAGCGAAGAGGCAGCGCCCAAGAGCGGCGGCCGAGCCCAGAGTTCCTCCAAAGAACCAAAGCCTCGAGCTACCCGCAAAAAGGCAGCGCGTACGTCAATTCAGAAGGCGCGGGTTAAACGGGCGGGGTAAGCGCGGGATGATTCACCAACACGCATAGTTCCAATTCGGGCATATTACAGCGTGTCTTTCAGCAGGCAGGCTGATCACTGGTAGCATACGAGCATCAGGACCAAGATCATCACGATTCATTTGAGTAAAAATATGGTCTGACAATATTTTGCTTCCTCCTACTCGCTGCGTTTGTTGGCCGATGTTTCCCACAACATCTCAAGCGAGCAATAAAGCCAGACCTCCAGATCTGGGGGTTAGCTGAGTTCTGATCCAGAGAGCGCGTTTGTCTCACGAACAACGGTATTTCATCCGTCGTTCTACCCTCCGTAACTCGTTGATTTTACGTTAAGTTTTCCTCAGCTTAGAGCAACGGATGAGGTTTGACATCGCTGCAAAATCGTGGTTGCATGGTTTTGATAGTGGCGAATATATAGCGAATAAGGAGACAAGCACATGCCCGAGCCCGACGGCGCAGCGCAACCGCAGCTTTCAGCTATGGATGAGAGCGCCAACAGCCAGCTTCTCAAATCTAGCATTCCCAATAAGGAACCGACGGAGACAAACATGAACAGCGAACCCGAGTACGACGACCAGTATGAAGAAGAAGACGAAGACGACGATCGTCCGTGGAAAGTCACCAGGCACACCTTCGGGAAGATTGACAGCATGTCGCCTTCCGAGCTCGAAGCCCTGCTCGATAACATCGAAGCCAACGAGGACTGGCGGGATTTGCGCGAAACCGCCAAGCGGCGAACGGCGCAGTGGCTGGGAGCAATCAGGAAGGCCAAGGAAGCCCCGCGCTGCCAGTATCTGAAGACCGACGGAAAAGCCTGCGGCTCGCCGGCGATGAAGGACGCCGCCTTCTGTTATTTCCACAGCGAGGCTCGCACTAAACGCGCGGCTGAAGAGGCCTCCAATCTTCAGGAGGTTCCTGTCCTGGAGGACCGGCTCAGCCTGCAATTGGCTATCACCCGCCTCTGCGCTCAGTTGACCTGCCGTTCCATCGACGAGAAGACCGGGCGCGTCCTCCTCGCAGCTCTACGCCTGGCGCAGAAGAACCTGGGGGATGACAGCAGTCTGTATGGTTCCTAGTCCTGATCCCGACTTGATCCCGAGATCATCTCGGGATCGATCCCGACGAGATCCCGAGAACGGTGACTGGGGATCCCGAGGCGGCTCGGGATCATGTCGGGATCATGTCGTGTAAGTCCTTTAGATGTCGGGATCAAAAAAAATATTTTTCGTTTTGAATAATGAAACGCCGCCCGACATGAAAAACGGACTTGGATGACGGTGCGGATTTCAAATGAGAGACCGCAGCCAAAGAAACACGGAACTTGGTTTTGGCTCTCAGTTGGGCGAGCGCAAGTTCCTTGCGGGGCGGAGGCGTCGCCAACGCGGCTCACGCCGCCAGGACTGATGCGTCTATTGCCTCAGAAACTGCGTCTAACGGACTGAGAAGTGAAGGGAAGGAAGCCTCCGCCGACATCCTGCCAGTCTCGCCTTACTCGCTATAATGTAAAGGTTTGGCACTCATTAAAGAGGAAGCACCATGGATTCGAGCATGACACTTAGAGATCGCATGAGGTCGCACCGTTTTTTATCCACTCTGCTGGTGGTGACGACCCTGTTTCTTGGAATTCTCATCGGAACGGTGATTCAAAGAGGAGTGAAGGGCGCTACCCGGGTCGTAAACAGCTCCGACGCTGCTCCGTTAAAAGTGCCCGCCCCTCAGCAATTGTCCAACGCTTTCAGCCAGGTGGCCAAACAGCTCGAACCCAGCGTGGTGAACATCAACACGGAATCGACTCCGAAAGCCAATCCCCATGTTCGTCGCAGAGGCGGCGGCCAACAAGGCGATCAGGGAGATGGCCAAGATCCGTTTCAGGACTTCTTCGACCGGTTCTTTGGCGGGCAGGGCGGAAGCCCATTTGGAGATCAGGGAGGCGCCGGAGCCACTGAACACTCGCTCGGATCGGGCGTGATCGTCGATTCCAAGGGCTACATCATTACCAATCAGCACGTAGTCGAAAAGGCAGACCGCATTCGCGTGAAGCTGGATGGCGATCCTCCGGGCGTGCAGCACGACGCCAAGCTGGTGGGCAC
>Ga0307474_10002248_pt1 | contig 13900 bp, 11 predicted proteins | sample atmos_gasesECM1C_2_FD_203312 | JGI IMG/M metagenome (GOLD analysis project Ga0307474, IMG submission 203312) | Hardwood forest soil microbial communities from Morgan-Monroe State Forest, Indiana, United States - atmos_gasesECM1C_05 | ecosystem: Environmental > Terrestrial > Soil > Temperate... | reverse complement strand
CATGGGCACTAGCAAAACATTATTACTAGTACCGCTTATCGATCTGAAGTCCCTGAAACGAATTTGCCCCGAATACTGCAGGGACTTCAGATCGGCGGTACTAGGCCCTCACCTGCTCCGCATCCGCCATCGCAAAGAATTCGCCTGCGGATACGACCCCAAACATCTGACGGCCATCGACCATCCGCTCCTCACCCATGTCTACCAGATCATAATAGATCGCGCGGGTGACTTTGGCCCAGAGATCGGCGCGGACATGCAGATAGGGCGTGAGCCCGCCGTCGGCGGCCGCCTCGAACCGCAAACGCTGCGTTGAATCACAGGTCACCCAATCATCGACATTGGTCCGGAACCGCAAGCACGGACCGCGCTCATCGCGCTCCCTGAGCATCTCGACGGCCAGAAACGGCGCGTCGTCGACCCGGATCCCCACTTTCTCGACCGGCGTCACGAGAAAGTGCTTGCCATTCTCGCGCTTGAGGATGGTCGAAAACAGGCGGACCAGCGCTGGGCGCCCGATCGGGGTCCCCATATAATACCACGTGCCGTCGCCGGCGATTCGCATGTCGAGGTCGCCGCAAAAGGGCGGATTCCATAAATGCACCGGTGGAAGCCCTTTTCCGGTGGCACCGGCGTCCTTGGCAGCAACCACCAGGCCCTCGAGAGCTTGATTCGGCTTCCGCCCCTGCTTCGCCATGGTTTGACCTGAGTCTGATCGCGTTGGCACGATTGGTGCAAGAATTGCGACGTGTCCGTTGAACGAGTTCCGGGCCCTATCATCCTGGATCAGTTCGCCACATCGTGATCCCGTTCATAGCCTTAAATGCCGATAATATGGGGATAGTTTAATTCAACAAACACATGATCTTCCCGTAAGTTTAGCATGGGTTTCATGCATGACGACGCGATCGGCGGCGTCTCCAGCGCGGTGAATTTGAAGTTCCTACCAGGGTTGCTGCAATCACATCACAGGAACTTCAAATTCAAAAACCGCGCTGGAAACATTAACTTGCTAGTACCCTTTGCTTTCCGAAGTTCGTTCGCGAATATACGGAGCCGGATCACGAACTTCGGAAAGCGGGTACTGGTAAAAGTTTGAGACACAGGAGAACGAAATGGCTGGCGCTGACAGCGTCGAAAAACTCGAGGACGTGATCGTCCGCTCGGCCGAGCAGGTTTCAGGTCAAATCCGTAGCGCCAAGGAAGCGATCTCCACCGTCATCTTCGGCCAGGACCGGGTGATCGAGAACACGCTTGTGACCATCCTGTCCGGCGGCCATGCGCTTTTGATCGGCGTACCCGGCCTTGCCAAGACCAAGCTGGTCGAAACCTTAGGGATCACGCTCGGTCTGGATGCCAAGCGGATCCAGTTCACGCCGGACCTGATGCCGTCCGACATCCTCGGCGCGGAAGTGCTGGACGAGAGCAGCTCGGGCAAGCGATCCTTTCGCTTCATCGCCGGGCCCGTATTCGCACAGCTCCTGATGGCCGACGAAATCAACCGCGCGAGCCCGCGCACCCAATCGGCGCTGCTCCAGGCCATGCAGGAACAGCACATCACGGTTGCCGGCGCGCGTCACGACCTGCCAAAACCCTTCCATGTGCTGGCGACGCAAAATCCGCTTGAACAGGAAGGCACCTACCCGCTGCCGGAAGCCCAGCTTGACCGCTTTCTGATGGAAATCGACGTCGATTATCCGGATCGCGACGCCGAGCGCCGCATCCTGTTCGAAACCACCGGCGTGGAAGAGAAGCTGGCGCAAGCGGCGATGAATGCCGAAATCCTGATCGCGGCGCAGCGGCTGGTACGGCGCCTGCCGGTCGGCAATTCCGTGGTCGAAGCGATCCTCTCGCTGGTGCGCTCGGCGCGCCCGGGACCGGAAGGCGGCGATGCGGGCAAGCTGATCTCCTGGGGTCCGGGTCCGCGGGCCAGCCAGTCGCTGATGCTCGCCGTGCGCGCCCGCGCCCTGCTCGACGGGCGTCTTTCGCCTTCGATCGATGACGTGCTCGATCTCGCCGAGCCTGTCCTCAAGCACCGCATGGCGCTGACCTTCACGGCGCGAGCCGAAGGCCGCACCATTCCCGACGTGATCAAACAATTGAAGACGCGGATCGGTTGATGGCCGCAGATAACGAGCAAGCAGCCAGGGAGATCGTAGCAATCCGACGTGCCGATGGCGAAAGCCGAACGCTCGCCGCTTCGCTGCCGCGCCTTGTGCTGGAAGCTCGCCGTATCGCCGCCAACGTCATCCACGGCCTGCACGGACGGCGGCGCGCGGGCGCCGGCGAGAGCTTCTGGCAATACCGCCGCTTCGTCTCGGGCGAGCCGTCGCAAAATGTCGACTGGCGCCGCTCCGCTCGCGACGATCATCTTTATGTCCGCGAGCAGGAATGGGAGGCCGCGCACACGGTGTGGCTGTGGCCGGACCGTTCGCCATCGATGGCGTTTGCATCCAGACGCGTGCGCGACAGCAAGCTGGAGCGGGCCCTGATCGTGACCTTTGCGCTGGCCGAACTTCTGGTCGCCGGCGGCGAGCGTGTCGGCGTTCCGGGGCTGACAAATCCGAGCTCAAGCCGCAACATCATCGACAGGATCGCGGAGGCGATGGTGCATGACGACGCGGCGCGGCCCAGCCTGCCGCCCTCCTTCGTGCCGTCGGCGCTTGCCGAGATCGTGGTGCTGTCGGATTTCTGGTCGCCGATCGGCGAGATCCGGAACATGCTGTCCGGATTGTCGGCGTCCGGCGCCCACGGCACGCTGATCCAGGTGGTCGATCCGGCCGAGGAAAGCTTCCCCTATTCCGGCCGCGTCGAATTCGTCGAGCCCGAAGGCGGCGACGTCATCATCGCGGGCCGCGCTGAGACATGGGCCAATGACTACGTTGCCCGCGTGGCGCTTCATCGCGACCAGATTCGCCACGAGACGGGCAAGTTGAACTGGCTGTTTTCGACGCACACCACCAGCCGATCGGCCGCCGAATTGCTCCTGTTCCTGCATTCCGGCATGATGGTGAGCAAGGGCGACGTGCGCGCCACGGCGGTCAAAGCGAGGCGAAGCGCATGATCGCAGGGCTTCCGCTTTCCTTTGCTGAACCGGCCCTGCTGCTGGGCCTGTTGAGCCTGCCGTTTCTGTGGTGGCTGTTGCGGGTGATGCCGCCACGGCCGCGGCGCATCGAGTTTCCGCCGACGCGGTTGTTGTTCGACATCGCGCCGAGGGAGGAGACCCCGTCGCGCACACCGTGGTGGCTGACCGCGCTGCGGCTGGCCGCCGCTGCGCTCATCATTCTGGCGGCCGCAGGTCCAATCTGGAATCCCTCCACTATTGCCGCCGGATCCAAGGCTCCGCTGGCGATCCTGCTGGATGACGGCTGGAGCGCGGCCAGCAGCTGGGATGCAAGGGTGAGAGCCGCGGACGAATTGATTGCCAATGCCGACAACGACCGGCGCGGCGTTGCCCTGATTCCGCTGTCGGAGCCGACGCGGGACATCACGATCATGACGGGTGGCACCGCGCGCGTCGCGCTGCGTCAGCTTGCACCAAAACCCTATTCGATCGAACGGGTGGAGACCGTGCCCGCGATCGAGCGCTTTCTCAAGGCGACCGGTGATTGCGAGATCGCGTGGCTGACCGACGGCGTCGACACCGGCCGCGGCGCCGAATTTCTCAAAAGCCTGAGCAAGGCCATCGGAGATCGCACGCTGACCGTTTTCGAGGGTGGCACGCCGCCGGCGCTCGCATTGGCAGCGGCTGAAAATGCGGCGGCGAAGATGACAGTGAAGGTGCTGCGCGCCGACGGCGGCGCCGGCGTGGGCGTTGTGCGCGGGCTTGACCAGAAGGGCGCGCCGATCGGCGAGGCGCGCTTTTCCTTTGCGCCGAGGGAACGCGAGACTGAAGCGGCCTTCGACCTCCCGGTCGAGCTGCGCAACGACATCGCCCGGCTCGAAATATCCGGCGAGCGATCGGCAGGTGCGGTGCAACTGCTCGACAAGCGATGGCGCCGGCGCGCGATCGGCATCGTCAGCGGCTCGACCAGCGATACCGCGCAGCCGCTGCTGGCCTCGACTTTCTATCTTTCCCGCGCGCTCTCGCCGTTTGCCGACGTGCGTTTGGGTGAGCGCGGCGCACCGCAACAGGCGATCGCGCAATTCCTCGACCAGAAGCTGCCGATGATCGTGCTCGCCGATGTCGGCACACTGTCGCCCGAAATTCGCGAACGCATCAATGCCTGGATCGACCAGGGCGGCGTGCTGGTGCGCTTTGCCGGGCCGCGTCTGGCGCAGGCCGACGACGACCTGGTGCCGGTGAAGCTGCGCCGCGGCGGCCGCATCCTTGGCGGCAGCCTCACCTGGGAGAAGCCGCAGCACCTCGCTGCCTTTACCTCCGACGGGCCGTTCGCCGGCCTCGCGGTGCCGAAGGACATCACGGTCAACCGGCAGGTGCTCGCTGAACCGGATGCGGTGCTGGCAACGAAAAGCTGGGCATCGCTGGAAGATGGAACGCCGCTCGTCACCGGCGAGCGCCGCGGCAAGGGTCTGCTGGCGCTATTTCATGTCAGCGCCGACATGCGTTGGTCGGATCTGCCGATGTCCGGCAGCTTCGTCGAAATGCTGCGGCGGATCGTCGATATTTCCGGCTACACGTCCAGACCGGGCGCCGGCGTCGCCAGCGAAACCAATGCCGAAACGGTGGCACCGCTGCGCACGCTCGACGGTTTTGGCGCGTTCGGCCCGCCGCCGTCGACCGCAAAACCTCTGCCGGCCGACTTCCGCGATCGCGCGACGCTGGATCATCCGCCCGGATTCTACGGCCCTGCCGAGGGCCCGCTCGCGGTGAACACGCTTGCCGCGGCCGACCGCATCGCACCACTCGACACCGCCAGCCTTCGCGCTCAGCGCGCGAGTTACACCAATGCCGAACCGCGCGATTTACGCGGCATTCTCCTGTCCTCCTCGCTGGTCTTGTTCCTGATCGACGCGGTGATCGTCGCGCTGCTTGGAGGTGGAATTGCTGCCTTGTTGAGGCGACGCTCCGCCACGGCAGTGCTGGCGCTCGCACTTTTGTTGCCGATGCTGGTTGTGCCGTCACCGGCCCACGCCGATAGCGCCGACGATTTCGCCATCAAGGCCACGACGCAGACGCGGCTGGCCTATGTGGTCACCGGCAACGCCGACGTCGATTCGATCGTCAAGGCGGGAATGTCGGGGCTAACCCTGTTTCTCGCGCAACGTACCGCGCTCGAGGCTGGCGATCCCGTCGGGGTCGACCCGGCACATGACGAACTGGCGTTCTTCCCGCTGATCTACTGGCCGGTCGTGCCGGGCGCACCGAAGCCGCCGCAGGACGCGATCGACCGCATCGACGCCTACATGAAACAGGGCGGCACGGTCTTGTTTGATACGCGCGACGCCATCGAAGCCGCTCCGGGAGACAATGGCGCGTCGCAGACGCCGGGCATGCTGACCTTGCGCAGCATCCTTTCGTCGCTCGACATTCCCGAGCTTGAACCGGTGCCGCGCGAGCACGTGCTCACAAAGACGTTTTATCTGCTGCGCGACTTTCCCGGCCGGTTTGACACCGGTCAGACCTGGGTCGAGACCTTGCCGCGCGAGGACGACGAAGATGCGGCTTCCCATCCCGCCCGCGGCGGCGACGGCGTCTCGCCGATCATCATTACTTCCAACGATCTTGCCGGCGCCTGGGCGATCCGTCCCGACGGACAGCCGATGCTTCCGATGTCGCCGGGCGAACCACGGCAGCGCGAATTCGCCTTCCGCGCCGGCGTCAACATCGTGATGTACACGCTGACCGGTAACTACAAGGCCGACCAGGTGCACGCGCCGGCGTTGATCGAACGGCTCGGACAGTAGACATGCTCAGCTCCGGCACGATCATTTTCCGGAATGACGTTGTGGCAACGCGTGACGAAACTGCGGGATGCGCGCCATGAACTACGGCATCACATTTGCTCCGCTGGTTCCTACCATCGTGCTCTGGACCGCACTCGTCGCGGCCGGCGTGATTGTGGCGTTGCTGCTGCTCGGCCGTCCTCGTGGCGTTTCCCTGCGCATCCTGGCGTTGGCGCTGATCCTGCTCGCGCTCGCCAATCCGTCGTTCACCCGGGAGGATCGCGAACCCTTGTCCTCGGTCGCTGCGGTCGTTATCGACAAGAGCCCGAGCCAGAATTTCGGCGACCGCACCAACGAGACAGCAAAAGCGCAGGCGGCGCTGGTCGACAGCCTCAAGAAGATCGGCGGCCTCGAAGTGCGCGTGGTCGAGGCGGGTCAGGCGGACGGAGAAACCGACGGCACCAGATTGTTCAGCGCGCTGTCGTCGGCGCTTTCAGACGTGCCGGTCGACCGCGTGGCCGGCGCGTTCCTGATTACCGACGGGCGGGTGCATGACATTCCGGCGAATGCATCCGCTCTCGGATTCCAGGCCCCGGTGCACGCGCTGATCACCGGCCGCAAGGACGAACGCGACCGCCGCATAGCGATTTCAGCCGCCCCGCGCTTCGGCATCGTCGGACAGGTCCAGACCATCACCTATCGGCTGGACGATCAGGGCGTCAGTGGCCAGCGCGCCAAGGTCGTGGTGCGCTACGACGGCGAGGTGATCAACGAGCGCACCGTGCTCAGCGGCCAGACCGTCAATGTCGACGTCGACATCAAGCACGCCGGGCAAAACATCGTCGAGATCGAGGCGTCTGCGCTCGACAACGAACTGACCCTGGTCAACAACCGCGCCGTGGTCGCGATCGATGGCGTGCGCGACAAATTGCGCGTGCTCCTGGTTTCGGGCGAGCCGCATTCCGGCGAGCGTACGTGGCGCAACCTCCTGAAATCCGACGCCAGCGTCGATCTGGTGCATTTCACCATCCTGCGTCCGCCGGAAAAACAGGACGGCACGCCAATCAACGAGTTGTCGCTGATCGCTTTTCCGACCCGCGAATTGTTTCAGCAGAAGATCAACGAATTCCAGTTGATCATCTTTGACCGCTACGCGCGCCAGGGCGTGCTGCCGATTGCCTATTTCGACAACATCGCGCGATATGTGCGCTCAGGCGGTGCGGTTCTGGTCTCCGCCGGCCCCGATTACGCGTCGACCACGAGCATCTGGCGCACCCCGCTGGATTCGGTGCTGCCGGCCGAACCGGTCGGCGTCACCGAGAAGCCGTACTTCGCCCAGCTGAGCGACATCGGCAAACGCCATCCCGTCACGCGCGGTCTTGAGGGCGCAAATACCGAGCCGCCGCATTGGAGCCGATTCTTCCGCACCGTGGATACGCGCAACACGACCGTTCCTCCAGTCATGACGGGCGCCGACGGCAAACCGCTGCTGCTGCTTTCGCGTTTTGGCGAGGGGCGCGTGGCACTTTTGTTGTCCGACCACATCTGGCTGTGGGCGCGGGGGTATGAAGGCGGCGGGCCGCATTTGGACTTGCTGCGCCGGACGTCGCATTGGCTGATGAAGCAGCCGGATCTCGACGAAGAGGCGCTGCATCTTCAAGTGCGCGGCCACGACCTCCTGGTCCAGCGCCAGACCATGGCCGACAGTGTCGCCCCGGTAACGGTGACCTCGCCTTCCGGGGCGGCGCGCGAACTGACGTTAAGCGCTGGCGAACCCGGAACCTGGACTGCGACAATGCCAGCCAATGAGCTCGGCCTGTGGCAGGCGACCGACGGCACGTTGAAAGCCCTGATCAATGTCGGTCCGACCAATCCGAAAGAATTTTCGGAAGTCACCTCGACCACCGAAACCTTGATGCCGCTGACGCGAGCTACCGGTGGCGACGCAAGGCGCGTGGTGGATGGTTCGAGCATCGATCTGCCGCGCATCGTACCGGTGCGGGCCGCAAGCATGTTCCATGGTGACGGCTGGATGGGCGTAAGGATGCGCGACGCCAGCGTCGTCAGGGGCGTTGGCGTATTGCCGATATTTGCAGGATTGATCGGTTTGTTGCTTCTGCTCGGCGCATTCGCCTTCACCTGGCTGCGTGAGGGACGCTGATCTTCCCGCTATCGCGCCATGCTCCAATCCGGACGGATCGCTCCTGAAACCCCGTCGAATGCACCATCCACGAGTTCTGCGACCAGCAGGCGATTATAGTCGACCGGTCCCGGCATGAGCGCCCGCCCCTTCGGCACGGCTTTGAAGCCGACGCGGCTGTAGTAGGCCTCGTCGCCGACCAGCAGCACCAGACGATGGCCTCTTGCTTTCGCGTCCTTGAGCGCGCGTTCGAGCAGCGCGTGGCCGACGCCGTGGCCGCGAAATGGCGGTTCAACCGTCAGCGGTCCCAAAAGCAGGGCTTTGGTTTCTCCGATCAGGATCGGCAATTGACGCACGGAACCGACCAGCAAAGTCCCGATCCAGGCCGTGAACGACAATTCGCTCAGGTGGTCGACATGCTCGCGCAGGCGGTAAGCACTCAGCACGAAGCGGCCGGGCCCGAACGTGCGGTCGTGCAGGCGTTCGATCGCCTGGGCGTCGTTGGCGGTCTCAGCCAATATGGTGAGAGAAAGGTCGCTCATATGGTTCGCGGGAGTAGCATCCAGTGGTCCGATTCTAACATTCGCATCCTGTTGCATCGGCTACCTTTGCGAATGTTAGAATTAAAGGACCACTAGCAAATATAAGATTCTAGTGGAGTTTAGATTTGACATTCGCTTTCGAGCGCGCGGCCAGTGCCGCCGATTTGAAGTTCCTGCGGTACAAGCGGCATACTTTATATCCAGGAACTTCAAATCGAAAAGCGGCACCAGAATCAATAAATTTGCTAGTGCCCATGACTTTCCGAAGTTCGTGAATGGCGGGTGCTGCAACGGGACACGAACTTCGGAAAGTGGGCACTATAGCGTTTTCGAGCGAAGTGGATAACGGTTCGCGTGAAGAAAACGCGTCAAAACAAAAGATTAGAGCCTCGGTTCTGATTCAATCAGAACCGAAAAGGCTCTAGGCGGGGTGCGAACGTCAAATCTACTCCACTAGCGCGGTGCCGGTCCATCGCTCCTGCGAGAGCGAGTTTCGACCGCGTCATTTCTCGCCGACGGGAGGTTGAACCAGATAGGCCATCAGCTTCATTTCGCGGCGGCCACGCGTCACCGTGTCGAGCACCAGCCCCGACGAGACCGAGAGCATCGCCAGAATCATCAGCCCCATCGACAACACCGCGGTCGGCAGCCGTGGAACGACACCTTGCTCGAGAAAGGTGACGATGATCGGGATCGCAAGGCCAATTGAAACGATCGCCAGGGAAACACCGATTGCCGTGAAAAACCGCAGCGGTTTTTCCGACCGGTAAAGCCTCAGGATGGTGCCGAGGATCCGCAATCCGTCGCGCCAGGTATTGAGCTTGCTGACCGATCCTTCGGGGCGGGCGTAATAGGGCGTTTCGATCTCTGCGGCGGGCAACGCCAGCTCGAGCGCGTGCACGGTCAACTCGGTTTCGATTTCAAAACCATCCGACAACACCGGGAAGGATTTGACGAAACGCCGCGAGAACACCCGGTACCCGGAAAGGATATCCTTGAATTCCTGGCCGAAAACCGCGGCCAGAAATCCGGTGAGCATCCGATTGCCGGTACGATGACCTACTCGCCAGGCTGCCACCGACTGATCGACGCGCAGGCCCACCACCATGTCGAGGCGCTCCGACATCAGCCTTTCGATCATGCGCGGGGCGCTCGCGGCGTCATAGGTGGCGTCGCCGTCGACCAGCACATAGATGTCGGCATCGACGTCGGCGAACATGCGGCGGACCACGTGACCCTTGCCCTGGCGCCGTTCGCTACGAACCACCGCGCCGGCCTCGCGCGCCACTGTGGCGGTGTGGTCCAATGAGTTGTTGTCGTAAACAAAAATATCGGCCCATGGCAGCGCCTTGCGAAAGTCGGCGATGACACTTCCGATCGCAGCCTCCTCGTTGAAGCACGGCACCAAAACGGCAATTTGCGGCTGAGCCGCCTCTGCGTGCGGGAATTCGTGCTTTGCAAGCCGCGCAAGCGCCTCCGCCATCCCGGCGAAATCGCCGCGAGATGCTGGCGGCTGTTTTGGGTCCGGCATGGCGGCCATGGGAAAATCCTTAACGATCGTTAGGGGTTTTGCCTGCGAATCATAAGGACTGATCGCTAACGATCCCTAACGCCAGATCCCTAACGCCATGTCGTTATCGGCGTGCGGCCTTCCATCACTTCCGAAATTCGCAGGCGCGTCCCGGCGGTCGTTTCTTCGGGCAAGGCCTGCAATTCGAAAAAACCGCAGGCGGCGATTTCGCGATTGGGCTCAGGCTGACGATCCTGGCTGAAATGCCGCACTAGATAGACCGCGATGTGATCGCGAGGGGAAGCGTGGCTGTTCAGGAACAGGCCATGCAGGGCCGGCTCGCCCGTCAATTCAATTCGACCCTCTTCCGCCAATTCCCGCCGCAAGGCGTCGCGAAAGGTTTCTCCGGGCTCAACGCCGCCGCCCGGCAGGTGCCAACCGCTGACATAGGTGTGCTTGACCAGGAACACGCGATTTTCGCGGTCGAGAACGATGGCGCGAACGCCGAGCGTCATGCCGCGGGTGAACAGCCAATAGAGATGAAAAAAACGTCGGAGGGTCGGCTCAAGGCGCTTTCGCAAGCTCTGCAGGTTCATCAGCAAGCCATCCAGAAGATTCCCGGCCATCGCGCTTGATCCTTGCATCCGCGCGGCCGACTTGCCAATACATTGCGCGGCCCCTCGAGATTTGAGGCGAAAAAGTGCGGACGTTCTTTCGCGCATTCAGCAGCAATAGAAGCACGTGATGGCGGCGTTCACCCTCGCCCATCTGTCCGATCCACATCTTTCGCCGTTGCCGAAGCCGCGGCTTTCCGAGCTACTCGGCAAGCGCGCATTCGGCTATCTCAACTGGACGCACAACCGGCACAAAATCCACAGGCGCGACGTGCTCGACACGCTGGTCTCCGACATGCTGGCGCAGACGCCGGATCACATCGCAATCACCGGCGATCTCGTCAACCTGGCGCTGGAAGCAGAATTTGCGCCATCGCGCGCCTGGCTCGAGACCATCGGCACGCCGGACCGCGTCACGGTCATCCCCGGCAATCACGATGCCTACGTTCGCGCCACCCGAAACCGCTTTGCCGAAACCTGGGCAAGCTACATCGCTGGTGACGAAATTGCAGATCACGGCGCGGCATTTCCGGCGCTGCGCCGCCGCGGCCCTCTGGCGCTGATCGGCGTATCCTCGGCGGTGCCGACACCGCCGCTGATGGCGACGGGATGGCTCGGGCCGAGCCAATTGGAGGCACTTGCGAGAACCCTTGCAGGACTTGCCGCGGAAGAGGTGTTCCGTGTCCTCTTGATCCATCATCCGCTGCGCTCGGACTCGCACAACAAGCGGTTGACCGATTCATCGCAAGTGCTGGCGCTGTTGAAACAGCATGGCGTGGAGCTGGTGCTGCACGGACACGACCACATTCATTCCGCGATCCGGGTCGAGGGCCCAGGCTTTTCGATTCCGGTGATCGGGGTGCCTTCGGCGTCCGCGCTTCAACACGGTCGCCATCCCCCCGCCGCCTACAATATTTTTTCGATTCGACGCGATGGCGCCGCCTGGCAATGTGAGCAGATCGTACGCGGCGTCAACGAAGCGCGTCGGGTCCGGGAGATTCGGCGGATCAGGCTGTCATAGCTTATCGAGGAAAGCGGCATCAATCTCCGCCGCCTCCGCCACAGCCTCCGCCACCGCACCCTCCCCCGCCATCTCCGCCGTGGCCTCCGCCGGCATCGCCATGGCCGCCATGGCCGCCATGACCGCCACCATCGCCGAATCCGTCAGTGCCGCCATCGATCGAACTACTGGCAAAATCACCCCCGCAATAGGCTACGCCGGTCCCGCTTTTGCGCAGTTCCTCGCACCGGGGATGATAGACGAATCCGTCCGGAATATTCAGCTTGGCATCCAGCGCAAACAGCAGCGGCAGCCGCGTCGGATTGACCGGGTCGATGCTCTCATACTTGCAGCAGTACCACCACACGCGACGCAGACCTTCGTTGCTCTTGCGATGTTCGCTGAGCACAACCGCCGGCGTGTGGTGCAGGAATTCGCCGAACGCGCGACGGCAAAATGCATCATATTCGCGCGTGTAAAGAATGAACTCGTGCCACAGATCGTCGGCAACCTGCGACGGCATCGAGACGAACCGCTTTCCACTCGTCAGATAGGCGATGAAGAACTGACGCAAGCCGCGCGAAACCAGCGCGCTGTCCTTCCTGGCGAGGCCGGGACGATGTTTCTCGAGCCTCGCGAGCAATCCGGCCGGCCATCGATAGGTGCGGATGAACTCGGCGCGGCGGAGATGGGCCCATTTGCGATATAGAGAGGCTGCGACAACGATCGAAATGAATGTCAGTACGATCGGCACGCTTGAAGCCGCTGGCACACCGGAAGTCACAACCGATCCCTTCGAAACCTAGAGGCTGCGCAAGCTTGCAAACAGCGCGAGGCCAAACAGCGCGACCGCGCCGAGGATGAAGCCGAGCGCGAAGGTCCAAAACGCGCTGCGACGGCGCGGTTTTTTGGCCACGCCAGGCGGGACGGCCGGCGTCGCCACCAGCGCATGCTCGCGCTCGACCATGCGGCGGGCGACATAGTCGGTGGCCGCCTTGACGATGACGGGGACGTCGTGGGACTCGGCGAGCACGATGCGGCCGAAGCGGGTATCCTGCACGAAACGGTAGATGCGCTTGTCACGTCCCATCAGCACGTGCGCCACGACGTCGATCCACAACCGCGGCGTCTCACCCTGGCTGATGCCGCGATCGAACAAATCGACGTTATCTGGAATTTGCGCAAACAACGGATCGAGCGCTTCGTTGAGAATTTCTAGACGCGCCACTTCAGCATCGCGCAAGTCGACGACGACGCCGGTGCGGTCGGCCGCTTCGATCCGTGCCTGCCGGAGCGCATCACGCAACCGCAGCGGACGGGCATCACCGATGGCCTCGCTCGCGGTATTTTGTGCGTCTGACATGCCTTGACGACCTCTGTCCTAGAACTCCGATTCCGAAGTTCGCAAGCTACCGCCGCGACCTCCGATGCGAACTTCGGAATCAAAGGAGTTCTAACAAACACATATTTTCAGTGCGGCTTTTGAATTTGAAGTTCCTATACCGAGATTGCAGCAGCTTCGATAGGAACTTCAAATTCGCCGCACTGATGGACTGAAAACGCCGTTAACCTATCAGTAACCGGTCAGTCCGCAAAGCGCGTTTGTTCCCAAAGACTTACGTCCGACCCAGATGCCAGCGGCTCCCACCCGGGGTGGGCCGGAGGGAGCCGCTCCTGTCCGCGGACGTATCTTCCTAGTGGAGTGGATTTGGCATTCGCTACCGTACCGGCCGCGAGCTCGAAAGCGAATGTCAAATCCCAAACTCCACTAGATACCTATATTTGCTAGTGGTCCTTTGATTCCAACATTCGCAAAACTGCCTGCCGAGATGGGATGCGAATGTTGGAATCGGACCACTAGAGCTCCGATTCCGAAGTTCGCAAGCTATCGTGGCGACCTCTGATGCGAACTTCGGAATCAAAGGAGCTCTAGCAACTTGTTGATTCTGGTGCGGCTTTGAATTTGAAGTTCCTATCACGAACTTGCCGCGATACCGACAGGAACTTCAAATTCGCCGTACTAGTGGGGTCAGGCCATCACGCGGGAGGGTTCTTCGACGATCGAAAATCGAACGCCGGCCTTGTGGCGGTTCTCTTCCGAGACTTCGCGCCAGCAATCTTCGGCCTCTTTACGGGTCTTGAACGGACCTTTGACCTGGGCGGAGCCTTCCACGAGCTTGTGGAAGTTCATCGAACCGAACTCGCCACCAATCACCCAGAAATTGCTGCCATGGTTCATCATCATCT
>Ga0307474_10002247_pt1 | contig 13903 bp, 24 predicted proteins | sample atmos_gasesECM1C_2_FD_203312 | JGI IMG/M metagenome (GOLD analysis project Ga0307474, IMG submission 203312) | Hardwood forest soil microbial communities from Morgan-Monroe State Forest, Indiana, United States - atmos_gasesECM1C_05 | ecosystem: Environmental > Terrestrial > Soil > Temperate... | reverse complement strand
TGCACCCCCGTCCAAGTCTTCCAGTGCCGAATCGGAACCGAACAAAGCGCCCGAACCGGCTCCCCAACAAATCCCGGCCGATAGACGTCGATCGCCCCCTCTAAAACCCCGCACCAATCCGCCAAGTGCTCCGGCCGCGCAAACCGCGGCGACACCGCCGGGATAAACGGAAGCAGTCCCAGCCCCGCATACCGACCACCAACCTCGCTCACGGCCAGCAAGCCACTTCCAACGGCCGACGCAACCCCTGCAAAACAAGCCTGTTCGCCAAGGCAATCGCGCCGCGAACGAGCTCGAGCGAGTCCTCGGTACGGGTGAGAGCTTCGGCCATCGCGGCGCGGTCCTGACGTCTCCACCTGTCCGCTGAGCCGCCCAGCGCCCGGAAGCGCCCCATCACCGCATCGCGCACACCCTCGCCCTGGCAGCCGCCAATCGCTCTCACCAGCTCTCGGTAGGTCATGGCCCAGCCTACCCCATCCAAGCGCGTTGCGGCGGCCGAGTCGCTAAGCGCGCGCTTGTTTTTCCCGCATACCGACGCGCGAGCCCAGGAAACGAAGGGTCGTCAGCTCGTCTCCCTACAAAGCTCTCTCTCTTCGACCGCCCAGGAGCTCGACGAAGAAGCGAGAGGCCATCTCGCCAAAGAGCTCGACGGCCCCCGGCCTCGATTTCTCTGGTGGGCGATCGGGGTGGGGGTGGGATACCCTCTCGCACTTTTCATAAAAAAACTACCTCTGACTACCAGCCACGAGCCTCTCTACTACCTACTGTAGGTACTTCGTAGGTACTTAGAAAAAAGAATGTAGGTACATGATCGTGTGGAATTACGGGCACATACGTATTTGTAGGTACTGTAGGTACCACCATACGTGAGTCATGCGCGCGCGCGGGCGTACGCGCACACGTGGCGCGCGAGCCAAGTACCTACAATGCCTACAGGTTATGGTAAGTAGCTGCGGCGATTGGTGTTTTAGGCATAATTGGAAGTACCTACGAACTGCCTACGTAGGTACCTACGACGGGAGGTCAGCGAACGTCTCGAGGCCGCTCCGGAGGCGGATTCCGGCCCAGCCGTTCTTCACGCGGTCGCCGACGCGGACGGGGGCCGGGGTGACGTCGATCTTGCGCAGGCGCTTCGCGAGCCGCTTGGCGCCGATGGGCAGGTGGCCGAGCTCTTTGCACCACTGCTCGTAGTCGGTTCGGAGGGCAGCGCAGCCGATCCGGGCATCGGCCTCGAGAGTGCAGTGCTGCTCGAGCCATTGGCCCACGGTATCGGACTCGCGGCGGTAGTCGGCGGTCGCGGACAGAACGGCCGAGGGAGTATCAATCCCGGTCTTCTGCCAGTCGAGACATCCCATCGCCGCCCAGCGTAGGAGTCCGCTACGTTCGCGCGCAAGCTTCTTCGGCAGATCCCGATCGACCTCGTTGTCCGGAATGCGCACGAGCCACGGGATTTCCTTCATCCGCCGCCAGAATCCGCCGTCGTCGCCGGGGGCGTGCGGCTCCTGATTGCCGGCGAGGTGTAGCTTGTGGGTCGCGACGAGATCCCAGAAGTCCTCGGACATGCGCCGAGCGGAGATGCGGTCGCCGCCGGTGAGATCCTTCATCTTCGCAATGTCGAACGCCTTGTTCTCGTCGACCTCGGAGCACACGACGAAGCGCTTTCCGTACAGGCGCGCGAGCTCGGTCGGATGAACGGGTGGGCCATCGGTGTTGAAGAGGAGCGTGCGAGGGGCGGCGCACGCGTAGTCGCCGAGCATTCCGACGACCGCACCGAGGAACGTCGACTTGCCGTTGTTGCCGAGGGCGCCGAAGTGAAAGAAGATCGCGTGATCGTCGACAAGACCCGTCAGCGAGTAGCCGACGATGCGCCGGAGAAAAAGCGCGAGCTGCAAGTCGCCGCCCGTCGCGCGCTCGATGAATGCATCCCACGTCGGGCACGCAGCCTCGTCGTCCCACGCAACATCGGCGAGCTGTGTAATCAGATGCTCGCGGGCGTGCGGCAAAAGCTTGTAGGACTGCAGATCGAGCGTTCCGTTCGCGACGTTGAGCAGCATCGGTCGCTTGTCGAGGAGCTCGTAGGAGATCGGCAAGATGGCCTCGAGGCACTCCGCGCACGCCCGAATCCGCGACGCGTTCTGTGATTGCTCGTGCCACTTGAGGAGCGACCGATGGTATTTCAGTCGCTCTTCTATCTTCTCTGCCTTGTCCTTGTCGCTCAGAAGCGCTACGCGGAGCTGCTCGGACAGGGCGACGAGCTGCGCTCTCGTCGACGCGTGCGCATCTCTGGCCGACCGAACGATCGCGCGCCAGAGCGCGTGCCTCGCCCCGCGCATCGACCAGCGCTTTCCGTCCCATGCGATCCACGCCTTCCACTCGAGAACGAAGTGAAAATCCTGACCAAACTCGTCGCGAACGGCGTCCGCGTTGGCGGCGTCGGTGCACCGCGGGACCGCGTCGGAGGCGCCCTCGAGGACGCGCAGAGCCGGGCGGACGGCGGTCACTTTAGGCGGCGCTGGTAGCGAATGAAGTTGCTGACGTGGTCGGCGGGCTCAAGCCCCATGTCCTCGGTATTGCGCAGCCCGCAGACGTGACGGTAGACGCGATCAGGTCGGCCGTGGCGTTCGCCTCCGGGATTGAGCAGCTCCGCGCGGACCTCGCAGAGCCCCCACATCACGATCTCGTCGTCATCTACAAACTCGCCCCCATCGTCCTCGCGGAAGACGGCGTACCAGCCGGGCTCGCATGGCATGATCTGAAGAACCGAGTACGTGACCACCTCGAACGGCTCACAAGGCCTTGACTTTGCCCGCGGTTCTGCTGCTTTTGCGTCCAAAGAGCTTGCACCTCTTCCCTCGGCTCGCCCCGGACTCACCGCCGGGCTGCGGGCCGAAGGTTTTTCGTACGTCTGTTAGACGCCCGCGGGCAACAGAATTGAGCGCAGCTCGTCACACCAGCGGCTCACAGTGTCAGACGGCGCCTCACCTTTGCGGGCGCGAAGAACGAGGTGCGGAATCTCGAGCTCTGCGCAGCGCTTTTGCCAGGCGATCTGCGCGTCTCGCAGCTGCCCGCGCGCGGACTTGCCCTCGATCTCCACATGTTTTCCACCGGGGGCGACGCAGTACGCGTCCGCCATCCCCGGGACACCGCTTCGAACGTGCCACGTCCGTCCGGCCGCCGTCGCTCGCGCGTTGACGATAGGCCGTTCGAAGACGAGGCAGCCGGGAATGCGGTAGGGCACCGCTTCGAGGAAGGACTTGAGAAGCTGGCCCTCGGTTGCGGCGGGGGTCATCGCAGCTCTCGCAAGATCGGGAGATGAATCCGGCGGAGCGCCGCTTCTTCGATCTGCCGCACGCGTTCGCGCGTCATGTTCATCACTTGCGCCACCCGCTCGAGCGTCGCGCCGCCTCGGTCTGCGACGTCGAGCGCGCACGAACCCCGCGCCGGGATCTGGGCTGGGGTGAGATCCGGGAAATTGAGCTTGACGGTCGGTCCCCGCACGACGCCCTTGCCGACGTCCATGTAGAGATTCCATTTGCACCACACGTACTGGCATGGGCGCTCCGTCAGAAGGCACTCGCCGCGCGTTGCAGGTAGCGTCCGTCGCGGATGATCGCGCAGGAACGCGACGACTTCCGGTCCGGGCCTGGTCGTGTATTCGAAACCGCGCAGCGTTCGTGGGCGGACGGGATGCGGGCGACGAGAGCTTTTCTTGTAGCCGGGGCTGTAGACGTGGGTCACGCGAGGTCGCCCCAGATGACGAGCACGCAGCCGAACGGAGGAGAGCGATACCTGTCGCCCGTCTTACCGTTCGCCAAATCCTTGTCCGCGTCGGGGTGCTCGGGGGGCAACCCAAACTTCACGCGCTTGCGAATGAATCGCGTGACCAGACCATCGCCGCGATCTCGGCGGGGCTCGATGAAGTCCTGCCACCACGGCTGCTCGGTGCGGTCGGCGGGGAGAAGCATCACGACGAGAGGACACCGCGACCGCGCCTCCTTGTCGGCCTTCCATACCCAATCAGCGATCGCCGAATACGGCGGATTGCACCAGACACGCTCGCCGGTCCACGGTTGCCGCAAGGCGTCGGTTCCGTGCATCCAGAATCGCGGCAAAAGCGCGTTGTCCGGGCTCGCGGCGGCGTCGATCGTGAACCGAAACTCACGATGCAGTTCGTCGAAAAGCGCACGCGGCGTCCGCCGGTCGTCGACGGAATCGAGGCCCCCGGACTCGTGGAACAACTCGGATTGCCGGGCGCGCACCTGCTTCGGGTGATTCTTCGGTCGGATGCCGGCTTGGCTCACGCCCCAACCTCCCGCATCGCGATCTTCCGCGACCACTCCGCGTCACCCTTCGCGAGTGCCTTAATCCGCAAGTACCAGTGCCGCGGAGGAAGCCGGCCGTAGCGTTCCTCGAAACTGTGATTGACCGCGCCCACCTTCCACCCCCGCTCCCGCGCCGTCCGAGCGAGCTGACGGAAGAACCGTAGCTCCCCATCGTCGCCGTCGAGCGTCCGCAGCGCGAGCCCCACCGAATCCAAGTGCTCTTTCTCTTCGACGGGCGGCGCCACCTTCCGAGGGAACTCCGCGCCGCAGTGCGGACAGACCATCAGGGCCGATCCCACGTACGCGAAGCACGCCGGGCAACACTTCTGCGGAGGGGAGCCAGGCTTCCTCACCTTCTCTTCGAGCGACCACTCGCGGTCGAGAAATGGCATGTCGTGGCGATCGATATTGGAGCCATGGTCTAAGAGAATCGGCGTAACTCCTTGCCACGGCCGGAGAATTCTCCCAGAGGTCTGCATGTGTTTTATCAAGGACTTCGTTGGGCATGCGAGCACCGCGCACTTGACCGGCGGGCAGTCGAAGCCCTCGCAGAGAACGCTGCAGTTACTGACTACGAGCGTCGCGCCGCTCTCGAGCCTTCCGAGAATCGCCCGCCGCTCCTCCTCCGGAGTCGTGCCGTCCAGGTGCTCCGCGCGAACTCCCCCCGCGACGAACTCCCGCACGATCGCCCGCGAGTGTTCGACTGACACCGCGAAAATAACCGTGCGCCGGCCGCCGGCTCTCTTGCTCCATTCGGAAAAGAGGTTGCCGATCAGGGCCCCGCGGTTGACCGCCTCTTCCAACTCCTCCTGATTGTATTCGCCCGCAACGGTGTGAACGCCGGAGAGATCCGGCTGCATCGGGGTCGAGTACACCTCGGGCTCGACGATGTGGCCGCCGGCGATGAGCTCGGAATATGTCGCGCCTCGGACCATCGCTTGGTAGCTCGCGCCGAGGGGCTTGCCGTCGCCACGGCAGGGAGTGGCGGTGAGGCCGAGGAAGACGGCATCGGGGTACCATTCGAAAAGCTTCTGATACGAAGCGGCGCTCGTGCGGTGCGCTTCGTCGATGATGACGAGGTTCGCGGGCGGGGGCGCACGACGGACCAGAGTCGCGATGCTGGCGATCTGGATCGGCTGGCTGGAGTCTCTTCTTCGATCGCCCGCCCGCACGACACCGAGGGACGTGATGCCGAGGCGTGCGAACGTCGACACCATCTGATCGAGAAGCTCCATGCGATGGGCAATGACCAGGCTCCGATTCCCCTTCGCGGCCGCGCCAGCAACGATGCTCGCGGCCGTGAGCGATTTGCCCCCGCCCGTCGGAAGCTGAAAGAGAATCCGCCTCTTCCCAGCGCGCAGCTCGGCGCGGATGCGTTCGATCGCGGATAGCTGATACGATCTTAGTTCGATAGCCACGTCTGGCCCCGGCGAATGCTGCTGATGGCTGAGGCCGACACTCCGAAAGAGGCCGCTATCGCAACGCCGGATTCGCCCGACGCCAGGAGCTCTCGAATGCGTACCACATCGCCAGTGGTGAGCTTCGCGCGATGGCTATCGGCGCCACGCAAGATCGGTCGCCTGCCGCGCCCCTTCCGGTTCATGTCGTGCATGTTGTCCACGTGCGTTCCAAGAAACAGGTGCGCCGGATTCACGCAAGGCGGGTTATCGCAGTGGTGGCAGACGTAGAGATCGTCCGAAATCGGCCCGACGTGAATCTCGTACGAGAAACGGTGGGCGTAGTAATGCGCGCCTCCGACGTAGAAGTGGCCGTATCCGGCAGACGTGCGCGCGCCGAGCCACGGCCAACACGAGTCCGGCGGACCGGACTGCGCCCTAGCCCAAAAGCTGAGCGTCGGTGTCGTCTTGGGGCCTCGCTTGCCGAGCGCCATGCATGCACGACCGCAAAACAGCGCCTTGCCGCAATTGATTTCTGAAACCTTGCCCTGGAAGGTTTCGCCGCACTGCCGGCACACTCGAGGCAAATACCGGCCCATGTCAGTCGCCCTCATCCCTTCCCTCGAGTGCCTTCCGGATCTCCTCCTCCAACCCCACCGTCCACCCGTCCGGCTCCGCAGCTCGAGCTGCGGCCCACTGCTTGGCGTACTCCCCCGCCGACTCGAGAAGCTGGCTCGAGCGGTCGTAGTACTCGTTCGCGCGCCTTAGAAGTGAGCGCGCCATGACGCGCAGCTCTTCGCCCATCATCGCATTGGCCTTCGCGGCGTGGCGATTCTCGAAGAAGTGGCGGAGAAGTTCGGCGGGGGTCATGCCCCCCCCAATCGGGAGTGAACAGCCACACGAGCGCTCCGCGAATGAAGGTCAACTCCCATCGCGCCCTCACTGCTCCGCCTTCCGCCCCGATCCCACCGCAAGATTGAGCATGTTCAGTTGCCGAATCACTCCGCGCTGGCGAACAATCTCCTCCGAAAGACACCGTATCCACTCCTGCGTAGGCCCATGCCGCCGGCCGCACGCAACGCACTTGTGGATCGCAGCCTCCGGATCAGCCGACACTTTGCACGACCCCTTCCCGCGATCCGCGAAACACGTGGCTCCCGACGTGATGCAAGGGCGAGCCAGCCCCGACGTACATCTGAACTTTGCCGCCGATGTCGCGCCAACGCTGGCAGAAGGAGTAGTCCTCGCTCAGCAAAGGACCCACGGCGTAGGGAGCGGCGGCGGACTGCTGCGGAAGAAGGAGCTGAAAGAGCGCGACGGTCCAATAGAGCCGATCGTCAACGACGTCGCCGAAGCTCAACGTTCCTGCGTACGCCTTCCACATCTGCTCCAGGCACGCGCGCGACGTCAGCGTAAATCCGAACGCCATCGCGTCGACCTCGGTGCAGCCATTGACGACCTCGATCATCGCGCCGCCTTCGGCCGCGTCGCCGAAGCGGTAGGGGTAGTCGTAGGCGAGGGCCGCGAGTCCGGCCTCGGTCATCGGCGAGAAGCCGTCGCCATCATTGCCGGCGATCGATCGGGCGAAGTGGTCATTGACTCCGGCGACAACACGATCGATGCGAAACCGTTTGCGTGGATACGGAGCCCCAACGAACGCATGCCCCGACGCCAGCATCCCGTCGATCGCCGCGCGGATGTCTCCGACGTTGCCGACGACGTCCGCGTCCCAGTGCAAAAGATGCGTAGCGGTCGGAGAGTCGAGAAAGACGCGAACGGCGCGGCTTCTGGCACGAACGAGATCGCAATCCGTGAACATGCGCCCGTCGAGCAGTTGCACATCGACCGAGCGCGAGAGCTGGATCGTGGCGGTGTGGTACCCGAGGGACACGGAGGCGCTCTCGGGGGAGCCGTGCGTGGGCGTATACAGAAGGATCTTCACAGAAACGCCCCCGTCTCGAGCGCGTGAGCGACGATCGATTGCCGAGGCTCGTACACCGCAATCACTTCCGCCTGAGCGATATAAAAAATCTTTTCCCCAGTCGGCGGCCACACGCCCTCACGAGCCGACTCCTTCCACGATCCATGTCCGCCGTAGTGATCGGAGAGCTGATCGAAGACGAACTGGACCTCATCGCCGACACCGAAGTCTGGAGCGATGACCGCGCCCTTCTTAGTCTCCGCCGGCGGTCCCATGGCGACGATGCGTCCGCGATGCGAAGTGCGATCGCGCTCGTGCGTCTTGTCGTAGCCGTCGACGCGATGGATCAAGGGCGAGCGCTCGTGCAGCTCGACGACGGCGACCCGGCCTTGGAGCAATTGCCATTCGCTCATGTGACGAGGCCCCGCCAAATGTCGCGCTTCGCTCGCCAGAACTGCTCCTCGCCAAACCCGCGCACGATCCGCCGACAGAGCGCGGGCGTATGGTCGTAGAAGCGGCCGAGGTGCGGGGTGCCGGAGCGTCGCCACTTGCCCGACCAGTTGCCCGGCTCAGACAAGTAACCGTTGGTCAAGTCGGCCTTTTCCTGCGCAGTGCCGTCGACTGGCACCATCGGGCAATACATCGCCAGATCCTTCCACGTCACGCTCGGCCGCCGATGCGAGTGATTCTCGTGCCCGTAGTTCGACGCGAGCTCCACATTGTGATCGATGATCGTCGGGATCGGGTGCCAGATCCGCCGGCCGGTCGCCATGCAGAAGCAGGCGATGAGCATGTCTTCGTCGGTCTGCCAGTCCTCCACCAGCGATGACGCTCTCCAGCGGAGGAACTCATCGAGCACGGCGTGCGGGATGACGTACCCAACGCCGATGAGCATGTCCGCCGTCGTGTACCAGCGCACGCCGGACGCAGCGAGACGAGGCCCCCACGGGTGCGCGGCCTCGAGGCCAATGATCTGATCGGGCACTGCCGCGAGCATCGCGGAGAGATGATCCCAGAAGCGCGGCGCGACGATCACGTCGTCCTGAAGCTGGAGCAAATAATCCGCCCCCGTCTCCAGGCCCCACGTCCAGAGCTTGCGCGACCATTCGCTATTGGACTCGCGCTCTCGGAACTCGCGGTAATGAAAGAGGGGCCAAGGGTCGCGGCTGATCGGAACCTGGTCCGCAGAGAAGCCGAGGATGCCGAGGCCCTCTTGCAGCCGCAGAAGACTCGCCACCCGCTCGGGCACCCAGGGCGTATGCGGGATCGCCAAAGCTACCGAGGCCACCGCTTCCGCCTCTCTTCAATCATCGCGTCGGCCACCTTGCCGGCGAGGTTCGCCGCGAGCTCGGGGCGGTCGAGATCGAAGAACGGAAGGGTCGACGCGACCACCGCGTCCCATGCGGCCCTTTCTTCGGGGGTCATATTCTTCGTATCCACGTCGTTCCTCGCACTTCGTAGCCGCCCTCGCCGAACGCCTCATTCACGGCGCGCACGACGCCGGGAAAATCCCCCGAATGAAAGTCGTCGCCGGCCAAGATCCCGTCCGGCATCACGTGCGGACGCCAAAGCGCGATGTCAGCGACCACGTCCTCGTAGTTGTGCGATCCGTCGATCATGACCCCATGGCACCGGCCGATCATCTTCGCGGCGTTCGAGGACTTGCAGCGGAGCACCATGCAGCGCTCAAGCTCCTCCGGCGCGTGCGTCCGCATGCAGTGAACGAACGCCGAGAAAGGCCCGCCGAGGTCGCGCCCGAATTGCGCGTGCTCCCCACCCCACGTCGGCCGCTCCAGGTGCGTCGGGTACGAATCGGGCACCAGCCACCAATCCGGCATCCAAGGGTCGACGCCGTAAATCTTGATGTCTTTTTTTGAGTCGATGACGCGGCGAGCGAGGTACGCGAGGCTGCGACCGAACGCTACGCCAATTTCGACGATCGTCCCGCCAGCCGGACAGGACTCGACCATCTCGTCGTAGGTGGGCAGAAAGCCGCTCCAGCCGGGGATGTCTCGCCAGCTCACGAGAGCACCTTCTTGATCTCGAGCTCGTCGAGCAGGCGAATCTCAACGCCGCCCTCCGCGTCGTATCCGTCCATGCGATTCTGAACTACGCGCAGCATGTCGGTCGCGCTGACGATCTTGTCGTCGTACTCAATCTCGATGAGCACATAGGCGCGGGCGATCACGAGGGCACTCCGTCGACGACAGGGACCATCCGCCCCCTGCACGCGAGCTGGTGCTTGAATCCTTGCGCTCGCGCGTACTCGGACATGCGGCCCGCGCCCTTCCGCACCATTTCGGTGTACGTGTAGCCGCACGTGCAGAGCCAGCCGCGCTCCTCGGTCGCGCGCTTGACCGTGGGTTCGCTCATCGCCCCCGCCTCAACCCCGGCAGTCCCGCGCCCTTCGGAACCGCCGACGCCGGCACGATCCCGCTCTGCGCCGATCGCAGCCTGCCGGCCACCTGCTCGCCCGCCTTGATCGCCCGAAAAATAGTCTCCCTGTCCGCCCGCGACAGCTCGTCGACATTCTGAACGAGAGCCCCATTGGCTAGCGCCACTCGTTTCCACGAGGGCAGAAGGCACATGGGAAGCGACGAGTGCGCGATCGCCATGTTGCCCTGTCCGTCCGGCCCCATCTGCACTTGCAGCTCGTAGCAGGGCTCGAGCACGCCGCGCGCCAGCTGGCCGACAAGACGCATCCCGTGAACGATCGCGATGACCCAGCCGTCGCCGCGCGTCCGCTCTACAGCTTCACCTTCTCCATTGTCGTCGACCATCCTCGCTCCTTCCTTCACGCCACCAAGTCAGCCGATCAGCACGCCCGGAAGGAGCCACGGTCGCGGGGAGGGAGCGGCGCCGATCGGCTGACTTGGTGGCGTGAATATGCGCCCGCCTCTTAATCGACCCCGGATCGGAAGCCGTTTCGCCGCGGGTGATCATCGGATCGCCGTGCTCCTCATTGAATCGCGCCTGTTCACGGAAGGCGACGTCTTCCGCCGTCAGTTCCTTCTTCGGTTTCGGCTCGGCGGGATCGATGCGCTTCGGCTTGTTCTTTTCCATGCTGCCCTCAAAAGCCTCTCCAGCTCGTCGGCCGCAGCGGTAGCCCATTGCTGCGCCCCCGCTGCCTCCGCTGCCCTCGCTGCCCCCGCTGCCCACGCTGCCCCCGCTGTCCACGCTGCCCCCGCTGCCCACGCTGCTGCCCTCGCTGCCCTCGCTGCCCACGCTGCCGCCGCTGCCTCCGCTGCCTCCGCTGCCCACGCTGCCGCCGCTGCCCACGCTGCTGCCCCCGCTGCCCTCGCTGCCGCCGCTGCCTCCGCTGCCTCCGCTGCCCTCGCTGCCCACGCTGCCCCCGCTGCCTCCGAAAATTGCTCCGGCGTCCCGCCGTCGCGATACAGATCGGCCACCCGCTGGATCGACGCGCGAACGCGCGCAAAGTAGCCCGACAGATTGATCACGCCGTGCACGGGATCGACGAGCATCCAGATCGCCCACTTGCCCCACACCGGCTCGAGATCCGCGCCGGGCCGAATGGCATCGAGAAACCGCTCGGGCCAGCCCATCGCCGCATCCCGAGGCAAGCTCTCGAACATCTGATCTTCCAGATACGCAAGCTGCAAGGGAACCCCCAGCTCGATCGGGTAGCGAGAGTGGTCGTACGCCTCGAGCGTGCAACCGACCGCGCATCCTTTGCCGCTGGCCCATCCGGTGCCCTGGACGAGCTCGTCGGCCGCGCGGTGGGCTCGGACGCGGGCGAGATATTTTTCCTTGTCGCCGTTCGGGTAGGCAATCATTCGTCGCCACCCTTTTTCCGTGGCCGAGCAACGTCGCCCAGGTGGCGCCGGAGGGCCATGCGAACGATATCGTTTCGGGTGACACGTGTGCCGCCCGCTGCCGTTCGCCTTGCCGCGTCTTGGTCGGCGCCTTTGATCAATTCCGGTTCGAGCCGCACCTGGATCGCCTGCCTGCTCATCAGACGCCGCCAAGTCTCCGGCGAAAGAACATGCCAGCGATGGGCGAGCGCCGAATAGCGCGATACCATCGACGGCCACGCCTCAAGACTGCCGCGGTCATCCATCCAGAGTGTCATCGCCGCGAGCCAAGGCGGCATCACGCTCGCCGGGCACTTCTCCCAGCTCTCGGCTTTCCCGGCCTCGGGGCTCAGCGCGGCAAGCAGGCACGCGCGATTGTTGCCCTCGGTCCAGGTGCCGCGAAGCAAACGGCCCCCGGCTCGCATCGAGTCCAGGCGGGCGAGGCGTTGGGTGAGATTCACGACCGCCTCTTGATCGACCCCGGATCGGAGGCCGTCTCGCCGCGCACCGGATTCGCCTGCTCGGGCAAGGGCGGCAAGAGAGCCGCCGGATCGCCCTTTTGGCTCTTGCCGTAGTCGGGATTGGGGTCGTCAACCTTCGGCCGCACGGTGAGCGGAAGCTGCTCCATCCTCTGCTTTCTCTTTTTCATGCTGCCCTCAAGAGCCTTTCGAGCTCATCGGCTGCGGCAATAGCCCATCGCTTGGCCCCCGCCTCCGCCGCCTCCGCCGCCCACGCCTCCGCCGCCCCCGCCCACGCCTCCGCCGCCCCCGCCCACGCCTCCGCCGCCCCCGCCGCCGCCCACGCCGCCCCCGCCGCCGCCGCCGCCGCCGCCCACGCCGCCGCCCACGCCGCCGCCCACGCCGCCGCCGCCGCCGCCCACGCCGCCGCCCACGCCGCCGCCTCCGCCGCCCTAAATTGCTCCGGCGTCCCGCCGTCGCGATACAGATCGGCCACCCGCTGGATCGATGCGCGGACATCGGCGAAGTCGCCGGACAGATTGATCACGCCGTGCACGGGATCGACGAGCATCCAGATCGCCCACTTGCCCCACACCGGCTCGAGGTCGGCGCCGGGCCGAATGGCATCGAGAAACCGCTCGGGCCAGCCCATCGCCGCATCCCGAGGCAAGCTCTCGAACATCTGATCTTCCAGATACGCAAGCTGCATCGGCACACCCAATTCGATCGGGTAGCGCGAGTGATCGTACGTCTCGAGCGTGCAGCCGACCGCGCAGCCTTTGCCGCCCTCCCAGCCGGTGCCCTGGATCAATTCGTCGGCCGCTCGATGGGCTCGGACGCGGGACATGTACCTGTCCTTGTCGCCGTTCGGGTAGGCAATCATTCGTCGCCCTTCTTTCGCGGCCTAGCGGCTTCTTTCACGTGGCGCTCGAGCGCGATGCGAACGACGTCCGAGCGCGTAATCTTCGCGCCGCCCGCCGCTTTGATCCGCCGCTCCACGTCCGCATCGAGCGCCTTCGCAAGCTCCTCGTCAATGCGCGCGTACACTGTCTCGTAAGACATAATAAGCCAGTACCGTGCTAGACTTGGCTTGTCAACACCGGACTACGGAGGCGAGGCGATGAGCAAGAATCGAGTCATTCGGAAGTGCGCGACCTGCGGCGAGACGTTTGGATGCGACGGCGAGGCCGGCGGCCCGATGTACTGCTCGGAAGAGTGCGACCCGGAGAGCGATCGATACGGAGAGCGGGTGGCGTCGGCGCCGGATCTCGACCCGGACTGGATCGGGTGAGCGCCGTGGAAAAAGTGAGAGCATCGCGCGCCCGACAGTGGCGCCTGTTCTGTCGCAAGGCGCTCGGCTCCGATCCATCGAAGCCATTGCAGGGGGTTGCCGGCGCAACGATCACCGCACTCTCGGCCGCTTTTCGCGAGTGCTACCCGAGACCGGAGAGCAAGAAGCTGCCGGAGCTGCCTGATTTCGGCGCTGAAATCTTCAACTCGCCGTGGACCGTCTACGCGATTCGCAACGATGCGACGCAGGAGGTCTACATCGGCACGGCGCGAAAAGGCTTTGTGAGCAGGTACAAGAACGGGGCGTGGTGGAAAGAGCACCATAACGCGCGGCTCGCTCGCGACGCGCTGATGTTCGGAGTGCGCCACTTCCGGATCGCGATCCACGTGTGCAGCGACGACGCGGACATGAACCGAGTGGAGGCGATGCTTCTGCGAATGCACCGGCCCGCGACGTACAACGATCGACCCGAGCCCGACAACGTTCGCGTCGCAGCTGACGGCGACGACGAGTAGCAGCTGAAAAAATCGGCGAGCGGGGCAGGGCCGAGTTGTGCGCCGCGAGTGACACGAACCTGCGCGATCGTGTCACCGATGAGACAGAACAGGTAACACGAACCTGCGCGATCGTGTCACTGGCTCAAAGTGGCACGGGTGGCGCAAACTGTGCCAACGGTGTACCTTCTGAGTTATTTTGCTTTTA
>Ga0307474_10002246_pt1 | contig 13904 bp, 19 predicted proteins | sample atmos_gasesECM1C_2_FD_203312 | JGI IMG/M metagenome (GOLD analysis project Ga0307474, IMG submission 203312) | Hardwood forest soil microbial communities from Morgan-Monroe State Forest, Indiana, United States - atmos_gasesECM1C_05 | ecosystem: Environmental > Terrestrial > Soil > Temperate... | reverse complement strand
AGTAACGAAATCGAGGTCCAGACCATCCCGTAGCTGCGCTGTTTGTGGTGGAGACCTTTCAATAACCTCGACTGATTCCAAAGCACTTAACTGAATCCGGAGTGCTCAACTGCGAAAGTTCGGCTAGGCCGAGCGAGAGAGCGCCCGGTCAGTTCGGTACAGCTTCGGTACAATTGAAGGCGAGAAGAAGAGTGGCTTTCTGGCTCCTAAGCGACGCCAAATGAAGCACTTAGATTGTGTTCTGCTCTTGGTTCGGGACCAGGGGGTCGGAGGTTCGAATCCTCTCTCCCCGACCAATTTTTCATTGTTTGCAGTTAGCGATGGCCTGTCTGTGATCGATTCCAATCCTGAATTTTCCGTGGTGCCCAAAATTGTGCCAACTCAGTCGGTCCAGCACATCAGGAACCGCATCCTCATTCCGAAGAACATACCCTTGAGGACATCGCGACTGAGTTGTGCCCCGCAATCCGCGCCAGTGTCGATTCATCGCAACCTGATTCCCCGAGCCGCGTTAAGAAAATATGGCGCAAGCCGTAAATCACGAAAGGTCGGACTCGGCTCATTCTTTAGTGGTTTTTTGTGCTGTTTCTTGATCGTCGATTTTTCGAAATGCTCGCTGCGGTTGGGGCAAGAAGGTTCGTTTCTGCGGTGTCTTTGGTACGGAAATGCCGTTTCATTTTTTCCCAGGCGTTGCATGAGCGCGAAGAAAAGCGATATAGCCTGCTTCATCGAGGTTCCTGCTCGCCAACTCCAACACCACCTGCGCTGCGTCTTCCTCGCTAGCGCTGAAGCGATAACCGTTGAGTTCGAGAAACAGGATTCCCACCACAAATCCCGTGCGCTTGTTGCCATCTAGGAAAGGATGGTTGCGCACGATGCCCCACGTATACGCGGCGGCCATGTCGACAATATCGGGAGACTCGTCATAGGCGAAGTGCTGTTGCGGCCGAGCCAGGGCTGATTTCAACAAGCCATCATCGCGCAATCCCACCGCGCCGCCGTGCAGCGTGAGCAGACGATCGTGCAGGGCGAGCGAATCGCGCTCGTCGATCCAGACCGGTTCCTTCACTTGGCCAGAACGTGGAGTGTATTGCGGTAGCGTCTCATGATGTCGTCCGCCTTCGCCATTTTCTCCTCGAAGCCGGGATCGTAAGGCGTGAGCAGGTATCCACCCTCCGAGGCTTCGATCAGGAATAACGGTTCACCGTCCCGGGTGTGCAGACGATTGATGACCTCCTTCGGCAGGACAACTCCGAGCGAGTTCCCAAATTTGCGGACCTTGAGTTCGACCACGGCTGCCCCCCATATGTTATTACTATTGTAATAACCATGGAGCTGTTTGGCAACAGGGACTCAGACAAAACCAAGTACAATAAAGCGCTCAAAGTCCTTCCCCATGTTCATTGCGCGGTGGGTGCTGTTCTGCGCCCAGATCTACCTCCCACTGACCCGTCCGGCTGTTTCCTTTGCGGGCATATGTTCGGTGATTTATATCTGAACGCTGGCCTCTTCTGTTTGGAGCAGCTTAATTTCCAGGCGGCGGAGAGCTTGCTCATCGCCGCCCGGAAGCTCATGCCCTATAGTGCTGAGGCAGCGGCAAACCTGGGCGCTACTTTCAGGCTCCAAGGCAAATTCGACGAGGCGCTCAGTCTGTACGATGAGGCCTTGCGGTTGAGGCCTGCGTTCGAAAACTACTCGAGGGCAAGAGATGTCATTCTGGATGAAATGGCCAAGAGGCAGCCGCCGACGTGGGATTCTCCGCAGTGTGTTCTAGGAGTGAGGCCGGATCCTAACTTCTCCGGACTTCTTTCCGCTGTAGCGCCCACGAAAGCAAACTCCCAGAAACAGCTCACCCAAACCAAACGCGAATGGAAGCTCCGATGGCAAGGAGATTGTTTCCTTGCGTGCAATTCAACGACAGTTGAGAACAAGTCTGACTCACTCAAAGGATCGACCCAAATTTCGGAAACGCTTTGCGTAAGCTTCGATGGAAAGGCACTGACGGTAAGCGGTAGGCCACAAACAATGGATGGGTTGTTTGAGGTGGCAGACTTCATGGCGGCTGTTGCAGGGAGTTTGATGTGGAACATGGTACGGGTAAAGGGAGGCGAGGAATTTCGACGGCTGTTTCAGATGTGTCAACTGCGCAGATCACTCGACAACAAGCTGTAATTTCGACGCCTATGGCGAGGGAATGTCATGAGCGTTCACGACCGCGTTACCAACGTTGTGCAAGTCCGGGCGGGTATGCCGTCGCTCCCTGATGACAAGCAGGAACTCGAAGAAAGGCAAGAATAGGCTTGCCTGGTGATTCCCGCACACTTTTTGCCGGAAACCCTATTGCTTCACGTTACGCCGCATCCGAGTGAGTGGTCGGCAACCCTTACTTTGGGATTACTTCAGGGTGCCCGTGACTTGGGCCCAATCAGACATGAAGGCCGAATCGGGTCAGCATTTCGCGCCGCCCAAGAGTTGTAACCTCCAGAGTTCTGCTGTCAAGACCCTGGACCACCCATTTTCTTTTCAGTGCAACCCTCAGCAAAGCCGCCCCCAGTGCTCCGCCGACATGGGGCCGCCGCTCACTCCAATCCAGGCAGGCGGACGCGAGGCGACGCCGTAGCTTCCGCGTCGCCTCGATGTCAACGCCAAGCGCCTCAAATGCAGTCGTACCTTCCGGGCTTAAGTCGTACGCGTTGTCCGTGCCGTTGGGAACGGCTAACAGCCACCCGAGTGCCTTGAAGCGATCATGCAGTGATACTCCCATCCCGCCCGCAATGTGATCGTAGCAAGTCCGTGCGGCGCGTAGATCGCTCGGCGTGTTCGGCACGAATTTTTCGCGAAAGCCTCCGGCCGCGGCGAGCACACTCAGGCATTCAAGCGCATTGGCCACGGGGGGCCCTTCCAGGCTGTAGAAGCGATGCCTTCCCTGGACGCGCACTTTCAACAGATGCGCCGTCTTCAAGAGATTCAGGTGTACGCTGGCCGTTGACGGACTCACTTCAGCCACGACCGAGAGCTCCGTGCTGGTCCGTGCATGGCCGTCCATCAGGCAGTAGAGTATACGAGCTCTTGCCGGCTCGCCGATGGCCGTGGCAATTCTGGAGATTGCCGCGTCAGCGTGCTGCCTAACATTCATACTTTGATGGTAGACGAATTATACATTTCGGACAATTGGCATACTCACTGCAAATAGATTCGGCGGGGCCCCTCAACCAGGAATATAAGCCTGTTGAGCCCAAAGCGAGGGCAATTTGCGAAAAGTTTGGATGGTGATCGTTTTGCTCGTGGTTACGGCGGCCTTACCCTCTGCAGGTCCACGCGCCCAATGGAAGACACCATGGAGTTACGAAGGAGCAAGCGGACCCGCGCATTGGGGCGACTTGGATCCGGACTACGCTGCCTGCAAGGTGGGCAAGGAACAGTCTCCCATCGACATTCGAAACGCAAAAAAAGTCGAACTCCCTGCCATCCGATTTGAATACAAGAGCGGTCCGCTCAAAATCATTAACAATGGCTACACTGCGGTTCGGGTGAACTACGCGCCCGGAAACGGGAATTTGCTATTCGTGGGAGACCAACGTTACGAACTGACGCAATTCCACTTTCACCATCCCAGCGAAGAGTCCATTCACGGTAAGCCCTACGATATGGTAGCCCACTTGATGCACGAATCCAGCGACGGCAAGGTTGCTGGAGTCGCTGTTCTTCTCAAGGCTGGCCGCACGAATGCCATCATTCAGCAACTTTGGGAGCATATGCCCAAAACCCCGGGCAAAGAGGAACTGATCGCGGGAGCCGAGCTGAATCCCAGCGGCCTGCTGCCCCGCGACACCTCCTACTACACATACATGGGGTCGCTGACGGCTCCGCCCTGCACTGAGGGCGTCACCTGGTTTGTGCTGAGGACTCCGATGGACATCTCTGCAGGGCAGGTCAGCGAGTTCGCCGCGCTTTATCCGCGCGATGTTCGGCCCGTTCAGCCGCTCAACGGACGCACGGCTAAGGAGAGTCAGTAACGCGACAATCCTCGCTAGCAACGACGAACAGCGGCACGAGCGCCTGCTATAGAAATGTAATAGCCGTCTGGCTTTGGGGCGTGGTACTGGCAGCCAGTTTCTCCGAAGTGGTGAGCGCGGCTCCGCCAGCGAGCAGGAGTTCTCCAGAAGACCTTCGGGTGCGGGGCGAAAAAGGAGGGGAGCCGCCTCATATCGTCTTCGCCTCTGATCAGTCCACCGAGGAACTTAAATCAATGCTCTCGGAGCCGGGAGTCGTCCCAGATTTGATAGAACTGAAGGCGGGTATCGCCCTCGCTCTTCCAGATTTAACCGTTGATCGGGCGAGACTTGTGCGTGAATTGAACCGTGACGGCGTCCCTGTGACTGCTTGGCTCACGCTCCCACCGGAACAAGGTTACTACTTGAATGCAAGCAACGGTCGGCAAGCGAAAGTTCGCTTCAGTGATTTTGAGAAGTGGACCACTGCCAACGAGTTGCGATGGGCGGCGATTGGTCTGGACATTGAACCCAACATCCAGGATTTCGCGACACTGAGGCAAGGCCGTAGTTTCCGTTTGCTTTTGACTCTGCTGGGGCGTTTTGTCGATACCCGACGCGTTCGAGAAGCGAAATATACGTGTTCCGCGCTCATGCAAGAGATTCGGTCGCATGGGTATCAGGTCGAAACCTACCAGTTTCCGTTTATAGAGGACGAGCGCGCCGTCCGATCGTCTGTCCTTGAGCGGCTTACCGGCATCGTGGATGTCCGGGGCGATCGAGAAGTTTTGATGCTTTACACCAGCTTCAATCCAAGTCTCGACTCCGCCTTGATCTGGGTCTACGGTCCGGACGCACAGACCATCGCAGTCGGAAGCACAACGGGTCCCGCATCAGATCCGCATTTTGCCAGGCTTAACTGGGAAGAATTCTCACGCGATTTGATGGTCGCCAACCACTTCTCGCACGTGATTGGCGTGTACAACTTCGGAGGTTGCGTTCGCCAAGGATTCCTAGCTCGCCTCAAAAACTTGGACTGGGGCGAATCGGTCACAATCTCGGCGGAGTCACTTCAAAGAGCTACGAAGCTCCGGGAACGTATTCAGCGAGCCTTGTGGATCGTGTCAAATCTTCCTTATTTTGTCGCAGTGATTCTAATTGCCTTCTTTTGGACAATTGTGTGCTGGAAGAAACGTCGCTTTCGCCGGACTCCGCAGGCTGGCTCAGTAGCAGCCGAGATGCGGCCGCAGTAATGCTCTTCTCCTCCGCAATCGCGGCAAATGTAACCAGGGGTCAAATCGACTTGTCGTAGTTTCTCTAAACGCATAGCGGCTATGATTATTATGCATGCACCGCATGTCGTTGGGAATCATCTTTGACTGTGTAGGCAAGATGAGGGCACAAGGAGAATTCAATGCGACGGGAAAACGGTTTGCAAAATAAGCGCGTGGTTCTGCTGGGCGGTTCCTCGGGGATCGGTTTGGCGGTGGCCGAGCAGGCGGCGTCGCAGGGAGCCGAGGTCGTCATCGCCTCGAGCAATGCGGAACGAGTTCAGAAAGCTGTTGAATCCATCGGCGGAGAAGCGCAGGGGCAAGCGGTTGACGTCTCGGACGAACGAGCCATTGCCACCTTCTTTTCCAAGCTTGGCGCTTTCGATCATCTGGTATTCACCGCCGGCGATAGCCTGCAGTTGCACGAGCTTGCCGCTACGGATCTGCAACAGGCGAGACGCGCTTTTGAGCTGCGTTATTGGGCAGCACTCGCCGCAGTCAAATACGGAAGCCCCCATATTCGCAAGCAAGGCTCTATCGTGCTCACAACCGGAATCGCCGGCCAGCGCCCGCAAAAGGGATGGGTAATTGCCGCAAGTGTCTGCGGAACCATCGAAGCACTAACCCGTGCCCTGGCGGTCGAGTTGGCACCAATACGGGTTAACGCGGTATCTCCCGGAGTCGTTCGGACAAACCTCTGGCAGAGCATGAGCGCACCGGAGCGCGAACGTCTATACGAAAGTGTGGGAAAGAGTCTCCCGGTTGGCCGAGTCGGCGAGGCTCATGACCTAGCGCAAGCCTATTTGTTTTTGATGCAGGAAGGATTCAGCACTGGGCAGACGGTGGTGGTGGATGGCGGAACAGTGCTGGTTTAGAACAGTGCTGGTTAGGACAGTGCTGGTTCGGCGCGGCACAGTAATTCACCACGATGCCTGATGCCGCAACACGACGGAATAAATGCTTTCGCGGCGTGTTAACCAGTAACCAACCTCATCCGAGATCATCATCCACGTGCACGAGAGGGGAACCTGCAGAAAGCAAATCCGGAACTTGTCGAGTCCCTTCCCAGTTCATAACAGCCGGCGACTGCAGGAAGCGGCTTCGTATATGAGTGCGCGCTCGCACGGGGGACTGTTTGTCGTGTGCTTAGATAATCTCGCCGGCTCTGCAAAGGAAAACCTGGCCGCGACTCTGTCTGGAGCAAAGTTTGTGCAGGCTCTACCGATGACCGGAATGGTGGGCGACATACTTCCGATGGAGGCGCCGGGACATCCGGCTCTCCGCTTCGTACGATTGCAGATGATTCGACGATACAGGCCCCGCAGGGCTCAACTGTATGTCGTGTCGTGTTCCGATTGAGACGAGCCTCTCCCTCGCGATAAAACACACACTCTGGCGCGAGCACGCATATGGATTTGTCGCCCACGAAGGCGATAAGCCCATGTCGACCGCAACGTCAATTCATCAACGAGGGCTGCCTCTTTCTATTCCAGGTGGCAACCGCGCCCCGACGGACGGTGTAAAAGGCTACGGGGAAGCGGTGGTACGTTATGCCTTGCAGAAAAGCCCACGAAGCGACCGGCAGCCGACGTAGCGTGCTCATGCCACAGAATCCGGATAGTCCAAGATTATGAGCATGTCGTCTGACTCTTCCTGCCAGGCGATTGGAAGGTCAATGTGGTTTGGCCGATCTAGTTGGCGAACGACAGCTATGCGCGAAAGGCGCACCGTTACGAATCGAGCAGAAGGGCGCATCGAGTTCGAGAATCAGGGGCCCGTCGCTTACAGCAGGCTGTGTCCGACTGCCTTGGGTAGCGTACCCCCCAGTGCGTCTACCCAACAACAGTCGGACACCCAGCCGCGCCCTGACGCCACACCCCTAACCCATTGCATGAATGTGGCTCAGTGCAAACTTGGTTTTATTTGGTCACGTAAAAAGGAGTCGTACAAAATCACAGCCCAGGGACCGGATGATCTTGCAAATCAACCTCATTCCTCGGTCACAGGACAATGATTAGTTTTCGAGGACGGATTTCAGAGCAGATACGTGCACAGGAGGACTTGCAGACAACGTGGATCACGCGGATACATGGGATAAGCTCCATGCCGTTTTAGCGATTGACTGCCGACGCACCGTCCCGCTTCGCGAACGCGTTTGGGCAGAACGACCAAAGTAATCGGGGGACGGACGAATGTGGTGCCGGGCTGTACGGGAGGCCCCTGATTTACTGGGGTTTCGGTCTCGTTATAAGCGGTCTCAGGAATGTCGCTTTGCGGAACTACGGAAACTAACAGCACCGACGCCGTCAGGAAAAGGAACAATGTGTAAACACTGCGCTTCACTGCCCCTCCCAGAACGGAACCATAACAGTGCGAGGCGAGCGTTGTCAAAGAAAAAGAAATGGTAGCCGCTCACGAGATCAGCGCTTCAAGCAATACGACATTCATGGAAGCCCCACCCAGTCCCCGGTGTGATGGTCTTCGATTTGAAACCGAAGAAACTCATGAATTGTTTTCAGCGCGGCAGGATTCGTAGATAGTGATGCGCACTCGGCCACCCGCGGACAACTCGGCGAAATTGTAAGAAATCTCCGCGTGTTTGTCTTTCATCACGGGAACGCCGGGCGGAACCTACTCATGGACGAACATAGGAATGGAGAATTCCCCGATAGAGAACATTGTGACAATGTGCCTCAGGATGGATTGGATAGCCTGTACTTTCTGAGAACCCTGGCTTGTGGTTGACGGTCACTTCAAGGCCGCCGTCAGCGTAGAGCCGGAAATGATGCGTGGTCTTGTCATAAGGGAAACCCATTGCTTCATCACCCTGTTTTTCCACATCGGCCCGGTGCTGCGAAGCCTCTTTCATGTGCTCTTTGGGCATGGGACAAGGCTGCATGTCTTGTGCTGCCAGTTGCAGCGCGCCGAATATCAGAAATGCGATTGCCGTTTTCATGGTCTCTTCTTCCTGCGAGACGGATTTGCTGGAGCGCCAGAGGGTCTTTACCGGCGCCAGTGAGCGAGTGCAGCCAGTGCGATTTCTGGCCCGGTCCCGCACTCTGGATGCGACGTTCCCGATCGGACAATACCTTACCTTTTTCACATATCGTTGCCTGCCTTTAGCGCCCCAATGTCTGCTTCGATGCCCTTGAGCTTTGCTTGAGCAGGCTGGTAAACGCGGCGGCAAGCTACGCCTCCAGGTCAGGAGCCCTCAGGAATTCCGCCACTGTGAATCCGAGCTCCTTGCACTACAAGCACTCTCTTCACCGGGCTCGCCGGATACACGCGGTACACTCGCCCCATCATTGATGGCGATATTCCCCAACGTCTTCTTCGTGCCGTAGCTGGGACGGCTGGGCCGAAAGTTAACGCCCGCACTAGCCGTATAGGACGTTCGATTCATTGCGAAACTAGAACCACCGCTTGGGCAAGTTTCGTCAACATTCCTGCACTCACAAGCGACCGGAGAGTTGCTCTGGCAACGCGACATTTCACCGAGGTGCACTTGCCAGTTAACGATGTACATCTCACGGTTCGATTCACTACTTATAGGGCCCGATGCTAACCGAAGAAGCTTTCCCGCAATGGCAACCCTGAGTAAACTAGCCGAGCAGGATGGCGAGCAAATGACTGAGGTGAAGCGCGATCAGCCAGTAGCCTCCAAAGCCCCCAGCCGGGAATGGTTCGGGTCTCGGGCGGCGTTGTTTGCCGGTTTTGGAACACTGCTAATTTTGATGGCGACCGTGTCCATCGATTCTCTCTACACTCTGGAAGCGTTCGAGACCCACGACACTCAGATTCGGCAAGAGTTTTTTTACCGCGAACATACGCTGGAGCAGGTTCGAACCGGCGTGTACGAATCGGGCGACATCATAAGCGACTATGCCGTGATCGAATCAGACTCGCCATCACAGGAAAGGCTCCGGAGTGAGTTTCAGTCGATTCGCAATGGGACCACCGCATCCTTAAAGGCGTGCATTGAGTCTCTGCCTGCAGACAAAAGAGAGCGCTTCGAGCATCTCGCTGACGAACTGGAGCGATACTGGTTGAAAGGTGATCGCCTTCTCGCATTACTTGCGACGGAGAAGAAGGGATTCGGTCATTCCGCACTCCGTAGCGACGTTCTGTCCCAGTACGCGGAGGTGTTGGCGATTACCAGAGAAGTCAGGGCGGTCAATGACAGCGAGTTAAAGGAGACCGACCGGAGGATTGCGGAAACATTTGCCCAGTTTCGACGCCGCTTGCTTGTGTTCGGCATGATTGGTTTCAGCTTCGGATTGATTCTGGCAACTACCACCATTGTGTACGCCGGGCAACTCGAGAAGAGTCTTCAGGAGAAGTACCGCGAAAGTCTTCAAGCACAGCGCGAACTGAAAGAACTATCAAAGCGTCTGGTCGACGCCGAGGAGCGGGAACGGCGTGCTATTTCCCGGGAACTGCATGACGAGGTTGGCCAATCCCTAAGTGCTCTGCTGATTGATGTGGGGAACTTGACAGAGATGTGCAGCGAAGATGCCGCCTTTCGGCAGGGACTACAAAGAATCAAGACGCTTGCGGAAAACTGCGTCAACGAAGTGCGGAATATGGCCTTACTCTTGCGTCCCTCAATGTTAGATGACCTGGGCCTGGTTGCGGCCCTCGACTGGCAGGCGCGCGAAACATCTAAACGCACCGGTATGCTTGTCGAAACGGTGGACGAGAATGTCTCGGAAAGCTTGCCGGAAGAGTACAAGACGTGTGTGTACAGAATCGTACAAGAAGCTTTGAATAATTGCTCGAAACATGCATACGCAAAGAACGTACGGGTTGTGGTGCGCCAGGAATCGAATCACCTCCGAGTCAGCATCGAAGATGATGGTAAGGGTTTTGATGCAAACCGGGTGCGCGGGTTAGGACTAGTCGGAATGAACGAACGAGTGAGTCAATTGGGCGGGGTGTTGAAAGTGGAATCTGATCCGGCGCAAGGCACATGTCTTAGGGTCGATCTGCCGCTCCCAAAAGCATCCGACGTTTCGGGAGAATTGAATTCATGAAAAAGCTGCGGATATTGTTGGCCGATGACCACATTCTGATGCGCAGCGGGTTGCGCGCTCTGCTTGAACGCCAACCAAACCTGGAGGTTGTAGGCGAAAGTGAAAACGGGCGTGAAACCGTTGCACTAGCCGCCTCGCTCAAACCAGACGTCGTGGTGATGGACGTCGGCATGCCTGTTCTGAGCGGTATCGAGGCTACTCAAACGATCGTCACTCAGAACCCGACCGTCGCGGTCGTCATTCTAAGTATGCACGCCGACGAATCATATGTGATGCGCGCTTTGAAGGCCGGAGCCCGAGGCTACTTGCTTAAGGACTCAGCGGCTGCCGATCTGATCGGCGCCATTCAGGCGATTTCGCAGGGCAAATCCTTTTTCAGCCCTAAAGTGAGTCGCATCCTGGCGGAGGACTACGTCCGTGTTCTCAAGCAAAAAGGCGCCGTAGATACCTATGACTTGCTCACGAGCCGTGAGCGAGAGATTCTACAACTTCTGGCCGAAGGAAAGACGAACAAGGAGGTAGCAACAGCTCTGAACATTAGCCCCTACACGGTCGAGACTCATCGCAGCCACATCCTGCAAAAATTGAACCTGCATAATTCTGCGGAACTGGTGCTATACGCGGTTCGCAAAGGCATCATTTCTTGACAGGGCAAGGAGTCATAGTCCCTCGGCTTTCTCTTCTTCGGCTCTACTGAGATTTCTGTGCCTGGGATACCGCCTTGGCGGGATAGACCCTTTCCTCCCATCATCCTAATCTGCCTTTACGAAACTCCCGTGGCCGCCCGCCGTAGAGCGGGCAACGTAAGGGAGGTTCGTATATCTGTTCGAATGAGGAGATGGAACATGAAGTCACAGTTGGCAGCCGTAATGGAGCGCACGCCGGAGCCTGAACTCGCTAAGCGCAGCAGCGAAAGGATCTCCAACCAATTCTCGCAGATCTCTGACGGAATCGCTCGAAGGGCGTTCGACATTTTTGAAAGCCGTGGCAGATCTCCAGGTCACGAACTGGAAGACTGGTTTCGCGCCGAATCCGAATTGCTACGTCCGGTTCCTGTGGATGTAGCCGAGTCGGATGGCGAGTGTATCGTCCGGGCGGAGGTGCCGGGCTTTGGCGACAAGGATATCGAGGTCATTGTGGAACCACTCCACTTGGCGATTTCAGGCAAGCACGAAACGAAGGAAAACGAACAGAGCGGAAAAATGATCCGCTCCGTGTCACGCGCCGAAAGAATCTTTCGGGTCGTAGATCTTCCGCCATTTCTAGATACGTCTAATGTGAGCGCAACTCTGAGGGACGGGATTCTCATCGTTAACCTCCCGAAGGCGCAGAATGCAGAGAGAGTGCCCGTCGAACCGATCGCTTCTTGAACCGGATGCGAGGGGCAGGGTCGCGGCCAGTTTGAGAGTTGTCTCAAACTGGCCGTTCTAAACGACACCTTTACGTGCAGCTGCAGGTTCGGTCACCAAATACTCTCCGCGGCTGGTACAGACCTCAACCGTTCCCAGCCATCAATCCGGGCATTACAGAGTAGGTATGAAACACATGATTCAACTCGACCCAAACAACGTGCGGTATGACGATGGGGAGCCCACGCGGATCGATGGAAAGCGGTACGAAATAGCGGTTGCCCTCCGTCAACGGAAAAGGAGGGTGATGTTGCAAGTCCGCAGCGGATTGGTGGTGAGTTCAGATGACGATGTTCGTCGAAAGCTCGCCCAGGTCCTTCGGCAATGCGCGCTCGCCCCCGTGGTTGCTTCCACTGTGGCCGAGAGCGGGATGGTTCTGGCCGGGAAAGAAATTTCCGTCGTAGTCTGCAATGACCGCATGGACGATGGGAAATACGAGGACATCGTGAAGTTGGTCGTCCGCTGTGAAACAAAAGTGCCAGTAATTGTTGTTTCGCGGACAGGTGACTTGGCGGAATACCTTACGGCAATGTGTGGCGGGGCCTTTGACTACCTGGTTTATCCACCTATTCCTGGGGACCTTCAAGAAACCATCAGAAATGCTCTGCTTGGGCATTAGCCGCACGTCAACGGAGAAACGACATGGGCATCAAACCAGGAATGGTACTTCTAGTTGGGGAAGCTGCGAACAACTCTCTCCAACTACAGCAATGGTTCAACCGTCGCGGGTGCTGTTGCCAAGTGGCGCAGTCCTATCGGGATGCTTTCAATCTAGTGTCCCACGCACAGTTCGACCTCGTGCTTAGCCAGTACCAACTGCCGGACCGAACAGCGTTTCCCCTGTTGGACTGGCTGGTAGGATCTTCCGCGACCCTGTTTTTCTCCGCACGTGTCGAAGACGGCCTTTTATGGTTAAAGGTGCTCGAACGAGGCAAACGATGTGTCGGTACAGCAATGGTGCAGTCGAACGCTTTGATTGAAGCACTCGCCGAGCTGCTGGACGCTGAGGTAAGGTCATACAAAGAGGACACGGTTGATTCCCGCGTTGATTCGGCATCTTCGTCCGTACGCAGTGCTCTCTATGCGAGTTCAACCTAGGAAGAGAAACTCTTCGCATGTGATGAGGCTTCTGTAAGAAGCAAAAGCCCGAGCGCCAAGGTTAAGTCACTTGGCTCCGCCACGCATCGGCCGGCTAGCTAAAGTTGAGATTCAAAATACCCTCCCGTCGGGATACCCGCTGGCCCCCCTTGCCTTCTATGCTCACCGTTGAAAGTTGAAATGAAGCGTCAGCAAAATTAGAAAGAAACAGATTGCAACGCAATTCCGAGATGACGAGGAGGAGAAAGATGATGAAGATGATATGGAGCAGATTGGCATTCGCAGCGATCCTAGCCGGGGTGTCCCTGCCTGTGATGGCCCAGGCAAACCGCCAGCAAGAACCTAGCGCCCGAGACCAGCAGGTTCAGAAAATAGCGGCGGCGGAGTTACGGGAGAAAGAGAAGTTTCGGGGAGTTTCGGCAAGTGTCGAGGATGGAATCGTGACGCTCACCGGAACGGTGGAGCTGTTTATTGACAAGGAGAACGCAGAGAAGCGCGTCCGCAAGGTCAAGAATGTGGACGGCGTCAGGAATCACATCCAGATTTCAGGCAAGGAGGTTACCGACGCTGAGCTGCGGGAAACGCTGGCGAACAAGCTGCGTTATGACCGCGTCGGCTACGGCATCGTTTTCAACAACCTGACGGTCGGTGTCGAGAATGGCGCGGTGACGATCGGTGGCAAGGTGCGAGACTACCCGGATCGCAGCTCAGCAATCGCGATTGTCGAAACGACTCCCGGCGTGAAAGACGTCACTGATGAAATTGACGTCGCGCCCGTCTCCAACTTTGATGACGAACTCCGTGTGCGGTTGGCGCGCGCTATCTACGGCCACTCCGGCCTTCAGAAGTACAGGCTCGATCCACAGGCTCCCATTCGAATCGTCGTCGAGAACGGAAATGTCGAACTGGCCGGAGTCGTCCTGAATGAGCTTGATCGGCAGATCGTCTACATCCAGGCGAACTCGGTACCCGGCGTATTCAGCGTGAAAAACAAGCTGATGGTCGCTTCCGACGTGCCAGAATAAACCGCAGCGGGCCCTGCCGCAAACTCGGCAGGGCCTGGCAACACCACACCTTATAAAATCTCCCGCTATTCGGTTT
>Ga0307474_10002245_pt1 | contig 13905 bp, 8 predicted proteins | sample atmos_gasesECM1C_2_FD_203312 | JGI IMG/M metagenome (GOLD analysis project Ga0307474, IMG submission 203312) | Hardwood forest soil microbial communities from Morgan-Monroe State Forest, Indiana, United States - atmos_gasesECM1C_05 | ecosystem: Environmental > Terrestrial > Soil > Temperate... | reverse complement strand
GGCGGCAATCAGTAGCAGAATCGAAGTGATCATCAATAGCTTGATTGGCCGGGCCAGTCTTTCAATGCGAGCCACGATCAGGCGTTGCTCCTGGGCCATGGAATCGCCGGCACTATCCAGAAAGATTTGGTCGTCTTCGCGAACTTCGAGGGTACCGCGATAGACCAGCAGGATTACCAAAACCGCGGTAACGATTCCCCACACCACCAGAACATCGAGCAGCGGACCGTGAATTTCCGGCATGGCTCCTCCAGTGCCCACAGGTCTCGGGACTTGCTCAGGACGGCCCGAACGGGCACGTTTTCAGGGCTTACTTTGGCGGAGTATACCACTTTTGAAATTACCTGCGTCAACCGCTAGAGGGTCTCGTCGGGGAACTGGACACCCCAGAAGCTGCGGGTGGGGTAGAGCATTTCGAGGCCTAGTTCGAAGACTCCTGATTCCTCTGCGCGGGTCACGCGGATCACCCGAAATTCCTGAATCTCCTGCGAAAGGCCATTCAGCAGTTCGATCCGCGAACCCAACACCGGTTCAAACGTGCCGCGAATCAGTGCACCATTCCGGCTCACCGCAATCGCCTCCGCTAGGCGGTCCACCGGCTCGCCGTGGATATCATTCGTGAAAAGTTGAACCGGAATTCGAATCAGGACGCGGCTGGATCGCCGCCGCTCAATCATTGCGCGGGCACTGGCCATTTGATTTTCCCTCCTTGAACCGCCTACAACCCGCGACAATACGCACACAATTTAGAACCGCCGGCCCATGCCGTCAAGTTTTGATGATCCCGCTGTGCTTCGTTGACAAACTTAGGGGCAGGCGTCAAGATAGTCGAGCCTCATAACTTGCTGCAAGCAGTGCCCGAATGGCGGAATTGGCAGACGCGCTAGCTTCAGGAGCTAGTTCTCGCAAGGGAGTGGAGGTTCGAGTCCTCTTTCGGGCACCAAATATCCTCAGGCCAATCAGGTTTTAGCAAACTCCTTTCACCCCGATTCGAGGAATGCCGTTTTTTGATTTCTTTTTGTGGTGAAGGTCCGCCTGATAGATGATGGTGCGTCTCGGAGGATGACCGATGGCCAATCAGCGCAAAGTGAAATGGGGCGTGTTGGGGGCGGCGAATATCGCGCTGAAAAAAGTGATTCCGGCGATGCAGCAAAGCGAGTGGAGCGAGGTCACCGGGATTGCTTCGCGCGATTTAAAGAAAGCGCAAGAGGCCGCGCGGAGCCTGGGCATCGCCAAAGCGTATGGATCCTACGAGGAACTTTTGGCCGACCCTGAGATCGAAGTGATCTACAACCCTTTGCCCAACCATTTGCATGTGCCGTGGTCGATCAAGGCGGCGGAGGCGGGCAAGCATGTATTGTGCGAGAAACCGCTCAGCATGACGGTGGCGGAGGCCAAGACTTTGCTCGCAGCGCAGAAGCGTGCGGGCGTGAAAATGGGCGAAGCGTTCATGGTGCGCACGCATCCGCAGTGGTTGCGGGCGCGCGAACTGGTTCAATCGGGAAAGATCGGAGAACTAAAGGCTATCGGCGGGACCTTCAGCTATTTCAACCGGGACCCGGCGAACGTCCGGAATATGGCCGACATCGGTGGCGGGGCGATGATGGATATCGGTTGCTATCCGATCACCACCTCGCGGTTTATTTTTGGCGAAGAGCCGAAGCGGGTGGTGGGATTAATTGAAAACGATCCGGATTTCAAAACGGATCGTTTGGCTTCGGCGATCCTGGATTTCCCTTCGGGGCCTGCAACCTTCACCTGCAGCACCCAGATGGTCCACTACCAGCGCATGCAAATCTTTGGGACCAAGGGGCGAATCGAGATCGAGATTCCCTTCAACGCGCCACTGGATAAAGAGACCCGGATTTTCGTCGATGATGGACGCGATGTATTTGGCAATGGCATCGTGACCGAAACGATTCCCCTGAACAATCAATATACGATTCAGGGCGATGTGTTTTCGCGCGCCGTGCGGGGAATCGGAGACGTTCCAGTGACGATTGAAGATGGCATCGCGAATATGGCGGTGATCGAAGCCGTGTTCCGGTCGGCTGCTTCAGGGCATTGGGAAAAACCCTAAGCCCTGGCGGCGTTCTGCCCGCAAAGCCGATAGCCTGTCCGTCGTGACGTCAGAGGCCCAATCCTCTGCGCCGACGATTCCGCGTACTCACCGCGAGCGGCGATGCGATCCGGCAACCGCCGGCTGAGCAGTTCGGGCCGCCTTGTCCCCATTGCTATTTCCGTTCCGAGGCAACTGAGGCCGATCGTTGTGGGTCTGCCGCCAATTCACGCGGGGCATGATCAGCGACTCGTCTACTCGATGCTTATACTTTTCGGCGATCTTCAGGAGCGAATCGAGCAACGCGTCTGAAAGCAAATGGGGCTGCAGGCCCAAATCAATCAGTTTGGAATGCTTCGCGTTGTAATAATGTTCTTCCGCTTCGACTCGGGGATCGGGAAGGTGGGTTATTTCCACGTCCAGGCCGATTTTCGTTCCGGCTTTCTGAATGATCTCCGCAAGTTCCAGAATCGAAAATCGCTCCGTAAACTGGTTGTAAACCCGGCACTCTCCCGGCGCAGCGGGATTCAAGCAGGCCAGCTCCAGGCAACGGACCGTATCGCGGATGTCCAGGAAGCCGCGCTGTTGGCCGCCCTTCCCGTACACCGTCAGAGGATGACCAATTACCGCCTCGACGCAGAAGCGGTTTAACACCGTGCCGAAAACCTCGTCGTAATCAAAACGGTTGATCAAGGCTTCATCAAGCGCGACTTCGTCCGTCACCGTGCCGTAAACCACACCTTGGTTCAAATCGGTGGCGCGCAGATTCCAGACTTTACACGCGAACATCATGTTGTGACTGTCGTGGACTTTCGAGAGGTGATAGAAGGAGCCGGGCTGCTTCGGGAAAGGGAGCACATCCTTGCGGCCATTGTGCTCAATGGTGATGTAGCCTTCTTCGATATCGATGTTCGGCGTGCCGTACTCGCCCATGGTCCCAAGTTTGATCAAATGGCAATCCGGCTGAAATTCACGGAGGGCAAAAAGCAGATTCAACGTTCCGACCACGTTGTTCGTCTGGGTAAAGACGGCATGGCGCTGGTCGATCATCGAATAGGGAGCCGAGCGCTGTTCGGCGAAATGAATAACGGCTTCGGGCTCAAAACGTTTGATCACCGAGGACAAGAATTCGTAGTCGGTGATGTCTCCGACGTAGGAGTCGATGGAATAACCCGTAAGCTTCTTCCAAACCTTGAGACGTTCACTCAATGGGGCGATCGGAGTGAGCGTCTGCGCGCCTAGTTCATGATCCCATTGGCGGCGAATAAAATTGTCAACGATGGCCACCGTGTGGCCTTGCTTGGACAAATAAAGGGCCGTAGCCCACCCGCAGTAACCGTCGCCCCCGAGGACTGCTATCTTCATGGTTCCTCCCGTCCCGTTTTCCCAGACTTCGATGCTCGCCGCCGACTGGCAAGTGCATCGAATTGTTGCTCAGTATCGTTAAAAATGCCATGCGCGCCGATCTAGCCCTTAAACCCAATCGTATCAAAATCGAAGGTGTGACCTACCAGGAATCAAACGGCGTCTATATGTCTCCACATAGTGCACCAAAACCGATAAACTTGGCTATTTTCTGCCGATAAAAACCAGCGTCACTCCCACGCAAACCAGAGCTACCCCAACCCAACGTCGGCGCGAAACCCGCTCACCCAGAAAAATCTCACCGCCGAAGGCGCCAGCGGCGTAACTCAACGCTGTGACCGGAACCACGAAACTAACGTTTTCGATCGAGAGTGCTCCTAGCAAAGCAAAAAACGCCACGGCCATAAGTGTAATTCCCAACCACATCCACGGAACCTGGACCGCGCGGACCAGCACACGTACCAATGATGCAGGACGGAAATCCTTGACCTCGCCTATCGTTTTCATCGCTCTGGTCACGCAGAGCTCGCCACTGGTGCCGGCCACCACGATCAAAAGCAAGAGCAATGCTTCCCAACCCAGGCTCATTACTTGTGCTCCGTTGTGCGCGGGTGAGTGTTGCCCACGGTCAGCACACCCAAGGATATAACGATTATCCCCAGCCAGTGCGTGGCCGAAATAGGTTCCTTCAACGCGAAGTGTCCCAGCAACGCGACCACGGCGAAAGAAGTAGCCGAAGCGGGCTGAACATAGCTGTAGTCGGCCCAGGACAAAACCAGAAGATAGGAGACAAAAAACAATAGCAGAAAACCGATGCCCAACCAGATGAAGGGGGAGGTCAGAACCCGAACGGCCAGCTGCACAAAATCGGCTGGGCGGTGCAGCGTGACGTCACCAACGGTCTTCATGCCCTTGCTGAGCAAGACGTTCCCGGTCGGAGCGAAAATAACGATAAAAAAGATCAGGATGTAGGTCTTTAGGTGCAATTCGGAAAATGACTTCATTCGGCGTGGGACCCGCGAACACACGATGGGCGACCATCGATTGAGGATCGCTGACGTTTCTGGTTCGTCTCCCAAATGGTTTTGATCTGCTTTGTTCTTAACATTTTAGATTTAGAGGCGCACATCATTCGCCGGGCCGGGGCGAAGCTTCAAACAGGCCATTTCAGCGTGGTCCTTCGTACCTGGCGGCGAGGATGCCAGACCAAGAAGTTTCAGCTCGAAGACCCCAACCTTAAAATTTTAGCACGAATCCTCACCTAGGCCGTCAGCGAAGGCACCCATGTAGGTTCGTGCCAGTGAAATCCGGTAACATGGCTGTAACACGCGTGCGTTAGGTTTCAAGGCGAAAATGGCAAACAACCAACTAGCTGAACCGCAATATTTTCTCAACCGGCATTTCTCGTGGCTGCAGTTCAACGAACGTGTGCTGGAAGAGGCGCGCGATAAGAATAACCCTCTCCTCGAACGGTTGAAGTTTCTGGCGATAACCGCCAGCAACTTGGACGAATTCGTGGAAGTGCGCGTCGCGGGAATTCTGCAGCAGGTGGAGCACGGCAAGGCCGTCGACCCGGGTCCCGATGGACGCACCCCGCCGCAAGTCCTGACCGAGCTTGCCGGCAAAATTCACGAATTCGTAAAATCCCAATACGACTGCTGGCGAGACGAATTGGTGCCGGCGTTGGCCGACGAATCCATCCGCATCGTTACCTTGAAGGATCTGAACGCGGCGGATCGCCAGCACATCGAATCGTTCTACCGCAAATCCATCGAACCTTTGTTAACGCCGGTCACCGTAGACCCCGCCCATCCTTTTCCGCATGTGCTGAACAAGGCCCTGTCCCTGGCATTCTTGCTGCGCCGAAAACGGCGCGGAGTGGTTCCGTATTTGGGCGTGGCCACCGTTCCGCGTGCACTGCCCCGGCTGGTGTTGCTGCCGTCGGATAATGGCGCAGTGAAGTACGTTTTCCTTTCGGATGTGATCCAGGCTTTCGCCGATCGCCTATACCACGGATATGAAGTGCTTTCCGCGGCCGGATTCCGCGTCACCCGCAACAGCAACCTGTACATGGAAGAAGAGGAATCACGCAGCATCATGGATTCGGTCGACGCTCAGCTGCATCGCCGCCGGAAGGGCGAGGCCGTGCGCCTGGAGATCGAGGCCAGCGCGAATCAGGAAATCATCGACCGGCTAGTCCTGAATTTCCGGCTGGAACCTTGGCAAATATTTCGGGTGAACGGGCCACCAAACCTTACCCGGGTTTCCTACTTGTATGATGATCAAGTTGCGCGACCCGATTTGAAATTCCGCCCTTTCGTTCCGCGCGAACTGGCGCTGAAATCGGGGGGCTCCTCCATTTTTGAACTGGTTCGAAAGCGGGAGGTCCTGCTGCACCACCCGTACGATTCATATTCTGCTGTGGTCCGCTTCATCGAAAGTGCGGCAAAAGACCCGGACGTGCTCTCCATCAAACAGACGCTGTACCGCACCAGCGACAATTCGCCCATCGTGCGCGCGCTGATCGACGCGGCGGCCAGGAAAGAAGTCGCGGTGGTGGTGGAGTTGAAAGCCCGCTTCGATGAGGCTTCCAACATTCGCTGGTCGCGAAACTTGCAAGAGGCCGGTGTGCAGGTCTTCCACGGCGTGGTGGGTTTGAAGACCCATTGCAAGCTAATGCTGATTGCCCGGCGGGAGGCCGATGGCCAGATCCGCCAATACGCGCACATGGGTACCGGCAATTACAATCCTTCCACCGCGCGCTTTTATACCGATCTAAGTCTTCTGACCAGCGATCCGCACATCACTCACTCGGTGCACCAGGTCTTTAATTACCTGACGGCGTATTCTGAACGGCCCAATTACACGCCGCTTTTCGTGGCGCCACTTAACCTTGGAAAAAACTGCGAAGCTTTGATCGATCGTGAGGCGGAGCACGCCCGTGCGGGGAAAACTTCCTTCATTTTTGCGAAGGTCAATTCACTGTTAGACGAGAAGATTATTCAAGCCCTCTACCGTGCGTCGCAGGCCGGCGTCAATATTGAGCTCATCGTCCGCGGGGGATGTGCCTTGCGTCCCGGCGTACGCGGGATCAGCAGCCGGATTCGCGTACGCAGCGTAATTGGCAGATTTCTCGAGCACAGCCGCATTTTCGTGTTTGGAAATGGCGGTAAACCGGAAGTGTATTTGGGCAGCGCGGATTGGATGCGCCGCAACATTTACGAGCGCGTCGAAGTGATGTTCCACCTGCGAAATCCGGCGTTATGCAGTCAAGTGGTCACCGAAGTGGTTGAGCCGTACCTGGCCGACACCGAAAAAACGCGAATTCTGCTGGAGGATGGCACCTACGTGCGCTCGAATGATCCGCGCGCCATGCGGCACTCCAAAAACGGTTTTCATTTCAACGCCCAGGAATTCCTGATTGGTTTTGCCGAGGGGCGCGAAGGCCTCGACGAAATTCCGCCGGTGCCTCGTTTCCTTAAGATTCCCGCGATATTGCGATCGAACGGAAAACAGTCCAACGGCGTTCCCGCTAAATCAAAATAATATCGGCCAGGAGTCAGCGCAACTTCTACGGCAGCGTGCCGTACACGTCCAGTTCCGTCTGGGTGCCGACGAATACCTTGCCATTTGCGATAGTCGGCACCGAAAATTTCACGTACGGCCCGCTAGCGACCCCTTGAGTCGCGCTGTTGTAGATCGGTGCCAGGGCGTTTGCCGGATCAAACGCGACCAACACCGCTGAGCTACTACTTCCGTTAATTTCCCACACGATTCCGTTCGAATTTCCAGACGAGGAAATAGAAGGACTCGCGCCCGGAAACTTGATCGTCCCAACAGTGGTCGCCATGGCGCTGGTGGGAAAGACGCCATTCGTCAGCTGGAAAGCCTTTAGCGAGTCGCCGGCTCCCTGGAAATAAACGGTCCCATTCCAATATGCCGGCAAACTGAATAACCCGCCGACCGCACCCGGTAATTCCTGTGCGATTTGAGCGTCCATGTTGTTGCAGTTGGTTACGCAATAATGCAGATTTCCGTGTGTGAATTGGTCGCGATTGATCACGTAAATCGTTCCCGCTTTTCCCACCTGAACCAATTCGTGAGTATTCGACCCTGACTGGTCCGGCAGCACCAGCGTGCCGCCCGAACCGAGGTCGGTATCGCCGCCATCGAGCGTTCCTTGATTGAAAGGCGTGAAGTAATCGGAAAGAGATATCGTCGAACCATTAAAGAAAAGTTTCAAAACACTATCGCCCAGAAGCTTAGCGGGAATGTTGGTGGTGTCGAAATCTCCGTTGCCGCTGGCGATGAAAATATTCGCATTTGAGTCCGCCGCTACACCCGCACCGGACATCCAAAATCCGGCCTTCCCGTCTCCCTCCGGAGTGGTGAGAAACACCGCTTTTTGTGTAAGTGTCGTGGCGTCGTACGCGAATAACCAACCGTGGTAGGGCGTGTTGTCGCAGTGTGAGGCGTACGCCAGGTAAATTACGCCATTGAGCCACAATAATCCGGGACGATTCAAGTGATGCAAGCCGTCGAAAGAAACCGTGCCTCCGGGAATACTGACGGTGGCGGCGATCGCAATCGGGCCCGAAAATTTCTCATTTCCGGTAGTGATATCGATGGCATGCAATCGGTGAGGAAAGCTGGTGCCCTCGCTCGACTTCGTTTCGACGTAGATCGTTCCGGTGCTGGGATCAATCACCGGAGTGCTGGTGACTCCGATTTTGGGCACCAGGTCCCCGCAACTCACTTGGCTGTTCGTGACCGGAGTTGCACCTGCGGCGGCACCGTGGTTTATGTCGATCAGATTCGCATGCCACAACGGATTCGCGTTTGCCCCGGCGTTGCTGTCGGCGTCGAAGGCGTAGAGGCTGTCATTCTCGGTGGCGACGAACACCACGTTGTGAACAGTGCCGCCGATGTTTACCCCCGGTTCGTACAACGGTTGCGCATACACATAGCCGTCAACCGTCTGCGAAAATTTCTTGCCAAAAGCTGTGGTGGAGCTCACCACGCTAGGCGTGAGCGCAGTTTCGTTCTGGTTTAGACCTGTTCGCAAAATATCGTTGTGCTGGGTGAAAACTCCCGCGAAACCGCTGGCGTTTGTCGTGTGATTGGAGACGCTCAGAATCGAAACGCCGCTTACTGCCCCAACAGTCGCTCGGATCGAAGTGTATCCCGCGGGTTGACCGGCGCTTAACCCCACGCTGGTTGCGGAACCGCTCGAATTCACGGTCGCTACGGCCGTATTGGAAGATGTCCAGGTCGCGGTATCTGTCAGATTTTGCGTAGTGCCGTCGGAGAAGTGACCCGTGGCGGTGAAACCTTGCGTCGTATCGGCGTCGGTGATCAGCGGATTCTGCGGACTGACTACCAGAACTTGCAGCGTCGCCGCGCCGCCACCGGTGACGGTAAGTACCGTCGACCCACTCACCGAGCCGAGTTTCGCCTGAATGGTGCTCGTGCCGGCTCCAACCGCAGTGGCCAAACCGCCGCTGCTGATCGTTGCCACGCCGGTGTTCGACGAACTCCACGTAACCGTTGATGTGATGTTTTTGGTGCTCGTGTCGCTATATGTTCCAGTGGCGGTGAATTGTTGCGTTGCGCCGTTTTGAATCGACGGACTCGCGGGCGTGACCGCAATGGAAACCAAGGTTGGTGCCACGGCGTTCACCGTGAGCGTTGTTGAACCGCTAACGGATCCCGACGCCGCTTGAATTGTGGACGAGCCAGCCGCGACTCCAGACGCCAATCCGGAAGCCGAAATGGTCGCGACGGTGGTTTTTGACGAAGTCCACGTAACGGAGCTGGTTAAGTTCTGCGTACTCGCATCTGAAAATGTGCCAGTGGCGGTGAACTGTTGCGTCGCGCCTGCGGAGATCGATGGGTTGGCCGGCGTCACTGCGATTGAAGTAAGCGTAGCTGCCGTAACGCTCAAGGTAGTAGAGCCGGTCACCGCGCCAGACGTTGCCTGAATCTTCGAGGAGCCTGCGCCCACGCCCTTCGCCAAGCCGGCGCTGGTAATTGTGGCCACGCCGGTCGTCGCAGAAACCCAAGTGACCGAACTGGTGATGTTCTGCGTACTTGTGTCAGAAAACGTGCCGGTGGCAGTGAACTGTTGTGTGGCGCCCTTAACAATCGATGGATTGGCCGGTGTCACCGCGATCGAAGTAAGCGTAGCTGCCGTAACATTCAGAACCGTGGACCCGCTCACCGCGCCTGAAGTAGCTTGAATTTTCGAGGTACCCACGCCAACGCCTTTCGCCAGCCCCGCGCTAGTAATTGTGGCAACTCCGGCCGTCTGAGAGGACCAAGTCACCGAACTCGTCAGGTTCTGCGTGGAGTTATCGCTGAACGTGCCGGTCGCCGTAAATTGTTCAGTGGTGCCCTTCGCCACGCTGGGGTTGGCAGGGGTCACCGCAATCGACGACAGTGTCGGGCCAGTCACAGTGAGCAGAGTGGAACCGCTCACGGCACCCGAGGTCGCCTGGATCATCGACGAACCAGCGCCAACCGCGGTGGCCACACCCGCGGCGGTAATCGTTGCGGTCGCAGGTGTGCCGGAAGACCACGTGACCGAACTCGTTAGATTCTGGGTGCTGTTGTCGCTGAAAGTTCCCGTAGCCGTAAATTGCTGCGTGGCGCCCTTGGTCAAAGTCGGATTCGCCGGGGTGACGGCGATTGATTTCAATGTTGCGGCCGTTACGGTCACGGTCATGGAACCACTCACGGTTCCGGACGTAGCCGTAACGATACTGGTCCCAGCCGCTTTGGCCGTAATCAGTCCAGCGCCACTCACCGTTGCCACACTCGGGCTTTGAGAGCTCCAACCCGCTACGGCGGTGAGATCCTGCGTTGTTCCATCGCTGAAGTGCCCCGTCGCCGTCGCCTGTTGAGTGGCGCCAATCGTCAACGTCATGTTAGCTGCTGTGACGTCGATAGAGGTCAGCTCCGTCTGGCTTTGACGGGGAGAGCTCGCGCAGCTCGCCATTGTCACCAGGACAAATAACGTAAGCGGTAGCCTGGAAACACGCGGGTTGTTCAGGAGCTTGAGCAACATGAGACCGCCTCCGGCAATTTGAATTTCGTCCGGACCAAGGCGGTGGTCCGACGTACAGCCATCGCGAATACCAACAAACGAGAGGGAGAGAGTATTACATACTACGCGCATACCAGCATACCTTAGGCTCGCACCCAGCCGCAGGTGGCGGCGGAGCATGTGTGCAATTGTGAAACACGCCATCCTCGCGAGAATAATGCACTTAGGCGGGTTTTTTGCCTCCTGCGCAGTAGGCTTTGTACAATCTCAGACGATGGAAAACAGCCTCGCACGAATCATTAACTGGTTCTTAGGCCCACGACCGCCCACCGTCGAGCGGCCCGGACACCTGTGGCCTCGCTGGATCTTTCTGCGCGGCTTGGGCCTGATTTATTTTTCTGCATTCTATTCGCTGCTCTTTCAAATCAAGGGCTTAATTGGGCCGAATGGTATTTTACCGGCCGTCGACTACCTCCAGGTTGTTACCGCCTCACTGCATGGGCATCGATTCTGGTTTGCGCCGAGTTTGTTGTGGTTCGGAGCCGGCAATCGGCCGTTGATGGCGCTCTGCTGGGGAGGTCTGATCGCGGCGGTGCTGGTGGTATTGAACCTGTGGCCCCGCGTCTCGCTAGCCTTGTGTTTCGCTTTCTTCCTTTCTTTCGTTAGCGTCGCGCAGGATTTTTCCAGCTATCAGTCGGATGGCATGCTGCTCGAAGCGGGCTTCATCGCGCTGTTTTTCGCGCCGCCGGGGTTGCGTCCTGGCCTCGGCGCAGCCAATCCAGCATCGCGCGCCAGTTTATTTCTGCTGCAGTGGGAATGGTTTCGGATTTACTTCGAATCGGGCGTGGGGAAACTCGCGAGTGGCGATGTTTCCTGGCGCACGCTGCGAGCTATGGACGATTACTATCAGAATGGCCCGCTGCCCACCTGGATCGGCTGGTACGTACAGCATTTGCCGCACTGGTTTCACGCTTCCGCCACGGCCTACACCCTACTCACCGAAACGCTGATCGTTTGGATGTTGTTTCTTCCGCGACGCTGGAGGATTGCCTGCGCCTGCATCGTCACTCCGTTTGAGATTTCGATTATTTTGACCGCGAATTACACCTTCCTGAACTATTTGGTTCTGCTACTCGGCATTTTGTTGTTGGATGACCGCACGCTGGAATGGCTACTGCCAAAACACGTCCAAATGTTCGTCGCCCGAAATGAGGCGAATGTGCAGCCGGACGCCGATTCGGAGAAGGCGCTGCCTGGTTTCCATTTGCGCAAGATAATTTCGGCCGCTGGACTGTTGGTGTCTGCCGTCTCTCTGGGACTAGTTTTTTATTCCACTACCGCGCAGCTTCTTTTTAAGCTCGCGCCTTCGCTGCCTATTTCGGAGGCGCCCGTCCGTTGGCTGGATCCCTTTCGAATCGCCAACCGCTATGGCCTGTTTGAAGTGATGACTCACGAACGCTACGAAATCGAATTCCAGGGTTCGAGCGATGGCAAGAACTGGATCGCTTATCCCTTTCGCTACAAGCCCCAAGCGCTCAACCGCGCTCCTGGAATTTACGCACCATACCAGCCGCGATTCGAATGGAATTTATGGTTCGCTTCCCTCGGTTCCTGGCGGGAGTACCGATTCGTGGTTTGGACCGAGGAGCGGCTCCTGAAAAATGATCCCGAAGTGCTGGCTCTCTTCGCTAAAAATCCGTTCGCGGAAACTCCGCCGAAACAAGTGCGAGCCGTCATTTATCAATACTGGTTCACGGACTTCACGACCAAACGAGCTACCGGGAATTGGTGGCGCCGCGAGGTTTTGGGTGATTACGCCCCGGGATTGGAACGTGAACCCGATGGCAAGATCGTCGTACTCGATTTTCCGGTGACCGCAGCGCCGCAAGAATAATCGAAAATCACGGCCGAGCCACCGGGCATCGCCCCCGGCGTTCCTTCCGCGCCACTCCGCAGACTCTTTGCTACATTCTCGCAAATCCGATAGCCTGTTCCTGACTTTATGACACCCAGCCAGCGCCATTCCGACGAGCCGCGTGAACCCACCATCTCCGACGATGTAACTCCTGAGCTGGTTCTGGCCTATCTTGCGACGCTTTCGCAGCCGTCCAGCGTGCGGCATATTGCCCATGGAATGGGACTGAAGCATCATGGCCGGCGTTTTCTCCCACGAGTCCTGCAAAAATTGAAAAAACGCGGGGACGTGGAAGAAGTTCACGGTGGGCGCTTTCAACTTGCTGGTGCCAAACAAGCGCGCAATGAAGCTTCTGGCCGCGCCGCTGCCGCCAAGCGCAACGCGCGAGCGGCTGGTTCTTCCGCCACCGGCGAAGCGCCGCAACCAACCGTCGCCTCGCCCGGCGAAAAAACGATTTCGATCAGCCGCGGAACAGATCCAAATCTCGTCTCCGGCCGAATCGTCGCGCACCGCGACGGTTACGCTTTTCTAGTTCCCGATACGCCGATGCTGCGCGTGGAAGGCGACCTTTTCATTGGCAGTGATGGCTTGGGCGATGCCATGCACGGTGATCGCGTGCTGGCACGCATCTCGCACCGCCGGGCCGATGGACGCGCGGAAGGCCGCGTCGTACAGATCGTCAAGCGCGAACATCCGACCATCGTCGGATTGTTTCGCTACGGCCCGCATGGAAACGTGGTGCTCCCCTACGACACACGGCTACACCACGAAATCGCAATTCCACCCGGCGAAGAACTGACGCCGGCGCTGCGCGAAAAACTCGGCGCGACCGAATCGTTGCCGGCCAGAAGCAGGACCAGGCTGCCCGAGCTCGATGGAGCCGTTGTAAATGTCGAGATGCTCCGATTTCCGAAGGGTGGCCTCGCACCCACCGGACGAGTGATCGAAATCGTCGGCCGCCCGGGCGAAATCGGGGTCGACGTTGAAATCATCATTCGCAAGCATCACTTGCCTCACATTTTTGATAACGAAGTCCTGGCGGAAGCCCGGGCCAAGCCCCAGCGGGTCAGCGAAACGGATTTGGCCGGAAGGCGTGATTTCCGGGACTTGCCCATCGTCACCATTGACGGAGAAACCGCGCGCGATTTTGACGACGCCGTTCTGGTCAACCAGCTGTCGGATGGAAATTATGAATTGCAGGTGCACATCGCGGACGTGGCCCACTATGTCGAACGTGCCTCGCGCCTCGATCGCGAAGCGCGCCTCCGGGGAACCTCGGTGTATTTCCCGAACCGTGCGGTTCCCATGCTGCCCGAAGAATTGTCGAACGGAATCTGCTCGCTGAATCCAAAGGTCGACCGTCTGGTGATGAGCGTCGTGATGCGCATCGATTCCTCCGGAAAACTACAACTCGCCGAGTTTTTTCCCGGAGTCATCCGGTCGGTGGAACGAATGACCTACACCAACGTGAACAAAGTTTTGGAAGGCGATCCGGAAATGGTTCAGCGCGATCAAAACGTC
>Ga0307474_10002243_pt1 | contig 13907 bp, 11 predicted proteins | sample atmos_gasesECM1C_2_FD_203312 | JGI IMG/M metagenome (GOLD analysis project Ga0307474, IMG submission 203312) | Hardwood forest soil microbial communities from Morgan-Monroe State Forest, Indiana, United States - atmos_gasesECM1C_05 | ecosystem: Environmental > Terrestrial > Soil > Temperate... | reverse complement strand
CACCTGCTTCAGGCTCAGGCCAGGAATCGTGCCGGCCTGCACGCTCGCAAAGTAGGCAAACGGGTTGTGCTTGACGGCATAGAGCTGCGGCATACCCGGCTCGGACTGCGTGGTATTGGAAACCAGGCCATCGCTCGCGTTCACCTTGTCCGCACCGTACGGCGGCAGATCCTCCTGGTAGGACTTCCAGGACATGCCGTGCTCGACAAGCTGATCGGCGATGCTGATGCCTACGGTCTTGGCGGGAGCGAAAGGAATGTTGTGGATCGGCTCCGTCGGCGTGCCCTCGTTGGTGGTGTCAACCGCCGGGGTCGCGGCATCCATGCCCGAGCCCGCGATGGGGCACGAAATCGCCGGGCTCGTGGATTCGTCCACAGGCACGCTCAGCGTGGAGACGCAGTTGCTGTTGTGCCAGTTCGGAGGATTGTCGTTGACGATCCCGAAGTTGGACCCGCCCACGATCTCCAGATAATTCGTCAGGCTCGGGTGGCCTACCGCCCAGTAGTTCTTTGCCAGGTTTGCGGAAGCTGCATAATTGTTCGTGAACGGCGTGTACGTTTGCCCAAGAACCTGACCGACATAGTGATTCTCCATCATGATCACAAAGACATGATCGAGTGACGGAATATGGTGATCATCTTCCTGGGCCACGGCTATGCCCGAAGCCATTGCGGTCAACCCGAGCAATACGGCTGCCTTCTTCAAATTCATTTGTCGTCAACCTCCACAGGGGAAAGAATTTCGTTGGCTGATTTTGGAGCGCAACATCCCGGCGCATCCGCGGCTCGGATGCGAGCGCCCCAGCTTGTCGAGTTAGCGGACAGAGATTCCGTAAGCAGAGAAGGGGACCGGAAACTCTCTATCCCGGCAGAACTATAGGTTCCGAAATCAGCGCTTGGGTTACGGCCACGTTACTGGCTTGTGAATTCTCGCCGACATTTGAGCAGGCTCGCGAACAGACACGCATCCCTGCATTTTTGGCCGAAAAAGCACGCTGTTCGGTGCGCCGCGCGTTGGGCCTGGGAGGCTGTGTGCGAGATTTAATATTCGGCGCAACAAGAGCATACATTCACTCCGCCTCTCTGACGGCGGCGCGCGTGAATGATTGGATTAGGCCGGATGTACCGGCGGCGGCATTCCGCGGTTCGAGCCCACGTTTGGCAGGAAGTGCAGTGTCAGTCCGAGGGCCACCAGCACAGCGACGAAATAGAGCCACGTCCGCCAGTCGTCGTGCTCGGGCTTGTCCTTGGTGTAGAGCCGCCAGCCCACACCAAGCACCACGAAGAAGAAGACCATCTCTCCCGTGTACGACCACAGCGCCAGCGCAACTGCCAGCACGCCAATCCGCTCCACCATGCCCAGAGCCCGCATCGCCTGCCCGCCGTCAAGCGTCCACACCGGGATCAGGTTCAGCACATTGAGCCATGCGCCGGTCCGCGCCACCGCGGCCCACACCGGGTCGCGCGTCTGGAGAAAGAGCCAGTAGCTGCCTATCGCTGCCATCCATCCTGCCAGCGGCCCGGCCAGACTGATCTCCGCGATCTGCCGCCGTGTTACGCCCAGCGCATTCCAGCGCACGTAGGCGCCAAAGCCCGGCAGGAACACGGGCATCTCCGCCGGAAGCCCGCGCCGCTTGATGTCGACAAAATGCCCCATCTCGTGAATCAGGATCGACGCCGCAAAGCCGGCTCCGAAGCGCCAGCCGAACATCAGCACGTAAAGCCCGATGAACGAAAAGAAGCTGAAGAGGAACTTCAGCTTAAAGATCGCAAGCAACAGGCCCTTGCTCTTAGCCAGCAGAATGGCGATGGGCGCAAGCGGGCCGAGGCGTCGCGCCCATGTGTGATCGGACTTTGCTTCAGACGTCACGGAGGCTTGCGCCTCCAGCGAGCTCAGCCGGTCGCGCACCCATTCGGCCTGTTTGGAGTCGGGAGGCAACAGGGTGAGTGATCGCTGCCACAACTCGCGCGCCTGCGCAAAGTCGCGCTTCTCTTCCAGGCCGCGCGCCTGATACGCAAGGGTGCTCAGTTCCGTGGCATGCACCAGCGTGTGGCATTCGGGACATGCAAGCGCGCCCAGGTTCAGGTCGTGCCCGCACTGGGGGCACTTCCTCACAACCGGTGGGTCCGTGCTCGACGATGGGCTCGACGATGGGCTCGACAAATGACTTCCCTAGGACGCCGCCACGCGATACGGCCCATCCACCTCAAGCGGACGGGCTGCGGTGAGTTGGTAGGCGATGCGCAGGCCCACAAACAGAATCACCAATCCGATCAGGCCGTGAAGCGGATCCTGCAGTTCGAGAAAGGGGGATGCCAGGCCAAGCAGGAGCAGTTGCCCTAGCAGCCCGGCAAGGCGGCTGCTCAGTTTGGCTCCTTGCTGCTCGTTCTGGGTCGTCCCGGAATCCTCGCCGGCGCTTGTCGTGGCTTCGCCGACCTGCTTCTGCTGAGCCACTTCCTTGTGCTGCTTGATGGCCCCCGCAATTCCGATGGGCACAGCAGCCATCGAGATAGCCGCGTAGGTCAATAGCACTGCTGCAATCTGGTATCTGCGTCCCCCAAGGCCGTTGGAGCCCTTCAGCATGGCCTTTGCTACCAGCCAGCCCACACCCAGCGCGATATAGCCGAAATAGAAATTCGTCGTGATCTTAAACGCGGCATACAGGACCATCCCCAGAAACGCCGCGCCGGCCCCCAATGCCAAAGCGCGCGCAAACGCGGCATGGCTGTCCGATGGCTGGCCCTGCCGCGCCTCGCCAGCGCACTTGGCGCAGGCCATCTGGTTATTCACACGGTAGTAGTCGTCGAAGATCGCGTTGTTGCAGATCCGACAGCGCTCCGTCCCGGGGATGTGGGCATACTCAGCGGTAGCAAACTGCGGCATATCGGGCGCCGGCGCTGGAGTCCGTTCCATTTCCTGTTCGTTCGGCATCTTGCCCGGGAGATTAACACACACTTCGCCGCCCGTGCGATGACAAAAATCCGGCATCCATCACACAATTGCGCTATTGCACCAAGCAACTGATTTTGCGTAGGAAAGGCCATGTGATCACCGTCACGACCCGTGGTTCGTCGCCGCCACACGCCCATACCACAAGCCCGAATCCTTAACGATCCGCTTCTGGTCGCGGTAGTCCACCCACGTCAGGCCGTAACGCTGGCTGAATCCGTCGGTCCACTCAAAGTTGTCCATCAGGCTCCAGGCGTGGAACGCACGAACACGCGCTCCGTCGGCAATCGCCCGCCCAAGCTCCGACAAGATTCCGCGGAAGAACGCCGTCCTTCGCTCATCGGGCACGCCGCCGTTCGCTTTGTCGTAAGGCCCGTCCATATAGCAGCAGCCGCACTCGGTGATCTCGATTGGCGGATGATCGTATTCACGGGAGATCTGCATCACCAGGTCGTAGATGCCGCGCGGCCAGATCTCGAGCCCCGCATGCGTCAGCGGCCCCTCCGTCGGCATCACCGCGTGAAAGCGGGTATAAGGGTCGCGGCCGTTAGTGTCTCCGGTGTCCGCTTCGATCTCTGTTCCGTACTGCTGGCCGGCGCCCTTCATTCCCCTCGCGTCGGACACGATGCGCCGCGTGTAATAGTGAAAGCCCACCCAGTCGAGCGGCGCCCGCAGCAGCTTTTCATCGCCGGCACGCACGCCCATCTGCTCGAACGGCGGCTCGCCCGCGAATGCTTGGGGATACTCGCCCTTCAGCGCCGCATGCAAAAAGAAGGTGTTGTTCATCGCGTGATAGCGAGCCGTCGCCGCCTGGTCGGCCTCACTATCGGTCTTCGGATATCCCGGAGCCATGGAGTAGGCGCTGCCCACCGTCGCCTTCGTTGAAGCGGCCTTGAGCGAACGAAAGCTCTCACCCTGCGCGAGCGCTACCGTGTGCAGCGCCTTCAAATAGTCAGCAAAGTTCGCCCGCCCTGGCGGATGAATCCCGATGCCATAGCCGTAGTACGTAAACGCCCAGGGCATGTTGAACGCCGCCCACACCGTGATGCGATCCCCGAGTTCCTTCGCGACCATCCCCGCGTACTCCGCGAAGTAACCAGCCAGGTCGCGATTCGGCCAGCCGCCTTTGTCCTCCGCCCACTGTGGCAGGTCCCAGTGGTAGAGCGTGCAGAAGGGCCGGATGCCCGCCTCCAGGGCCGCGTCCATCACGCGCTTGTAGTGGTCGAGCCCCTTCTGGTTCGCCGCGCCCGGCCCAGACGGCTGTATCCGCGGCCATGCCATCGAGAACCGATAGCTCTTCTGATTGAGCTGCTTCAGAATGCCAATGTCATCGCGGTATCGGTGGTAGTGATCGCAGGCCACGTCGCCCGTGTCGCTGCCCTTGATGTGTCCCTGTGCATGCGCATAGCGGTCCCAGATTGACTCCCCTTTCCCGTCCTCGTTCCAGGCGCCCTCCACCTGGTAGGACGCTGTGGCCATGCCCCACAGAAACCCGTCAGGAAACTGCGCCGTCACGCCGCCCTGACTCTCCTCCGGGCCCACATCGGCTGGCAGGCGCGTCGCCAGATCCGCCGCACGAGAAGAGATCAGCGCTGAGCCGGCCAGACCAAGACCACTGCCGATGAATTTGCGCCGGTCCATCCCAACTCCTCCTTCGAACACGGCGCACCCTAACATCGCGGAGATCCCCTAGTCAAACGTTTTGGCAGAACTCAGGCGTCCCAGCAGGGACTGTGCTCCTCGTCCCGAGCGACTGATCCGCACCGCTGCCATCGCACTACGCATCCGGCTCTCCGCTCCGGCCTGCACTTCCGCTGCCCCGTGCCACCCATTAGGATGAATGCGATGCATCATCTTGCCTTCAACTGGGCTCGATCTTTTCTTCCCTTGCTCGCGCTCCTCTGCGTCTTCTCCGGGCTCGCCGCGCAGGAAGCCACTGCGACTGGACACCACGAGATCTACGCCGGCTATACCTTCCTCTCCAACTCCTTTAACGGGGTACCGGGCGCACGCCAGCCGCTCAATGGCTATGACGCATCGCTGGCCTTCGCCTACTGGCATGGTCTACGCTTCAAAGTGGAGACCTTCGGCTACCGCGGAACGAACCTCGGCGCGCCGCAAAGCCCTATGTTCATCGTGGCCGGCGGCCAGTTTGGCCGGCAGATCGGCCGAGAGACCGCGTATGTCGAAGGCATGGCCGGCGACGTCAGCATGAACAGCGATTGGGGCGCTAACAAGTCACGCGGCGAGACAGCCTCCTTCGCAACCCTTCTCGGCGGCGGCCTCGACTCACCCCTTTCCCGCCATTTCGCTCTTCGCGCCGGCGCTGGATTCGTCTACGAAAACATTGCCCTCCAGGGTCCGAAGGCCACCGGCCTTGTTCCGTACCGCATTCCCGGGCTGCCGAACTTCTTTGCCCGCATCTCGACGGGCGTCGTGTGGCGTTTCTAACCGGCTTATTCGCTGCGTCGGGCGAGCTTTGACGCGATTGCCGATCCGGCCTCGAAACGTCAAAAAACACAGTCACGCCGTAGACTGAACTCTGAGGGTTTTCGTGCGCTTTTCCGCCATCTTTCTCTTGCTGGCTTGGCCCATGGCCGGTGTCCAGGCTCAAAGCAATCTCCCACCCTCGCCCTCAGGCACCAATTCGTCTTCGCAGTCGCAGGCGACCCCCGACCAGTCAGCCACGGTAGCAGCCAAAGTTCAGGGGGCGCAGGCGCCGCCGGAGGTAGCGGAAGCAGAAGGCCTGATCGGCAAGGCTGACTGGAACGCCGCGGAATCCAAGCTGGCCGCCTGGCTGGCCCGCCATCCCGACGACGCGCGCGGGCTATTCGACGCGGGTTACGTCGCCGACGCGCAAAACAAGCTTGAGGACGCGGCCGGCTTCTACCGCCGCGCGGTCAAAGCCGACCCGCAGAGCTTCGAGTCACACCTCTCGCTGGGTCTGCTGCTGGCGCGGCAGGGCAAACTCGAGGAAGCCCGTCCCGAGCTGGCTGCTTCTACCCAACTCGATCCGGGCGACGCGGGCCCGGCGCTCAAGGCCCGCGCCTGGCGTGCCCTGGCACAGATCGACCGCGGCAACGATCCGGCAGATGCATCGACTGACCTGCTGGAGGCGCTCAAGCTCTCCCCCGAGACTCCGGAAGACACTCTCCTGGCCGCTGAGCTCGCCGAGGCATCCAATCAGCCCGACGCCGCCGAAGCCGCCTACCGCCGCATCCTGGCCAAAGACACTAAAAATACCGTAGCCAATGCCGGCCTCGGCCACGTGCTCATGGCGCAAAAGAAGTATCCGGAGGCCGAAACCTCCCTGCGCGCGGCGCTCGAACAAACCCCCGGCGACCCCACTTTGACCGCCGAGCTGGCCACCGCGCTGGCCGCCCAGGACAAGGGCGAGGCCTTGCCTCTGCTCCAGCAGCTGCACGACGCCCATCCCGACGACGAAAACGTAACTCGAATGCTTGCTGAGGTAATGGCGGAGGCGGGCGACGCCGCAGGCTCAGATCGGTACTACTCGGCTCTGCTATCGGCGCATCCCAACGACGCCGGATTGCTTATCGCGCACGGGCAAAGTCAAATCCGCCAACAGCATTTCCTTGACGCCCTCCAGGCCTTTCAAAGGGCCACCGAACTCGCGCCCTCCGACGCCGATGCGTGGAGCGGGCTAGCCTTTGCGGCATCCAAAAGCAACCATCCTTCCGTAGCGCTGCATGCCCTTGCTGTCCGGTCAAAGTTCCTTCCCGAAAATGCCTCCACCTACTTCCTTTGGGCCACATCTTACGATACGTTGCATGATCGGGTAGCGGCCATCAGTTACTACCATCACTTCCTGGAGGCAGCGGCCGGCAAGTACCCAGATCAGGAATGGCAAGCCCGGCAGCGTCTTTTAGTACTTGAAAAGAAGCCATAATCGGGCGAAGATCGTAATCACATCGCCACACCCTGCTGCGGCATTGAAGAGCTGAAAAAGAGACAATCTGATTACATTTCACTTGCATATTCTCTTGAAAGCTCCTATAGTCTCGGCCCAAGAGTGCACCTCGCTTCCGGTTCCCGAGTGGCTACCCTTTTTGGACCAATTCGGTCCAGAAGACGTCCCATCGCATGGTGGGCGTATTCACGTAGGGGCCTGGAAGTTTAAGCGTATACCGCAACTTGCGGAGGATCGCTATGCGTATATCCCCGGCGGTTTTAGTTCTATTCAGCGCACTCTCCATCCCTGCTGTTGCTTCGTCCATCGACGACAAGATTCCCGATCAGCAATCGATCGATGCCCTTGAACAGCGCGCCAATACTGCTCAACCGAAGGAACAGTGCTTCCTCTATGCGCAGCTTGTTCATCAGATGATCGAGCTCAGCGCGCGCCAGGTGGCGAGTGGCGACGTAGAAAAAGCTACGGGCCTTTTGAAGCGCGCGCAGGAACTCACGCACCGCATTCACATGGCGCTGGCCGGCAACGACAAGAGACTCAAGGACGCCCAGATTCTTCTACGCCACACCGCCTTCCGGCTCGCTGAACTCCTGCATGCCAACAGCTTCGACGACCGCCCGCTAGTCGAGCAGACACTCGCACAGCTCAATCGCGCGCAAGACGAAGCCATGTTGCAGGTCTTCCGAAAGTAGCCGCATCCCAATACCGGTTCGCAACAGAAGAGAGCATGCACGCGTGCATGCTTTTTTCATGCGCCTTCCCCGATTTCTGGTCCCTATTTCCTGGTCCCTGTTCCTTGTGTTCCAATTAACCCCGTCGGGGGTCCTGTCATGCGGTTCGGCCGCGCCGTCTTTATCTTCCTCAGTCTGGTCACACTGGCGGGTTTGCTGTCGGCGCAGAAGGAACATCGCCAGCCTCTCACGGAAGACCAGATCGAAAAGATCCGCGAAGCCGGCGTCTTCCCTGACCAGCGCATCGAGCTCTATACCAAGTTCATGGACGAGCACGCCGAAACCATCAAGGGCCTTACCAACCGCCGTCAATCCGTGGCGCGCGGCAAGCGCATCGACGACGAATTGCTCGACTTGACGGCGCTCATGGACGAGCTCGGCTCCAACCTGGACCAGTATTCCGAGCGCAAAGCCGACATGCGCAACTCGCTCAAGAAGCTCAACGAAGCGGCACCACGCTGGGTCCAGATCCTGCGTACTCTGGCTGGGGAGCCCTACTTCGACGAAGCCCGCAAGGAAGCCATCGAAGCCGGGGAAGAACTGGCCGACGAAGCCAAGCGGCTGCTCGACGAGGAGACGGCGTACTTCGCCACCCACAAAGAAGAAAAGGGGCAGGAGCGCGCCGAACCCCGAGACCGCGCCGAACCAAAGACCTCAAGCCCCAACTAGACTCGCGCTAAGTGTAAAGGCGGTTCTAAGGATCGTGCCAGTGAAAGCGCCGCGTTTCTCGCCGGCGCCCCACTGGCCCGCATCTGTGTTGGTTATCCCCACCAACGGTGATAGAGGGCGCTGTCGGTTCCGACACCGAAGATGTCGAGCCGGTTGGCCGCCCACGCTACAGCATCGATCGCGCCGGGGGAGAGCCGGGGTCCGTTCAGCGGAGTTTCCAGAGTCCCTCCCAGTGACTCCCAGCCGCCCCACGACGACCCATCCCACCAACGGTGGAAGAGGGCGTAGTTGGTGCCGAGCGCAAAGATGTCGAGACGGTTCGGCGCCCACGACACAGCCTTCGGGGTGGACTGGATCACGCCACCTAGGGATTCCCATCCGCCCCATGCAGAGCCATCCCACCACCGGTGATACATGGCGCTGTCGGTCCCGATGGCGAAGATGTCGAGGCGGTTCTCATCCCACGAAACGACTTCGGGTGGAGAAGTGAGCACGCCGCCGAGCGACTCCCAGCCGCCCCACGATGAGCCATCCCACCACATGTGATAGAGGGCGCTGTCGGTGCCGACTCCAAAGATATCCAGTCGGTTCGGTCCCCAGGCCACTGCCTTGGGGGGCGAGGTAAGAATGCCGCCGAGACGTTCCCAGCCGCCCCACGACGAGCCATCCCACCAGCGATGATAAAGGGCGTTGTCGGTTCCGAGGCCGAAGATGTCCAGGCGGTTCGGACCCCAGGAGACCGCAGTGACGGGCGAAGAGAGCACGCCGCCGAGCGATTCCCATCCACCCCAGGAAGTTCCGTCCCACCAGCGGTGGTAAAGGGCGTGATCCGTTCCCAGAGCGAAGATGTCGAGGCGATTGGTGCCCCAGGAGACAACCTCCGGCGGCGATGCGAGGACTCCTCCGAGGCCTTCCCAGCCGCCCCACGCGGAACCGTCCCACCAGCGGTGGTACAGTGCGCTGTCGGTCCCGACCGCGAAGATGTCAAGGCGGTTCGGCGCCCAGGCTACCACGCGAGCCTGGGAACTCAGCACCCCGCCGAGTGACTCCCAGCCGCCCCAACTGGCAGGGTCGAGAAGCGGGAAGACATTGTCGCTCGTAAGCGTTACCGGAGTTCCCTGGGGGATGTGCCTCTGCAACAGCGCGGCAAACGGCCCGAAGGCATCGGACGAGTTGGTCAGATTCTGGTAGGTGTGCTGCAGGGTCGTGCCCCCCGCCTGCACGATCCGCGCCAGGCTGATGTGGAGCTGGTAGCGCAGGTAGTTGAGGAACAGCGTGGAGCATCCGATAGACACGGCGTTAAAACCGCCACCCGTACCGGCCGTCGGATCGTTGTTCGTCACCCAGTCGGGCCGGGTGCTGTTCAGGAACGCGTCTGCGGTTTTGAAACCGTCCAACTGGGCGGGATATTCCTGCGTGGCAAGCACACGGGACAAGCCCTCTCCGTTGCTGGCGGCGCAATCCCAACCGGTGCCCTGAGCCGCCATAAAGACCTCGTCGGTCTCGGCGACAACCAGCATGCGAACCAGGTCGCCGTTGGTGCCCGAAAAGGCGTCGCAGGAGATGGTCGTGGCAGAGCAACTGGCATGGCCCGCTCCACCGCTGCCGGGAACGATGTTGATGTTGAACGGCAGCCCCGCCGGGGTGATCTCGCCGAAGTACCCGCGCAGGATCTCGTAATCGCGCTCGCAGGTGGCCAACACGGCGTTGGCCAGCGCCGCGCCGTTCGCACCCAGGCTGTTGTCGTAGCTGACATTGAAGTGCGCCGTGGAACCCTGCGTCACCTGGATGGCCGGCGCGAGCGCAGCAGCGGCGGCGAGTCTGGGCTCCTTGACGAAGACGTGTTCCATGCTGCCGGCAGGATGCGCAGCAACGCCAGGCTTCATCCGCCCGGCACGCTCCATTCCCGGCATCTTCCCTTTGGCAGCCGGAGTTTCGGTCGCGGCGCCGGGCATCACAGCACTGGGCATCGCCATCTTGGCGGGCTCCACGTAGGCCGACGTCCTGGATTTGGATGGGCTGAGTTCGCGAGGCAGGACTCCAGTAGACCTGGTCTCTGGCATGCCGCCATGCCGGGGGGTTGTCTCAAAGGATGTCCCATGCGACTTCGCGCCAGACGTCCCATTTTTTTCAGTCGTGTCTCTATCCAACACGGCAGATGACGTGTCTTTATCCATTGTTCGCCTCCTTCAGCGAATTACGGAGAACACGTAGACCCGGGGGGAGTGGGAAAGGAGAAATGCGATCTTTCGCGTGAAATGAGTCTGTGGAGTGTCACAAAGCACCCCGCTCGCCTTAGACGGGTCGAGCAATTCCGGGGCATTCGTGCGGCAAGGAGGTGGACGGACAGGGGCCCTGGCAAGAGATAAACCGAAGTGCCGCCCCAGCGAATCTGGATTCTACGACATGGGCCTGAATTGACCGGATATACGATGCGCCTGGAAAGCCTGTCCGGTCAACGAAAATCTCTGCAAATTTTTGCGTACAGCTGCCCGCCTCGCGGCGGTGAGTCTCAGCCTTGCGGCCCGCAGAATCTCCGCTCCCGCCGTTTCCCAATTCTTAACAATGGGTGCCGTCGCACTTCGCCCAGATGCGCAGCGAGTCACACGTTGGCGCGGTCGCGTCGTGCTAACCTGCACCTTGGTGGCCTCCGAATTCATCCCAGTCTTTCAGGAAGAGTATCGAGCGTTGCGTCCACGGGCGCCGATGCCTCCAATTTCGATTCGCTTCCGGCGCTTCACATCGTTGAACACCACGATCCGGCTGCGCGAAGGACACATCTACGTCTCTTTATCCGACATTCTGGAGGGCGCGCCACAGTCCGTCATTCGCGCCATCGCGCACATTCTGCTCGCCAAGCTTTATCGAAAGCCCATTGAGCCGGTTCACAACCATCGCTACAAGCGCTTTGCCTCGAGCGCTGCTGTCACACGCCAGACCGAACTCGTCCGCAGCGCACGCGGCAGCAAGCGGTACTTTGGCCCGCAGGGCCGCTACTACAACCTCGAAGAAGTCTTCGACGCACTTAACACGCGCTTCTTCGGTGGACTCCTGGGCCGGCCCGAACTCACCTGGAGCGAACACATGGCCAAGCGCTCCCTTGGCCACTATGACGCCGCGCACAACACCATCGTGGTGAGCCGCGTCTTCGACCGCCCCTCGAGCCCCCGTTACGCGATCGAGTACCTGCTCTACCACGAGATGCTCCACCTCAAGCACCCCGTCAAGATGAACGGCATTCGACGCTGCGTCCACTCGCGCGAATTCAAGGCAGAGGAACGCCAGTTCCCTCAGCTCAAAGAAGCGCTAGCCTTCCTCAAGCGCCTCTAGCCGGAAGAACTGACGAAGCCGGAGACCGCTTATGTGCGGGTCGGCATCGTCAGAGGATTCACCACCCGCATGGCGCCGTATCTCTGTCCGTCGGCAAGATCCTCGGAGTAGAGAACTGAGGCGCCCGCGCTATCTGCCGCCTGAACAATCAGTGCGTCCCAGAACGAGGTCTTGTAACGTGCCTCGATATCGAGCGCTTCAAGAACGGACTCGGAGGTGTTGATGATGACTTCCCATGTCGAATAATCCCGAATGATTTGGCGAACTTCATCGATCGGCAAAGGCTTGCTGATCTTTCGGCGCAGGTTAATACACAGTTCTTGCAGCACTTGAGTACTGAGAACACCCCCACCCGATTCCCAGAGACTCTCGATCAGGGTCTTGGCTCGTTCATACTTCATGCCGGCCGAACGATCGTGGGCATACACAAGGATATTCGTATCCACAAAACACTTATCGCTCATGGAGTTCCTCCCGCGAAGCAGGAGGTTTCCATTGCAAGTCATAGCCTCGGCGCAGGCGGGCAACCGCCCGCCTGCGAGCCTGTTGGTACCCTCGGCGTTCGCGCACCGCTTGTTCAAGGCGCGATGTCAGTAGAGCGCTGATCGAAGTGCCTTGTTCTGCAGCCAGAACTCGTGCTTCTCGCAGCAGGTCGGATTCAATTTTCAAGGTAATATTTGTCTTCATGGTGGCACTGTTTCGCGTGCAGCACGATAATACGTGCTGAAGTTTGTGGCGTCAATGCCCAGCTCAAAGAAGCGCTGGCCTTCCTTAAGCGGAGGTAGTTCGAAAGCGAGTGAAGAAAGGAAGAAGTACTGAAGAACGACTTTTGTAGTCCTCTATATAAAAGCAAAACGCCGCGCCTTCGCGGGTCGCCATCACTTCTTCACCGCTTCACTCTTTCACTTCTTCACGGTATCGCCGCGAAAACCTCACGCCGTCTTCTCAACCGCCAGTGACGCCTCATTCGCCGTCCGCCGCGTGCTCACCCACAGCAACAGGACCGCGCCCACGACAACCGATCCGGCACTGGCCAGCTGCGCATTCGACAACCCCCACAACACCTTCGGGTTGCGGCGCAAAAATTCAACCAGAAAGCGAGCTATTCCGGTCAGCACCAGGTACTCGCCCAGAATCGCTCCGGTCGGCCGGCCCTTGCCCCCTCGCAGCCAAAGCCACGTCCCGATCAGCAGCCCGCCGCCCAGTTCATAGAGCGGGGTGGGATGCACGGGCACGTTGATTGGCTCAATGCCGTTGGGAAAGCTCATCCCCCACGGCAGCTTTGTGGGAATCCCGTAGCAGCCGTCCCCGGAGAGGAAGCACCCGATCCGTCCGATTCCGTACCCGAACGCCGCCGCCGGAGCTGCAAGGTCGAGCGTCCGCAGCGCCCCGATCCGCGCCATCATCCCCTGGATCACCAGTGCCGAAATCCCGGCCACCAGTCCGCCAAACCACGCGAACCCACCCGTATCCCACAGAACCCGCCAGCCTTGCTCTCGGAACTCCGATGGCGTATCGAGCACGTGCCAGAGTTTGGCGCCAACTATCCCGGCCACCACAGTGATCGCCACCATGCCGATAGCATCTGCGTCGATCGCATATCTGCGGAAGTTGCGATCCATGATGAAGCCGGCGGTCACGGCAGCAAGCCAAAGCATCAGTCCAAATGTCGGAATATCGTGCGGCCAGAACGGTATGTGGAAATAAGGCAACATCTCTCTTCAGTATATAGACGTCCCAAGACTTGACCCACGATTCCCTAACGGCCACCCGATTCAAGAACCACCTGATCTTTCCCACCCAACTTGCTCCCGCCTCCGCAGTCAAGAGGCGCGATTTTCACAACCGGACTTGCCTCTATCCCCGGTGATCGCGCAATACTGTCCTCATGGCCACCGTCATTGGACAGGGACTGCAAGTCCTCTACACCCGCCAGCAGATCGCCGATCGCGTCGCTGAGATGGGCGCCGACATCACACGCGATCTCAACGGCGAAAAGCTCGTCATGGTGGGCGTGCTCAAGGGCGCGGCGATCTTCCTCTCCGACCTCGCCCGCGCCGTCCAGGTCGACGCCACCTTCGACTTCGTTGCCGTCTCCAGCTACGGCAAGGGCCAGCGTTCCTCCGGCGCCGTCAAGCTCATCAAGGACCTTGACGAGCCCGTCGAGGGCAAAAACGTCCTCATCGTCGAAGACATCCTCGACACCGGCCTCACGCTCGCCTACCTGCGCAAAATCATCCTCCAGCACCATCCCAAGTCGCTGCGCATCGCGGCCCTGCTCGACAAGCCCTCCCGCC
>Ga0307474_10002242_pt1 | contig 13913 bp, 12 predicted proteins | sample atmos_gasesECM1C_2_FD_203312 | JGI IMG/M metagenome (GOLD analysis project Ga0307474, IMG submission 203312) | Hardwood forest soil microbial communities from Morgan-Monroe State Forest, Indiana, United States - atmos_gasesECM1C_05 | ecosystem: Environmental > Terrestrial > Soil > Temperate... | reverse complement strand
CTGCACCGTTGTCATCGCCAGGGAACAGGACGGTCGGCTGAACTATGAGCCGGTGAATTCCTGCATTGTCACGCTCGGCCAGCTCGACGGCGGCGAGCTCATCACGGTGGAGGATCTCGCGCACGAAGGCAAATTGCATCCGGTGCAGACTGCGCTTGCCGCGGAACACGGCTCGCAATGCGGCTTTTGTACGCCAGGCATTGTCATGAGCCTGTTCGCACATTTCCACAGCGAAGGCGACAGAACCGACCGCGCGAGGATCAACGACGCTCTGGCCGGCAATCTCTGCCGCTGCACGGGCTATCGCTCCATCGTCGATGCCGCCCGCAAGGCCTGTGCGGGGTCGGCGACGGATCGTTTCACTGCAAGGCAAGGCGAAACGCTGGCTGCATTGAAACAGCTCAACGACGGAGCCAACATCTTTGTCGGCAACGACACGCACTTCTTTGCGTCTCCTTCAAGCGAATCCCTGCTTGCGCTGCTTTTTGAGCGCCATCCGGAGGCCAAAATCATCGCCGGAGCCACCGATGTCGGTCTGTGGATCACCAAGAAGCTTTTGACGCTCGACAAGATCATCCATGTCGGCCGCGCCGGCCTCGACAGGATCGAGGAGACGGCTGATGCGTTTCAATTCGGTGCGGCGGTCACGCTGGCGCGCGCGATGTCGTCGCTGGCCTCGATCGATCCGGACATCGGCGAAATTGTGCGCCGGTTCGGCTCGGTGCAGGTCCGCGTGGCCGGTACGGTCGGCGGAAGCATTGCCAACGCCTCGCCGATCGGTGATCTGGCGCCGCTCTTCATCGCGCTCGGCGGGACAATCGAACTGCGCAAGGGCAACGCGATACGCAGTTTGCCCCTCGAGCAATTTTTCATCAGCTACGGCAAGCAGGATCGTGAGGCGGGCGAGTTCGTCCGCAGCCTTTCCGTGCCGAAATTGCCTCCCGCGACCTTCTTCAAGGCGTTCAAGATCAGCAAGCGCTTCGACGAGGACATCACAAGCGTGCTTGGGGCTTTCCGGATCGGTGTCGAGGCCGGGCGCATCACCTCGGCGCGCGTCGCGTTTGGAGGGATGGCGGCAACCCCGAAACGCGCTTTGGCGGTGGAAGCTGCACTGCTGGGCACGTCGCTGAACGATTCCCCCGCTTGGCGCCATGCGGCCGAAAAGATCGGCGACGATTTTACGCCGCTGACCGACATGCGCGCGAGTGCGGAATACCGGGACCGCGTGGCCAAAAATCTCGTCATCAAGGCGCTCGCGGAGATTGCCGGCACATCGAGCGGGACGACGCGCATCATCGATTCGGCGGAGGCCAATCATGTCGCCCGTTGAACCGGCCACGGCGATCTTGCGTCACGTGCGTCAGGCGCTGCCGCATGACAGCGCTTTCAAACATGTGCAAGGCGCCGCCGACTATGTCGATGATATTCGCGAACCGGAAGGGACGCTGCACGTGGCGATCGGCGGCTCGCCTGCGGCGAGGGGCCGCATCGTCCGGCTCGATCTCGACAAGGTGCGCGCCTATCCCGGAGTCCGCGCGGTCATTACGGCCAAGGACATTCCCGGGAAAAATGATATTTCGCCCGCTCACGCCGACGAGCCGGTGTTTGCCGCCGATCATGTGATATTTCACGGCCAGCCGGTTTTCGCCGTGATCGCGACCACGCGCGACATTGCGCGACGGGCGGCGGTACTCGCTGCAATCGAGATCGAACGCGAAGAGCCCAATGTTACGGTCGACCAGGGGCTTGCTTCCGGGGAGACCGTTTTGCCCGACTACGAATTTGTCGGCGGCGACGCAGGGGCTGCGATCGCCAGATCGCCGCATCGCCTGAGTGGCGTTTTGAGGATCGGCGGCCAGGAGCATTTTTATCTGGAGGGCCAGGTCGCATTTGCCGTGCCCGGCGAAGACAACGACATGCTGGTCCACTCGTCCACCCAGCATCCCTCCGAGGTCCAGCATATCGTGGCCCGCGTGCTCGGCGTGGCGGACTCCTTTGTCACCTGCCAGGTGCGGCGCATGGGTGGCGGCTTTGGCGGCAAGGAAACGCAGGCGACGCAATGGGCGGTGATTGCCGCGCTGGCGGCGCGCGTTACCGGCCGGGCTTGCAAGCTTCGCCTCGACCGCGACGACGACATGATGATGACCGGCAAGCGGCATGATTTCCGGGTCGATTGGTCGGTCGGCTTCGATGACCGCGGCCGCATGGAGGGCGTTGATCTTGCGCTCGCAGCGCGCTGCGGCTGCTCCGCCGATCTGAGCATTGGCGTGGTCGACCGCGCCATGTTTCACTCCGACAATGCCTACTTCCTCCCCGAATTCAGAATTCATTCCAGGCGCGTCAAGACCAATACCGTTTCGAACACGGCGTTTCGCGGATTCGGCGGCCCGCAAGGCGTTCTTTCGATCGAACGCGTCATCGATGCGATCGCCTGGCATCTTGGTCTCGACCCGCTCGATGTGCGCAAGGTCAACCTCTATCGCAGCGGCGGCGACGTCACGCCTTACGGCCAGACCGTCGAAGATCATGAGGTGATCAGGCGTCTGATTGAACAACTCGAGCGAACCTCGGACTACCGGCGACGTCGCAAGGAGATCGGAAAATTCAATACCTCCTCGCCGATCCTCAAGCGTGGGATCGCGTTGACGCCGGTGAAATTCGGTATTTCGTTCACGCTCACGCACCTCAATCAGGCCGGCGCCCTCGTGCACGTCTATCAGGACGGCTCGGTGCATCTCAATCATGGTGGCACCGAGATGGGACAGGGCCTGTTTCAGAAGGTGGCGCAAGTCGCAGCGGAAGAATTCGGCATCGCACTCGATCGCGTGCGCATTACTGCCACATCGACCGACAAGGTGCCGAACACCTCCGCCACGGCGGCCTCCGCCGGCACTGACCTCAACGGAATGGCCGTGCAAGTCGCCTGCCGCGAAATCAAGGCGCGGCTTGCGCAGTTTGCGGCAGGTACCTGGAACGTTTCCGAGGATTTGATCGAATTTCGTGACGACCAGGTTTTTATCGGCAACGAGAGCGTTCCGTTTGGCGAGTTAGCCAAGCGTGCCTATGGCGCGCGCATCCATCTGTCGGCGGCCGGCTTCTACAAGACGCCGAAATTGCATTGGGACCGCGCCAAAGCCAAAGGCAGGCCATTCCTTTACTTCGCTCACGGTGCTGCCTGCAGCGAGGTCACCATCGACGTCACGACCGGCGAGATGCGAATCGAGCGCGTCGACATTCTCCACGACGTCGGCCGTTCGCTCAATCCGGCCATCGACATCGGACAGATCGAGGGCGGCTTCGTGCAGGGCATGGGTTGGCTGACCACCGAGGAACTGGTCTATGACGCAGAGGGCCGTCTGCTGACGCACGCGCCTTCGACCTACAAGATTCCGGTGGCCTCCGATGTCCCGGAGGATTTCCGCGTTGCGCTGTTTCCGAACGAAAACCAGGAAGCGACGATCTATCGCTCCAAGGCCGTCGGCGAGCCGCCATTGATGCTGGCGACGTCGGTGTTCGCGGCGATCGCGGACGCGGTTCATTCGCTCCGTCCCGGCGAGGGCGTGGCTCTGGATGCGCCGGCGACGCCGGAATCGATCCTCAAGGCGGTTGGAACTTTCGATGCCGCCGCGGCATTGGCAAACGGCCACGGCGGCGTCGGCGAAAACAGGCCGGTTTGAATGCAGGTGTGGCGGCGAATTCAACAATCGCTTGAGAAGCATCGTCGCGCGGCCTTGATCAGTGTCGTCAAGGTGGAGGGGTCGGCGCCCCGCGAGGTGGGCGCGCGCATGGTGATCCAGCAGGACGCCGGCTTTTTCGGAACCATCGGCGGGGGCCGCCTCGAATATGAGACGCTCGCGGTTGCCGACCAAGCGCTTTCGGTTAAGGCGCCTTCGGCGTCGTTGCGGGTCTGGCCGCTCGGCCCCAATCTCGGCCAGTGTTGCGGCGGATCGGTAACGACCTTGATCGAGACCTTCAATACCGGCGACCTCACTGAAGTTCGTAAGCTCGCGGCCGCGGAGGAAGCCGGGCCCTTCCTAGCCCTCAGTCGCGTCACGAAAGGTGGCCGGATTGCGCGGAAGATCGTGGATCGCCCTCCAGGCGGTGGCGCCGGCACTGGAGCCTTCTCTGCGGAGAATTTCGTGGAACAGTTCGGTGAGGTGCGCGAGATGGTGCTGCTGTTCGGATCCGGCCATGTCGGCCGCGCGGTTGTTCTTGCGCTGTCGCAACTTCCTTTCGAGGTGCGTTGGATCGATTCCCGCTCCGATCAATTTCCGGATTACGTGCCCTCCAACGTGGTCACGGTGAGGACGGACGAGCCCGAGCGCGAGATCGATTTGGCGCCTTCCGGTGCGTTCGTCTTGATCATGACGCACTCTCATCCGCTCGATTACTCGATCGCAGCGTCGGCGCTGCGTTGCGCTGATCTTGGATTTGTCGGCTTGATCGGATCGGTCACGAAGCGGGCGCGATTTGCCAGTCAGGCAAGGCAACTCGGCCTTTCCGAGCAGCAGATCGCGCGACTGGTTTGCCCGATCGGATTGCCCGAGATCAAGGGCAAGCAACCGAGCATCATCGCCGCAAGCGTGGCGGCGCAGCTTTTGATAGCGCGAGAACGCGCAAGAACGTAGAGCATTGACCATCTCAGGATGCACCAATCATTATGGGGATGGCTGCCAAGACCATAACCACCGCCGTGAGGCCGTGAATGCCGAAGGCGCTTTTAGTAGAGCCCTTCGCTGCAAGAATGATCAGCATGTCGCCTACGGGGATGATGGCCTCAACAAGCAGGATGAGGCCGACCCCGCGCGGGACGCCCCACGCCATGAACGCCAGCACGGCCAATCCCGCTACGATGTCGCGCACCCCCTTGAGGCGAAGCCACCAAGCGACGTTGGCGCCGTCTTCAGGAAGCGGCAGGCCGAAGCTGCGCGTCGCGGTCCTTGGGCTCACGACATATTGGGTGCCGATCGCGATAATCGCGAGAGCCAGGAGCAACGCCATTCCGAGCGGAAGCCAGTGCATTGCACTCTCCTATTCTATTTACGAGAGATAACCTGACGTCGCGGGGCATCCGCGACTTCCGGATTCAAATTTGTCGGGCGCTCGGTCTCACTTGTGTAATGGCGACGCCGGAGACCGCGAGCAGCCCACCGATAATCAACTTAGGGGTCACGCGCTCATCGAGGAACAACACGCTCGAAATGAAAGCGAACACCGGAAGCAGCAGACCGAACGGTGCGACGCGGCCAATGGAGCAACGGGCGATCAGCCAGAACCAAAGGCCAAACCCGACAATTCCTCCGATGAAAATTGTGTAGGCGAGTGCCATCCAACCGCGTTCATCCGCCGCGGCAAGGCTCGCCCGTTGTCCATATTCAAGGAGCAACGACATCAACAAGACCTGCGGCACCGTGAGCAGCGACGACCACGCCATCAACATCAAGGGGTCGAAAGGGCCGTAGCGTTTGGTCAAGACGTTCGACACCGCAAAGGCGAAGGCTGCCCCGACCACAAGCAAAAGCGGAAGCGCGTTTGCCGACTGGCCATGCTCCGCTGCCAACACGACCACGCCGACGAATGCAAGCACCACTCCGGCGGACGTGGTGAGAGACGGCCTTTCCGCGAGCAGCGGCCAGGCTAACAAGACGGTGAAGGGTGTGGCGAGTTGATATGCGACGGCCGAGATGCTTCCCGAGCCGAGACCAAGACCCACATAGAAGAGCCCGAAGTTAAGGCCACCCAGGAAAAACGAAATGGCCGCGACAGAGCCGAACTGTTGACGCGTGGGCCTTTTGGCGAAGGGAGCAAGCAGCAGTGCGATGGCCAGAAAGCGCAGTGACAGGAAGAAGAGAGGCGGAAACTCCATCACGCCCACTTTGATGGCCACGAACTGATAACCCCACAGCAAGGGAACGGCGACCGCGCAGACGATCTCGATGGCAGACATGGTATCTTCCTCGGTCTAGATATGGACGCACCAACCCATGGATGTTTAGTTGGTGACCGCAATGCCAAGGCGAGCCGCGATGCGCAGCGCGGTTGCTTTTCGCTGGTCGGTCATGGCCTGCACGGACTGCCGCGCTTGTTCCAAGATCGCGGGAGGGGCCGTTTCAGGCGTGCCGCTATTGAACGGCGGTTCCGGCGCATATGCCATATAGAGCTGGATCATTCTTGCAGCGTCGTCTCCGCGCAGTTCCGCGGCGAGGCGCAGCGCCCCGTCGATACCGGCGGTGACGCCGGCAGCAAACACGTAGCTTCCATCCACCACGACACGTTCGTTGACGGGAATCGCACCGAATAACGGCAGCAGGTGAAACGCGGCCCAATGAGTCGTCGCCCTGCGTCCCTTCAGCAGGCCAGCTGCTCCACATATCAGGGCGCCAGTACATACGGAGAAGATGCTGCATGCTCCTGCCGCCTGTTGGCGTATCCAGGCAAGCACTTCCTCGTCTTCCATCAGGGCTTCCTGACCAAAGCCGCCCGGCACGTGCAGGACATCGAGAGGTGGTGCGTCGGCCAGGACGGCGTCCGGCGTCAGCCGCAATCCTTTGATATCGCGAACCGGACGGCCCGTCTTGCCGTAAATGCGATAAGTCGAATTTGGAATCCGCGACAGAACCTCGAAGGGCCCTGTCAGGTCGATCTGATCCAGGCCCTCAAACAGAAGCGAGCCGATTTGCAGGTGGACTTCGTGAGGGAACATTTGTGGCTTCCTTTGGTGATATGGACAAAAGGAAGCTATCGCGGCAGTTTTTGGCGATGATGCCAAAATCCCCTCGTTTTCCGCCAAGTGGAAGCCGCCTTGTCGAAGTCCTGGCTTATCCGTCAGTGAAGCTGCTCGATGTCAGCGGGCCAATCCAGGTGTTTGCATCAGCCAATGCTTACATGGCAGAGGCCGGGCAGCCGACACCCTACGAGATCCGCGTCGTAGCCCAAGGCGGCGAGCGGGTTGAGGCGTCGGGCGGAGTGGAGCTTGCGGTGCATCCGCTTCCGCCTACGGACGCTGTCCTGGACACGCTGGTGATCGCGGGCGGCGAGGGCATGGCCACTGCGGCGACGGATACTCGGTTGATCGATTGGGTCCGCGATCGCGCCAAACGAGCCCGCCGTACCGCGTCGGTGTGCACAGGGGCCTTTCTCCTCGCGGCGTCAGGCATGCTGGATGGCCGGCGAGCCGTCACCCATTGGGCATTCTGCGCAGAACTCGCCCGACGCCATCCTTCCGTGCATGTGGAACCCGATCCGATTTTTGTTCGGGACGGCACGATTTGGACCTCAGCCGGGGTGACGGCCGGTATCGACCTCGCTTTGGCGCTGGTGGAGGAGGACCTGGGCCGCACGGTCGCGCTGGCTGTCGCGCGTTATCTGGTTGTCTTTCTCAAACGACCGGGCGGTCAAGCCCAATTCAGTGAGTTTCTTTCACTTCAGGCGGCGGAGGACAAGTTCGGAGCGCTGCATGACTGGATCAGCCACCACTTGGCCGACGACCTTTCACTGCCGGTGCTTGCCACGCAGGCGGGCATGAGTGAGCGCAGCTTCAGCCGTCACTATGCGGAGTCTACTGGGCTGACACCGGCACGAGCTGTCGAGAGATTGAGGGTGCAGGGGGCGCAGCATTTGCTCTCGGAAACACGCCTGCCGGTCAAGCGCATTTCTCAGCGTTGCGGCTTTGGTTCGGAAGAGACCATGCGCCGCAGTTTCCTGAGGCTCTTGGATGCTACGCCGCAGGACTATCGAGCGAGATTCACCCGGTGACTCGCCTCGGACATTCTGCTGGCGAGCTAAGCGTAGCACGACGGACTTGCGGCCGCCGTGCCATTCCTGGAGGTAAGCAAAGCAGGAGCAGGACTACCATTCGTGGGCCTGCAGCGCCGCTTCCAGCGGCGGGTTGGTCACGTTGCCGGTGTAGTTCGTAATCGTCGAGGCGGCCACGATGGTGATGGCCTCAAGCAAGAGGTCCTTGCCAAAGCCGGCCGCGAGGAAGCGCTCGACGTCCTGATCATCGAGCCGGCCGCGCTTTTCGATCAGCGTCCGCGCCAGCGTCGAGAGAGCGCCGAGCTTCTTGTCCGACGGCGACCGGCCGGCACGCATCGCCTTGACATCGGCGGGATCGAGACCCGCCTGTAGTCCGAGCGCGGTGTGGAGCGCGACCGCCCAGCTGCAGGCGTTGGTCACGGCATCGGTAAGGAGCACCGCCTGAATCTGGGGTTCTGTAAAATTGCCGCCGTGAACCTTGTCGAAAATGCCGACAAAGCTTTGGATGAGCACGGGCGATGTCGCCATGGCACCCGCCAGGCTAGGAATCATCCCGAACCTCGCCTGCACGTCACGCAGTGCAGATTTTGAGGCCTCGGGAGCGGAGTCGAGTGTGTAGACAGGAAAACATTCCATGAGAATTGCCTTTCGCTGATGTTAAGCGAACCCGAAAGCGACGATCGCACGAGTTCGATGACAGCTATCTAGTCGAGCTCAACGAGAAGCCTTCGCCAAAGTCCCCACATTCTACGCCACACACGTCTCATGGATGCCGCGATCTCAGGACCTGACGCCTGATGACTGCTTGGGGTCAGAGGCAGACACTTCAATCAGTCGGCCCACATTCGGCGGTAAGTCTTCAACGTCCTGCGTGCAAAAACCGCTGTAAGCGCATCTGAGAATGTGAGTGCGTCACCTGTCTTCGTCAGGATGTACCCAGGTGTAGGGCGTGATCCCTTGCGCTTCCGTCAGCTTGATCATGTGCACCGGTGGCGCATGACGTCCCTTGCGGCATGAGCGGCATTTCAGCGATGCCTCAAGCTTCCAGAGCGGAGTGTTTTTGGGGCGGCGGATGGCATCGAGCGGCAGGCTCGCCCGCGTCTTGCAGCGATTGCATTCGACCTCCAGCCAGCCGAGCCCGCCGTTGAGACATTGCCCGATCGTCGGCGAAGGCTGGGCGGGCCCGCCATAACCTTCCATGCGGATCGACCAGGCCTCGGCTTCCGCGCGGTCGGCATCGCGAAGCGCTTTGACCGCCGCTTCACGGGCATTTTTGGCGCGGATTCTCGCGCCAATGATCGCACCCCCATAGATCGATTGCCGGGATTTCGTGCTCATGGCGCGATACTACAACCGCTTCGAGCACGCCGCGCAACGCCACTAGCATTAGAGGCGAACTGCGATCCGGTGACACCATCGCAGCACGATTTCGTTTGCTGGTCGTTACGCGCCCGCTTCCAAATTCAAGGTTGTGACCGACTCGCACCAGATCATGTTGGATTCGGCCTACGATATCAAGACAGCGTGGCCGGCTCGGTTTGCGTCTCGATCGAAGACAGGGGTTCGCCATGGATCTTGGCCTCGAAACCGCGCAGTCGCACATAGATCGAAATCAGCTCGACGATCGTGCTCCACGAATTGATGAGATACTGAAACGAGGTTCGCACTTGCGTGAATGCGTTCAGAATCTGGTTCATTGTTCCGAGCGTGATCTTGCCGGCAACGATCGTCGGGCCGAGCAGGATGTAGGGAAAGATCGTGTCGGTCTGCAGATACACGATGCGGCCGACATTGAAATACATGAAGTTGAGATAGAGCCGGAAATAGTTGTGACGGATGTTGGCGAAGAGCACGGCCAGCGTGGGCGGAGAGGCATGGTTTGGGTTGTCTTCGCCCAGCACGAGCTCCTTGCGATAGGCCGCCTCGACCCGCTGGTTGAAGAACTCGATTCCTGGCAGCCGGATGCCAATCAAAGCGAGCGCACCGGTTCCGAACACCGCCCAAATGATCGCGGCGACCACAAGCGGGTAGGGAATATGCCCGATGAGAGGCAGCTCGGTGATGTTGCTCGACAGCCGCAACAGGACAGGCAGGAAGGCCAGCAGCGTCAGAATGGAACTGATCAGATTGACCCCGAGATTCTCCACAATGGTTGCAAAGCGCATGGTGTCTTCCTGCACCCGCTGCGAGGCGCCTTCGATCATGCGCAGCCGCGGCCAGTTCGCGACATAGAAATCGTTCATCGCCGTTCGCCAGCGAAAAATGTAGTGGCTGACGAAAAATCGCGTCAGCACCCCGACTACGACTGCCACCAGAGCAATGCCGGCAAACGTCGACAATTCGCCATAGAACTCCTCGAGCGTGACCGGCCGCGATTTCGACAGCGCGGCCTGGATAAGATCGTAGAACGGCCCGTACCAGCTGTTGATGGCGACGCTGACCTGGACCTGGAAATAGGAGGTGAAGAGGATCAGGCCAGAACCGAGGATCGACCATATTGCCCACGGATGCGGCGAGAACCACGCCCAGAATGCCGCGAAGATTCCCACGCTCATCGCAAAATAGAAATCGAACCAGAGCGACCGCGCCGACCAGAACAGCGCTACGCCGACCACAGCGGGATCGGAAGAGCCGATGAGATTGGCCGCGTAAGTGTACCAGAACGCCATCGTCAGCGCCGTCCAGAGGATGGCCGACGGAAAGAACAGTTTTGGTCGCGGGAAGAAGGAAACGAACATGTTTTGTATCCACCTTGGAATGGGTGCGGCGAAGGCTCAGGTAGCATAGGTGGTGGAGCGGATCAGCCCACCCGATCTCTCCCGCAAATGAAATTCGCGTAAGAATTGAGTGCTGAGAATGCCCGTCATCCGTGCTTCGCCGGGCCGGGCTTGTCCCGGCCATCCACAACTTAGTCTCGAAAAAAGGAAAGCAAGACGTGGATGCCCGGGTCAAGCCCGGGCATGACGATCTCCAATGATCCAGGCGCTTGTCTGCACTCTTGGCTCTTGCCCGGTCTCACAGCTCCCGCGCATTGGAAAAGGCAAACGACGACACCCGCCTCGTATTCTCGTCGAGGATCAGGCTGCGGGTGATCGGCGGCTCGGCTCGCTGGCTGCAATTTTCGCGTTCGCACAGCCGGCAATTGACGCCGATCGGTGTGCCCTCCGCTTTCTCAAGGTCGATGCCGCTGGCATAGACGAGTTTCGCGGCGTGACGGATTTCGCATCCCAGCCCGATTGCAAACCGCGGCTGTGCTTGCGGATGCGGCGAGACCTGCCGGCGCACGACCTGCGCGATCGAGAAATAGCGGGTGCCGTCGGGCAGTTCGATCATCTGGCTGAGCAGGCGATCCGGCGTGTCGAAGCTGGAATGCACGTTCCACAGCGGGCAGGTGCCGCCGAATTTCGAGAATGGGAAAGTGCCGGAGGAGAATCGCTTCGAGACGTTGCCGGCATTGTCGACGCGCAGCATGAAAAACGGCACGCCGCGCGCGTTGGGCCGCTGCAGGGTGGTGAGGCGATGACAGACCTGTTCGAAGCCGGTATTGAAGCGCTGCGAAAGCACATTCACATCATAGCCGAGCGATTCGGCCGCCGCATGAAACGGCTGGTACGGCATCATCGCGGCCGCGGCGAAATAGTTGGCGAGCGTGATCCGGTAGAGCCGGCGCGGCGTGTCGTCGAGCGGACCAGCGCGGCCGATGATGGCCTCGATCGCCGCGGAGCATTCGGCAAGAGCGATCTGAAAGGCGAGCTGGAACGCGCGGCCGGGCCCGTCGACCAGTTCCGAGATCAGGAGTTGGCGGCGATGGCGATCGAAGCGTCGCAAGGTCTCGCGCATGACATCGACCGGCATGATGCGGGTGAGGATCGAATGCTTCTCGCGCAGGCGTGCCGAGAGCGCCGCGAACAGCGCTTCCGCAGGTACGTTCAACTCGTCGCGCAGTCTTTCTGCCGCGGTTTCCAGTTCGGGGAAATAGTTGCGGTTGGCCTCGATCAGGTCGCGGACGCGTTCGATCGGGTTGGCCTCGAATCGCGAGACCTCGTCGCGGTCGGCCATTTGGGCCGCAACCAGCGTCTCGCCGCGGCGGGCTTCGGCATAGGCGGCGTAGAGCCGCTGCAGCGAATGGGTGACACCAGGGCAAAGTTCGGCGAGGTCGCGCAACTCCTGCTTCGGCACGTCGATCTGGCGGAACAGGGGATCGGAGAAGATCTCGTTGAGCTCAGCAAAGAAACGATCCTCGTCGGCGGTGGCGAGATCGCGCAGGTCGAGATCGTAGGTTTCCGCCAGGCGGAGCAGGATTTGAGCCGTCACCGGACGCTGGTTGCGCTCGATCAGGTTGATGTAGCTCGGGGAAAGGCCGAGGCCTTCCGCCATCTGGGTCTGCGACAGCCCCAGCTGCTGGCGCACGCGCCGGAAGCGCGGGCCGACGAAAAGTTTCTTACCGGAATCGGCGGGCATGGCTGGTCACCCTTGCTGTCGTGCCGGGGCGCAGCGTGAGCTGCGGACCGGCATCCCGAAATTCCGGATCGCCGCTTCGCGCCGGAATGACGTTGGTTTTTGTGACAAGAATTACAAAATAACATATATGACAAGTGTAGATGTTACAATACATCACCATTCGAAATCAAGTTCCTATACGAACAAAGCAGATTCGCGTTTAGCTATCTCCTCGCATTTCGCAATGCACTGTCACGAATGTCGATTGGAGAACCTAAAATGGCGAAGACCTTTGAACAGCTTATTCCCGCGCCCGAGGGGCGTTTTGACGGTATCAGTCGTCCCTATAGCCCGGCCGAGGTGGAAAGGCTGCGGGGCTCGGTGCCGATCGCCTATACGCTCGCCACCAAGGGCGCCAATCGGCTCTGGGAATCGCTCAAGAAGGAGCCTTACGTCAATTCGCTGGGCGCTGTGACCGGCAACCAGGCGATGCAGCAGGCGCGCGCGGGGCTTCCGGCGATCTATCTTTCCGGCTGGCAGGTCGCTGCCGACGCCAACACCGCAAGCGCGATGTACCCGGACCAGAGCCTCTATCCGGCCAATGCCGGACCGGAGTTGTGCCGCCGTATCAACCGCACCTTCCAGCGTGCCGACCAGATCGAGCACTCCGAAGGCGGCGCCAAGATCGACTGGTTCGTGCCGATCGTCGCCGATGCGGAAGCCGGCTTTGGCGGCCCGCTCAACTCGTTCGAGATCATGAAGGCCTATATCGAAGCGGGTGCTGCTGGCGTTCACTTCGAGGACCAACTTGCTTCCGAGAAGAAGTGCGGCCACATGGGCGGCAAGGTGCTGATTCCCACCGCCGCGCATGAGCGCAACCTGATCGCGGCAAGGCTCGCCGCCGACGTTTGCGGCACGCCGACCTTCGTGCTGGCGCGAACCGATGCCGAGAGCGCCAAGTTGATCACCGCCGATGTCGACGAGCGCGACCACGAATTCATCACCGGCGAGCGCACCGCGGAAGGTTTTTACCGGCTCAAGCCCGGTACGGGTCTAGCTCACTGCATCAAGCGCGGCATCGCGTTTGCGAAATATGCCGATCTTCTGTGGTGGGAAACCTCGACGCCGAACCTCGAAGAGGCGAAGCAGTTCGCCGATGCCGTGCACAAGGTCTATCCCGGCAAGATGCTGGCCTATAATTGCTCGCCGTCATTCAACTGGGAAGCCAATATCGACAGGGCGACGATTGCCCGCTTCCAGCGCGAAATCGGGGCGATGGGCTACAAATTCCAGTTCGTGACGCTCGCCGGCTTCCATTCGCTCAACCACGGCATGTTCGAACTGGCGCGCGGCTACAAGGCCGAAGGCATGGCGGCATACTCCCGCCTGCAGCAGGCCGAGTTTGCCTCGGAGAAGTTCGGCTATTCGGCCACGCGCCATCAGCGCGAAGTTGGCACCGGCTACTTCGATCTGGTGTCCACCACCATCACCGGCGGCACCTCATCGACCACGGCGCTGCACGACTCGACCGAAACCGCGCAGTTCAAGAAGCAGGGCGCCGACATCCACGTTCAGGCGGCTGAATAAGAGGAGATGATGATGAACCATGGCAGCAATTTCTGGGTGATTGGTGGCGAGTTCGGTTCGATGAACTTCCACAAGCTCGTGGAAGGCTCCGCCCAGGTCAAAGGTCCGTTCAAGACCCGTAAAGAGGCCGA
>Ga0307474_10002241_pt1 | contig 13917 bp, 11 predicted proteins | sample atmos_gasesECM1C_2_FD_203312 | JGI IMG/M metagenome (GOLD analysis project Ga0307474, IMG submission 203312) | Hardwood forest soil microbial communities from Morgan-Monroe State Forest, Indiana, United States - atmos_gasesECM1C_05 | ecosystem: Environmental > Terrestrial > Soil > Temperate... | reverse complement strand
TGTGGAGCATGTTGCGCGGACCGACCGTCGCTTTCAACGCTGGCGGATAGTTGCGGTGACAGGGGTCCTCCATCCCATCCAAGTGATAGAGATAACCGAAGAATTCGTCGAACCCGTGCACCGTGGGCAGGAACTGGTTCCGATCGCCCAAATGGTTCTTGCCAAACTGCCCAGTCGCGTAGCCCATCGATTTCAGCACGGTAGCGATGGTCGGCGCCTCATCCGGCATGCCGATCGGGGACCCGGCTTGCCCGACCGTGGTGAGCCCGGTGCGGATCGGCAGTTCGCCAGTAATGAAGTTGGCACGGCCGGCCGTGCAGCTCGCTTCGGCATAATAGTCGGTGAACATCATTCCTTCGGAAGCCAACTGATCGAGGTTAGGCGTCCTGCCGGCCATGATACCCCGGTGATACGCGCCGATGTTGAACCAACCGATGTCGTCACCCATGATGACAACAATGTTCGGCTTTTGATTTTGTGCGGTGGCGTCGGTAATGACGCCGATCAGTGCGGCGACGGCGACGAGCGCCGCAACTCCATAATGTCTCAACCTGTCGACCATCGTGTCCTGCATCGTTTTCACTCCAACCTGCTTTTTCCCAGGAGCAGGATGGGACCACGGTGTGAAGTGCAGATTGACCCAAATCAATGGGGGGTATGAGCATACCCTGCGGGTTGTGTGACAGTTCAATACACGACAAGCGGCGTACTGCGCTCGATTGCGGACGCTCGAAGATGGTTCACGCGACGCGCGAGAGATCGCGGGCCACGCACGGGCGAGTCACACGCGCTGGATCGTTTGGTAGCTAGCTTGTGCCCTTTGGCGGATCGACCACGACACCTTCGCAAACGATCTGCCCGCCGAGTAGACGAAATTCGAGCTTGTCGTAGCGGCGCAGCGTCTCGCCCGGCTTTGGCGGCAGCAACTCGACGCTGCCCTGGATGTTCAACGGCGCGTCTCCCGCGCCATGAACTCTTGCGCTCCACATTCTCACGCCGGTCTCGGCCCAACGCCGCCGGATCAGAAGCTCCCGCTTCCCGCGCGGGTCGGTTTGCAGCGCGGCGACAAGCTTGTCGTTCGGCGAATGCTCGAGGATGGCGTGAGAAGCTTGGTCAACATCGGTGACCGGGGATGTTTCCGTTATCTTCGCGCGGCGGAGATGCGCGGAGAAACGAAAAATCGCCGAAGCGGTATGACGCAACAAACTCGCAAGCTTGGCAAGGACCGGGAACGGTCCCGACGCGTAATCGGCAAGGGACATTCACTTACTCTCGAATCACACGACATCCATAACCGATTCGCTTCGACTGCCGAAAAAATCAGATCCGCCTGCTCCAGCTCTGCTGGTTGACGGCACCCTCGGGCACCGCGCCCGAGACCAGGGCGCTGACCTGCTCCACCGTGTGCAGCGCCTGCGCCTCGATCGCCGGCGGCGTCAAGCCCCCGACATGAGGCGTGGCGATGACACCCTTAAGCTTCGCGATCGCAGGCGTCGGCATCTGATCCGGCGCCCGCCCGACATCAATCGCGGCAGCAGCAATGCGGCCTTGCAGAATCGCCTCGGCAAGGGCAGCTTCGTCGACGAGGTTGCCGCGCGAGACATTGATGAACACCGCATCGCGGCGCATCTGCGAAAAAGCCTCGGCATTGATCAGATTTTCCGTCGCTTCATTGGCGATCGCGAGGCAGACCACGTGATCGGAGCCAGCCAGCAAGGTCGGCAGATCGACCTGGCTGAAGTCCGGGTTTTCCACGGTGACATAGGGATCGCTGATCAAGACGCGCATGCCGAGGTTGGCCGCAAGCGGCGCCACCGCGCGGCCGATCGCACCGTAGCCGATGATGCCGATGGTAGTGCCCGCAAGCTGCCGCCCCATCCTTGCGACGGGCACCTCGCCGGCCTGATAGGCCGCGCTCGCGCGGGAAATCCCGCGATTGAGATCGACAAGGAAGCCGAGCACGAGTTCGGTGACGGACTCGACGAAGCCGGGTTTGGCACGCGTGACCAGCACGCCGTGCGATGATGCGGCGGCGACGTCGATGTTACGAATGTCGACTGCGCAGCGCAACACCGCCCGCAGCGAGGCAAGCCCGTCAAAGATCGTCGCCGGCAGCGCCGTGGCGCGATCCGCGACGATGAGGTCGCAAGCCTTCGCGGCCGAAATCAGCCTTGCGCCTTCCAGCGTCTCATCGCCCTGGTGCAGCACGACTTCGCCGAGCGACTGCAGCCCTTTAAGCGCGCGGACGCCATAGTAATTGTCGCGCATGTGAGGCGTGTGGGTCAGAAGGATTCTCATGGTTCGATCAACCGCTGTTGGATGCGAAAATTTTCAGTAGCCCATCAACTTCGGCAGGAAGGTCGAGATCTCGGGCACGAAGGCGATGACCAAAAGACAAACGAGCAGCAGGCCGAGATAGCCGATCATGGGCCGCACCGTCTGTTCGACCGGCACCTTGCCGATCAGGCAGGCGCCGTAAAGGCCGAGCCCGAGCGGCGGCGCAAATAGCCCGATGCCCATCGCGATCACCAGCACGACGCCATAGTGCAACGGCGCAATGCCAAGCTGGCCGGCCACCGGCACCAGCAGCGGCCCAAAGATGATCAGCGCCGCCGCACCCTCCAGCACCGAGCCCATCACAATCAGAATCGCGATCGACAGCAGCATGAACAGTGAGATGCCGCCCTGGTGCGACAGCCCCACCATGAACTCCGCGACCGCATGCGGCACCTGCTGCAATGTCAAAACGAAAGCCAGTGACTGCGCGGAAGCCACGATGAAGAGCACAAGACCGGCGCGCGCGGCCGCCTGAACGAAGCTGCGCGCAGCCTCGCGCGGCGTCAGTTCGCGAAACACCACCGATCCAACCACAATGGCATAGAGCGAGGCGAAGGCGGAGATCTCGGTCGCGGTGGCAAAGCCCGATTTGAAGCCGATGAAGATCATGGCGATCAGGCCGAGCGAAACGCCCGCGCCGAGCCACATGCGCCGGACTTCCGCGCGAGATAGTTCTGTCGGCGGCAGAGCCGTGTCCCGCTTGCCGAACAGGATCGACACTGCGATCAAGGCGGATGCCATCAGCGCGGCAGGCAACAGGCCAGCCGCGAACAGTCCGCCGATCGAAAGATTGGCGACAAAGCCCAGGATGATCAGATTGATGCAAGGCGGGATGGTCTCGGCCATCACGGCGGATGCGGCGAGCAGCGCCACCGTCGAACCCGGGTTCTGTCCGGACTTGCGCGAAGCTGGAACCAGCACCGCGCCGACGGCTGCGACATCGGCCATTTTCGAACCGGAGATTCCGGAGAACAGCACCATGGCCGTGACCATCACGACGTTGAGGCCGCCGCGCATCCTTCCCACAAGGCGCTGCAGAAATTCGATCAGCCGCACCGACATGCCGTTGGCTTCCATCAGGTAGCCGACCAGGATGAAGAAGGGGATCGCGAGCAGCACGAAATTATCGATGCCGCGCGCCATCTGCTGGGCGAAGATCACGCCGGGAAGAGTGCCCTCGACGAGAATGAAGATCAGCGCGGCGAGCGCCAACGCAAAGCCAATCGGCAGTCCGCCGGCAAGTGTCAAGGCAAAGCCCATCAGCATCAACGTGCCGGAAGACGGCATCGCGTCTGGAATAAGCGCGCTGCCTGCGAGAAAGATGCCGCAGACTGCACCCAAAATGGCCGCGGCACGCAGCACGCGCCGCCAAGGCCGGTCAAGGAAGGTTTCGGCGGCGAACGCCGTCATGCAGGCCGCGCCCAATCCCATCGGATAGAATGTGAGCTCGAGCGGCAGCCCCGAGCCCGTGGTCTGACCGGAAGTCAACCAACCCATTTCGATGGCATGAAACGCAACATAGGCGGAAACGATGAAGACCAGCGCCGCGCCGAGATCGTCGACGACGTCTTGCCAGGCTTGCGGCAATAACGAGCGGAAAAAGATCACGCCGGGATTTTCCCCGCGCGCGAGCGCAGACGCCGCACCGAAAAAGCTCGACGCCACCATCAACCCGCGCGCGATGTCGTCGGCCCATTCGACCGGCGCGTTGAAAAGCGAGCGCGCCAGCACCGAGTAGATCACGACCACGAGGTCGGCGGCGAGCAAGCATGCTGCAACGGTATCGGTGATCGTCAGCAAAGCGCTTGTCGCTTGCCGAGCGACGCCGACCGGCGCACCGCACAAGTTTTCGGCCGCGTCAAGCATTCTTATGTTGAGGTGGCACGGATCAGATCGACCACTGGCTTGGCCTCGGGGCGCGCCTTGATGAAGGCTTCGGTCTGCGGAAGAACGCGCTTACGGAATGCCTCGCGGTCGCAGTCGATCACCGCAACCCCCTTGTCCTTGAGCTGGGCGAGAGCTTCCTTCTCGACGTTGAGCCCGTGCGCGCGGGTCTCGGCGGCGGCCTTCTTCGCCGCATCGATGAAGGCGTCGCGCTGCGCCGATGGAATGCGGTTGAAAGTGGCCTCAGAAAGGTAGATCGCAAGCGGCGAGAAATTGTGCTGGGTGAGCGAATAGAATTTCGACGTCTCGTAGAATTTCGAGGCGACGATGGTGGGCGGATCATGCTCGAGCCCGTCGAGCACGCCGGCCTGCAGCGCCGTGTAGATTTCGCCGAACGCCATCGGGGTAGCGGCTGCTCCCATCAGACGCAGGCATTCGGTGATCACGGGATTGGGCAGCGTGCGGATCTTCAGGCCGGTCAGATCATCCGGCGTATTGACCGCCTTGCGCGCCAGCACCGAGCGCGAGCCGAAATTATAGGCCCAGGCGATGATGCGGATGTTGGCGCCCTTGAGCAGCGCCTGCTCGATCGGCGCCGCGGCGCCAGCGTCGAACGCCTTGGTCTGCTGCGGGAAGGACGTAAAGAGGTAACCGAGGTCATAGGTGCCGACCAGCGGCACCAGATTGGCGGCAATCGAGGAGCCGGAAACCATCATGTCGATCACGCCGAGCTTGACCGAGTTGATGACGTCGATCTCCTGCCCCAGCTGATTGTCCGGGAAAAATACAATTTCGACCTGCCCGGCGAGCGGACTTGCGGCGATCTGCCTGACGAGGTTGTCGTAAAAAACCCTGCCGTTGGCAAATTTCGGATCGTTGGCCTGCGAGGAGGAAAGCTTCAGTTTCACAACCGCCGCTTCGGCCCGCCCGATCAGTGCCGGCGCTGCAAGACCCCCCGCCGCCAGCCGCGCCGCGGCAAGGGCAAGGGAGCCGCGAAACAGCCCTCGGCGATCCACGAAGAATGACATGATGTATTCCCCCCGACCTGGTTCCGCGGGATGGAAAAGCTTCGCCCGCGCTCTCTTTGTGCACGAAACTAGTCTTATTCGCTTAGCCAGCACAAGGCGAGCCGGCCAACAAGGCGCAACTCGGAAGCGCAACCGGCCGGCACGTCGGTTGCCATCTTTGATCGAGATTGTGCGATGAAGCCGAGACAATGCCCTCGCCGGGCCTGCGCCTTTGGCTCAGGATGATGAGAGACCAGAAACCCTGTCAGGATGGCGAGGCCCGGCTCGGCGAAATCGAAGCTCAGGCATGCATGCGACGTAGCAAGATACCTCCTGCCATGAGGACTGGATCGGCGCAGGTAGGCAAGCCTCGCCTCGCCGGCAGGCGGCGCGGCAAGAACTTCGCGTCAAATCGCTTCCCGGCGGAGCGCCGTCACTTTGCGTCCACGACGTTTCTCAAGACGAGTTCCGAGAGTTTGACCACAAGCTTGCGTAGCCGGGCATTCTCTTCAAGCAGCGACACGACATCGTCGTCGGTGTACTCGTCGTCAGCGTAGTCGTCACGTCCGGTCGGCGCTCCATCGAGGCGTCCCTGCGTGCCATGCGTTGGATGTACGGGTCCCATGGCCAATCCCCCTATTCAGGTAGTCGAACGCGCGCCGGTCAGAATCTTTGATCTGAGTCGGTGGGCGGATTTTGGACCGAAATTGGGGCGTGCCGAGGCGCCGCATTGATGCCGCGATCACGCCAGAAAATTTCCGCGTGTTTTAAGGTTGTGTTGCGCCAACCCACGTCACTCAAATCGTGGACCCTCAAATCTTCCTTCGCTGATTTCCGCGTTCCGTTTTGAACGCAAAAGGATTGCGTCGATTGGACACCGCGGTTGTCCATAAAAGCGGATGTGCATTTGCAATTCGTCAATCTGTAGGGGTTACCACTGTGATACCTCGGCGGAGGCACGCCTGTATCCGAATAGGAGCAAGAAATGCCTTTCGCAGTGACTGCTGTTTTGGCCGTTGTCCTGCTGGCGTCGACGACATCAACGGAAGCTTCGCAATCCTGCATGTCGAGGACTGAAGCCCGTCAGCATTTTCCTTCGCTTCATCTTTATCTGCATCCTCGCCAACATTGCTGGGACACAGTGCCGACACGCAAGACTTCTGCGAACATCAAACCGGGCACGACTATCGGTCAAGGCGCGCGGCATCGGCCATCGCCAAGGACAGCGCATGAGGAGATCGTGCAGACGCAATGGGTGGATCGCTGGGCGGAAATCGATCGGTCGCAATACCCTGCGCTCGCACGCTGGATCGAAATGGTCGAGGTCGCCTCTCCGATTCCCCAACCGAGGCTCGAAAACGCGTTCACGCCGCGCGGGGTGGTGTTGACGGCGATCGCCATCGTGCTGACGCTCGCAACCATCGAGGTGCTGTTCCGCTGCACGATTTCATGAGTCGCAACGAGAATCGTAGGCGCTTGCCGCGGCAAAGTCAGATCAGCGCGTAGAAAACGCACAGCGCGAGGCTGGCCCAGACCGCCATGCTGAAATAAAGCGACATCCAGGCAATCTCGTCTTTCCAATGCGCGATGTCGTGCGTCACGACCCAGCGCGTCGCCACGTCGCGCAGACCTTCGATCGGCCGCAGCCGCCTCGAGCCGCTGGCCGCATCGGCCCGCCACCGGGACAGATACATCGGCACGTCGACGGTCACAAGAAACGCCAGATAGAAGGCAATGCCGATGATCGCGGCGATGAGGATCACGCGAACCACACCCTCGAACTCTGGCAGCAAGCGGCCAAGACCTACTCCGACTACGAGGAAGGAGGCGGCCCATATTGAATTTTCGATCGCGTTGAAAAGATAATTGGTGGTCAGCACCGCATACCATGAGAAACACTCGGCGATGAGGATCAACGGCACGATCACGAGAGCCGCGTTCAAGGTGGTGTCCGATCCGGACAGCCTGCCGAGAAGAAAAAGAAGAATCGCCCACTGCGCGGCAAAACAGATCTCGGCCACGGTGGCCACCGACCGGCCGACGGCGACGCTCGAAAGCCAGGTATCGAACAGGCAGATCCGCTGAACGTCCGCGCGCGGAAGGAACGAGCGGAACGCGCAGCCGAAAACATAGGCTGCGCAGAGCAACAGCATGAGTTCGAGGCCTGGCGCGCTGCCCGGAGTGACGGTCTGGCGCAGAACCAGCGTGAAGCCCGGCATGCCGGCAAGGCTTCCGGCCGGCTGTTCGTGAAACTGGCTATAAAGCAGCAACCAGGCCGCGATGTTTGCACCGCTGACCGAGGTCAAAAGCACCCACCACCTCGCGACCGGATTCGACCAGGCCAGCGAATTTGGGCGCGCACGCCATTGCGAACTCATGGGTATAAATCCCGCTTGTAACCGAACTGACATCTAACCGAATTAATTCTGTCACATAATATTTCGCCTCGCGACCCAAAAATTGTGACAGTGGCGGCCCTGTCCGGGCCGCCGCGGGGAGATCAGAGGGGATTTTCGAGGCTGTGCGGCTAAGTGCTCGGCACCCGCAGCGGGCGCTACTCGATCACCTCGTCGGCGCCCACCAGAAGTGATTGCGGCACTTTGAGATCGAGAGCCTTGGCAGTCCTGAGGTTGATGACGAGATCATATTTGGTCGGCTGCGTGACCGGGAGGTCTGAAGGTTTTGCACCCTTGAGAATGCGTGCCGCGTATAGGCCCACCTGGCGATAAGTTTCGGTGAGACTTGGACCGTAACTGATGAGGCCGCCATCGAGCGCATATTCGCGGAACTGGTAAATGCCGGGCAGACGATTTTCCCTGGCGAAGGCCAGGAGGCGTGCGCGTCGCGAGTCGAAGAACGGATCTGAAGCGACCACGAAGCCGGCGACCTTTTGTTGCAAAAATGCGGCAAATGCCGCTTCCAGCTCCGCGTCATCGCTGGCGTTCGCCACAAGGATGGCGCGGCCGATTTTCTCTGCCGCCGCTCTGACCGCGCTCGCCTGGTTTACCGAGGGCGGATATTTTGGATTGACCAGCACGCCAAACGCAGAGGCGCCGGGTACGGTCTCGCTAAGAAGGTCGAGCCGTTTTGCGTCGAGTTCGCCGGTACTGAACACGATGCACCCCGTCGCGTTGCCGCCCGGCCGATTGATACTCTGCACCAGGCCGGCTTCAACCGGATCGCCGCTCATGGAAAAAACGATAGGAATTGTCGAGGTCGCACTCCTGGCGGCGCGCGCCGATGCGTCGCCCCCGACCGCTACCAGCACATTGACGCTGTGCCCGACGAGTTCGGCGGCCAGCGCCGGCAGCAGCGCGTAGTTCCCGCGCGCCCAGCGATACTCGATCCTGACGCTCTCACCATCAGCATACCCGCCCTCCTCCTTGAGGCCCCTGTAAAAAGCCTGAAGCACATGCTGCGAATCTTCCGGTGAACGTGCGCTTAGAAAGCCGATGGTCGGCAGGGACGAGGGCTGCGCGCGGACCGCAAATGGCCACGCAACCGCGCCGCCCGCGATCGCCATGAACTCCCGCCGTTGCATTCGATTTTTCCCCCTGGCCGGAATGGTGTTGCGACGGCTCAATAAATCACAGGTAGTACCTTGCTGCCAACGGACGGGACGGATTGGAAGCTTGGCAATTGGTCGGTGGCCGGCTTTGAGCGGCAGTCGGCCCCGTCCCCAACGACGAAGCGTCACGAGAATGCACCGGTATCTCGAAGCTTGCCGACTTCCCTGACCGCCAGTTTCATCAGCGGCTTTGCCGCCTCTTCCTCCCTGCCTACGATGACGCCCGAGGCAAAGGCGCGGGCGCGCCTGTTTCGGGCCGGCGCATGCAGCGCAGCCGTCGCAACCATCTGGCGATGGGCGATGAAATCGTTGAGCGATCCCAACGCGTCCTGGATCCTCTTCAGGTGCTTTGACAGGCGTTCGAGCGCCTTTCGTCGACGCTTCGGAAAAAGGCTTTCGAAAAATTCGACCGCGTATCTGATTTTCTTGACCCTGATCCGAACCTTGTGCCGCTCACGTGCGGAAAGCGTTGCAAGGTGCTTTCCCTGTTTGAGAACCTTCGTGACCTGTCGATGCAGAACGTTACTTGCGAATTTGCTGGCCGCTACGCTCGCCTCATCTGCGCAATGGTTCAGCGAGGCCTCGATCCATGCGAGCACGTCGAGCAGGAGCGCGCGGAAGCGCGCGGAATCGACGCTCCTCCTGGCGCGAGCGAGCGCGGAATCGCGTTTGGCCACAAACTCTTCTTCGAGTGCCTTGCCGGCTCTTCTCGGCACGACGCCGCTGAAAAGGGGGGTTATCTCCTTTTTGACGAAGACATCGATCTCGCGCGCTGGCGCGAGTTCGTCCGTCAACCATTTCAGTTCCGCCTTTATCGTTTCGGTTCGCCGGTCAGGCAGGAGCCTGGCGAAAATCGAAATTGCCGCGCGCAGCCGGCGCAATCCCACTCTCATCTGATGGATGCCTTCGGCTTCCAAAGCGCGGACGGCATCGGCGTTGTCGGCGAAATGACGCACGCACGAGCGCGCGATCGTTCGGAATGCCTCGCCCGCAGCCACGTCTTTCGCAAGCTCGATGGTCTCTCCGAAAACCGCCTGCTGCTTGTTGCCTTGCGCAAGCTCGTAACCTCGTTCCGCCTTGGATCGCAGATAAAGTTCGGCTTGCGATCGTCTCTCCATCGTCTTTGCAAGGCGGAAGAGGTCGGCTGGTCGACCGCTCTTCAGCTCGAGCTCCACCTCCTCGATTCTGCTTGAGCGTCGTCCGGCCCTGATGTTTCCGCAATCGATGGCGAGTTCGATTTCGCTAGCCCTGGTATGAACAGGCAAGACGATCCGATGAACGGAAGTTTCAAAGATCGGCCTCAACTTGCGGCGCAGCTTTTTTGGACCGATCTGCTCCAACGGCGTACCCTTGACCTTGCCAAGATCGGGAAAACCATCATGGATCTCTGTCTCCCATTCGCCGCGACCAAAACGGGAAGGCACGTCCGCCTTGACCGTTTGAACATTCTTGTCGCCGGCCTTGCGCACCCGCAGGGAAAGGCCGCGGCGTTTCAGTTTGAGCCTGGGGGTGTCGAAATAGGTCGAACGGAGATCGTTCTCCGTGCGTTCGCCCATGGTGCTGCCGGGAATTTTTCGGCTGCGCAGCGTTTGAAGCCTGCGTTGCGGCACGCGGAACTTCAATTCGGTCTCGGTACCCATCACCGCTCCGATCGTTATCGAGCTTTTCGTCCGAATAGATCGCAGTGGTGATAATGCAAGGAAAGCTCGCCGGTGCCGCGGAGCGGAACGAGAAAAAACTTTGTGGAATGAAATCCATGTAGCAAGGCCGCGACGGCATCACATCGCCGACCCGCCAGCCAAGCAGCCGCGCCCCGCACCGAGAGGGGCCAAGTTGGTCCATGCCCTACTGATGGGGACCATAGGCCGCTCTCGGAACGTGTCCGTGGGTTAGCCGCTACGCTGTTGCCCGGGCTTATGCAGCAGCGATCACTGCGGCACAATTTGCAGGTGGAGTCATTTCGTCTCCTCTGCTCCGACCAACTTCATTGTCGGCCGTATTTTCAAGGTGTGGCGTGCCTCGTGATTGTCAATGGCCGCCAACAAGATCGTCCGGAGAAATTCCGGCTTTCGCATGGTACTCCAAATCCATCTCCGATGCGAGATGGATGCTTGAGGTTCCACCGCGCGTCGATCACCAGGCGGGTCCTCGAAATTTCGGAAAGCATCGGTAAGGCGATGCGGGAGTTTCGCACAGGCTAACGTGCCCAAGGTCTGACCTGACGGCAGCGGTTCGACGCTGTTCGAAAGCGGAAATGCAAATCATTTCAATGACTGCTCTTACTCAATTGCATCACATCAATCATTCCAAAATCAAATCCGCTCATGACAGCGCGACGACCGTGCTCGCATGCGTGGCGCTCTTCGTCGTGTTCCTGACCGCTATTCGTTTGGCTTCGCTGTCGCCCGGCACGGCAGCGAGCGACATGGCATCGATGACGGCGCTTCCTTAAACGTCGGTCCGGTCGAGTCCTCAGTTTCGACGCGCGCCGCGAGTCGCGCGGCGTTCGCATCAATCAAACTTGCAAAACAGCGATAGTTTATTCGGGTGACATGGCATGAACAGGGAAAAGCGGGCCACGCGTCCCATCGCAGAATGTCTTGCCGAGCAACGACCTTGCACCACGTGCACTGCCGGATCATAACGCGCTACCGTCGCAATTCACACACGTGCACGCATCGCACTAACCCATGTGAAGTTCCGCATTCGACAAAGTCCAGATTCGGCCAAGCTGCCGACAAATTTTGGGGCATGCTACGCCCATGGGCAGGGTCACGTGTCAGCGAGGACCCATGTATCGAAAACTTTTATATCTTGCCATTGCCGCCCTTTCCCTTCTTCCCATCTCATCCGCTTCTGCCGAAACCGGGCTTGCTTCCTACTACAGTGCTCGTGGCAACGGAATGACCTGCGCTCACCGCACGAGGCCGTTTGGAAGCATCGTCAGGGTGAGCTACGGCAGCCGCTCGATCCAATGCCGCGTCAACGATCGCGGGCCGTTCATTCGTGGCAGGGTCATCGATCTGTCGCTCAATGCGGCACGTGCGCTCGGCATGATGCAGTCGGGCGTCATTCGCGTCTCCCTGGACTAGAGCTCCGATTCCGAAGTTCGCAAGCTATCGCGGCGACCTCTGATGCGAGCTTCGGAATCAGGCTTAAGCAACTTGTTGATTTGAGTAGCGGCTTTGAATTTGAAGTTCCTATCGCGAACTTGCCGCAACATTGATAGGAACTTCAAATTCGCCGCACTAGAGCTCCGATTCCGAAGTTCGCAAGCTATCGCGACGACCTCTGATGCGAACTTCGGAATCAAAGGAGCTCTAGCAATTTTTTAATTTGAGTAGCGGCTTTGAATTTGAAGTTCCTATCGCGAACTTGCCGCAACATTGATAGGAACTTCAAATTCGCCGCACTATACGGGCTCAGTTCGAAAAAACGCCGGCAGCGATCTTTCGGCGCAGGTTTGCCGATTCTTCCCCCACCCCTCTTGTAGCTGTCACGCTGCAGCCTTTGCCGATAGGCGGCGGCGTTGGGCCCAAAAATCAGGAGTGCGCCATAGTCCGGCTCGTCGGCGCCAACGATCAACGGCGTCGGGCCATGGCTCGTGCCGAGATAATGACAGGTGCCGGAAGGCTCCGTCATCCGGGTTTCGCCTTCGATCATCAGGGGAATCGTGCCAAGCGGGTTGAGGATTTCCCGGGGCGAGGAGGCGCGGCGTCCATGGTCCGCGCAAAGCTGACACGCGCCACCGGCGCTGTGCTGGCTTCGAAACTTTCTCCATGAAATAGTAATTCGCTGTCGCTGGCTATGGGGCCAATCATGTCGGGCGAATTCAGATTGAACAATTACCTCAAGCGCATCGGCTATGGTGGAGGAATCGAGCCCGATCTGAAAACATTGGCGGCCCTTCAATCCGCCCACCTCTCCGCCATCCCGTTTGAAGGCATCGACCCGCTGCTGGGCCGCACCGTCGAGCTTGATCTTGCCTTCGTGCAGGCAAAGCTGGTCGATAGCCGCCGCGGCGGATATTGTTTCGAGCAGAATACGTTGTTCAAGGCCGCGCTGGAGAAGATCGGCTTTAATGTCACGGGGCTCGCCGGCCGCGTGCGCTGGAATTCGCCGCCCGAAAGCCCGCTCGGACCGAGGACACACATGATGCTCAAGGTCGATCTTCCGGAAGGTCCCTACCTCGCCGATGTCGGCTTTGGCGCCCGCCTCATCGACGCGCCATTGCGGCTAGAGACCGATGTCGATCAGCACACCGCGATGGGCACCTACCGGCTGAGCCGGTCGGAGGGCCTGTTCTCGCTCGCCGCAAACCGCGCGCCAGGCTGGCGGGTCATGTACGTCTTCGACCTGCAGCCGCAAATTGCGGCCGACTACGAACTCGGCAACTGGTTTACCTCCACCAGTCCGAATGTGCCTTTCACCAACATGCTGGTGATGGAGAGGCTTGCCGGCGGCCGACGCTACAAATTGATCAACCGCCGGTTTTTCGTCGAGGCGCGCGACGGCGAGATCATTGTCGAGCGCGCCATCGCAAGCACCGAGGAATTGCGAGAAATCATCGATGAAAGCTTCAGGATGACGCTGCCGGCGCCGGCGGAGGAGATTTTCTGCCGCACGGCAAACTAGCGGCTCGCGCCAGCGAGATCGGTGCGTTGATATAGGTCAAAATCGATCCGAGCGTCGATGTTCGAATATTTCGGGGCGGCCTGAGTCCTCCCACAGGAGTACCATTCATGAAATCCTGGAAACGACGTTTGTGCGCGTCCATGGTTGCCTTTGCCGTGACCGCGCTCCCTGCACTCGCGCAACAGCAACCATCGAAACCGAACATCGTCATGATCGTCTCCGACGATTTCGGATATGGCGATGCGGGCACGTATGGCGGCGGCGAGAACCGTGGCATGCCGACGCCCAACCTCGACCGCCTGGCCGCCGAGGGAATGCAGTTCTTCTCATTCTACGCGCAACCGAGCTGCACTCCCGGACGCGCGGCGATGCAGACCGGACGAATCCCGAACCGCAGCGGCATGACCACCGTCTCGTTCCAAGGTGAGGGTGGCGGCTTGCCGGCGGCTGAGTGGACGCTGGCTTCGGTTCTCAAGACCGGCGGTT
>Ga0307474_10002239_pt1 | contig 13928 bp, 15 predicted proteins | sample atmos_gasesECM1C_2_FD_203312 | JGI IMG/M metagenome (GOLD analysis project Ga0307474, IMG submission 203312) | Hardwood forest soil microbial communities from Morgan-Monroe State Forest, Indiana, United States - atmos_gasesECM1C_05 | ecosystem: Environmental > Terrestrial > Soil > Temperate... | reverse complement strand
GGCCGGCCGTAGCGGCCGGCGGCCGGCGTTAGCGCCGCGCCGCGACCACGAACACCCGCCGGAACGGGAACACCGTGCCGTACGGTGCGGCCGGATACGCCTGCGCCATCCGGGCCCGGAACTCGGCCAGGAACTCACCGGCCCGCTCGGGCGACAGCGCGGATATGACCGGGCGCAGGCCCGAGCCCTTGTACCACTCGACCACCGGGTCATCGCCGCGCAGCACGTGCAGGTAGGTGGTCTCCCACGCGTCGACCTCCAGCCCGGCCCGCGCCAGCAGGTCCACGTACTGCGCCGGGTCCGTCGACTGGCGGTTGAGCTGGACGCCGGCCAGCAGCGGGCGCCAGCGCTCGCTCGCGGCCAGGTCCTGGATGGCCTGGTGACTCGGCTGGTCGAAGTTGGCCGGGACCTGGAACGCCAGCCATCCGCCCGGCCGCAGGAAGCCCGCCCAGCGGGACACCACCGCGAGATGGTCGGGCACCCACTGCAGCACGGCGTTGGAGACGATCACGTCGACGTTCTCGTCCGGCGCGAAGTCCCTGAGGTCGCCCCGGGCGAAGCTGAGCCGGTGCCCGTCCCCGGCGGGCCGGGCCAGCGCCGCCTCGATCATCTCCGCCGAGCTGTCGATCCCGCGGACCTCGGCCTCCGGCCACCGCCGGGCCAGCGCGGCGGTCAGCGTGCCGGGACCGCAGCCCAGATCCACCACCGCCGAGGGGGCCTCGGCCGCGATCCGCGCGGTCAGCTCGAAGAACGGCCGCGACCGCTCATCCCCGAACCGCAGATACTGGGCGGGATCCCACACCGTGCCTCCTGGAGCGCGTAAAATATCTTGATGTCGAGGTAAATCCTCCCCGGCACCTTAGCGCTAGCTAAATCTTGATGTCAAGAGATAAGCTGGCCGACCATGGAGCAGGCCAGCGCGCGGCCGCCGCTGCGCGACGAGGTGGACGAGCTGACGGCCCAGTGGGGCGCCGAGCGGCCCGACCTGGACGTCGAGCCGCTCCAGGTGCTCAGCCGGGTGTCGCGGCTGGCCCGGCACCTGGACCGGGCGCGCACGGCGGCGTTCGCCGCGCACGGCCTGCACGCCTGGGGGTTCGACGTGCTGTCCGCGCTGCGGCGCCAGGGCCCGCCCTACCAGCTCAGCCCGGGCGCGCTGCTGCGGGCCACCCTGGTCACCTCGGGCACGATGACCAACCGGATCGACCGCCTGGCCGACGCCGGCCTGGTCAGCAGGCACCCGGACCCGCAGGACAAGCGGGGCGTCCTGGTCACGCTGACCGACCGGGGCGCCGCCGCGGTCGACGCGGCGCTCGAGGACCTGCTGCGGTCCGAACGCCACCTGCTCACCGGGCTGGACGGCGCGCAGCGGCGCGAGCTCGCGGCGCTGCTGCGGATCCTGCTGGCGCCGTTCGACGCCAGCGAGCCGCCGGGTCAGTAATGCTCCTATACTCGGCGGCATTCCCGCCGTTCAGGAGGCTAGGTGCCGCGCCTCACCCGGCTCGCCGCGCTCGCGATCAGCGCCGCCCTGGTGGCGGCGTGCGGGGCGCCGGCCGGGGCCGCGAAGCCCCCGGCGCACCGGGATAAGCCCCCTGCCAGCTACTACCTCGCGCTCGGCGACTCGCTGTCGCGGGGCGTCCAGCCCGATGCCGCCGGGGCCAGCCTGCCGACCGGCCAGGGCTACCCCGACCAGCTGCACGCTGCCCTGCATTCCGGCGACCCGGAACTCCGGCTAGTCAAGCTGGGCTGCTCGGGCGAGACCACCAACACCATGATCAACGGCGGGATCTGCCGCTACCCGGCCGGCTCGCAGCTCGCCCAGGCGGTCGCGTTCCTGCGCGCCCACCGCGGCCAGGTGTCGCTGGTCACGATCGACATCGGCGCCAACGATCCGGACTCCTGCATCCAGCGGCCCACGATCATGAAGATCGCCGCCTGCATCACCACCAGCTTCCCGCAGACCACTAAGAACCTCACGAAGATCATGACCAGGCTGCGCGCCGCGGCCGGCCGGGCGGTGCGCGTCATCGGCATGAACTACTACGTTCCTGCGCTCGCCGAGTGGCGCGACGGCCTGCTCGGCCAGCAGGTCGCACGGCTGGCCGAGCGCATCGTCGCCGGCTACAACCGGCTGCTGACCACGATCTACCAGTCCTACGGCGCCCGCGTCGCCAACGTGTTCGGCGCGTTTCACAGCGGGGACTTCACCGGCCAGGTGACGCTGCCCGGCGTCGGCCGGCTGCCGCGCAACGTGGCCACGATCTGCCTGTGGACGTGGGAGTGCGCGACCGCGCCGCGCGGCCCGAACGAGCACGCCCGCGAGGTCGGCTACGGCGTCATCGCCCGGGCGTTCCTGCTCGCCGACCCGGCCTACTCCCGCTCCTCCTCCTGAATCAACTTCAATATTTTTAACGCCCCGGCCCGGGGTCGCGGCCGGCCCGCCAGGCCATCACGGCCCCGGTGGACAACCCCGACAGGATGGACCGGCTGGACAGCAGCGAGAGCATCGAGCCGACGCTGCCCAGCGAGCCCACCGAGGCGAGCGACAGGATCGAACCCGCCGAGCCCACCGACAGGATCGAGCCCGCGCTGCCGATCGACAGGATCGACCCCTTCGAGCCGATGCTCAGGATCGAGTTCTCCGAGCCGATCGACCATTTCGAGGCGCGCAGATCTTTCATGCGGGCATTGTCCCACCGGGTCAGGACAGTTCCTCGGCCAGCGCCAGCCAGCGCTCCTCGAGGCCGGCCTTCTCGTCCTGGACCGCGCGCAGCTGCGCCCCGAGCTCGATCAGCTTGGCGTAGTCGCTGGCGTTGCGGGCCAGGGCGTGCGTCAGCTCGGTCTCCTGGCCGGACACCCGGTCGAGCTGGCGTTCCAGCCGGCTGAGCTCCTTCTGCCCGGCGCGCTGCCGGGCCGCGGGCGAGGCCGTCGCCCCGGTCCCAGCCGACCGGGAACGGGCCTGGCCCGGCCCCGAGCCGGGGCGTTCGGGATGACGGTTTTCGGCGTTCAGGTACTGCTCGACCCCGCCGGGCAGGTAGGCCAGCCCGCCGCCGATCAGCGCGATCACGTGGTCGGACACCCGCTCCAGGAAGTACCGGTCGTGGCTGACCACGACCATGGAGCCGGGCCAGCCGTCGAGCATGTCCTCGAGCTCGGTGAGCGTGTCGATGTCGAGGTCGTTGGTGGGCTCGTCGAGCAGCAGCACGTTCGGCTCATCCATCAGGGCCAGCATGAGCTGCAGCCGGCGGCGCTCGCCGCCGGACAGGTCGGCGACCGGCACCCACTGCCGCTCGCCGCGCAGGCCGAGCCGGTCGAGCAGCTGGCTGGACGACATCTCGCGCCCGCCGAACCGGACCGAGGCGCGCACCCGCTCGGCCGCCTCCAGCGCGCGCAGCCCGGGCTGCACCGCGGCCGGCTCCTGGGCCAGCCGTCCGATCCGGACCGTCTTGCCCGCCACGACCTGGCCGCTGACCTGCAGGCCGTCCGGATTTTCGGCCGCGAGCAGCTGCAGCAGCGTGGTCTTGCCGCTGCCGTTCACTCCGACCACGCCGACGCGCTCGCCCGGGCCGAGCCGCCAGGTCACGTGGTCGAGCAGGACCCGCTCGCCGGCCCGCACCGACACGTCCTCGAGCTCCAGCACCGTCTTGCCGAGCCGGGCCGTCGCCAGCCGCGCCAGTTCCACGGTGTCGCGCGGCGGGGGCTCGTCCGCGATCAGCGCGCTGGCCGCCTCCACCCGGAACTTCGGCTTGCTGGTCCGCGCCTGCGGGCCGCGGCGCAGCCAGGCCAGCTCCTTGCGCAGCAGGTTGCGCCTCCGCTGGTCGGTGGCCTCGGCGATCCTTGCCCGCTCGGCGCGGGCCAGGATGTAGGCCGAGTAGCCCCCGTCGTAGGCGTGCACCCGGCCGTCGGCGACCTCCCAGGTCCGGTCGGTGACGGTGTCCAGGAACCAGCGGTCGTGGGTGATGACCACGAACGACCGGACGTGCTCGGCCAGGTAGCCGGCCAGCCAGCTGACCGCGTCCAGATCGAGATGGTTGGTGGGTTCGTCGAGCAGTACCAGGTCGTGGGTCCGGCGCAGCAGCGCGGCCAGCGCCACCCGGCGCCGCTCGCCCCCGGACATCCGCTCCGCCGGGGCCTGCAGGTCCAGCCCGGACAGCAGCGCGGAGAGCACCGAGCGGCCGCGGGCGTCCGCCGCCCACTCGTGCTCGGGCAGCGCGCCGAAGACCAGCTCCCGCACCGTGCCGGACAGCTCCTCGGCCTGCGGCAGGTAGCCGATGCTCAGGTCGCGGGCCCGGGTGGCCCGGCCCGAGTCGAGGTCGGCCCGGCCGGCCAGCGCCTCGAGCAGCGTGGTCTTGCCCGCTCCGTTGCGGCCGACGACGCCGATCCGGTCCCCGGCGGCCACGCCCAGCGACACCCCGTCGAGCAGCACCCTGGGCCCGTACGCCTTCCGGGCCGCCTCCAGCGTGACCAGCGGCTGGACCGGGCTCACAGCTCCCCGCCCGCCGCGACGACCGCGGCGCCGCCGGCCGGGCCCTGGACCCGGACCGCGCCGCAGCACACGCCGGCGCTGGTCAGCCCCACCGCGAGCTCGCGGGCGTGCCCGGCGTTGGCGGCCAGGAACGCACAGGTCGGGCCGGAGCCGGACACTACGGCGCCGAGCGCCCCGAGCTCGCGGCCCTCGGCCAGGGCCCGGCGCAGCTCCGGGCGCAGCGAAAGCGCCGCGGGCTGCAGGTCGTTGCTCAGCAGCGGGCCGACCGCGGCCGGGTCGCCGGAGCGCAGTGCCGCCATCAGCTCGGTGCTCAATGCCGGGCTCGCGGCGACCGGCCCGGGCCCGGTACCCGCTCCGGTTCCGGCCGCCGGGGTGGCCCCGGCGGCCACGCCGGCCGCCACCTCGACCGCGTCGGCCCGGGCCGCGCGCAGCCGGTCGCAGGCCGCGTACACCTCCGGCGTGGACAGGCCGCCGGATGCGAACGCCAGCACCCAGTGATAGGTCCCGGTCACCAGCGCGGCGGTGAGCCGCTCGCCCCGGCCCTGCCCGACCGCGGTCCCGCCCAGCAGCGCGAACGGAACGTCGCTGCCCACGCCGGCCCCCACCTCGCGCAGTTCCGCCTGGGACAGCCCGGCCCCCCACAGCTCGTTGCACGCGACCAGCGCGGCCGCGGCGTCGGCGCTGCCGCCCGCCAGCCCGGCCGCGACGGGGATGCGCTTGCGGATCACGATCTGCACCGCCGATTTCTCCCGGCGCCGCAGGCTGGCGGCCAGGGCCCGGGCCGCGCGGGCCGCGAGATTGGCCCGGTTGGACGGAACCGATGCCGCGTCCTGGCCGGTTACCCGCACGCTGGTTCGTTCCGCGGGCCGCACGGTCACCTCGTCGAACAGTGACACGGCGTGAAATACGGTGACCAGATCGTGATAGCCGTCGTCACGCCGGGGCCCCACGGAGAGCTGCAGGTTGACCTTGGCCGGAACCCGCACAGTCACAGGCGTCACGATCAGCCAATCGTACGCGGTGCCGCAGGTCCGGCCCACCGGCCCGGCTCGCCGCGCGGGCCCGGCTAGATCGGCGGGCGCGGGACGGGGATCCGCAGTCCGCGGTCCAGCCGGTCCAGGATGATCTCGATGCGCTTGCCGTCGACGCCCTCGATCGCGTCGATCGCCGATTCGGCCTCGACGACCGCCCCGGGCAGCTCCGGATAGCAGGCCCGGCGCAGCCAGTTCCCGCCCGGCGTCTCAACCGACTCGACCACCAGCACGAAAGGAACCCGCAGATATTCGTCCCGCGTCACATTGCCAACCATGCCAATTTATGCGGCTATTGCCTAGATGGCGGGTAACCCAAGACCCGGGGTCAGAGCTTGGAGGCGAGAATGCTGCGCGCACGGGACAACGAGTACGTGACCCGGGTCGGCCCCGGCACCCCGATGGGAACCCTGATGCGGCAGTACTGGGTGCCGGCCATGCTGTCCGCCGAGCTGCCCAGGCCGGACTGCCCGCCGGTCCGCGTCCTGCTGCTCGGCGAGAGGCTGATCGGCTTCCGCGACTCGAAGGGCCGGGTCGGCCTGCTCGGCAACCACTGCCCGCACCGCGGCGCCTCGCTCTTCTACGCCCGCAACGCCGGCTGCGGCCTGCGCTGCGTCTATCACGGCTGGAAGTTCGACGTCACCGGCCGCTGCGTCGACATGCCCAGCGAGCCGCCGGACAGCAACTTCAAGGACAAGGTCCGGGCCGCCGCCTACCCGTGCCAGGAGCGGGGCGGCGTGGTCTGGGCCTACCTCGGGCCGCGGGAGACCCCGCCGCCGCTGCCCGACCTGGAACCCAACCAGCTGCCCGCCGGGCAGACGCACGCGATAGCGATCGCGCGGGACTGCAACTGGCTGCAGGGCCTGGAGGGCGACATCGACACCGCCCACATCGGGTTCCTCCACTTCGGCTCCGAGGACGTCGAGGACCAGGAGCCGGGGACGTTCCGGTACTACACGCTGAAGGACCGGGCGCCCAGGTACGCCGTGCTGGACACCGACTACGGCTCGATGTACGGCGCCTACCGGCCCGCGGGCCCGGGACAGAACTACTGGCGCATCGCCCAGTTCCTGTTCCCGTTCTGGACCATGACCCCGACCGGCCTGCTGGGCCATCACCTCGTGGCCCGGGCCTGGGTCCCGATGGACGACGAGCACATGATCATGTTCATGATGGTGCCCAAGCTGCCTCCGGAGGCGGCGGCGGTCCGGGAGCGCCAGGGGGCCAAGCCGCCGCAGATGCTGCCGAACACCACCGGATGGCTGGGCCGGTTCCGGCTCGTGGCCAACGAGGGCAACGACTACCTGCTCGACCGCGACGCGCAGGAACGCGACGACGAGTACTCCGGCATCACCGGCATCCACCTTCAGGACCAGGCGATCACCGAGAGCATGGGACCGGTCTACGACCGCACCCAGGAGCATCTGGGCAGCAGTGACGCCATGGTGATCCGGGTCCGTCGCCGGCTGATCGCCGCGGCCAGGGCGCTGGAAGAGGGCGGCACGGTCCCGCCCGGGGTGGACCAGCCGGACGTGTACCGGCAGCGCTCGGGCGGGGTGTTCCTGGACGAGGACGCGGACTGGGTCGAGGCCACCCGGGCGCTGCGGCAGGCCTACGCCACCCATCCCGAGCTGGACCCGGCCATCGTCGGCGGCTTCGTCTGACCGGCGGACGCCGGGCGGAGTCCCGCTCGGACGGAGTCCCGCTCGGGCGGAGTCCCGCTCGGGCGGCGCGCCCGGCGTCAGGTCGCGCGCCGGGCCCGGGCGATCCGCGCGAACTCGGCCACGCCCAGCGACTCGCCGCGCAGCGCCGGGTCGATCCCGGCCGTCCTGAGCACCTGTTCCGCCGCCGCGGCCGAGCCCGCCCATGGGGCCAGCGCCGCGCGCAAGGTCTTGCGGCGCTGCGCGAACGCGGCATCCACCACCGCGAAGACCTGCTCCCGCTCGGCGTCCGGCGGCGGCTCGCGCCGGGTCAGGGCCACGAGGCCGGAGTCGACCCTGGGCACCGGCCAGAACACGCTGCGCGGCACCTGCCCGGCCCGGCGCACCTGCGCGAACCAGGCCAGCTTCACCGACGGCACGCCGTAGGTCCGGCTGCCGGGCGGCGCGCTCATCCGGTCCGCCACCTCCGCCTGCACCATGACCAGGCCGTGGCGCAGCGACGGCACCGTGGCCAGCAGGTGCAGCACGACCGGGACCGCGACGTTGTAGGGCAGGTTGGCCACCAGCGCCGTGGGCTCGCCGGGCAGGTCCCGCACCCGGGCCGCGTCGGCCGTCACCACCCGGAGCCGTTCGGCCAGGCCGGGCGCGTGCGAGGCCACGGTGCGCGGCAGTTCCCCGGCGAGGGCCCGGTCCACCTCGACCGCGATCACGGCCCGCGCCGCGGCCAGCAGCGGCAGGGTGAGCGAGCCGAACCCGGGGCCGACCTCGAGCACGACGTCGGCCGGGTCCAGGCCGGCCAGCGCGGTGATCCGGCTGACCGTCCCGGCGTCGGTCACGAAGTTCTGGCCGAGCCGTTTGGCCGGGCGGATGCCGAGGCGGTCCGCGATCTGCCGGATCTCGGACGGCCCGAGCAGCCGGGGACCCGCCTGCGCTTCCACACCGGCAGGGTAGCGGCCGGTCCTAGCCTGCGCGCAGGCTCAGCCGGCCGGACTGCAGCGAGCCCGCCATGACCAGGGGCTGGTCGGTGGTCACATGGGTCAGCGTCAGGGTCAGCTGGCCGGTGAGGCCGCCGGTCAGCCGCAGCAGCACGGCGACCGCATTGCCCGGGGTCAGGGTCACGCACAGCGCGCCCAGGCAGCCGGAGAGCTTCGTGGCGTAGAGCACGACGCTGCCGGTGAAGTCGAACGTCGGGCTGGTGGTGACCGCGGTCGATCCCCGCTGCCGGACCGTGGCCGTGACGTCCCCGGACAGCGCCATCGAGGTCGCGGTGAACTTCATCATCTTGACCGTGCCGCCGTCGGCGGTCGGGACGTTGGCCGCGCCCTGGTAGACGAACTCGTCGAGCGTCGCCGAGCCCGCGGTTATCACCGAGCTGGCCGTCGCGGCCACCAGGTCCGGCCCGGACGCGGTCCGGTGCTTGCCCTTGTGGCGTGATTTTCCCGGCGGCCCGGGCTGGCCCGGGCTCGGGCTGGCCGACGGCTGAGGGCCCGTGCCCGTCCCCGACGGGGTCGGGCTCGGGCCGGGCGTCGGGCTCGGGTTCGGGCTCGGCAGGCAGATGATCAGCAGGATGCAGCTCCCGGCCCCCTGCTGCGGCGCCGCCGTGGCCGCCCGCGCGCCCGGCACGCCGAGCAGGCTGGCGGCCAGCAGCAAGGGCACCGCCGCCAGGCCCAGATACCGGAGCCCGGACGGCGTCCCGGACTCCCCGGGGGCCTCGGGCTGGTCGGGCTCGTCGGCTTCGTCGAGATCATCTAGTTCATCGAGCTCGTCGAGCCCCTCGGGCGGCTGGAACTCCTCGTAGTACGTGTAGCCCTTGAGGTTGCCGGACCCGGGGTCGGTCGGATCATCGGGTTCGGAGGACTCCCCCGGCTCCCCGATCACGACGGAGGGATCCGGCTCCGGCGCCAGCGGCGTCCACGCGAACGCGATGCCGCCGCCGGCGATCGCGAGCAGCATGCCGATGAAGAATCCGCCCAGGTTCGAGGCCGGGAACGAGAGGATGCCCAGCACCACCCCGGTGATCCCATAGAAGATCCGGTGCGCCGGATTGACGCAGATCAGGACGCCGCAGGTGATCATCAGGGCGCCGATCAGCACGCCGAACACGCCGCCGATCCCGATGTAGATGACCAGCCGGATCGCCCCGTGACCGAGCACCCCGGTCAGCGGGATGGCGATCAGCTCGAGGCCGCCCAGGCCCAGCAGCAGGCCGCCCCAGAAGGGCCGCGTCCGCCGCCACCGTTGCCACGATTCCCGCCAGGCCCCGGACGGGCCCGGCCGCTCTCCCGCCGCGCGCCAGACCAGAAACGGCGGCGACGGCTCTTGGTTGGTTGGCATCGTTACGGGCAGCTACCACCGAAGCTGAGGTGCAGGCCGGGCAGCGTGAACGTGCCGGCCGTGGTCAGCCAGGTGTGCTGGACCAGGTTCTTGATCGTGATCGTCGCGGCCTGCTCACCGAACCCGCCGGTGGCCCCGGCCGTGCCCGGCGTCGCGGTGAGCGTGCCCGCGTCCTGACCGATCGTGATGCCGCGGAATTCCGCCGAGCTGCCGGCGAGCGAGCTGGCGTCGACAATCAGGTTGGTCGCCTGCACGGGCGTGTTCCCCTGGCCCGCGGTGAGCCGCATCGTGAGCGGCCCGGCCTTGACGGCCTGGCAGAGGCTGTTCAGCGTGGCCGACCCGATGCCCGAGACAATGACCGGCTGCGTGCCGGAGCCGGACGAGGTCACGTCGGAACCGAACTGCTCGAACCCGGTTCCGTTCAGCTGCGTGGCGGTGACCAGGAACTGCTGGCCGGATACCGAGACGTTGGCGGCTATCGCGCCCTCGGCGGTGAGGCTGATCAGGATGGCCGCGATCGCGACGGCGGGGGCGATGACTATCGCCAGCCTCTTCCACCTCACTCGCCCGATGGTCGCCATGTCTGACACTTGCCGCTTAGCGGACATAGCGCCCCTTACCTACGCGAGTGGTGATCGGGGTATGAGGTTTCCCATACCGGGCAGTGCCAGTAAGTTACCGGCCGGTAAAGCCGACCGTCAAGTGCAATCCCATATAGAACGCCCATGATCCGTACAGCGCTGGACCGGCTCCGTGTGTCACACCCAATCGCGACTTTTTCTGAAAATCTTCGCCGGCCCGCTACCCGCCGGCCCGGCCCGGCCGTCTCAGCCCCGGACCGACCTCCCCGGGCCCGCCGCCTCTCGCCTCGGCGGACCGGGAGATCGCGGCCGACGACCGCCCTCGTACCGCCCGCGACGTGACGGGCTTTCATGGTCGTGGTGCATGGCACGGGAATAGCCGACCTCATGTACCACGATCATGAAGGATCGGGAGATTCGTCGTCCCCGACATCGTGGCGCTCTGGGCTGGGCTGGGGCGACGGCCTAGGCCGGCTGCGGATCCGCGGTCACGAGCAGCGACCGGCCGGGCTCGACGCCGGTGTCCAGTTCTGCGGCGTCGATCCGGTCGGCCGGGCGCCAGCCGGCCTGGCGCAGCAGGTCCAGGTGGGCGGCGGCGGGCAGGATGGTCAGCCAGGGCTCGGTCTCGCTGTCCCGGCGCCTGGCGTTGGCCACCGCCGCGACGCGCTCGGAGTCCAGGCCGTCCCGATGCACGCTGAGGCTCGCGGCCAGCCGGCTCTCCGGCGCGGCCCGTTCGCGCAGCGAGCCCAGCAGTCGCAGGCAGGTGGGCTGGTCCAGGTAGACGAGCAGGCCCTCGCAGATGAACAGCGAGGGCCGCCGGGCATCGTGGCCACTCGCCGCCAGGACGGCGGCGACGTCGTCGCGGCGGAAGTCCGCGGCGGCCAGGGTCGGCCCGCCGGAGTCTGGCCCGGCGCCCATGGCCCGCAGCCGCGCCGCCTTGTCGGCCTGCGTGCCCGGGTGATCCAGTTCGAAGAAGCCGACGCCCGGGGACCGGAACCGCAGCGCTCGATCGTCGTAGCCGGCGCCGACGATCACCACCTGGGGAATTCCGCCGGAGGACGCCGCGAGCACCTGCTGATCGAAAAACCTGGTCCGGGCGGCCAGGCTGGCCCGCAGCCGGCCGGCTCCGGCGGGGCGCATGCCGCGGCAGAGCCGCCGCTGGGCGTCGGGATCGCCGCCGGGCGAGTGCGGGCGGGCGAATTCGGCCCTGGTCAGGGCCACGACCTGACTCGTCCGCGACGCACCTTGACGGGGCCGACTGTTCCGGAATGGCCAGATCATAAGTATAAGCGTACTAGACGCTTGAATCAGTTTCGAGTCCGTAGCCCGCTTTCGTCTGGCAGCCGTGGGAACCTAGCGGCTGTACGTCGGCCTATTAAGTACGTGCTAACGTACTATCTGTGGCTGACGACGAGCTGATGGAGGCGGCGACGGCGCTACGGCGGGGCACGACACGGCTGGCCCGGCGACTGCGCATGGAACGGCCGGGGCCACAGCCGACCGAGCCGGAGCTGAGCAACCTGGCCCTGAGCGTGCTGGCCCACCTGCACCGGCGGGGCGCGATGACGCCGGGCGCGCTGGCCGCGGCCGAACGCCTGCAGCCGCAGTCCCTGACCCGGACCCTGGCGGGCCTGGAGCGCCAGGGCCTGATCATGCGCCAGCCCGAGGGCCACGATGGCCGGCGTTCGCTGCTGGCCCTGACCGAGGGGGGCGCGGCGGCGCTGGTCCGGGATATGCGCCAGCGGGACGACTGGCTGGCGGCGGCCATGGCCCGTGAGCTCACCCGGACCGAGCGGGAGCTGCTCCGCCTGGCCGGCGACCTCATGGAGTGCCTCGCCGAGTCCGCCGACCGCCCCAGCGCATGATCCCGGTCGACTAGACCGCCACTCCCACGGCTCCCCGCTGCTCCCCACCCGACTTTACGCCGCAAAGATTCTTCGGCCGCGCCTTGACTTTGCGCCATAAAGCAGCGTGTACTTTCTGGCATAGAGTCGTTCTAGGGAGGCATCATGAACCCCACACCTGACGCCATCGCCTCCGGTAACGAAGGCACCATGAGCCCCCAGCAGGCCGCAGCCCTGCTGGACCAGGCCACCCACGAGGCGCGCCGCAAGATCGAGCCGTCCCCGGCGTGGCTCCTGACCACCAGGGCGGTCGCCGTCCTGGCCGCCCTGGGCGCGATCTGGCTCTCGGTCCGCGGACAGCACCCTTACCAGGGCCCGACCGCCGCCGACATCCCCGTCCTGATCGCGTTCATTGTCGTCAACTTCGCGGCAACGGTCGCCGTCCGCATGCGCGCGACAGCCGGGATACGTGGCCGGACCCAGCTGCACCCGGCCGATATCGTCGTCCTGGTGCTCTCCTGGGTCGCTGTGGTCGTGATCGTGGCGGCGCTGGCCGCCGCCCACACAAACCTTGCCTTTTACCCGACGTCAGTGCTGATCGTCCCCGGCCTGGCCTGGGCGGCTATCGGGGCGGGCCGGAAGGTGTGGCGCAGGTTCGGTGTCGGGCTCGCGGTCGCCGTCGTCGGCGTCGCGGGCTTGTTCGCCGGGCCAGCCGGGTCGTGGGCGGTCGGCGGCGTGGGCCTGTGCGCCGTGCTCCTGGGCGCCGCCGCCGCGGTGGCCTGGAGCCACCGGTCATGAGGGGGCGGCCGTGAACGACGACACCCTCGACCCGCTGATCCACGTCCCCACCCGACTGAAGATCGTCGCGACGCTCGCGGCCCTGCCCGAGGGCGACACGCTCTCCTTCACCCGCCTGCAGGACATGATCGGGCTCACCCCCGGGAACCTGATCATCCACCTGCGCAAACTGGAAGACGCCGACTACATCAATAGCGAGAAGACCAGGAACGGGACCGTGTCCATAACCACGGTGGCCCTGACCAGCCAGGGCCGGGCCGCGCTCGGTGCCTACACCAGGGCGCTGCGCGACCTGCTCGGCGGCGACCTGCTCGGCGCCCTGTGAATGACCCCGTCCGTCCCCGGTCAGCCCGGATAGCCCCTCGGCGAGGGGCTATCCGTCGTTGCCGCAGCGGGCGGTTAGCGGGGCCAGGGGCCGAGGACGCGCTCACCGGTCGCGGTGACGGCCGCGCACAGGTCCGCGACATCAATCTCTTTCACCGCGGCCAGCGCACGCAGGGTATAGGCGACCATGGCCGGCGAGTTCGGCTTGCCCCGGTGCGGCATCGGGGTGAGGAACGGCGCATCGGTCTCGGCCAGGATCAGGTCGAGGGACGCCACGGCGGCCGCCTCCCGGAGCGCACGGGCGCTGGAGAACGTGACATTCCCGGCGAAGCTCATCACGTAGCCGGCCGCCGCGCAGCGGCGGGCCATCTCGGCGTCGCCGGAGAAACAGTGGAAGATCACGTGCTCGGGCGGGCCGTCGGCGTCCAGGATGCGCAGCACGTCCTCGTGCGCGTCGCGGTCGTGGATCATCAGCGCCTTGCCGGACTGCTTGGCGATGTCGATGTGCGCCCGGAACCACTCGCGCTGCAGCTCGGGCGGGGCGCTGTCCCGGTAGTAGTCCAGGCCGGTCTCGCCGATGGCCCGGACCCGCGCCAGCTCGGCCAGCGAGCCGATCTCGGCCAGGACCTTGTCGCGCTCGGCCGCGGACCCGGCGGCCCGGGCGGTCTCGTTCGGGTGGATGGCCACGGCCGCGTACACGTCGCCGTGGGCGTCGGCGCAGTCGGCGGCCCAGCGCGACGTCGGCAGGTCGACGCCGATCGTGACCACCCGGGTGATCCCGGCCGCCCGGGCATCGGCCAGCACCTCGGGCACCGGGCGTTCGATGAGGTCCAGGTGGGTGTGGGCGTCGAACGCCGCGGCGGGCAGCGGGG
>Ga0307474_10002236_pt1 | contig 13932 bp, 7 predicted proteins | sample atmos_gasesECM1C_2_FD_203312 | JGI IMG/M metagenome (GOLD analysis project Ga0307474, IMG submission 203312) | Hardwood forest soil microbial communities from Morgan-Monroe State Forest, Indiana, United States - atmos_gasesECM1C_05 | ecosystem: Environmental > Terrestrial > Soil > Temperate... | reverse complement strand
CGAGATTCTCGAGAAGGAGACTTTGCCGTCGGCGAAAGAGGCGAACCAGTATGCCGAAGCAGAGCACGACGAGACGAAACATGGTCAGGATTTATAACAATACGACCGCGAGATGGCACCGCTATGTTATTGATTTCACGGTTGGCTGGAGTTTTCGCGAACAACTGGGTGTCCAAACATGTGGTGTTCAAGGACGCGAAGTAGATTTCAACGGTCCCGATCCAAATTTGCCGCTGCATCGAGGTCGACCGAGCCCTTCCCAGAGTCTGGGAACTGTCGGAAGCCGTTGTCCCGGCATAGGAAGTCAAGGATGATTGATGCAAGAAAAGAACTCGCTGAAAATGATCTTGATTCGCCCTGCTGTTCCAGAAGACGTGCCTCTGCTCAAAACGCTGATCCACGAATTCGCGGAGTTTGAACACCATCCTTTCTCCCGAGCCTGTGGTCGTTAAGCAACCAAAGTTTACTCGGGTCGAGGAGCCAGCATTGTTATGAAATCAAGTGGATCCCAATAGCTCAGCGGAGATTTACAACCGGGCTAACTTCGGTTCGTGGTCCCGGATTATTCGGTGCTTGAATTTGTCGGGCAGTTTCGTAGGCGTTTCATGCGACCTGAACCCTTCAGTTCAACCGATATGAGTTTCATCGCCATTTGAACTCTGCCGCCTTTGGATCTTATGAACCGTCGTCTTGAAGTGTTGTCAACGATCTGCGTTTCCTGCCTTTGTATGTTGGCGGCTGCCGGTTTGCCGAGAACCTGTTTGGGTCAGGACTGGAGGGCGCTGCCACAGGCGGACAGGCCGCCGGAAAAGCTCCATGCGGTGCTCTCCCGGCAACGACTCACACCGCCACTACGCAGCGCTAGTGTTACGCTAAGGTTCAGCCCCGATGGGCGGTACTTGTTGTTCCAGGATCCCTCCGGCATCTATGTTCTGTCGCACGAGCCACTCAAGGTGCTCGGGTACATTGATGCTTCACATAGCTACGAGGCCAGATTTTCCGGAGATTCGCAGAGCGTCATAGTTGTTTCCTTAGGTTTGTCCTACAAGCGGTGGGCGGTCAGCGATGGGCAAAGCCTCGACAACAACGAGCTCCCAATCCCTGATGGATGTGTGGATGCCCAACTCTCCCCAGATGGCGAACTGCTCGCCTGCTATCGTCCAGATTTCAGTCTCGGAGTCCTGAAACTATCAACTGGTCAGTGGATTTTCTCGGACGTGATCCACGCGACAGATCCTCACTTGACCGTCGTTCCCATTCCTCTCGATCGCGATACCCCATTCGCGGGGCCGTTTGGCTTCACCCTTTCCCACGACATGAAGCCGATCGCGAATCGCGCCATCAACAGCCTGCCTATGAGATTCTCTCCGGATGGAAGCACGCTCATTGCAGGCGACGCACGCGACGCTGTTCGCGTGGACTTGGTAAAGCCTAAGAAAACAAATCTGCCCGTCGCGATCCAGAAACAGTTGAGCGGCAGTGTGGCTCTCCAGAGTGATACTCGCGTGCTTGTTATTTCTCGCGGCAAGCCTAAAGAACCTGCGATGCGATCGCTAACGAACGGGGACATTCTCGCGACTCCCAAGTTCAACGCAGATTCCGCAGCGATAGCTACGGACCCCCGTTACGCCCTTTTATATGATCCCGGAATGCAAGGTGCTCGGGTATTTGATCTGGAAGAAAATCGTCCGGTTGAGACACCCAAGAACATTGCGGCGGACGTAAAGGGCGGCAAGCTTGCGATTGCCACCGAATATGGAGACACATTCCTTTACGACCCAGGTGAGGACCAACCCTCTGCCACGGTGACTGTACCCTTGAATGGTCTGCCCATCTTGCGAAGCGTCTCCGTCTCTCCCATTTTGGACAAGCTGGCGATCGCTGTCGATGGGGCCGCGGCCCTCTATCAAGTCGCGAACGGACAACGCATCTCGATCCTTCACGAATATTCTTTTGCAGGTTTCACGGATCCGGCGACCGGGTTTCTCTTGACGCTTGGGCGCCGACCGGGTTGCTTCCCGGTACCCGACTACATGGTCGATCGCGTCGACGCCTACGGCGCGGCGCATGCAATGACCAAAGACAGGGAAGCCACGGTCGCAACCGAGCCACAGACGATACTGCATCTTGACGCCTTGACGGGTAAGACATCACCAATCTGGACTGCCGGCCAGAATCTTCTTCGCTCCGGAGGACCAGTTCTTTTTGAATATTCCTTCGAGGGCGCTTCGAGTCATGGAATGTCGCTACCCCAATCAGCTGATTCGTTGCAGTCTTTGACCCAAGTGACGGGCGCTCCGTCCGTCGGAGGGCTGTCGTTTCCGCAAGGGAGTGGTGTACCTTTTCATCTTCGCGCCCTCGATCCCACCACCGGAAAAGAACTCTGGAGCCGATCCTTTACCGGCATGCCGCCGATACCATTCGCGGATCCTCAGAGCGATCGGCTCGTTTTAAGCTGGAAAGCAAACAGTGCTGGCACCTGGGCGGCCGCTAAGAAGAAACCCGTACTAAAGGACGCGCTGAAAAAAGCAAAGCTGACCGAGCACGATTCATTTCTTGAAGCGTTGGATGCCCGGACTGGAAAATCGGTGGGCGGCGTTCTGGTGCAAAGTGGCACGGGTCCCCTGAACTTCGACTCAATCGTTTCTGTCGGTGATGCGATTATTTGTTCTAGAGACGCTGTACGGATTTATATCTATTCGTTGCTGGACGGGCAGTTGAAAGCGAGGCTCGTCGGGGTCCGGCCATCAGCAAATGCGCAGAACAATCTGCTTGCCCTGAGCACCGGTTCGGGACAGCTAACAATTTACGATCTGCACACAGCAGTCAAACTCGACGAGCAAATCTTTCCCGATCCGATCGCCTACACACATTTTTCGGGAGACGGACAGCGACTTTTGGTTCTTACCGAAAATCAAGATGTCTTTGTGATGGATATGACGGGCGTTCGTCTGACCCATTGAGCGTGCCGGGACGAACCGTCCAATGATTGAAATCATGCCTTTGATGGCGGCACACGCCTGACGTTGTGCAAGCCGTGACTCCTGAATTGGAAAAGTATGACCCGGCTCCAGACCCTATTGGGTCTGCCAACATTCTAGAAGCCATCTCATAAATGCCTCAGAAGGATGACGAGGCAGCCAAGCTGAAGCATGCCGAGAAAATTCGCTTCATGATATTCCCAACGGCTAACCAGTCGGCGGAAGTTGTGGAGCCAGGCGAAGAGCCGCTCGATTCTCCAGCGGCGGCAGTAACGGCGCAGTTCGCGGCCATCCTGAGTGTTCTTGCGGCAGCGGGTGTACTTGTGGGGCGCGATGAGTCGAATGCGGTGTTTTTGCCGCAGGCGTTGGTCGAGCGGATCGCTGTCGTAGGCGCGGTCACCGATCATTCGTTCCGGCTTGGCTCGCGTGAAGCGCTGCTCGACGGTAGCCTCGACGAGTTGCGTTTCATGAGGCGAAGCGCTGGCGATGCTGCAGGCGACAGGAAGACCATGGCGGTCTGCGATCGCCATGATTTTACTGCCTTTTCCGCGGCGAGTCGGGCCGACAGCAGAGCCCCTTTTTTCGCCGAACTGAAGCTGGCGTCGATGAAGGTCTCCGACAGATCGAGTTTGCCACGCACCCGCAGATCTTCGGCAAGCGCGTGCAACAACCGCGTCAGGGTGCCATCGCGCTGCCACTGCTGAAAGCGACGATGACAGGTTTGATAGGGAGGATAACGGTCGGGCAGATCGTGCCAGGGAGCGCCGGTGCGTAAGACCCAGAGAATTCCGTTGAACACTGCTCGCGCATCGCGCCAGGGCCGACCGCGACCATCGGGACGTCGCTTGGGAGTAAGCAAGGGCTTGAGTGCTTGCCACTGCGCCTCGGTCAAGTCCATGCTTTTGATTTACGCCAGTTTGCATAACTCACAACCCCGTAACAGCTTGAATGTGTTTATGAGATAACTTCTAGTTGAACAAAGCTCCTTAGGAGCGGGAAGCGAGCTAACTGGTCCATCCTATTTCTTCCTTCTAGAGTCTTGCCCCTTCTTCATGAAGTAGTCCATGGTCGGTTGCAGTTGCTCCGGATCGCGAACACATTTCAAGAATATCTCAAGCATGTTGAACTCCTTGATGCCTCCTATGTACCGATAATCTGTGGGCAGCGGTGGTCCTCCCGCTTGGCCGGCTGCGGGAATAATCTCGGGGAGTTGGACAGCGTACATGCTGCCACCGGCGAGCGCCTGATGTTCATACTTCGTGAGCCACACGCAGTTTCCAGAATCAAGCATGTAGTCGGCGGAGAGTACGGCCCATTTACCGCCATCTCCCGGTGAAGGACTTTGACAATTCCAAAGCAGCGCCCGGGGAACGTAGACTGTGGGATCTGTAAAGCCGTACTCATCCAGCAGTACCTGCTCCAGCCCCCTCTGGCGCACGAAACTTTCCACTTCGGGGAGAGCCTGATTCCAGTCGAGATTGGAGTCGTTGACGAGGGCGTACGCCGGTCGTCCCATGCTTAGAACATTTAAGTAGGGAATATAGTTCGGATAGGCGCGAGTGACCGTAACGATGGAAGTCAACACAAGCCCGATTGTCAGCCACCTGCCGAAACGTGCTGCTTGCGGGTTCGAACTGCTGAGTGAGTTCAGCATCTGGGGGAGGGGCGCAAGCAGCAAGACCAGGAGAGCCAGTGCGACCGAAAAATGCCGGATGCTGATGTCCAAACGGTTCAGCATGCAGGCACTAACAAAGATAATCAAGGATACCCAGATGCTGCGCCATTCCAGGCCCATGACGGCGTTTGTCTGAGGTTGCGCAGGAGAACGGCGTCTCACGAGAAAGGCCGCTGAGATGGCAACAAGAAGCAGCAGAAGGAATGTCAACTGCGATTTCAAGAAGAAGAGTACAGGGAAATAAAACCACACTCCGTGCGGGTAAGCATGGCCGAGAATGAAAGTGGGCCGGCTCGAAGCACTGAAGGCAAAGAGGACTAATCCGCGCAGGTACAACCAAATGGGCATTAGCAGTCGCCGCAGGACCGGCGAGGCAGGAAAATGCGGGATGATCGCGAATGAATCCGTTGGTTCATTCCAGGAGAGGACCAAATAAACGGCGTAAACGAACAGTGCAGACCACAGTGTTGCTATGACGATATTGCGCCACGCTCGCCGGCGCCAGTGGCGGAGTTCAGCCTTCTCAACGGGTTGCCCTGGTAGCGGCTTGAATCGCAAGCTCAATGCAAACCCGGCGAACACAAAGAACAACAGTCCGGACGAAAACTTCGAGAGCAGAGCGCCAGCCAGGACCAGGCCAAACTTCACAATCGTTCCCTGGGAGGGAGAGCGCCACATACTCGGAAGTTGCCAAACCGTTAGCACCCAGAAGAACGTAACTGCGATATCGGTAATCACCAGCGCTCCAAATGAAAGAAAGGCCGGCATGGTCACGAACGCAGCGAGACACAGCAAACCTCCCCACGAACCGCCCAGGCGCGCGCCGAAAACATAGAGAGCGACACCCAGTAACAAGGTCACTAGCAACATGGGCGCCCGCGCCATAGCCAGCGTGGAGTAAGGGTCATTCCACCGCATTAGGAACCAATGCCCGAATACCCATTCACCCAAATATGCGTTAAACATCTTGTTGCTGAACGTCCACGAGACATGGGAATAGTCGGCATGCGCTCCGCGCAGAATCAGTGGCAAGGCCGCGACCACTTTCGCCAAAGGCGGATGCTCCTGGTTCATACGCATATCCAATTTCTGGAGATAACTCACCCCTGCGGCAATATGGGCAACTTCATCGAAGGTCACGGACTCGCGCTGGGCAGCCCCACCCGCTAGCAGCGCCATCAGCGCAAGAAGCAGGACTGCGGCAAAAGTGATGAAAGGACGCTCAGGCATTTTTCAATCGCAGAACCTCATGCGGAGGGAGTTTTCGAACCTTGTCGTGTTACTGACGCTCAAATCGACACTGTGCAAGTTGCGACCGAAGTCTATCTTGTGGCGAGGCCCGCAAAGGGGAAAATTTTTCAATTGATGCCATTCCCAGCTCCTTCCACGAGAAGACTGGTCCTTGTGATAGGTGATTTGCTCTTTTCACAAATCCTTCTCTTTTCCCCCGTTCCGCCAAGCCGCCTCTGTCGCCACCCATCTCGTGCCCGAAGGCGCGCCGACCTTCAGACATGAAGCGCTTCGAACCTGATCCCTCCCACACAGCCGGACTTGCAGCTGCCCCTGTCTGTTGGTGGCAGCCTGCACGTGACCTTCGAAGAAGGTACCTGGGCTGCCTGGTTGCACGACCTGCTCAAGCCGCACGTTGCACAACTGCTGGTCTGCGACCCACGCGAACACCCTGGGAAAAGTAACAAACAAGATGATCCTGATCGCAACGACGCGCGAACTAGCCGAGCTGTTGTGGCGGGCCAAGCTTTAGCCGGTCTATCACGGCGAACACGGCGTCCGAACTTTGAAGGAACTGACCTGGGAAAGAGGCCGTCGCAGAATTTCAAAAGATACTCGACCATCGCGGAGTTGTTCTCAATCAACCGTTAGGGGCTCTTGCGTCTCTCGAAATCGCGCGTGCTTATGCGATGCAGGGCGATAAGGTGAACGCCGCGGGCATGTATCGGAAGTTCTTCGATCTTTGGAAAAATGCTGACAGTGACATTCCGGCCCTGAAGCAAGCGAAGGCGGAGTTTGCGAAGTTGAACTAGCGACTAGCAGCTCTAAGGTCGCCGCGAGCGTCTCGGAAAGCGGAATGGTTGTTGCCTGACACAGGTCAGAATTCGGACCGATCCGAGGTGATGCCGTCAGCGACTTGCGACCACTAGGACCCGCTCTCGGATGACCCTCGTTTGCTCCTTCGTGAACAATAGATTTCCCATTAGCGCCTGCCGTATTTGTCTAGCTCCAAACTGAGGCTGCATAATCCCCGATGTGGAGTGGCCGGGAAAGCCGAGCAGATGTCCCAGCTCGTGCGCGATCACGCAGCCCAGAAGGATGGGCAGTTCTGCCTCAGAGTTGTCTTCGTGGGCTCGGAGAGCAATGTGCTCGTAATAAATTGTGGCATACACCGGAATGGAGGCAGCCCCAAACTCCTTAGGTAGAAACCTGTTCGTTCCCGAGATCAACGTCAGCCCAGGAGTCTGCGACGTCCAACCCTTCGCGCACAGCTGGTTAGTTTCAACGCTTAGCTGTCTTTCGTCCCAGCAATTGGTCCATACGATGGTGGCCCCCGCCGAATCAAGGATCCGTGTAGCTTCACGCTCTGCCAAGAACAGCGTTGCGGCCGAGGCGTTGGCGTAGTTATAAACCAGAACAGTGGAGGGCACCTTCGCTGCCCTGACGGCCGGCGCGTGAAAAATAAAGCTGGCGACCAGAGCCGCCACGTAGGTGAAACCCAATCGGCTGGAGGGTCTAGCCGAAGGTGGGGTTTTGCATAAGCTCTGTTTTTGACTGTGAGCCGATTGTTCCATGTCGCCTCCCTTGTGTTGGGCTTGCGGGGGCGACTTTCGGCGGTGATCGCGACTACCTCAATGCATGGAGGGTAAAAACGGCTCAAAGGCCGGGTTGAAAGAATGTCGATCCGGAAGTCATACGCAGGAGGGAGTTTAGCCAGCAGTATCTATCGAGAGAAACCCTTGAGACCGTGTTAAACTCCCGCCATTTGAGGTCGTCGTAATGGGCGCGGGTGTTCGCAACAGCCAGGTCGTGCGTTTCGCCACGTTTGAGCTGGACCCCCAAGCGGGAGAACTCCGCAAGGGTGGCGTGAAACTCAAACTCACGGGCCAGCCCTTTCAGGTACTCGCCATCCTTCTGGACCACTCCGGACAATTGGTTACGCGCGAAGAATTCCAGAATCGGCTATGGCCGGACACCTTCGTGGATTTCGATCACAACCTAAACACCGCTATCAATAAAATTCGCGAGGTCTTAGGTGATTCGGCGGAAAGCCCGCGATTTGTCGAAACGCTACCGAGGCGAGGGTATAGATTTATTTTTCCGGTCGAAAAATCCCCATCAACTCAAGGCTCGACCGAAAAAGTCACGTCGAAAGTCCATTGGATAGCAGTCGGGGGCGTTGCGCTGCTAGCGCTCTCCGGGATCGCAATCTGGCTAGGTTCTCGAAGGGTAGTGGAATCGAGTCGGTTCTCTGGTGAAGCGGCACCATTGACCGCCCTATCTGGAGTTCACGCCTATCCGGCTTTCTCGCCCGACGGAAATCAGGTGGCATTCGTTATCGAAGGTGAAAATCGACAGCCCGGGATCTATACGGCGTTCGTTGGTGGCGAGAAGGCCCTTCGGCTGACCAGCAACCCCGGGGACTCTTCACCGACATGGTCGTCCGACGGAACACAAGTCGCGTTTACGCGATACTCTCCGGAAAACCATTCTCTATCCATTACGGTGATTCCAGCTCTCGGTGGCAGTGAACGAAAGCTGTATACATTTCCATATAGGCCACCAGATTCAACTGAATGGATAAATTGGTCGCCCAGCGGTGACTTCTTAGCTTTTGAAGAGAATCGTCGAGTTCAGTTGCTTTCAGCCACGAATTACACCACCCAACCATTGACGTCACCACCCGATGGAAGCTTTGATTACGCACCTACATTTTCCCCTGACGGCATGAAGGTGGCTTTCGTCCGGGGTACGGCGGGCGGCGACGATGATCTGTTTGTGGTGTCGATCCGAGGTGGCGAACCTAAGCGCCTAACCTTTGATCGCAGCGCGATCTATGGCCCCTCGGCCTGGACGCCCGATGGTCATGAGATCGTCTTCTCTTCTTCTCGAAGGGGTCTTCACAACTTGTGGAGCATTCCTGTCTCCGGCGGAACACCAAAAGTAATTACAAGTGTCGTGACCGCAGCTAATCCGTCGATTTCGCGCAAAGGCGACCTTGTATATTTGCAACAACTATCAAATGACAACATCTGGTGCTTGCGCCTGAAGGACGAACTGCATGTGCAAGGTCCCGCGACGCCTGTTATTTCGGCGAAGTGGCAGAATACTAGGCCGGATTTATCTCCGGACGGAAAGAGGATTGCGTTTGAGTCCGACCGCTCGGGGTATTCGGAGATTTGGACTTGTGACAGTGATGGCTCGAATTGCGGACAGCTAACTTCATTAAAAGGTGCCGCTGGAGCAGCGCACTGGTCGCCTGATGGACGCCAAATTGCGTTTGAGTTTCAACCTGGCGAACACAGGCAAATATACGTTGTTGACGTGCCTGGCGGCCTGCCGAAGATCGTCCCCACTTTCCCGGATGCAAATAACTTGGCTCCTAGTTGGTCGAAGGACGGATTGTGGATTTATTTTGCTTCGGATCATTCAAAAGGAACCTTTGATTTGTGGAAAGTTGCCGCGAATGGAGGTACTCCTTTGCGAGTAACAAAAAACGGTGGCGTCAATGCCTCTGAATCACCCGACGGACGTTTTCTATATTATTCAAAGCCGGATTCACCGGGCATCTGGAACGTTTCATCTCGCGACGGCGACGAGCGTTTTATTTTGGACCAACCCTCGGCCCTGGACGAATGGGCGCTCGGTGCAAACGGCATCTACTTCGTGCATCGAGTGGCAGTACCCGGAACTACAGTTCAGGCTAAGCCGAGTATAGAATTTCTTGCGTTTGCCACCGGCAAGATTACTCTGGTCTCTCTTCTGGACACGACGGCCGTATCTGGGCTAGCAGTTTCTCCCGACAGAACCTCGATTCTCTTCGTGCGCAACGAGTTCTACGAATCTAGCATCATGTTGGTGAAGGGCCTTCGATAACCTAGGGCACTGTATTCATGTCTCGATCAAATTGTCGATGTGCGCGTCTATTCCCATGGAAGGGTCCTTCACTGTCATAATCTGGAGTCATGAGCAGGCGCTCGAGGAGAACACTCTTCGTTTTGGTAGTCGCCGCGATATTTTTGGCGGCCCTAGCCCTGATTGCTCTCTCGGTTATTGATGCCGATCATTATCGGCCGAAGGTAATTTCCTACCTGCAAGAGAGAACTGGCAAAGCAATCGAGATCAGCCATATCTCGATCACTCTCTCTCCTCTGTCCCTTCGCATTGAGAACTTCGGGATGAAGAATTCGCCTCCGTTCCCGCCTGGCTACACCACAAAGGTTGCCAGCATCGAAGTCCGAATCGATTCTCGACAGCTCCTCTTTCACCGGCGGTTTGTCGTCAACTCCTTGGTGCTCGACCGACCTGACATAAACCTGATCTCGGACGCAAGCGGCCCGTGGAACTTCGACAATCCACCTGCTGATTCGCGTGCATCCTTTGATATAGGAGAAATTGGAAACGTAGAGATCCAGCATGGTCAATTGGTCGCGTCCAACCATCTGTCATCGAACACACCTGGGCCGGTTTTTCTCGAAGTCCATGATTTGAACGGTACCTTTGACCATGTGGACCTCAGTGCCATCGTGAACCCTTCATCCCGTTCGATGGGCGGGCAGGGCATGGTCCGTGCTGACCGCCTGAGCTTCGGTGCGGTCGATGCAGGGAACCTGAGCTTCAAACTCCAGCTTTGGGCCCAACAGGTTTTTCTAGCCGAAGTGAAGGCAGATGTATCTGGCGGGCACGCAACCGGGGCGATCTTCTTCGACCTGACTGGCAAGCGTCCTGCATTCAGAACCAGTGCTGGTTTCGCGGAAATTGATGTGGCGAAATTTCTCGACCCATTTGAAAACGGCCGAGGAAAGATGACTGGGAAAATGGAAGGCGACCTTACCTTATCAGGTGAAATCCAGCATTCCGTCCGACCTCTTGCAGGAATACGCGGCAATGGTCATGTCATCCTGCATCGCGGTGAGGTACCGAACCTGGAACTGAATGCAAACCTCGAAAAGCTGGTACGTTTCAACAACCACGGTCCTTCCACAGCAAAGCCATCCTCTTTCGAGCGAATCTCCACCGACTTCCAGCTTGCGAACCTTCAGATTCGAAGCGAGACGATCGACATCGACGGCTATGGCGTAGACGTGGATGGGGCGGGCAGTTTCAATGTGGATGGTTCAAACGAACTCAACTACGACGGCATCGCCAAAATCACAACTCGACAAGGTTTTTTTACCAATACTTTCGCCAAGTTCGCAGGCGCCAACGTCGAGAACGGTCTGCTCTCGTTTCCGTTCCACGTCAGCGGCACAATCGAAGCGCCGGCATTCACCAAGCGCGCTGTCCACCGATCGGGCTCGTAGAGAAATCCATTGCAGGCGTTCCCTAATCGGACATTTCAGAAACTTAGCGGCAGTTCACAGAATACTACTGCGGCTGTGCGTATTTGGCCCGCTTTAGGATGGAAATGTCGTAGTGTCGGATCCCACGGGAGGCAAGAGGCTCTCTTATTGTCGGAGATTCAATCGGCGCAGCAATTCATCGTAACGGGCGTCGGCGTGGAGGGAACCGTATTCCGGGCGCCGGATCCAGGTCATCGAGTCAAACGGATCGTCTTCCAAAGCACGATTCAAGTCTCGAAAGGCCTGGTCTTTTCTCCCCAACATGGCGTAGTCAATCGCCGAACTCAGGCTATACGCTTCTTGTCGCAATTTCAGACGCGTTCTATAGAACACTTCTCTGTCAGTTCCCAAATCCACATCAGCGGCGTCCGGTTCATAGCGAACGATGAGTTGCTTCGCAGTTGCATAATCTCCTAAGTAGGCCTCCAGCTCAGCAGCCCGCCAAAGAGCAACCAAAAAAGTTGGATCTAACTCAATCGCCATGCGGAGTTGTTCGCGAGCTTCGTCGAAACGTTTCGCAATCATAAGTCCGTAACCGAAGTTCGCATTGATGATCCCTGAAAACGGATCGAGCTCAAGGGCCTTGCGATATTCAGCTACTGCCTCGTCAAAGCGTGTTTGTGGAACCAAGCAGGCGTGCGCGTAGAAGTAGTGAGCTTCCGCACTATTGGAGTTGGTTTCAAGAGCGAGCTTGAATTCTCGTTCTGCGTTTACCCAATTGAATTCACTTGTATTCACAAAAGCGAGCGCAAGATGAGCGTCGCTCAGGTTGGGATCCAATTCGACAGCCTTCTCCGCTTCCTTTCTTCCACTTGGAAGAGTTTTTGCTTCCGCAGGGGGGAAGTAGCCGTGGGCGAGACCCTGGGAAAGGGCCAGAGACGCCCAAGCCTGCGCGTAAGAAGAGTCCAAGGAGCCTGCCTGCTGAAAGTCTTTAATTGCTTGCCTGATACCTGAATCCGTCCGCTGCGCCAGGTGGAATCGCCCTTTCAAATACAGTTGATAGGCTTGCTGATTCTCTGTTCCGGCCACGGTGATCCGTTGTTTCTCGTCATTGCTCAACTGCAAGCCCAACCTTGACGCAATTCCGCGACCAATATCGCCCTGCAGCGAAGAAACATCCTTCATCTTGCGCGTAAACTGATGTCCCCAGATCTGTGTGCCATCCGAAACTCTCACAAGCTCAGCTTGAATTGTCAGGTCGTCTCCGTGCTGAACAACGTGGCCTGTAACAACAGCATCGACTTTCAGCGCGGCTCCCACCTCCTGCGGATCACTCACTTTGCCCTTGAAGCGGAAGACTGTGGTGCGCGCCATGACGCGGAGTGCGGATACTTGCGAGAGGTCATTGATTACGCCCTCGGTAATACCATCTACTAGGTATTCATCCGCGCCCTCCCCCGGATTTGCCGTGAACGGAAGAACAGCCAAACTCTCCACCGAAGAATGACTGCTTCTCAGCCACAGTCGTAGAATGCCCGCCCCGACTGCCAGCAATACGATCAGAACACCAACGCCCATCCACGTCTTCCGTCGAGTTGCCACGGCAGTTGGCGACGTCGGGGCACTGTCAGCAGCGAGGGGTACGGTACCCGCGTGGATGGCGAGTGTCGCACTTCGCCCAGAATCTGTGTTCCGCTTCAGTCGCTGCAGGTCAGTGCGGATCTCGCAGGCGTTCTGATATCGAAGATTCCTGTCCTTCTCCAGGCACTTCTTGATGATGTGTTCAAGCTTAGGCGGCACATCGGGATTCAGCCGCACGGCCGGAACAGGGTCCGCATCCAGAATGGCTTTGAATATGACTCCAAAGCTCTCCCCACGGAACGGCAGCGTACCTGTAGCCGCCTCGTAGAGCACTCCGCCAAAGGAGAACAAATCCGTCCGGGCGTCTAATTCCTTGGCGCGGACTTGCTCAGGTGACATGTAGGCGACCGTGCCCAGTGTCGTTCCCGAACTGGTCAAGTGCTCTTCGAAGGTGAGCGTCGATTGATCGGCCGCCCCAGCCACTCCGGCAAATCCGAGTACGGTAGTGACTTTAGCCAAGCCGAAGTCGAGAATCTTCGCGTGTCCGCGCTTGGTCACGAAGATATTGGCAGGCTTGATGTCGCGGTGGACGATACCTTGACTGTGAGCGGAATCAAGCGCGTCAGCAATTTCAATTGCAATGTTCAGAAGTCGCTCAAGCTCTATCGGTCGTCCCGAAATCGCGTGTTTCAGCGTCTCACCGTCGAGAAATTCCATCGCAATGAATTGCTGTCCGTCTTGCTGGCCGATGTCGTAAACGGTGCAGATGTTCGGATGATTTAGCGCCGATGCTGCCTGCGCTTCGCGACGGAAGCGTTCGAGAGGAGCGGAGTCGTGCATCATCTCGGCAGGCAGGAATTTCAACGCAACGGGGCGGTGAAGCCGTGTGTCCTCAGCTTTGTAAACAACCCCCATGCCGCCGCCACCAAGCTTTTCGACAATCCGGTAGTGGGAGACGGTTTGCCCGAGAAGTGGTTGGGGGTCCGTCATTTGGCGCTCATCTTAGGTTGCGCTCAGGGGCAAGTCAACGAACCCAAAAACCCTTGTCGCTGCAAAGTGAGAATGTCCGGTTGTAGCAAAGTAGAAATGTCCGGTTTCATGGATGGCCGAGGGCCCCATGGAAACGGAGCGAATGGCCTTGAGTCAACGAGAACGGGATCGGTTCAGATCGAAGCGGCGCGGC
>Ga0307474_10002235_pt1 | contig 13934 bp, 6 predicted proteins | sample atmos_gasesECM1C_2_FD_203312 | JGI IMG/M metagenome (GOLD analysis project Ga0307474, IMG submission 203312) | Hardwood forest soil microbial communities from Morgan-Monroe State Forest, Indiana, United States - atmos_gasesECM1C_05 | ecosystem: Environmental > Terrestrial > Soil > Temperate... | reverse complement strand
CAGAAGAAAGAAACGCTTACCGTTGTTCCGGCCGCGGCCATTTTGCATCTGCATGATCGCAATTGGGTGTACGTTCCCGCTGGCGACAAAAAGTTCCGCCGGATCGAGGTGGCCATCGGGCCAAGTTTAACCGACAACATGCAAGAGATTGTTTCCGGCCTGCAACCGGGCCAACAAGTGATTCGGAACGCGCTTGTGTTCCAGAACACGGTGGAACAGTAGATGCTTCGAAAGCTTGTCGATTTCGCGCTCGAGAACCGCTTTCTTATCGTGGCAGCGGCACTTCTACTGCTCGCCTGGGGGGCCATTTCCTTCCATCAACTCCCTGTGGAAGCCTATCCGGATGTCGCAAACAACTACGTCGACATCATCACCCAGTGGCCGGGTATTTCCGCGGAACAGATCGAGCAGCAAGTCACCATCCCGCTTGAAACCGTCATGAACGGCGTCCCCCACGTGGTGCATTTGCGTTCCTTTTCGTTGTTCGGGCTCTCGGACGTGAAACTGATTTTTGATGATGAAGAGGAGAACGCCTGGAATCGCGAACGGGTTCTCGAACGCCTTTCGCAAGTGACGCTGCCCACGGGCGTCGTTCCGCAAATGGGAACAGATTGGAGTCCAGTCGGACAGATCTATTTCTTCACGTTGAAAAGCACCAATCCCAATTACGACGTAATGGAATTGAAATCCATCGAAGACTGGGTAGTCGAAAAGAATCTCAAGGCTGTCCCCGATATCGTTGATGTCGCCAGCTTCGGCGGTCCCACTCGCGAATATCAGGTCCGCGTTGATCCCAACAAGCTGATCTCATACGGTCTTAGCCTTGCCCAGGTCGAGCAGCAGCTTACAAACAATAATGCCAATGCGGGCGGCAGCTTTATTGAAGCCGGGTTGCAGCAGATCAACATTCGCGAAGTGGGCTTGGTCAGAAACGTCAGCGACATCGAAAACACGGTCATTATGACCAAGACCGGCACGCCGCTCCGCGTTAAAGACATCGCCGTAGTCGCGCAAGGCCCCAAAATTCGACTCGGCCAGTTTGCCCGCGCCATTCATCGCGAAGACGGCAAGATCATCGACAACGATGACGTGGTTTCAGGGATCGTACTCTTGCGCAAAGGCGCAAATGCGGACGAGGCTCTCGCTGGAATCCACGCCAAGGTCAAAGAGCTGAACGATCGTATTCTGCCTCCGGGCGTGAAATTGGTTCCCTTTATTGACCGCACTGACCTGGTCCACTTCACTACCCATACGGTTCTTCACAACCTCAGCGAAGGCATCATTCTGGTAATCGTCATCCTCTTTTTGTTTCTGGGCAATGCCAGAGGCGCGCTGATCGTCGCGCTGACGATTCCGTTTTCTTTGCTCTTTGCCGCCACGTGTCTCCGGCTTAAGGGCATTCCGGCAAATCTGCTGTCGCTTGGCGCTCTGGATTTTGGCATGGTTGTCGACGGCGCGGTCGTCATGGTGGAAAACATCCTACGTCACCTTAGTCATCCCGAATCTTCTTACAAAACGCCAGTGGAACGGGTTCGCGATGCCGCCCACGAAGTCCAGCGCCCGGTTTTTTTCGCCATCGCCATCATCATCACTGCCTACTTGCCGATCTTCACTTTGCAACGCGTCGAGGGACGCTTGTTCCACCCGATGGCCTGGACCGTGGCCTTCGCGCTTCTCGGCGCGCTCTTGTTCTCCATGCTCGTCGCGCCCGTTCTGTCCAGCGTGTTGTTCAGAAAAGGTGTCAGTGAATGGCACAACCCGGTCATGGAGTTTCTGAAAACACGCTATCGCGAGGCCTTGCGATGGGCTATCGAGCATCGGCCTATCACAGTGGGCGGAGCCGCCCTTGGCTTCCTCCTCGCCCTCTATCTCACCTTCGGTGGTGTTATCGGCTCTGAGTTCCTGCCTCATCTTGATGAAGGCGCACTTTGGGTTCGCGGTACTCTTGCACCCAGCACTGGACCGAGTGAAGGCACCCGGCTGGCAAACGAGGCTCGTGTCGTGCTTTGCTCGTTTCCGGAAGTGAGCCAATGCACCAGCCAGGTGGGCCGCCCTGACGACGGAACCGATACCACCGGCTTTTTCAATACCGAGTATTTCGTGGATTTAAAACCCAAAGAACAATGGAGGCCGGTATTCCATCAAGACAAGGACAAGGTGATCGCCGCGATGAATCGAGAGCTGGAGAAACTTCCCGGAGTGGTCTGGAATTTTTCCCAGCCCATAGCCGACAACATGGAAGAAGCGGTCAGCGGAGTCAAGGGCGAACTCGCCGTCAAAATTTACGGTGATGACCTGAAACGCCTTGAGGCCACAGCCGATCAGATCCTCGCTGTGATGCGTCAGGTCAACGGCATTGAGGATCTGGGCGTCTTTCGCGTTTTGGGTCAACCGAATATCGAATTCCACGTGGATCGCCTGCAAGCCGCGCGCCATCAGATCAACGTCGCCGACGTACAGGATGCCATCCAGACAGCCGTCGGGGGGACCGCTCTCACCCAGGTGCTGCAGGATGAGCAACGCTATGACCTGGTGATGCGCTATCTTCCGCAATATCGCGACACCAAAGAAGCCATCGAGAACATTCGCTTGTTGTCGCCGTCCGGCGAACGAGTCTCGCTCTCGCAACTCTGTACCATCGTAGAACGCGACGGAGCTTCCGAAATCTACCGCGAAGGAAATGAACGTTACGTCGCAATCAAGTACAGCGTGCGCGGGCGGGATCTTGGCGGCGCAGTCGAGGAGTCCATAAAGAAAGTGAATGCGCAAATCCAGCTGCCCCGCGGATACCACATCGATTGGGCCGGAGAATACGAAAGCGAAAAGCGCGCCGAAGCGCGCCTGCTGGTCATCGTGCCGCTGACCATACTCGTCATTTTCGGCATTCTCTACACCATGTTTCGTTCACTCAAATGGGCGCTGCTTATTCTCGGCAACGTTGCGATGGCACCGGTCGGCGGACTGCTTGCGTTATTGCTTACCGGAACGCATTTCAGCGTCTCCTCAGGGGTCGGTTTCCTGGCGCTGTTTGGTGTTTCGGTGCAAACCGGGGTCATTATGCTGGAGTACATCAATCAGCTGCGCGCAAAAGGGCATACCATCGAAAACGCCGCGATCGACGGCGCTGTTCTTCGCCTTCGCCCGATCATGATGACCATGCTGGTGGCGACGCTCGGCCTGCTGCCCGCGGCGCTCTCGCGCGGCATTGGTTCGGATTCGCAGCGTCCTTTCGCCATCGTCATTGTCGGAGGACTGGTTGGGGCCCTGCTCCTAAGCATCTTCCTGCTCCCAACCTTGTACGTGTGGTGCGCAAGGGAAGGTGACAGGCTGCCAGAGCCGGAAGCGGACTTTGCCGAGGGCAATTGATCCGCATGTGTTCGTCGGCTTTAGGCAGCAAGTCTTTGTAGAGTCATCGCGACTACGCGTTGCAATTTAGCTCGGCTTACGCCGCCCGCTGCCTCGACAGCATCACTATCGGACTTACTGTAATCGATCGGAACTCCGAAGTTTTTTCATTGCCATGGCCGCCGAGTGCGACCTGCCCCAGTGGCACATCGCGTCCAGCAACGGCCGCAGAGACTTCCCGAGAGGAGTAACGGTGTATACCACTCGCGGCGGCCGGTCCGGATACACAGTACGTTCAACGATTCCCGCGGACTGCAGATCACGCAGCTGCTGGGCAAGCGTTCGCTGCGTCATGCCGCTGATGCTGCGCTTCAGTTCGGAGAACCGTTTGGCACCCTGAAAAAGTTGTTCAAGCACGGCGGCTTTCCATCGTCCGCCTACAATGCGAGCGGTTGTTTCCACTGGGCAGAGTTCTGGAAGTTTCGCCATGATGAGACGTAGTTCCAAATTGTATACCATGTACAGGAAAGATGTCACGTATTCGCATGTAACCGGACTTCCCGCCTGCTCATCTATCTTGATCACGATGATGTCAAGACCAGATCTCGAAGCAGCACGCTAGGCTTCGAGCGGCAATTTGTCTGATTTCGGATTGCACAACGCGGAAAACGAGCCCGGGAGAACACATGCAGCTGGAAACAACGAGCCATTCGAAGAGTAAGAACCACAGCATCGCGCCGCGGCTGACGCTGGTCATCGGCCTTACGATTTTAACCGGCCTGAATGCCGGGTGTTCCAGCTCCGCTAAAACTAACGCATCACCGGCGCCGCCGGAAGTCAATGTCGCGGAAGTTGTCTGCAAGCAAATCGGCGACAGCGACGAGTTCACGGGTCGGCTGGAAGCCGTGCACACAGTGGAAGTGCGTCCGCGGGTTTCTGGCTATCTGCAGAGCGTGCATTTTAAAGAAGGCGAAATCGTTTCACAGGGTGCCCTCCTGTTTCAGATCGATCCGCGACCGTTTCAGGCGGAAGTGGACCGTCTAAAGGGCGAACTTTCGCAGGCGAAAGCACAGCGTTCCCGCGCGCAAAGCGACTTTGAGCGCGCAGAACGTCTTCACAACAATGATGGCATGTCAGCCGAAGAGTACGACCGGCGCGCCGCTGTTCGCGACGAAGCGGAAGCTCGCATCGCCTCGACCGAAGGGGCGCTCCGTGGCGCGGAACTGAATCTGGAATTTACCCGCGTAACGGCTCCAATTGCCGGCCGGGTAGGGCGGGCCGAGATTACCGAAGGCAATTTGGTGGAAGGCGGAGCTGGACAGATCAGACCGTTAACAACTCTGGTTTCGCTCGATCCGATCTACGTCTACTTCGATGTCGATGAGCAGACCTACCTCAAGTACGCGCACGTCTCGCAAACCCACGCCGCGAGTTCCGGCGAGCTGCGCGGGTCGGCCCTCTTAGGGCTGGCGGACGAAGACGCTTTCCCTCACGCCGGCCAGGTGAGCTTTGTGGACAACCAGGTCAGCTCCTCTACGGGAACGATTCGCTTGCGCGCCACTTTTGCCAACAAGAATTTGGCTCTTACACCAGGACTTTTTGCGCGGATCCGATTGCAAGGAGGCGGCGTGTACGGTGGCTGCCTGGCAAAAGACGAAGCCGTCGTTACGGACTTGAATCAAAAATACGTTTTCGTGCTCGGCAAAAACAATACGCTCGCTTATCGCCCGGTAAAGCTTGGTCCGATGACCGAAGGATTGCGCGTCATACGTGATGGCTTGCACCAGGGCGATCTCATCGTCGTGAGCGGCATACAGCGCGTGCGTCCCGGAGCCGCAGTCACACCCAGGAGGGTTGCCATGACAACGAGCCAGTTTAACTCATCGAGCGAGCCGTCGACGCAGTCCGCCCTTGCGGGTCACGAAGAGAGTCGCGCGAGCCGAAAGCGCCGGAATGATCCAGGACCGCCATGAATATCTCTGATTTCTTTATCAAACGCCCGATTTTTGCCGGGGTGATCTCCATCATCATTTTTGTTATTGGAGCACTCGCGTATTTTCGCCTCCCTTTGAGCGAGTATCCCGAAGTCGTACCTCCGACTGTCGTCGTGCGCACCAGCTACCCCGGCGCAAACCCTACAGTGATTGCCGATACGGTTGCTTCTCCGCTCGAACAACAGATTAACGGCGTCGAAGGCATGCTGTACATGTTTTCCCAGGCCACTGCCGACGGCGTAATGACTTTGACTATCACCTTCGGACTGGGGACCGACCTCGACAAAGCGCAAGTGCAAGTGCAGAACCGTGTGTCGCAGGCGCTGCCGCGTTTGCCGCAGGAAGTCCAGCTCCTCGGTGTGACGACGGAAAAAACCTCGCCCGATTTGCTGATGGTTGTGCACCTGGTCTCTCCGGACAACCGCTACGACATGTTGTACCTGGCGAATCTGGCCATTCTGCAGGTGAAGGACGAGTTAGGCCGTCTCCCGGGCGTCGGCAACGTGCAGATTTTCGGCGCCGGCGATTTCAGCATGCGCGTATGGCTCAACCCAAATAAATTGGCCTCGCACAATTTGACGGCCACCGACGTGGTGCAGGCGATTCGCGAGCAAAACGTGCAGGTTGCGGCAGGCGTTCTGGGCGCGCCGCCGACAAATACCGGAAGCACAGCGTTTCAGTTACTGGTAAACACACAAGGGCGCCTCACGACCGAGGAAGAATTTGGCAACATCATCGTGCGCGCCGCCAAGGATGGCCAGATTACGCGCATCCGCGATGTGGGCCGCGTCGAACTCGGTTCCAGCACCTACGCACTCCGCAGTCTCCTGGACAACAAACCTGCCGCAGCTCTTCCGATTTCGCAGCGGCCGGGTTCGAACGCCTTGCAAACTTCGCAACAAGTGCGCGACACCATGGCGCGTCTCAAGAAATCATTTCCGGAAGGTGTGGACTACAAAATCGCCTACGACCCGACGGTTTTCGTGCGCGAATCGATTCAAGCGGTAGGCCACACGTTTATCGAGGCGCTGATCCTGGTCGTGCTGGTAGTGCTGATCTTCCTGCAGACCTGGAGGGCTTCCGTCATTCCGCTGCTGGCGCTTCCAGTTTCGCTGGTGGGAACGTTCGCGATCATGCTCCTGCTGGGCTTCTCGCTCAACACACTCTCGTTGTTCGGCCTTGTGCTGGCCATCGGAATCGTCGTGGATGACGCAATCGTCGTGGTTGAGAACGTGGAGCGGAATATCGCGTTGGGATACGAACCACATGAAGCTACCCGCCGCGCCATGCAAGAGGTCAGCGGACCGATTGTGGCGATCGCTTTGGTGTTGTGCGCGGTCTTCGTCCCCACGGCGTTTATCGTGGGGCTTTCGGGCGAATTCTACAAACAATTCGCGCTGACCATCGCCATCTCCACGGTGATTTCGGCTTTTAACTCGCTGACGTTGAGCCCGGCCCTTGCAGCACTTCTCCTGAAGTCTCACCAGGCCAAGAAAGATCGCTTCACGCGTGCCATCGAATTTGCCTTCGGCTGGTTTTTCAGGCTATTCAACCGGTTCTTTAGCCGTGCGTCGAGCGGTTACGGAATCGCTGTCACGCACACGCTGCGTTCCAGCGTGATTGCGATTGTGGTCTACGCAGGCCTGATCGGGCTGACCATTCTCGGATTTTGGCGCGTGCCTGTAGGCTTTGTTCCCACCCAGGACAAGGGATATCTCGTGTGTCTCGCGCAGTTGCCGAATGGCGCGACGCTCGATCGCACGGAAGATGTTATTCGCAGAATGTCCGACATTGCCTTGAAACAGCCGGGAGCTCGGAACGCGGTCGCATTTCCTGGCCTATCGATCAACGGCTTCACCAACAGCCCGAATTCCGGAATCGTATTCGTTGGTTTGCAACCTTCGGAACAGCGAAAGTCCCCGGAACTCTCTGCCAATGCCATCGCAGCTGCTCTAAACAAACAATTCGGGTCCATCCAGGAAGCATTTATCGCAGTATTCCCTCCGCCGCCTGTGCAAGGTTTGGGCACCGTGGCCGGTTTCAAACTGTACATAGAAGATCGTTCTGGCTTGGGCTTGGAGCCACTTTACCAGGAGACCGCTTCGACCCTGCAGAAAGGCAACCAGACACCGGGGCTGGCCGGAGTGTTTTCCAGCTTCGATATCAACGTGCCGCAAATCGATTCTCATGTGGATCGTGAAAAAGCCAAGACCTATGGGATTCCTCTCGGCGACGTGTTTGACACCTTGCAGGTGTATCTCGGTTCACTGTATGTCAATGACTTCAATCGCTTTGGAAGAACCTATCAGGTAAACGTACAGGCAGAGTCCTCTTACCGGCTGCAGCCGGAAGACATCAGTCACCTCAGAACAAGGAACGCGGCCGGAGAAATGATTCCGCTGGGATCGGTGGTCACCGTCAAGCCGACCTATGGACCGGACCGCGTCATGCGTTACAACGGATTTCCCGCCGCGGAAATCAATGGTGCCGCTGCGCCAGGCTACAGCACGGGCCAGTCTGAAGCCGCTATGGCCAAGATTCTGGACAATCAATTGCCAAACGGAATGAAATACGAGTGGACTGAGCTCACCTTTCAGAAGATTCTCGCCGGCAACACCATGATCTACATTTTTCCTCTCTCTGTTTTTCTCGTGTACCTGGTGCTTGCCGCTCAATACGAAAGCTGGTCGTTACCGTTGGTAATCATCTTGATTGTTCCTATGACCTTGTTTTCCGCCATCGCCGGCGTTTGGCTTTCCCGCGGCGATAATAACGTCTTCACCCAGATCAGCTTGATTGTTCTTGTAGGACTCGCGTGCAAGAACGCCATCCTGATCGTGGAGTTTGCCAGAGAAAAACAATTGCAGGAAGGCATGAATCGCCTGGACGCGGTGCTGGAAGCCTGCCGCTTGCGTTTACGGCCAATCCTAATGACTTCTCTCGCCTTTACGATGGGCGTCGTTCCTCTGGCGCTGTCGAGCGGAGCCGGGTCAGAGATGCGCCGCGCTATCGGAGTTGCCGTGTTTTTCGGCATGCTTGGAGTCACGGCATTTGGTTTGGTGCTCACACCGGTCTTCTACGTAGTAATCCAGCGAATCGTGGAAGGGCGCGAACTCAAGAAATCACCTGTGAGCGCGGAACTGTCGCCCGGCGGACCGGCGCCCAGTGCTTCGGCGGGAGACTAAAGTGTCCAATAGTGTCCTCAAGTATTCCGTGATTTTTGCCGTCATGCTGGGCGCAGGCGGCTGCGCGGTCGGCCCGCATTACAAGGCACCCCAGCCCGATGCGGTGACCTACCATGCCGCCGATCCACAACTCCTAAGCAAAGCGCCCTTCGATCCGCGCTGGTGGAAACAATTCGAGGATCCGGTTCTCGATTCCCTGATTCAAAAGTCGCTCGTGGCCAACACCAGCATTCGCGTGGCGCGGGCCAGGCTCGCGGAATCGCGCGCCGTTTTTGATGAGCGAAAACTGGATCGTTACCCGACGGTTCCTGCCGATGCGACTTACACTTACGCGAAAGAGCAAATTCCGGGGTTTTTCAATCAGCCGACTACCATCAACACATTTCACTCGGGCTTTGACGCTTTTTGGGAACTCGATGTATTCGGACAAGTCCGTCACGGCGTGGCTGCCGCCAGAAGCGACAATCAGGCTTTTGAAGCGGACCTGCACGACGTCGAAGTCAGCATGGTGGCCGAACTGGCACGCAACTATTTTGAGCTGCGCGGAGCGCAATGGCGCCTTGAAGTGGCAGAGCGCAGCCTGAAAAATCAACGCGACACCTTGCGACTGACGCAGCTCCGTCGCGACGCGGGAGTGGGAGAAGAGCAAGATGTCGCGAGCGCCGCGGCACGCGTTGCGGCTATCGACGCCACGATACCGCCGCTCGAATTTGAAACCAAACGAGCGGAATACCACCTTGCTGTGCTTACCGGAACACGGCCAGGCGAGCTTTCTGCAGATCTTTCTCCGCGAAGCTACGCCCCGATCGACAAGGCATTGCCGATTGGCAACGCCTCTGAGCTATTGCGGCGCCGGCCAGATGTGCGTGCAGCGGAACGCCGCCTTTCCGCGGCCACCGAACGTCAGGGAGTTGCGGTTGCCCAGCTTTTCCCGCAGGTCAGTGTCTCGGCCTTCGTTGGATTCCTGGCGGGGCGCGGCAGCCTTTTCTTCACAACGCAATCCTTTGCCTCCACGGCATCGCCCAGTGTGACCTGGTCGGCTTTCGATCTCGGCCGTGCGCGCGCTCGTGTCCGCGCTTCGAACGCCGCCACCGACGAAGCTCTCGCTTCTTACGATGACACCGTCTTGCGCGCCCTGGAAGAAACCGAAAATTCTTTCTCCAATTACCGCGCGCAGCAAGAACGACTCGTAAAGCTGAACGCGCAGGCGCAAGAGAGCAAACGGGCAGCCGATATCGCCAGGCTGCGTTATCGCGAGGGCGTCATCGATTTCTTGTCACTGTTGGATGCCGAGCGCACGCAACTCCAGGCCGAGGACGCGGTTGCCGAAAGCGAGCGAGACGTTTATGTCGCGGTCATTGCCTTGTACAAGGCTCTGGGAGGCGTGCCGAGCTAACTCCCCTGTCGGACCGTCCGTGCCCAAAACCGCGATTCACGCCGCTTCAGTCAAACCCTTCATATATCCAAGAAATAACCTTACTTTCATCTTTGCGTGACCAGCCCCGGTTGAGGTGTATCTAAGAAGCAGCCCGCTTGCGCTAGAATCTGTCTGAAGGAGTGCGAACATGCCTTCTGCTTCCACCACTGGCACGGCCAAGGCTGCCGAGTCCACGCAGCCTCTCTCACCCGAAGAATTGCGCAAGGTTCATGCCTACTGGCGTGCCGCGAATTATCTTTCTGTCGGACAAATATATCTCTTCGCGAATCCCTTGTTGCACGAACCGCTGCAGTTGCAGCACATCAAGCCTCGCCTGCTGGGACACTGGGGCACAACGCCGGGACTGAATTTTATCTACGTGCATTTGAATCGCGTGATCAAGAAACACGGCCTGGACGTGATCTATGTCGCGGGCCCGGGGCACGGCGGGCCAGGGCTGGTCGCGAACACCTATCTGGAAGGAACCTACAGCGAGGTCTACCCGCACATTCCGCAGAACGAAGAAGGCTTGCGGCATCTGTTCAAGCAGTTCTCGTTTCCCGGCGGTATTCCGAGCCACGTCGCTCCGGAAACGCCGGGATCAATTCACGAGGGCGGTGAACTTGGTTATTCGGTCGCGCACGCTTACGGTGCGGCGTTCGATAATCCTGATCTGATCGTGTGCTGCGTGGTTGGAGATGGCGAAGCCGAATCCGGGCCGTTGGCCGCGAGTTGGCATTCGAACAAATTTTTGAATCCCGCTCGCGACGGCGCTGTTCTTCCGATTCTGCATTTGAACGGCTACAAAATTGCCAATCCCACCTTGCTCGGCCGCCTGGATGACGCAACGCTCACTCATCTATTCACAGGTTATGGCTATAAACCGTACTTTGTCGAAGGGCGCGAGCCGGAAGCCATGCATCAACTCATGGCCCACACCATGGACACCATCTGGCAAGAGATTCGCGGCATGCAAAATGCCGCCCGCAGCGGAAACTCTTCATCTTTGCCACTATGGCCGATGATTATTATGCGTACGCCAAAAGGCTGGACCGGCCCGAAGATGGTTGACGGGAAACCAGTCGAGGACACCTGGCGCGCCCACCAGGTTCCTCTCACCGACTTCGCAAAGAATCCCGGTCACGTGAAAATGCTCGAAGACTGGATGAAAAGCTACCAGCCGGAGGAACTTTTCGACAAGGCCGGTAAATTCATTCCGGAATTTGCCGAACTTGCGCCGTCTGGCAACCGCCGCATGGGCGCCAATCTTCACGCCAACGGTGGATTGCTTCTGCGCGATCTCTCCATACCGGACTTTCGCGACTACCGGTTCCCGGTGACCAAGCCGGGTACAGAATTTGCCGAATCGACTCGCGTGCTTGGCCAGCTTCTTCGCGACATCATGCGCCGCAACGCGGAAAATAAAAATTTTCGCATCTTCGGCCCGGACGAAACGGCGTCCAATCGTCTGGACGCACTTTACGAAGCGACAGACAAAGTTTTCATGGAGCCCATGCTCGCGACCGACGAGCATCTTTCACACGATGGCCGCGTCATGGAAGTTCTCAGCGAACACATGTGCCAGGGCTGGCTCGAGGGTTATCTGCTCACGGGGCGCCACGGATTCTTTTCCTGCTACGAAGCCTTCATCCACATCATCGACTCCATGTTCAGCCAGCACGCCAAGTGGTTGAAGGTCACCAGGAAAATTCCCTGGCGGCGCCCAATCGCTTCGCTGAATTATTTGCTCACTTCGCACGTCTGGCGTCAGGACCACAACGGTTTCAGCCATCAGGATCCCGGCTTTATCGACCATGTGGTGAACAAAAAGGCCGACATCGTCCGGGTTTATTTGCCTCCCGATGCCAACACGTTGCTCTCCGTCGCCGATCATTGCCTGCGCAGCCGTAATTATGTGAACGTGATCGTCGCGGGCAAACAGCCGGCGTTACAGTATCTCGATATGCGGTCGGCAATCGAGCACTGCACGGCGGGGCTTGGCATCTGGGAGTGGGCTTCGACCGACGCCGGCGTCGAGCCGGACGCGGTGATGGCCTGCGCGGGCGATATTCCTACGCTCGAAACGCTGGCTGCGGTGGACTTGCTTCGCCAGAATTTTCCCGACATCAAAATCCGCGTCGTCAATGTAGTTGATTTGATGACTCTCGAAACTTCCGCGGAACACCCGCACGGGCTCACCAACAGCGAATTCGATTCCATCTTTACCACCGACAAGCCGGTGATCTTTGCGTTCCACGGGTATCCCACGCTCATCCACCGTCTCACCTACAAGCGCACGAATCACGCCAACTTCCACGTGCATGGCTACCGCGAAGAAGGCACCACCACGACGCCCTTCGATATGACGGTGCTCAATCAACTGGATCGCTTCCACCTTGCCGGCGATGTTGTGGATCGGGTCGCTCGCTTGCGCCCGCTGAATGCGCATTTTAAACAGCATCTGCGCAACAAACTCGTCCAGCACAAACAGTACGTTCGCGAATCTGGCGACGACCTGCCGGAAATTCGCGACTGGAAATGGCCCTACTAGGTGAAAATCCTGGTGCTCAATTCCGGTTCGAGCAGCCAGAAGGCATGTCTCTTTGCTTTCGGCGCACCGCTTCCGGATGATCCGCCCAAACCTTTGTGGGAAGGCCAGCTCGAATGGCGTGACGATCGCGCCACGCTTGAAGCGCACAGTGCCTCAGGAGCGGTGGTAAGAGAAAATGTAGAGCGAAGCGACCGCTCAGCCGCGACTTCGCACCTCCTCAACGAACTGGCCTCCGGGAAAACTCGCGTGCTCGAATCGCTATCCGAAATCGATGTTGTCGGCCACCGTATCGTGAATGGCGGAGGCTCCTACCACCGTCCAACGCTCATCACCGCCGAAGTAAAGTCCGCGATAGAAAAGATGGCTGTCTTCGCGCCGCTGCACAATCGCCTGGAACTCGAGGGCATCGCGCTTATCGAAAAACTGTGCGGCGCAGTTCCGCAGGTCGCAGTATTCGATACCGGCTTTCACAGCAACCTCCCGGATGCTGCCGCCATTTATCCCGGCCCTTACGAATGGGCGGAGAAGGGGATTCGCAAATTTGGTTTTCACGGAATCAATCATCAATACTGCGCGGGGCGCGCTGCGCAAATCCTGGCCAAAAATCTTACCGGACTGAACCTGATCACCTGCCATCTTGGCAATGGCTGCTCGCTGGCCGCGATTCGCGGCGGCAAAAGCATCGACACCACCATGGGATTCACTCCCCTGGACGGACTGATGATGGGCACGCGCTCCGGCTCGGTCGATCCCGGCATTCTTACCTATCTGATGCGTGAAAAAAAGCTGGACGGCAAAGCGCTCGATGAAATTTTGAATTCTAAATCAGGCCTATTGGGAATTTCCGGCGTCTCAGCCGACATGCGCGAAGTCATTGCCGCCATGAAGAGCGGCAAGCAACGCGCGCAACTCGCGTTCGATATTTTCGTGCACCGGCTTCGCGCTGGAATCGGTTCCATGCTCGCCGCGCTAAATGGCGCCGATGCCATCGTATTTACCGGTGGAATCGGTGAGAATTCCCCCGAGGTACGCGCCGACACCTGCAATCACTTTTCATTTCTAAACTTGGCCCTCGATCCAAGCAAAAACTCCGCGAAGCCTGTCGACAGCGATATCGCATCTCCAGAATCAACCGTTCGGATCCTGGTCATTCGCGCACAAGAAGATTGGGCCATCGCCCGAGAATGCTGCAAACTTTTCTCGAACGCGGCGGCCGCGTCCTGAGCCGCCATCGTAGCTCTGTCTACTCCCAGGCGCATTCGCTGTGGCACCTGGTCCATGACACTCTGCGCACACGTGCACAGGCCAAGCAGGGCGGCAAATAATTCCATGGTCTGGCGCTTCGATGGCCCGCGTTTTTATGCATCGTTAGTTGCTGTGCTTAAAGAATTCCACCTGCCGCAACCTCTTCTTCGCCGCTTCGAACGTCAGGTAGGACCCCA
>Ga0307474_10002234_pt1 | contig 13937 bp, 10 predicted proteins | sample atmos_gasesECM1C_2_FD_203312 | JGI IMG/M metagenome (GOLD analysis project Ga0307474, IMG submission 203312) | Hardwood forest soil microbial communities from Morgan-Monroe State Forest, Indiana, United States - atmos_gasesECM1C_05 | ecosystem: Environmental > Terrestrial > Soil > Temperate... | reverse complement strand
TGGAGAAGTTGCTGGCGCTGGACGCGCGCGGGCTTTTTGATGTTTGCCGGGAGGAGAAGATTTCGATGTGCGGGTTGGGTCCGGCGGTGGCGACGATTACGGCGGTGAGGGCGATGGGGGCGACGGACGGGGAATTGGTGCGATATGGGACCTCGGCAGATGCGTCGGGAGATACGTCCTCGGTCGTCGGTTATGCGGGGATCGTTTGGGGAGAAAGGTGGAAGTAAGAAAAACTACGAAGTAATGACGTCACGATGAAGCGCGCGGATACGGGTCACTTCATCGCGATTCCGATGTGTCGAGCGATGGAGTGGTCCAAAGCCCGATCCTGCCTGGTCGATCGAACTGTGTCATTGCTTGGGGCGTCGTGCCGGCTCTCTTCAAGAGGCATGTTCGAGGTCGCGCTGCGAAAGGCGCAAAGAGTTGACGACGAAGTCGTATTAGGGCCGGTCCGCGGTCGGCAAATCCTTTACCGGGAATTGCAGGACTCAGTGTGGAATCGACTTGCGGAGTTTGTCGGCTTGTTGTTTGAAAGACTGCAACAGGAAATGCATGGTACGGGTGAATTCCTGGGGCGTTTGACCGGTTTGCTGGGTTGCAGTCAGCGCGGTGCGAACAGTGTAGACCGGGCCAGTGTCGGGCTTCTCGCTGAACGCCTGCTGATATTCGTTGCGGTTCCAATTCTGGTCCAATCCCCGCTGTAAGATCGCAGCAGCATCTTCATTCTCGGAGGCGCGCAGAGCGCGGTTGTTGAAGATATTGGTTGCCCATTTGGGTGGGCCAAAAGATTCGCCGCCAGCCCAGATACCTGCGATTACTTCCACGTCCACTTTGTTCGGTTGAGCGTTTCCAATGATGGGATTGAGCGGACGCAAGATCGTTTGACCCGGTTCGATGGGAAGGTCACTTTGCACGAGCGCATCCCAGACGATCGTTGTTTTCCTCGGGCCTTGCGACGGAGAGGATTGTTCGAAGACGCAGGCGGTTACGGTCTTGGCAGTGAGATTCGTAACGGCAAAACTTGGTCCTTGTCCTTTTTCACCGGTGGCACGAATTTCGATTTTGAATTTAGGTCGTTCCGGGATGGATGTTCCCTGAGCTGCTGTTGAGAAAACTATTCCCCCGCCGATGACGCAAACGGCCGTGGCCAGTATCCTCATCGAATATCTCCAAGCGCGGGCCAATGTGTGCATGTTTCAGAATCATTTCTAACATCAAACTACCGCTCGTTGTAACAGAGTTTGGCAGCTCGATTAGCGCGGTGAAGTGACATGTGGAATCAGTGCGCAGGCACTTGCCCGTGAGCCGACCCACAAGCGCACAATGCACGCTGACTTGGGCGAGAAAAAAGAAGGCCGCCGGATGGCGGCCTTCTTTACAGCGATCGGGATCTTAATTAGTGGGAACGGGCGCCGCCGGAGCTGCTGCTGCCGGAGGCGCTGGCGGAGGAGCTGTGCGAAGCCGACGAGCTTGCGGCGGAGAAGCCGCTGGAGCGTCCACCACTGTTGACGCCGGAGTTGCTGCTCGTTCGGCCGAAGGAGAAAGCGCCGGAACGCGGAGCCGAAGGCGGAGGCATTGAGCGCGCCGCCATCGAGAAGTTGCGTGCCGGGGTTGCTGACGGACGCGCACCGGGATTTACAACGCGCATCGCGGATGTCGAAGACGGTGCCGCACCGCGGACGCCGGACGGCGAGACGGTCATCGCGCCGACGCGCGCGTTGGTTGCGGCGGGGGCACTGGAACTGACGAAGCGCCGCGTCGCCGCGTCATACGCAAGAGACGATCCGTTACCGAGAGCGACGCTGCGTGTCGCGACGTTTGCGCCGGTCATCGTGCGCTCAACGCGCGCGGGAGCCGTTGCGGTTGCGATCCGCGGCGTGACGGTGTTCGTCGGAATCGACTTCACTGTCTTCCATTCCTCGCCACTCTGGACAGGAGTGAGCTTCCCAATCGCGCCGTTGGAAACAGGAAAGACGCCTCGCGTCAGGTTCAGCGGAGTTTTGCTGCGAGCGTCGAGCGGATGCGTCGGCACGATGCCGATCGGTCCATTCTTGCCGCGCAGCCACGTTCCGGTCACGGGCGAATAGCCGTTGCCAAAGCCGCCGGCGCCCGGCGCCCAAAGCCAGCCGTAGGCGGGATCAAAAATCCAGCCGCCATAGTGATACGGGAGCCAGCCCCAGGGTTGGTCGCCGATAAACGAGAGTCCGATAGAAGGATCGGTGAACCACCATCCGCTGTCGAACGGCGACCAGCCGTAACCTACGCCGTAGGGACGCCAGCAATTGCCGAAGGAGCAGTTGTAAAAAGCGCCGTAGGTGTAAAGGCTCGAGAGGCCGGAGGAATAGGTGGCCGAGTTGAGGTATTGCTGTCCGGCGGCGACACCGTTGTATTCAGCGCTGATGCGGCCCGCGGCCCACTGATCGAAATCATCGCCGGTGGCGGGAGCGGTGGAGACCGAGAAGTCCTTGGGATCGCCAGCGTTCATCGAGAGCGACTGGCCTTTGGCCAATTCGGTGGCGCCCTTTTTGCGGAGAACGTTGACGCGGCCCTTCATGACGTTGACGCGGCTGCCGTCGTCGAAATTGTCGAGGCGGAAGGCGGAGTGGCCATCGGCTTCGATGCTGAAGTCGCCGCCGGTGACGCTGAAATAGTCTCCGTTGCTCGGATTGACGGAAAAGGATGCGGTGCCCTGGCGCAGGATGAGGCGCGTGGTTTTGGAGCCGTCTTCGAGCGACAAATCGAAGAACTGGAGAACGGTGTTCTCGCCGATGAGCGCGAGCGAGCCATTTTCGAATTCGACTTCGGCGCGGCCCTTTTCGGTGGAGATGACGAAGCCCTGGCGAACGGGGAGATTGAGTTCGGCGTTCTCCCATGTGATGTTCTCATTCCCAGCGAGGGGATCGCCTTTGATGTCGCGGGCGAAACGCACGTCGCCCTGAACATAACTGATGCGAATAATTCGGATATGACTGGCATCGGCGGAAGCGGACGGAGACGTGGAAAGGAGTGCTAGAAACAGAAAAGCGAACGCGCCGACGGAAACGGAAGCGAAACGAAGCGAGCGGGAAAACATGATGTCACCCCCTAGCGGGGACACTGCTATCTGTAAGACGGATTAGACACACCGGGCGTTGCAGCCCACCAACGCCTTGCTGGTCTTCCTCCATACTCTGTGACGGGGACGCCGGCGTCAAGAGGCGGGGCGACTTGGGACGGCAATGAGACATGGATGAGACAAAGCGAAAAGTTTCATGGCTGTCGGCTTGACAGAGATGGGGCGGAACGCTAGTTTCATCGCAGGGGTGGTGTTGTGAGGAATCCGCGAGTTGTCCACGTTACTCAGTGTTCGTGTTGTCCGAACTGAGCCCACGAACGTTCACACAGCGTCCATGCAGCAGAACCAGTTCATGATCGCGAAACGATTTGGTCGGTTGTCATCGTTCCAGCGGTCCAATCAAGTCCAATCAAGGCGACCGTAAATCCGGTCAGCGATCTAGGGGGAATCATGAGGGGGATGTCTCGATTATTACTGGCCGCGGTGTTTTTTGTGGCGTGCGCGCTGGCTGGTGTCCGGACGTACGGACAGGGAGGCGCGACAGGCGCGATTGATGGCGTTGTGACCGATACGACGGGAGCCGCCGTGGAAGGGGCGGAGGTGCAGGTCATCGACCAGCGCACGGAAGCCCTGGCGCGCAAGGTACAGACCAATGCGGACGGCGCTTTCATCGTGACGCTGCTGCCGCCGGGGACGTACTCGGTGGTGGTGAACAAGTCGGGCTTCGCCGAGGCGAAGGGCGAGAGCATCGAGGTGCACGTCACCGAGACGGTGAGGGTGACGATCCCGCTGAGGCCCGGATCGGTGTCGGAGAAGGTGGAAATTTCGGCGCAGGTTGCCAGCGTCGAGACGTCGAACGCGACGACCGGGCAATCGATCGGCACCGAGACGGTGCGCGAATTGCCGCTGGCGACCCAGAACTACCAGCAGCTGCTGACGTTGTCGGCTGGAGCGCAGAGCGACCTGAACGCGGCGGCGCAGCTTGGGCGCGGCGCGGTGAAGCTGTTCGTCAATGGGCAGCGCGAAGACAACAACAACTATTTGATCGACGGCATCAGCGCGACCGACTACAACGTGGCGCAGGCGACGTATGTGCCGCTGCCGAATCCGGACGTCATTCAAGAATTTAAGGTGCAAACGTCGCTGTACGACGCGAGCCAGGGCCGCAACGGCGGCGGCAACGTCAACGCGATTCTCAAGTCGGGGACGCGCACGTTCCACGGCGACGCCTACGAATTTTTCCGTAACGATGTGCTGAATGCGAACGACTTCTTTCTGAATAAGCAAGGAGTGGCGCGGCCGTCGGTGAAGCAGAACATTTTTGGCGGCAGCGTCGGCGGCCCGGTGGTGAAGGAAAAGCTGGGCTACTTTTTTGTGAACTACCAAGGTACGCGGCAGCGCAGCGGCCTTTCGCCAGGCACCTTCATCAGCACGACGATTCCGACATTGCCAGCGGACCGTTCGGAAGCGTCGATCTCTCAAGCGTTTTTCGGCAATACGACAACGCCGATCGATCCGGTGGTGCTGAAGCTGTTGCAGTTCCAGGGCAACCAGTTCGGCGAGCAGCCGGGAGGCTTCCTGATTCCGAGCGGCGACCCGACGACGGGCGCGTTCGCGGTCAGCGAGACGGGTAAGTATACGGACGATCAGTTCACTTCGAACTGGGATCGGGAATTCCGCGCCGGCCAGGACAAGTTGTCAGCGCGGTTCTTCTTCTCGGATTCGGAGAGCCTCCTCCCGTTTGGCGGCGGCGACCTACAGGAATCGCTGGGATCGACGCTGGCGAGCAGCGTGAGCTCGAGCTCGCTGAACTTTCCGTTCGACACGCCGGTGCATGCGCGTTTCCTGAACATCACGGAGACGCACCTGTTTTCGCCGACGCTGGTGAACGAGTTCCGCTTCGGACTTGTGCATATCAATGATGTGCTGAGCAACGTGCCGCCAGTAACGACCAGCGATTTGGGGATCGATCGCCCGACCAACAGCGTGACCGATTCGATCTACAAATTCATTTTCGAGAGCTCGGGATTCGAAATCGGCCCGTCGCCCTTCGGCAACCAGTCGCAGGATCAGAACAACCTCAACTTTGTCGACACGGTGAGCTGGGTGCGCGGCGCGCATGTGTTCCGATTCGGCGGCGAATATACGCACGTCAATCTCGACAAGAACTTCCCGCAGGTGTTCAACGGCGAGTTGTTCTTCACGAACACGCCGGATGGCCACAGCGACTTCCAGAACTTCCTGCTCGGAGAGCCGGAGTTCAGCTTCGGCGGCGGCGGCCTTTCGAATCACGAGTATCGCTCGAACAACTTTGCTGTATTCGCGCAAGACGACTGGAAGATTCGCCAGGACCTGACCCTGAACCTCGGGCTGCGCACCGAAGTGCTGGGCGCGTTCCACGATGATGCCTGCCACATCGGCAACCTCGACCCGGCGCTGGCGAACGCGGGCGAATTTCCGTTTGTCTATCCTAGCTGCGTGAATAAGCTCAACCTGACGGGCCTTACCGGCGATGCCAATGGCACGACGTTCAAGAACAACTACGCGACCGGAGTCGGGCCGCGCATTGGCTTGGCGTATGACTTGTTTGGCCACCACACCACGACGATTCGCGCCGGCTTCGGCATCTACTACGTGCGAGAAGATGTCGGCACGGCCGACCAGCTTTCGTTCCAGACGCCGTTCCTGCCGGTGGCGTTCGGCGGCGGCACACCGGGTTGCCTGGGCTCGTACTTTTCGGCGACGCCGCTGCCGGGCTGCCCCAATCCAAACCCCAACGCGCTGCCGCAAGCGGGCACGCTCGATCCGAACTTCGTGCCGTGCTTGAACGTGTTTCAGGGCTTTCCCGGCGGCAATACGCAGCTGGCGGCGAACTATGGAACGGCGACCGGCGCGGCCTGCCCAGGTCCGTTGCAAACACTCGGCATCTTCGGCCTGGCGGTGCCGCAGCACTTCGTCGTTCCGAGCACGCAACAGTGGAACCTGACGGTGCAGCGAGCGCTTGGCAAGCAGTGGGTGCTCGAGGTTGGTTACGTCGGCACGCACGGCGTGCACCTGCGCGAGACGCGCGATGCGCTGCAGTCGCAAGACGCGACGCCGACCAATCCGGTGGTGGTGGGCGGCGAATCGATCACGACGAACACCTTCGACAACGCGATTGCGCGTTCGCGCGCGCAAGGCATCAATGGCTACAACGGCTTCCAGTTGTTCGCCAACGATGCGTACTCGCACTACAACTCGCTACAGACGACGCTGACGCGACGCTGGAACCTGGGTTATGTCCAGGCGGCGTATACGTTCTCGCGTTCGACGGATGCGACATCGAGCGGAAACACCGCATTCAACACGGCGTTCAATGACGAGTCGACACTCGCGGATTCGCGCGGCCTTTCGGATTTCGACCGCACGCATCGCCTTGCGATCAGCTATCGCTATGACTTGCCGTTCTTCCAGTCGGCGGAAGGCTGGAAGCACAAGGCACTCGGTGGGTGGGCCGTCGCCGGCATCACGATTGTTCAGTCGGGCTTGCCGTTCTCGGTCATCGACTCCGGTGCGGGCACTGCGTTTCTCGGTGCAGGTTCAGCACCGGGCGTAACGGGGGCGAGTCTCGCCTCGGGCGCGACCATTGGAAGCGGCTACACCCACGGCAGCATCGGCACACGCGTCGACGGATACTTGAATCCGGCGGCATTTACGACGGCGCCGTTGCTGTATCCAGCCCAATGCGACCCGAACCAGCCAGATCCGACCATCCTCCCGAACGCCAACTTCTGCACAACGAACTTCGGCAACCTGGGACGCAACACGTTCCGCGGGCCGGGCCAGGCGAACTTCGACTTCTCGCTGATCAAGAATTTCAGGATCACCGAGCGGCAGGCGCTTCGCTTCACGACCGACTTCTTCAACATCTGGAATCATGCCAACTTCGCGAACCCGTCTTTTCCCGACGTGGAGAGCATCGGCACGCCGAACAGTCCGTTCGGCAAGATCACCAGCACGGTGGGTACCCCGCGGTTGATTCAGTTCTCGCTGCGGTATTCGTTCTAAGTCGGCCGATAGGCACAAAACCCGGTGTGAATTCGAGGGGCGCGATTTTGCGCCCCTCATTTTTTGTGCCAAGCTTCTGTCTTCAATAGGAGCCTCCATGTCCGCCACGACACCTCGCATTCCGCTGCTGGAAAGAGAATCCGTAGCTCCCGAAACCCAGGCGATCTATGACGCCCTGCTCGCGCAACGCGGTGTCGTACCGAATATGTTCAAGGCGCTCTCGTATAACCCGGGGATCGCGGCGGCAATGGCGGGATTTTTGAAGGCGCTGCTAAGCGACGGCGCGTTGAAGGGGTGGTACAAGGAGCTCGTCGCCGTTCGAATTTCGACGCTGATGCAATCGGAATACGCGATCAAGGCGCACAATGCCTCGGCGCGGAAAAAGGGCGCGAGCGAGGAGCACATTGCGGGCGTGCCGGATTTCGAGCAGGGACCGTACAGCGGGAAAGAAAAGCTGGGCTTCCGGCTCGCCGACAGGCTGCACCGCGGACCGCGGGAAGTCGATGATGCGTTCTACGCGGAACTCAAAAAGGAGTTCGCCGATACGGAACTTGTCGAATTGTTTCTGACTGCCGCCGCATTCGAAATGTTTCCGCGCTTCATCGATGGCCTGCATATTCCCGTGACACCACTCCCTGCCTCAAAGTGATAGGATTCTTCCGCCATGAAGCCACTTGCATCACGTGTTTCACAATTGAACGGCGAAGGCGCGCTGGCGGTTTTTTCGCGCGCGAAAGATCTCGAAAAACAGGGTCGCTCGATCATTCATCTCGAACTCGGTGAGCCCGACTTTCATCCGGCCGCGCCTGTGGTCGACGCGGTGCGCTCCGCGGTTGCCGAAGGACGCGATCGCTATGTTTCGCCGCGCGGCGTTCCGGCGCTGCGCGAAGCGATTGCCGGATACCTGACGCGGACGCGGCACCTGAACGTTTCGGCTGACGAAGTTCTGGTCGCGCCCGGCTGCAAGATGGCCCTTTCGCTCTCGATGATGGCGCTGATCGAGCCGGGCGACGAAGTTCTGTATCCCGACCCGGGATTCCCGATCTATCCCTCGTTCACGCGCGGGCTGGGTGGCCAGGCGGTGCCGTTCTTTCTCGAGGAGAAGAATCAATTTCAGCCCGACATCGCGGAGATTGCCGCGAAGATCACGCCGCGTTCGAAAGCGCTGATTTTCAACTCACCAAACAATCCGACCGGCACCGTGTTCAGCGAAGAGACGTTGCAACAGATCGCCGCGCTCGCTGTGAAACACGATCTATGGGTGATCGCCGACGAGATTTACGCGCGCATCCTGTTCAACGGCGAATACAAATCGATCTACGCAATGCCTGGAATGGCGGAACGCACGATTATCATTGATGGATTCTCGAAGTCGTTCGCCATGACGGGCTGGCGATTGGGCTATGCGGTCGCGCCGAAAGCGTTCATCGACGCGCTCGATTTGCTGGTGCTGAACACGTTTACGTGCACCGCAGAATTTTCGCAGGTTGCCGCGATCGAGGCGTTGCGGGATTCGACCAGCGCCGTCGACGCAATGGTGCTCGAGTATCGCAAGCGTCGCGATCTTTTCGTCACGAAGCTCAATCAGATTCCCGGATTCCGATGCCAGTCACCCGACGGCGCCTTCTATGCCTGGGTAAATATCGATGATACCGGGATACCAGCCGAGGAAGTTCAGCGTCTGTTACTAGAGGAGGCCGGAGTGGCGGGAATCGCCGGCGCGGCGTTTGGTTCGGCGGGGAAAAAGTATCTCCGCTTCTCGTTGGTCAGTGCGCGGAACCTGCTGGAGGACGCGCTCGAGCGGATCGAGCGCGTCTCGACGCGATGGCGCGCGGCGGTTGCGCGTTAGCCGGAAGCGAAGATTCGTGATCCGGAGCAATGCCGAGATGGGGCGCCGAATGCTGCGCCCCTACACTTGTAAAGTCGCGGTACGCTCGAAGAAGATCGATGCAATCCCAGGCCACAGCCAATATAGCCCGGAGCCGATTCGCATGAAACATTTGCTTCATTGTGCCGTAACGATGTTCGCCGCACTCCTGGTCAGCGCGGCCGCGGGTGCGCAGGCGCGGCCCTTGCCGGGGCCTGATGTGCAGAAGATTTACGACCGCCTGCTGCCGCAAATCGAAAAGATTCCGCTTTACGACAATCACGCACATCCGGGCTTTGGCGACGACAGCGATGTCGACGCCATGGCTGCGGTCCCCGGTGAGACCGACTTTATGCGCACGCGCGCCGACAATCCCGAATTCATTACCGCGGCAAAGCAGATGCTCGACTATCCCTATTCGGACTTTTCATCCGAGCACATGAAATGGCTCGCGGACAAATCGAAGGCAGCCGAAGCGGCCGGCGACACAAAATATTTTGATTCCATTCTCGACAAGCTCAACACCGAAACCGTGCTCGCCAATCGCGCGATGATGGCGCCGTACCTCGATCCAAAGCGTTTCCACTGGGTTTTCTTCGTCGATTCGTTTTTCTATCCGTTCGACAACAGCGAGCGAACGGCGAGCACTCCCGACATGGGCGTGTACATCCCGCTCCAGGAAAAAATGCTTTCGCGCTACAAAAAGCTCGAGGGCGTTGAGGGGCTGCCCGCCGATCTCGCTGGCTACGAGGATTTCGTTCGCCGCACGATGACCGATAACGTCGAGAAACGTGGCGGCGTAGCCATGAAGTTCGAAGCCGCGTATTTCCGTTCGCTGTATTTCACCGACCCGCCGCGCGCCACTGCCGAGGCGATCTACGCGAAATATCGAGCCGCCGGCGTCCCATCGCCCGGGGAATACAACATATTTCAGGACTACATCTTCCGCGTCCTGATCAACCAGGCGGGCAAGCTGCACATCGCAACGCACATTCACAGCGCCGTCGGCATCGGCGATTATTTCAGCCTCAACAACGGCAAGGTCATGAACCTTGAAAACGTGTTGCGCGATCCGCGCTACAAAGACCAGACGTTCGTGCTCCTCCACGGTGGCTGGCCGTATTACAAGGAAGCCGCACTGTTCACCGCGGTGAAAAACGTTTACCTCGACACTTCGTTTCAATCGGAGTTTCTCTATCCATCGCAATTCAAGGAAGTGCTGAAGCAGCTGCTCACGCTCTTCCCAGAAAAAATGATGTACGCGTCCGACGCGTTTCCGTTCAACGAAGCGCTCGGCGCCGAGGAAAGTTTCTGGCTTTCGGCGCGAAGCACCCGCACCGCACTCGCTGCTGCTCTCGCGGAACTCGTTTCGGAAGGCGCCTACACCGAGCCTAAAGCCATGGAACTCGCGCACATGTATCTGCACGACAACGCTGCAAAACTGTATGGGGGAACGAAATGAGCACACCCGAGACTTTCAAATATATTCCGTGGAAAGAAGTTGAGCGCGAAAAATTGAATCCGTTGATCGATCGCGAAATGGTCGTGGGCGACCAGGTAATGCTCGCGCGTGTGATCATGAAGAAAGGTGCGCATGTGCCGTTGCACCATCACTTTAACGAGCAGGTTACGTACATCCTCGAAGGCGCGCTTAAATTTGCGCTCGACGGCAAGGAAATCGTCGTGCGTGCCGGCGAAGTTCTCTGCATCCCGCCAAACATGCCCCACGAAGCGTGGGCGCTCGAGGAAACGATCGATCTCGACGTTTTCAATCCGCCGCGCGAAGACTGGCTGAACAAGACCGACGCCTATCTCCGTCACGGCCGGTAACTACGAAGCAGCCCTGCGCGGCTCGAAACAGAAACCGCTATTGCGCTGCCCTTTACGGCCGATCTGTTGCAGGTGTCGCAGCACACACGAAAGAAAATAAACATTCATCGCACAGGTGTGTTTACCGTAGTGCAAGGCTAGCCCAGGGCCGCTGAGGGCATACACATCTGTGAACAATCTCGTCTTGCGGTTGTCGTTTGCCACCGCGCTGTTGATGCAGTCAGTCTTGGTGTGCGGTCTGGCGCGCGGGCAAAATCAGACGGTTTTTCTAGCCTCAGGCACTGAGCCCGCGGTCGCCGTTGCGCCGGGATCACTCCTCGCGTTGCAGTTTCCGGCGACCGATTCTTCGCTCACCGCGAATACGCCGCCCGACCGTCGTTCGTTTTCCTCGTTCACGATCGCCGACCCAAGTAATTTAGCCAGCTACGCTCCGCTCGATGCGTCCGCGCCTTCGGCTGAAGCTGACGCAACTCCCTCGTGGGTCGCGAGTCCCCCGCCGCCGGCGCCTGAGCCGAAGCCGAGGCCCTCTTACTACAACGAAAATCCAAACAAGTGGCAGCTCGGTGTGGCGTTCGCACTCGTGCGATTTCGATCATCCGTGTATTACGCAAGCGCGCCGGGATTCAACACATCGCTCGCGTACTGGTGGAAAGAGTGGGTGGCTATTGAAGGATCGGTCACGACCGCCTTCGCGCCTCCGGTCTTTGCGAACGAACACTTTCGCTACCTGAGCTATGGCGCCGGTCCAAAATTTTCCTTCGGACACGCTCGCCTGGAGCCCTGGGCTCACGCACTGGTCGGCGGCGTACATCTGATTCCGCAAACGGCCAGCGGCGGGCAGAACGGGGCTGAGATCACGCTGGGCGGCGGCGCCGACTACGTGATCAACGACCTGATTTCCGCAAAGGCCGGCGTGGACTACCTCGGCACGCACATGTTCGGCGAGTGGCAGAGCAGCCTGCAGATCGTTGCCGGCTTTTCGTTCCGCTTTTGATTCCCGGGCGATGAGTTTCAAGAAATCAATAAATTCCGTGGTTTGAACCGCTCGGCGTTACTTTGCCGCCCTGCGTCGAGAGCGAATACGTATCGCCGTCGTTCCCGCTCCAAGTCCTTACGTTGAACGTTCCTTTATCACCCACGCGCCGCACAGCAACGCCGTCAAATTTCAGCGGCTCATTGTGGCGGCAGACCTCCGGCGAATGCTTCGCCTCAAGAAAATAGGCCGATCCGTCGCCGCCGACCTTCCCGGTGCCGTCCGGCTCCAGCAAGAACGCAACATTTTCCTCGACAGCGATCGCGCGCACCTGCTTGGCCCAATCGTCTTGCAGAATGCGCGCCATGAAAACGAGCAGCCGCCCCATGCGATCGCGCTTGGCGAAGTGGGTGTCCGTGATGATTTCCGTCAGCAGCGGAATCTTCAGAAATTCGCGCGACAATGTGATTTTGTTCGCGTAAGGATCAGCCAGAGCCTCCGGCGAATGGATTGTGTCGATCATCGACGAAAACGAGAATTCCCCCAGCACGGCAAGCCCGGCGCTCGATCCGCCGATCGGTTTGCCGGCTGCAATGTGCCGGTTGAGCGCCGCCCGAACGGGCGTGTCCTGCCAGAAGCGTAGGTAATTCGATTGATCGCCCCCCGCGATAAAAATCCCCTCGGCGTGATCGATGATCTGCGCAACGGTTGGATCATCCGCGTCTTCGCGCTCCTCAAACACAATCGTCGCGGCGGAATTCAGCGGGCACATCGCGAAAATCTCTTTGTTCACGCTCTGCGCGTAGTCGTCATCGGTGTTCGCCCGCAAAATCAGAAAATCGCCCCCGTTGGTCCGCTCGCATAAAAAATGAAACGCGGGATCCTGCTTCGCTCCGCCGCCCATCAACGCGTAGCCCGTGCGCGGCACGACGGCAACGTCGGTCGGGCTTCCGGTTCGCGTGTATCGCCATTTCGCGCCTGCGCGCGGCGCCGCCCACAGCAGCAGAAAACTCGCGCCAACCATCAACGTTCGTGCCACGGCCAACCGGTTCATTCGATTTCCCCCGAACAAGAATTCTTTCGCACCGAGTCGTAAACGTTTTTCCCGCACCGGTCAAGTCACTACCTCGAATGCTCGGACAAATCGATCGCGGGTATTCATCGCCCGTATCAATCGAATGACGAGGCCGACTTTTCACGATTGACACCTCGTGACGCCTCTCGCATACTCGCGCCAACGTAGTTTGGTGCTGGTTGCCCGGGAGGGAGGGCGCATGTCCGGCAAATTCCGCAACATCGCCCTGACGCAAGTCAGCGTTTTGGTCGCCGCCGGAACACTCGAGTCCGGCTTGTAGGCTCCTTTCTCAACAAATGTTTCAGTTTCGTCGCGGCGGAGCGCTGCTCACACGTCGGTGTGTGAAGCAGTCGAATGAAATATCTCGATGCGATCTTTTAGGGGGAATCCACGATGACTCGGCAATGTAAGTTCATCTTCTCGTTTCTCGCAACGCTGGTCGTGGCTTTGGTTTTGGCCGCGCCGGGCGCGTTCGCACAGACCGCGCAAGGCCGCATCAGCGGCCAGGTCACCGATTCAACGGGCGCAACAGTGCCCAACGCGACGGTCAATATCGAAAATATCGCCACCCACGTTAGCCGCACGCTCCAGACCAACTCGACGGGCGATTATTCCGCACCAAGCATCGATCCTGGCTTTTACTCGATGACCGTCGAAGCCCCCGGCTTCACCAAGGTTGTGCGCGAGCGCGTACAGATTGAAGTCGGCAACGATCTCAAGATCGACTTCCACCTGAAGATCGGCTCGATCAACGAAACCGTCGAAGTGAAAGACGAAGCTCCTCTGACCGAAGCGAGCAACGCCGTGCTGAGCGGCGTCCTCTCCAACAAAGCGATCAACGAATTGCCACTTCAGGGTCGAGACTTCCAGAACTGGTCCCGCTTCACCCCGGCGTGCAACGCGATCCCGGCGGCGGCTTCCACACGCTCACTTCAAACGGCAATCGCCCCGACGACAACAATTTCATCATCGACGGCGCCAACGACAACGACGCCTACTACGGCGAAACCGTCATGAACGACGCCGGCATCTCCGGCACGCCCGCCAGCACGCTCCCTCTCGACGCCATCCAGGAGTTCAACACTACCGA
>Ga0307474_10002233_pt1 | contig 13942 bp, 13 predicted proteins | sample atmos_gasesECM1C_2_FD_203312 | JGI IMG/M metagenome (GOLD analysis project Ga0307474, IMG submission 203312) | Hardwood forest soil microbial communities from Morgan-Monroe State Forest, Indiana, United States - atmos_gasesECM1C_05 | ecosystem: Environmental > Terrestrial > Soil > Temperate... | reverse complement strand
GCGGCATCGGCGAGAACGTCTCGGCCGGTCACCTCTCCAAGTTCCTCGACAATTCCGGTGAACATTCCCCCAGGCTAATTGGCTAGGGGCCCCGTCGTACTCAGACCCGGTCATCGGCACCCTCTACGATGCAGGGTATGCAGACTCGCCACCGTTTACTGGCCGTCCTCACCTCCCTAAGCCTCGCCACCGCCCTGATCGCCGGCTGCTCGTCCGGCTCGAAGCAGAGCAGCGCGCCGCTACCCGACGCCACGACACTGGTCAAGCAATCCTCCGACACCACCAAAAACGTCAAAAGCGTGCATCTGGTACTGACGGTCCAGGGCAAGATCCAAGGCCTGCCCATCAAAGTGCTCAACGGCGACCTCACCACTACCCCCGGCACCGCCGCGTCGGGCAATGTCCAGCTCACGTTGGCGGGCTCTGACATCGACGCCAACTTCGTGGTGTACGACTCGGTGCTGTACGCCACGCTCACCCCGAATAAATGGAGCGATTTCGGTAAGGCCTCCGACATCTACGACGTCTCGGCGATCCTGAGCCCGGACAACGGCCTGGCCAACGTGCTGGCGAACTTCAGCGACGCCAAGGCCGAGGGCCGCGAAACAATCAACGGCCAGAGCACGATTCGCATCAGCGGCAATGTCTCTGCGGATGCGGTGAACAGAATTGCTCCGCCCTTCAATGCGAACCAGCGGGTGCCCGGCACCGTATGGATACAAGAGACCGGCGATCACCAGCTGGTCCAAGCCAGCCTGCAAAAGAGTCAGGGGAATTCCGTCCAGATGACCTTGTCGAACTGGAACCAACCGGTTCAGGTCACCAAACCTCCGGTGAGCTGATGAGCATGCGAGGGGGACGCGGAGTCGCGATCGGCGCCGGCAGCCTGGCAGTACTGCTGGGCGCCCTGGACACCTATGTCGTCGTCACGATCATGCGCGACATCATGCGGGATGTTCATATCCCGATTAATCAACTGCAGCGCATCACCTGGATCGTCACGATGTACCTGCTGGGCTACATCGCCGCCATGCCGCTGCTGGGCAGGGCCTCCGACCGGTTCGGTCGCAAGCTGTTGCTGCAGGCCAGCCTGGCCCTGTTCATGATCGGCTCGGTGGTCACCGCGCTCGCCGGGCATTTCGGCGATTTCCACATGCTGATCGCCGGCCGCACCGTCCAGGGCATAGCCAGCGGTGCCCTGTTGCCGGTCACTCTCGCGCTGGGTGCCGACCTGTGGGCGCAGCGCAATCGCGCCGGCGTGCTGGGCGGTATCGGCGCCGCGCAGGAGCTGGGCAGTGTGCTGGGCCCGCTGTACGGGATCTTCATCGTCTGGCTGTTCCACGACTGGCGATACGTGTTCTGGATCAACGTTCCGCTGACCTTGATCGCCATGGCGATGATCCAGTTCAGCCTGCCGTCGCATGACCGTGCCGACGAGCCGGAGCGGATCGACTTGGTGGGCGGGTTGCTGCTGGCTCTCGCGCTGGGCCTAGCGGTCATCGGGCTGTACAACCCGCAACCTGACGGCAAACAGGTGCTGCCGAGCTACGGGCTGCCATTGGTGATCGGGGCGGTCATCACAGCGGTCGTCTTCATGGTCTGGGAGCGCTTCTCGCGCACCCGCTTGATCGATCCGGTCGGGGTGCATTTCCGGCCATTCCTGGCCGCGCTGGGCGCATCGTTGACCGCGGGCGCGGCGCTGATGGTCACGCTGGTCGACGTGGAGCTGTTCGGGCAGGGCGTGCTGCAAATGGACCAGACGCAGGCGGCCGGATTGCTGCTGTGGTTCCTCATCGCGCTGCCCATCGGCGCGGTGCTAGGCGGCTGGATTGCCACCCGGGTCGGCGACCGGGCAATGGTCTTCATCGGGCTGCTCATTGCCGCCTACGGGTACTGGCTGATTCATTTCTGGCGGCAAGACGTGATGGAGCACCGGCACAACATTTTCGGTTTGTTCAGCGTGCCGGTACTGCATGCCGACCTGCTGGTGGCCGGTCTCGGACTTGGTTTGGTGATCGGGCCGCTGTCGTCGGCCGCCCTGCGGGTGGTCCCCGCGGCGCAACACGGCATCGCCTCGGCGTCGGTGGTGGTGGCGCGCATGACGGGCATGCTGATCGGTGTGGCCGCGCTGACCGCCTGGGGCTTTTACCGGTTCAACCAAATATTGGCAGGGCTGACGGCGGCGATACCGCCGAATGCCAGCCTGCTTGAACGCGTGGCCGCCCAGGGATCGATGTACCTCAACGCGTTCGCATTGATGTACGGCGACATATTCAAGGTCACCGTTGGCATTTGTGTGGTCGGAGCGCTGCTGGGTCTACTGGTCAGCGGCCGCAAAGAACACCCCGAGGAACCGGAAGTCCCCGAGCAGGAGGCCGTCGCGCTAGGTGAGCGCTAGCCGCTGTGCGGCACCAGGCTGAGCACCAGATCCGGGCCGACCGGGTCGATGCCGTCGAACCTCCACCGCAACGCCTTCGAAATGCTGGACACCCCAACGTCATCCACTGCGGTGATGGGTCCACCCAGCAGGATCGGCGCGACGTAGGCCAGGATGCGGTTGACCGCCCCGCTCCGCAAGAAGGCACCGGCGAGCGTGGGGCCACCCTCCAGCAGCACATCGGTGCGGTCTGAAAGCGCCTTGAGCACTTCGGCCGGATCGTGGGTACGAATCACCATAGTGCGCGAATCATCGTTGAGAACCTTTGCCTCGGAAGGTATTTCGCGCATCCCCACCACCACGCGCAGCGGTTGTTTCTCGGCCAGCGAGCCGTCGGCCAGCCGCGCGGTCAATGCCGGATCGTCGGCCAGCACGGTGCCGGTACCGACCACGATCGCATCGGCCATGGCGCGGCGGCGATGAAGATCCAAGCGTGAGGCCTCGCTGGAGATCCACTGACTCGAACCGTCGGAGGCGGCGCTGCGCCCATCGACGCTGCTGGCGTACTTCCATGTCAGGTGCGGCATCCCGGTGCGTTGCTTGTAGAGCCACTCCCGCAGCGGCCCGGCCGCCACCTGATCCGCCAACACACCGGAGCGCACGTGCACGCCCGCTGCCGAGAGCCGGCCCGCCCCGCCGCCCGCGATCCCGTTCGGATCCGTGACGGCGTAGACCACCGCCGCCACTCTGGCGTCGATCAGAGCCTTCACGCATGGCGGAGTCTTGCCGTAGTGGTTGCACGGCTCCAGCGTGACCACGGCAATGCCACCGGCGGCCAAACCGCCGGCCCGGCGCAGGGCGATCACCTCGGCGTGGTCACCGCCGGCCGGCGCGGTACCGCCGACGCCAGCCACCCGGCCTTCGCGGTCCAGAATGACCGCCCCAACCGGCGGATTCGGATAAGTGGCGCCTTTGACCTGGTAGGACTGCTTGATGGCGAGGCGCATGGCCGCCTCGATGCCGTCGACCTGTTCGACGCTCATAAGCCCAGGTGCGGTGAGGCGGCGCCGGCCCGTCGCCGCAGGGCCTCCACCGCGGCCTCCGGGTTCTCGGCGCCGTAAACCGCGGAACCGGCAACAAAGCAGTCGACGCCGGCTTCGGCGGCCTGCTCGATGGTGTCCTCGTTGATGCCGCCGTCGATTTCGACCAGGATCATCAGCTCCCCGGCATCGACCATCTTGCGCACTGTTCGAACTTTGCTGAGCACCTCGGGGATGAAACTCTGACCGCCGAAGCCGGGCTCCACCGACATGACGAGGAAAGTATCGAAGTGCGGCAGGATCTCCAGGTAGGGATCCAGCGGAGTCTTCGGCTTGATGCTGAGCCCGGCCTTGGCACCGGCGGCGCGGATATCACGGGCCACCGCGACCGGATTGTCGGTGGCCTCGGCGTGGAAGGTGACGTTGTAGGCGCCCGCTTCGGCGTACGGAGGCGCCCACCGGTCCGGGTTGTCGATCATCAAATGGCAATCTATGGGGATGCCCGTATGGGTCAGCAGGCTCTCGACCACCGGCAGGCCGATGGTCAGATTCGGCACGAAGTGGCCGTCCATCACATCGACGTGCAACCAGTCGGCGCCGGTCACCGCGGCTGCTTCGTCGGCGAGCCGGGCGAAATCGGCGGCCAAGAGGGACGGTGCTATCAGGGGTCCCGCGGTGCGGCGAGGCATGAGCGCCAGACTACTGAGCCGCGGCCCGAAGCTCACGTCAGGCGGCGCAGCGCGGCGGCGAACATGGCGTCGGTGCCGTGCCGGTGTGGCCAAAGCTGTGCGTAGGGCCCCTCCCCGAGACCGTCATCGACGGGTTCGAACAGCGGCCGGGTATCCAGCGCGCACACCGGGTGACGGCGCAGCGCGTCGGCGACCACGCCCACGGTTTCGGCCAGGTGCGGCGAACAGGTCGCGTAGAGCACCACACCGCCGGGCCGGGTCAGCGCGATCGCGGCGGCCAGCAGCTCGCGTTGCAGCTTGGCCAGCGCCGGCACGTCGGTCGGCTGACGCCGCCAGCGGGCCTCCGGCCGGCGGCGCAATGCGCCCAGCCCGGTGCAGGGCACGTCGACGAGCACCCGGTCGAAGCCCGGCTCGAGATCGGTGTGCCGCCCGTCGACCCGCAGCACGTCCACTCCCAGCCCGCGGGTGTTCTGGGCGACCAGGTCCGCGCGGCGCGGTGACGGCTCCACCGCTGTGACCCGGGCCCCGGACTCCAAGCCCAGGCCGGCCAGCAGTGCGGTCTTACCGCCCGGCCCGGCGCACAGGTCCAGCCACCTCCCCGCGTCGTCGTCGACCGGCGCCAGCGTCAACGCGCGAGCCACCAGCTGGCTGCCCTCGTCCTGAACGAGCGCCTCGCCGTCGCGCACGGGTGCGAGTTGCCCGGGGTCGCCGCCGGGCAGGTACACCGCATACGGCGAGTAACGGCCGACGCTGCCGCCGACCGCATCCGCCAGTTCGCCCGCGGTGAGCACCCCCGGGCGGGCCGCCAAGTGCACCCGGGGCCGTTCGTCGTCGCTGGCCAGTACCGCGTCGAGTTCTGTAGCTGCCGCACCCAGCGCGTCGGCGAAGGCCTGCGCGATCCAGCGCGGGTGCGCGCGCACGAACGCCGCGTGTCCGATCGGATCTCGGGACGGGTCTGGGGCCAGCTCGTCCACCCAGGACTTCTCGTCCCGCCCGGCAATGGTTCGCAACACACCGTTGACGAAACCCGCTCGCGCCGAATCGAATTCGAGGGCTGCCTGTTCCACTGTGGTGGACACGGCGGCGTGTGCGCCGACCCGGGTGCGCAGCAGTTGGTACGTGCCGAGCCGCAGCAGGTCGAGCAGCACCGGATTGATCGCTTCCGGCGATCTTGCGGCGGCTGCGCCGATGATCGCGTCGAGCAGGCCCCGGGTGCGGCAGGTCCCATAGGTCAGCTCGGTGGCAAAAGCGGCGTCTCGGCCGCTGATCCCACGTTCGCGCAGCAGCGCGGGCAGCGCCAGGTTCGCGTACGCATCGCGCTCGCTGACGGCGCGCAGCACCTCGAACGCGGCCGCACGCGCCGGGTCGAGCGGCCGGCGCCGCGGCCCCCGCCCTTGGGGCCCTCGGTTCTGCGGCCGCGGCGGCTTGCGGTTTGGCCGGTTCCGCTGCGGTTTGTCGCGGCCCGGGCTCATGATGCCCGTGCGGACGGGTCGAGGCGGGCTCCCCGCGCCCAGTCGACAGCGTTCATGAGTTTCTTTCCGGGCGGCTGAATTTCGCCCAGCCGCACCGGCTTCGAGCCGGTGCCGATCCACACGTTTTTGCGCTCGATGTGAATACCGCCGGGCGGCAGGGGTTCTGGGGCCTCGCCGATGTGCACCGGCCCGAGTTTGACACGCAGATCACCGATGAGCGTCCAGGCACCCGGGTTGGGTGTGACGGCGCGGATGCGGCGCTCGACGACCGGCGCCGGCAAGTCCCAGCGCACCCGGGCCTGCTCGACGGTGATCTTGGGCGCGATGCTGACCCCATCGGTCGGCTGCGGTCGCGGCGTCAGTGTCCCGTCGGCGATGCCGTCCAGCGTGGCCGACAGCAGGGCCGCCCCTGAAAGGGCAAGGCGCTCAAGCAGATCACCCGCGGTATCAGTCGGCTGGATCGTCTCGGTGACGACGCCGTACACCGGCCCGGAGTCCAGGCTCGGCTCGATCTGGAACGTCGTCGCCCCGGTGACGGTGTCCCCCGCCCCGATCGCGGCCTGCACCGGTGCCGCGCCTCGCCAGGCGGGCAGCAGCGAGAAGTGCAGGTTGATCCAGCCGCGCGGCGGCACCGCAAGCAGGGCGTCGCGCAGCAGCGCGCCGTAGGCCACCACCGCACAGCACTCGGGCCCCAACTCCGCCAGTTCTGCGACGAACTCTACCGAGTTCGGCCGCGTTGGCCGCAACAGCGGAATGCCACGGTCAAGCGCCTCGCGGGCCACCGGTGAGGGCTGCGGCTTGCCACGCCGGCCAGAGGCGGCGTCGGGCCGGCTCAGCACGGCGACCACCTCATGACGGGGTGAGTCGATGAGGCGACGCAGCGCGGGCAGCGCGGGTTCGGGGGTGCCGGCGAAGACGAGACGCACTGGCACAGTCTAAGAAGCGGTCACTCTGGTTCCGCCCGCCGTGCTCTCAGGTGGCTTCCATCCCGCCTTCAGCTAACACCAACACAGCCGTCATACATTGTTGTGGATACATAATATTTCTATTGGGCATGGTTGAATCGCTCCCGCGACGGCGGTATCGACGACGAGGTCGAGTACACAGCCCACTTCCGCACTCCCCAGGAGGTTTGATGACGCTCGGCACCCCCATTCGCGACGACCACACGCTCGCCACCGCTCATCGGGCGATATGGGCGCTGGGCGACTACGCCCTGATGGCCGAGGAGGTCATGGCCCCACTAGGTCCGGTCCTGGTCGAGGCCATGGGCATTGGGCGGCGTGTGCGGGTTCTCGACGTCGCCGCCGGCTCGGGCAACATCTCGCTTCCCGCCGCCAAGGCCGGCGCCGAAGTCGTCTCCACCGACCTGACACCCGAGTTGCTGCAGCGGTCCCAAGCGCGGGCCGCTGCCCAGGGTTTGACACTCGACTACCGGGAAGCCAACGCACACGCGCTTCCGTTCGGCGACGGCGAATTCGACGTCGTGATGTCTGCGATCGGCGTGATGTTCGCGCCTGACCATCAGCGAGCGGCCAACGAGCTGGTTCGGGTCTGCCGGCCGGGCGGCACGATCGGCGTGATCAGCTGGACCGCTGAAGGATTCTTCGGCCGAATGCTGGCCGCCATCAGGCCATACCGGCCAAGCTTGTCGCCGGCTGCACCCCCCGCGGCATTGTGGGGACGAGAGGCCTACGTCCCGGCACTCCTGGGAGATCGAATCCGCGGTGTCGAAACGCGGCGTGGCATGTTGGCAGTGAACCGGTTCGACAACGCCGAGGCCGTGCACTACTACTTCAAGAATCACTATGGCCCCACGATCGAGGCCTATGCAAACATCAGCCACAATCGGGTGCTGACCGCCGAGCTCGACGCCCAACTCGTCGAACTCGCACAGCAATACCTCAACGACGGCACCATGGGATGGGAGTATCTGCTCCTCATCGCCGACAAGCGGTAGTCCGGCGCAGTCGCTTACATGACGTCCACGTCGAGGTGAACATCGGGCTCACCGCCGGCGGCGGTGAACGCCGTCAGGGCCCGCACCAGTCCGCGGCGCTCCGGCGGCGGCATCTTCTCCACGATGGCGGCGATTTCGGCACGCCGATGCGCGGTCACCCGACGAACGACCTCGCGTCCGCGCTTGGTCAGCGCGGCGAGCAGTTCGCGCCGCGAGGTCGGGTGCGGCAGGCGGTCGATCAGCCCGGCGGCGACGAGGCGGTCGACCATCCGCCCCGTGGCCGACGGTTGCACTCCGAGCAGACCGGCCAGCGTGGCCAGGTTGACCGGACCCCGATTGGACAGGATGACGAGGGTCCGGAACTGCGGAATGGTGATCGTCTCGTCGACCTGTCCGATCGAGCGAGCCGATATGGCCACCAGTAATCGGGAAGCCGTCAGCAACGCATCGGTGATCACATCCGATGACTCGTCAGCAGCCGCCGCGTCCGACGCCATCGTGCCCCTCTTTCCCAGCCCTTCTCCGGGCCGTCGCGGGCTCAAAGAACAGAAAGTGTAACAGCGTCCAATGTCGTAATCACGGATTATTTCCTACGCACACTATCGCCACCCTGCCGTCCATTGATGTGTTGCGGGCAAAGCCTTCCGCTATGCGCTACTACCCGATGTGCAGCGGGTCCATCTGCACCCGCACCGGATCGTGGGTTTGCCTGGCGCTGAGCACACCGACGCCACGCCGCAGACTCGCCGCCAGCGCCAGGCCCTGCTCACGGGGGACCCGCACCAACATTCTGGTCACCGGTACGCCGGCGGGGGTGCCGGCCGGACGGCGCACTCCCGGCGGCAGATCCACCGGGCCGAGCAGATCGGCTCCGCCGGGTAACGCGGCCTCGTCCAGCAACGCAGATACGGCCTCGGCCGTTCCATCTATGGCAGCCATGTGCGCGCTCGGTGGCAGGCCGACCTCGGTTCGCGCCGTCAGCTCGGCCTCCGCGTGACCCACCGGATCCCAGCGGATCAGCGATTGCACTGTCGGGATTGATGATTCGGCGACCACCGTCACCACACCGCCGTCGCCACGGGGACGCACCAGCGCGGCCGCACTCATCCAGCGCCACAGGGCGTCCTCGGCCGCGCGCAGATCTTGCCGGCCCAGCAGCGCCCAGGTATCCAGCAGCAGCGCTGCCCCGTACCCACCGGACGCGCGGGGTTCGGCACCTGGAGTGGCGACCACCAGAGCCGGCCGCGCGGGGACTTCGGCCACGATGGCGTCGCCCGCCGAGGTGACGACCGGCGTGCCGGCGAATGCGCGGCCGAGTTCTTCGGCGGTGCGGCGGGCGCCCACGACCACCGCACGCACCGCATCCGATCCGCAGCGCGCGCACCGTAGCGTCGGTTGGGCACGGCCGCACCAGCGGCAGACGGTGCCTATTGCCGGCCCATGGCCGGCGCTGTCCTGCAGCGACAGTGGGCCCGTGCAGTGCCGGCAACGGGCGATGGTGCGGCAGCGCCCGCAGGCCAGCGAAGGGACATACCCACGCCGCGGCACCTGAACGAGCACCGGCGCTCCGCCTTCCAGCGACGAGCGGGCGGCACGTAGCGCGATGGACGGAATCCGCGCGGTGCGGGCCGCCGGGTCGCGTTCGTCGGCGTGGCCGGTGTCGTCCAGGGCCACCACCCGCGGGGTGTGGGCGCGCACCACTGGCCGTGCGGCGACGATGTCGTGCGCCCATCCGCCGCGCACCAACGCGTGGGCTTCGGCGGTCCGGGCGTAGCCGCCGATCAGAGCCGCGCACCGGGCCTGGTGCGCGCGCAGCATCGCCACCTCCCGGGCGTGCGGGTACGGCGCCCGCGGCTCGGCCAGGCTGTCGTCGGCGTCGGCCCAGACCATGACCAGTCCCAGGTCGGGCAGCGGGGCGAACACCGCGCTGCGGGTGCCGATCACCAGCCGGGCATTGCCCCGCAGCGCCGCAAGCCAGCGCCGGTAGCGCGCGGCCGGCCCCAGGCCGGCTGAGAGGGCCACCACGCTGTGCTCGTCGATGTGGGTCGTCGCGGCCCGCCAGAGCGTGTCCAGATCTCGCTGATCGGGCACGATCGCCAGCACGGCTCGTCCGGTGCCTATGGCTTGCGCGGCGGCCTCGGCGAATCGATCCGCCCACGACTCGCCCGGTAGCGCCTGCCAGACCGCGCGCGCGGCACGCGACTCGGCCAGGGCGGCCAGGAACCGCCCGCCGCGGCCATAAAGCCCCCAGCCCGATGGGTCGACGGGCCCTGGAACCAAGGCGACGGACGTGGCCGGGATCGCCGTGGTTTCCCGCTCCACCCTGGCGTGCCTGGCCGGCACCGCCAGCCGCAACACATCCGGCCGCGTCCCGGCGTAGCGCGCCGCCACTGCGTCGACCAATCGGCGGATCTCCGCGGTGAGTACCGGTTCGGGGGACACGACGCGATCGAGCCAACCCAGCTTGCCGGCGTGATCGGTGTCGTTGCGGCGCTCGAGCACAAACCCGTCGACCAGCCGGCCGTGGAACCGCACCCGCACCCGCACCCCCGGCTGGGCATCGTCGGACTGCTCGGCCGACACCAGGTAGTCGAACTCGCGATCGAGGTGCGGCACCGACAGCATCGGCAGGACCCGAGCGATGGGCTCCACCTCGACGGGCGTGCGCGAGTTACCCGTCACCGCGTCCTCGAGCCACGAAACAAATGGCCAGCCAACATCTTTACCGTCCGGCTCACACGGTAACGGCGACCACTGACAATCAGCTTTCGTCAGCCGCTGAGGCGGTATGGAAAACGTCAGAGGGTTCTGATCGACCAAAGAAGAACCCGGCCGTGATCAGGATCTCGGCGGCGGCGTAGGACCACCAGATCGGCGCCGCCAGTGCCTCGTTGCCCAGGATGAACCGGCCGATGGCGATCATCGCGTCCGACACCGCGAAACACACCGCACCCACCGCGGTCCAGATCGTCGGCAGCCGCGCCAACAGCGCCGTGCACACCATTGCGGTCAGCACGACCATGTAGGCCGTTACCGGAATCGTCAGCTTGTCAGGGCCCAGGTGCGGCCAGAACCATATCAGCAGTGAAATATCCGCCAGGCATATCAAGACGACGGCAGCGATGCGCAGACGCGACGGCGTGTGCCGTGTCGCCAACGGAAGCAGTGCGCCCAAAAAACACAGGTGCGCCAACAGGAACGCGCCCAGCCCGAGGACGAACGACTGCGTCCACCACGGGATCGCCAACAGCCAGTCGCCGATGGCCGACAACAGCAGCGCCGGCATCAGCCAGCGCCGCTCGCGTACTCTTGCGTGGGCAACCGCGGCGGCGGTCAGCAACAACGCCATCGATGCCTTGAACGGGGGCTGCAGAACCCAATGCCCGGTCAGCTCTATTCCCGGCGGCGAGCGCAACGCGATCACGGTCAAGTAGACGCCGTAGGCGAGTCCCGCCCAGCCGGCCACCACCCAGCCGCCGAACACGAGGCGGGATGCGTACGGTACCTCCATGCCCAGCTTGGACAGAAAAGCCGATGAGAAACCCGCAATCGACCCCATCCTGACGAAGGTACTGGATGCGGTTCCATTCCGGCTATCCACCGATGACGGCATCAATGCTGCTCGGCAGCGGTTCCGCGACCTGCCGCGCCGCCCTCTGCACCCCGAATTGCGGGTCGAGGACCGGACCATCGAGGGGCCGGCGGACCCGATCGGGGTCAGGATTTATTGGCCGCCAACCGATCCCGACCGTAACCCGCGGAGCCCCGCACCGCCCGTCGTCGTGTATCTGCATGGCGGCGGCTTCGTCGTAGGCGACCTCGACACCCACGACGGCTCGTGCCGCCAGCACGCGGTAGGCGCTGGCGCGGTCGTCGTATCCGTCGACTACCGGTTGGCGCCCGAGCACCCCTACCCCGCTGCAGTCGAAGACGCTTGGGCCGCAACGCTTTGGGTCGCCGAGCACGGCGCCGAGATCGGTGCCGACACTACCCGGATCGCCGTCGCGGGGGATTCGGCGGGCGGAACCATCTCCGCGGTGATCGCCCAGCGTGCCCGCGATGACGGCGGACCAGCGCTGGTGTTTCAGCTGCTGTGGTATCCGTCCACGATGTGGGACCCGTCGCTGCCATCCTTCACCGAAAACGCCACGGCGCCAATCCTTGACGTCAAGGCCGTCGCTCAGTTCTCGGTTTGGTACGCGGGCGATAACGACTTGTCGGATCCTCCGCCGGGGATGGCGCCGGGGCGGGCGACAAACCTGGCCGGCGTGGCGCCGGCCTACATCGGCGTCGCCGGTCACGACCCCCTGCGCGACGACGGCATCCGGTACGGCCAGCTGCTGGCGGCCGCCGGCGTCCCCGTCGAGGTGCATAACGCAGAGACGATGGTGCACGGCTACCTCGGCTACGCCGGTGTGGTGCCCGCCGCCACTGCCGGGCTGGATCGCGGGCTCGTCGCATTGCGTAATGCGCTGCACAGGTAAACACGCGGCGTACGGTGTACCAATGATTGAGCCGACCATCGCCCGACCAGGCATCGATCCGACGTTCAAAACGTTGCTCGACGGATTCCCGATGACCTTCAACGCGGCCGACGGCGTCGAGGTCGCACGCGCTAGGCTCAGGCTGCTCAAGGTGCCCGCGGAACTGCTTCCGGACCTGGGCATCGAAGAACGGACCATCGGGCACGGCGAGCTCACCGGCATTCCCGTTCGGATCTACTGGCCGCCCGATGCCGAAACGCCGCCGCCCATCGTCGTCTTCTACCACGGCGGCGGCTTCGCGCTGGGCGATCTGGACACCCACGACCCGGTCGCCCGCGCGCACGCCGTCGGCGCGGACACCATCGTGGTGTCCGTTGGCTACCGGCTCGCTCCGGAGCATCCGTTCCCGGCCGGGGTCGACGACTCCTGGGCCGCGTTGCAATGGGTCGCCGAGCATGCCGCCGAATTGGGCGGTGACCCGAACCGGATCGCCGTCGCCGGTGACTCGGCGGGCGGCAACCTCGCCGCGGTCATGGCGCTGCTGGCCCGCGACAACGGCGGCCCTGCACTGACGTTTCAGCTGCTGTGGTACCCGACGGTTACTGCTGACCTGTCGCTCCCGTCGTTCACCGAGAACGCCTTCGCGCCGATCCTGGACCGCGACGTCATCGACGCCTTCCTGACCTGGTACCTGCCCGACCTCGACATCACCGACCCCACCACACTGCCGATCACCCTCGCGCCGGCCAACGCCGAGGATTTATCGGGTTTGCCGCCCGCCTACATCGGCACCGCGGAACATGACCCGCTGCGCGATGACGGGGCCCGCTACGCCGCGCTGCTCAACGCCGCGGGTGTGCCCGCCGAACTGAGCAACGAGCCGACTCTGGTGCACGGTTATGCCAGCTTTGCCTTCGTGATACCCGCCGCCGCTGAGGCCACCAACCGCGGGCTGATAGCGCTGCGGAAGGCGCTGCACCCCTAGCCCCGGCGTGAATCATGAGTCAGCGCTTCACCTTTGACCTCGCGTCCGGCAAACCCGTCGAACTCGAGGCAACCCTGACCCTACGGCCGAAGAACGGGGTGCACGTGATCGGAAACCGGCGCAAATGAACCCCGACTACCACACCCTGATCGTCGGCGCCGGATTTTCCGGGATCGGCGCCGCGATCAAGCTCGACAAGGCGCGGCTCTCCAACTATCTCGTGGTCGAAGCCGGTGACGGAGTCGGCGGCACCTGGCACTGGAACACCTATCCCGGTATCGCCGTGGACATTCCGTCGTTTTCCTATCAGTTCTCCTTCGAGCAGAGCTCACACTGGACGCGAACCTACGCATCGGGCCACGAGCTGAAGGCCTACGCCGAGCACTGCGCCGACAAGTACGGCATCCGGTCGCGGATGCGATTCAACACCAAGGTGCTTTCCGCCGAGTTCGACGACGAGCGGTCGTTGTGGCGGGTGCAGACGGATCCCGGCGGGGAGGTTACCGCCAGGTTCCTGATCAGCGCCAGCGGCGTGCTGACCGTGCCGAATCTGCCCGACATCGATGGCGTGGACTCCTTCGCCGGTGTCACCATGCACACCGCGCGCTGGGATCACACCCAGGACCTGGCGGGCAAGCGCGTCGCCATCATCGGCACCGGCGCTTCCGCGGTGCAAGTCATCCCCGAAATCGCGCCAATTGTCGCCCATCTCACGGTGTTTCAGCGCACCCCGATCTGGTGCTTCCCGAAGTTGGACGTCCCGCTGCCCGCGCCGTCCCGCTGGGCGATGCGCATTCCCGGCGGCAAGGTCGTGCAGCGCCTGATCAGCCAGGCCTTCGTCGAGCTGACCTTCCCGATCGCGGCGCAGTACTTCACGGTATTTCCGCTGGCCAAAAGGATGAAGTCGGCGGGACTCGGCTATCTGCGTCAGGAGG